>Ga0189275_100299_pt1 | contig 32828 bp, 29 predicted proteins | sample N19A6minimetaG_FD_130329 | JGI IMG/M metagenome (GOLD analysis project Ga0189275, IMG submission 130329) | Marine microbial communities from the Costa Rica Dome - N19 A6 mini metaG | ecosystem: Environmental > Aquatic > Marine > Oceanic > Photic zone | place: Costa Rica: the Eastern Pacific...
TCAACTTTCAAATTCTCCTGATACTTATGCAACCAATTCCGGAGAGTTAACAGTTCATCCTATCAACCATGGAACAGTTGCTTTCACTTTTGCAGGAAAAACAATTTTCGTTGATCCATACGGCGGAGCTGATAAGTTTTCAGCGTTTTCTGATCCTGATCTTATATTAATAACTGATATTCACGGAGATCATTTGGATCCAAAAACTATATCTGGATTAAATACTGAAAACACAACTTTTGTAGTTCCACAAGCTGTTGCAGAGAGAATGGATGAATCTATTAGCAATCGTATTGTTGTTATTGGTAATGAAGAATCTACTTCCCAAATGGGATTAAAAATTACAGGAGTAGCAATGTATAATCTTCCTGATGATGAATCATCTCGACACAAAAAGGGTCGCGGGAACGGTTATTTGATTCAATTTGGAGACAAAAATGTGTATCTCTCAGGTGATACCGAAGACATTCCCGAAATGAGAAATCTTGAAAGCATAGATATAGCTTTTGTATGCATGAATCTTCCTTACACCATGGATGTTTATCAAGCAGCTAGTGCTGTTATTGATTTCTCACCTGCTGTTATGTATCCCTATCATCATAGAGGGCAAGATATAGAACGATTTAAAGAACTACTTTCTGTTGGGAATCCGGAAGTAAATGTTGTTCTTAAAGATTGGTACCCCAAAGACTGATTTCCATTTTAAAGACATTAAGAATTTTAATTCAATAATATTATTACATGCTAAATTTCGAATTTCAAAATCCGACGAAAATAATTTTCGGCAAAGATCAAATTTCCAAGCTTTCCTCAGAAATACCTGAAGGTTCTAACGTACTTATGGTATATGGTGGCGGTAGTATAAAAAAGAATGGTGTTTACGACCAGGTTAAAAAAGCTTTAGAAGAATTTGAGGTTACTGAATTTAGTGGAGTTCCTGCTAATCCTGAGTACGCAATCTTATTAGAAGCTTTGAATATTATAAAAACTAATAATATTGATTTTATACTCGCTGTTGGTGGTGGATCAGTTATTGATGGAGTTAAGTTTTTGTCTGGTGCTGCTACTTTTGATGGTGATGAACCTTGGGATATTCTAACTAAAGGAATTAGAACGCATGAAGGAATGCCATTTGGAACAGTCCTCACGCTACCGGCAACGGGTTCTGAAATGAATTCAGGTTCGGTAATTACTCGTGAAGAAACTAAAGAGAAAAGGGTAATGGGCGGACCGGGATTATTCCCTCAATTTTCCATTCTTGATCCGCAAGTAGTTCACTCCATCCCGAAACGTCAGATCGCTAATGGTTTGGTCGACTCCTTCTCACATGTAATTGAGCAATATATGACCTATCCAGTTGCCGCCAAACTTCAGGATAGAATCGCCGAAAGTGTTATGCAAACATTGATAGAAGTAGCTCCTAAAGTAATGGAAGATCCGTCCGATTATGATGCTGCCTCTGATTTTATGTGGAGTTGTACAATGGCGCTAAATGGTTTATTAAGAGTCGGAACTCCAAACGATTGGTCCACGCATATGATGGCGCATGAACTTACTGCTTTATATGGGATTGATCATGCACGTACGCTTGCAATTATTCATCCAAGCCAGATGAAATACAATATTGAAGATAAAAAAGAGAAACTAGCTCAATACGCTGAAAGAGTTTGGGGAGTCACCAAAGGTTCTATCAAAGAAAAAGCTGAAGCGGGCATCCGAAAAACAGAAGAGTATTTTCACTCATTAGAAATGAACACTAAACTTTCTGATTACACTGATGACTATAAAAAAACTTCTTCCGTTATAAAAGAAAGGTTTGAAGAAAGAGGTTGGAAAGGATTAGGAGAACGACAGAATATAACTCCGAATGATGCAAAAAAAATCGTAGAAATGAGTTATTAATAATGGAATTAATACTCCAATAAAAGTTTATACAAATTATGACTGAACCAAAAATTTATGACACTAAACCAAAGTTAGTTGAACTTGAAACTGATAAAAACCACGCTTGGTGTGCCTGCGGTAAATCTTCTAACCAACCATGGTGCGATGGTTCACATAAAGGTTCAGGTATTACTCCAACTGTATTTCAAGTAGATGAGAATAAAGTTTATGCAATGTGCAATTGCAAACATTCTGATACCCCTCAATTCTGTGATGGCACTCATAAATCTATTAAGTAGTAAAAAGGAGTAACTTTTAGAATTTTTTGTGCACGTTGTATTAAAAAAGACTTAGTTTTGCACAATTTATTGAGCTTGAAGTAATTATATATCTTCATGTTCAATTTCATCTGCAACATTGTTTTATGAGTAAACTGCTACTACTAAGTCTTTTTAGCTTTTTTATAATTTTCAGCGTTAAGGCTCAAACCATAACCGTAACTGATAATACAACCGGCTTACCTATTGAGTTTGTCACTTTATTTGATGCCGAAAATAATATTTCTGCAATTACCGATTCTGAAGGACAAGCTGATATAAAGAAATTTGAAAATTCTAAAAAAATAGCGTTTCAATACTTAGGATATAAAAAGAAAGAAATGAGTTTTTCTGAGATAGAGAATCAGAAGTTTATGATTTCTCTTTTACCCTCAGATTTGTCTTTAAATGAAATGGTTGTTTCTGCATCACATTGGAAACAAGAAACACGAGAAGTGCCCCTAAAGGTTACTTCTATAAATCCTGAAAGTGTTCAACTACAAAACCCGCAAACTGCAGCTGACCTGTTAACCGTTTCAGGAGAAGTCTTTGTTCAAAAAAGTCAACTAGGAGGTGGAAGTCCTATGATTCGTGGCTTTGCTACCAACCGAGTTCTTATTGCTGTTGATGGAGTTCGCATGAACACCGCAATTTTCAGAAGTGGAAATGTCCATAATGTAATTTCTCTTGACCCTTTTGCAATACAGAATACGGAAATTATTTTTGGCCCGGGTTCTGTTATTTATGGTAGCGATGCAATTGGTGGAGTAATGAGTTTTTATACTTCAAAGCCGATTTTTTCGACGAATGATAATTTATACGCACGTGGAAATTCAACAGCCAGAACATCTTCTGCTAACAATGAGAGAACCGTCCATATTGATGTTAACCTTGGTAGGAAAAAATTTGCAGCTTTAACAAGTATAAGTTATTCCGACTTCGAAGATTTAGAAATCGGCTCATATGGTCCCAGTGAGTATTTGAGAACTTTCAATGTTCAGCAATACCAAAATGAAGACTCTGTGGTTACAAACTCTAATCCCGAGATTTTAACACCTACACGATTTAATCAATTAAATTTGATGCAAAAATTTCGGTATACACCTAACAAAAATTGGGATATTAATCTTGGGATCCACTTTTCGGAATCTTCAGATTTAGACCGGTTTGACCGACTTACACTTACTAATAACGATGGAAGTCCTAAATATGGTGAATGGTATTATGGTCCTCAGATTTGGCAAATGACTAATTTAAACATCCTCAAAAAATCTAGTGAAATTTTGTTTGATCAGGCAAGCTTAACCCTTTCGCAACAGTATTTTAGAGAAAGCCGACATACACGCCGATTTCAATCAAACCAACGTGTATCCAGAGAAGAAAACGTGGATGTATTTACCTTGAACGTTGATTTTGAGAAAAATTTAAATCCTAAAAACAGACTTTTTTATGGTGGTGAGATTGTGCTAAATGACATCTCATCATTCGGTTTTAATGAAAACATAGATAACAACACAACTACTCCTGCTTCAACTCGCTATCCGGATGGCTCAGATTGGAATTCTTTTTCCGGATATATAAGCCACCGTTTAAAACTATCTGATAAAATTAATATTCAATCAGGACTTCGCTATAGTCATTTCTTTCTGGATGCAACTTTCGACCAGACATATTATCCTGTTCCATTTAATGATATTTCCATTAATGAAGGATCTTTTACCGGAAGCGTTGGTTTGGCTTATTCTGTAGACAAAACACTGCAAATTAACGCAAACTTATCTACCGGTTACAGAGCTCCAAATATAGATGATGCAGCAAAAGTATTTGACTCTGAACCTGGCTCAGTAGTTGTACCAAATTCGAATCTGAAACCCGAATATGCTTACAATGTTGATTTAGGGTTTGCTAAAGTATTTAATAAGATCTTAAAGGTGGACATGACAGGTTACTATACTATTTTAAACGATGCGCTTATACGGCGAGATTTTACTGTAAACGGTCAAGACAGTATTATGTACGATGGGAAACAAAGTCAGGTTCAAGCCATTCAAAACTCATCCAAAGCAACTGTATATGGTATTCAAGCAGGATTTAAACTCGAACTTCCGTCAGGTTTAAAGATGTCCAGTCAAATAAATATTCAAAAAGGAGAAGAAGAACTAGAAGATGGTACACTTGCTCCTTTAAGACATGCAGCACCAACTTTTGGAGAAACTCACATCGGCTATACCTATAATAAACTTGAGCTTGATTTTTTTGCTGAATATAATGGTGAACTATCTAATGATGATCTAGCCCCTTCTGAAGAGGGAAAAGAGTATTTGTATGCAAAAGATAAAAATGGGAACCCCTATTCTCCAAGTTGGTACACACTAAATATAAATTCTGCTTACCAGTTCAATGAAACCGTGAAAGTAAGTGCCGGTATCGATAATATCACTGATCAACGGTACAGACCTTATTCTTCGGGAATAGCAGCTCCGGGAAGGAATTTATTTCTTGCGGTTCGGGCTAATTTTTAGTCTGTTATACCTAAACTTTTTAGTAGTTCATTCCAGTCATCAAATACTAAATCTGCTAATTTCTCTTCTTCCTTTGTTGGATTAGATTTATACCATGCCACTTTCCACCCGGCTTTCTTCCCGCCTTTTACATCAGAAGAAACAGAGTCTCCAACGTATAAAATTTCTGTGCGATCTAAACCGACCAATTCTGTGCTATGATCAAAAATTTTCGGATGAGGCTTCATCACTCCAACTTCTTCTGAAATGACAATCTGACTTACAATATCTTGAAACTTAAACTGTCTAATCTTCATCCATTGTGTTTCCGCAAAACCATTAGTTATTAAACCAACATCATATTTTGCTCTGATCCGATCAAATGCTTCTTTTGCTCCTTTTATCCATTCCCAATGTGTACGATAATACTGCATATACATCTTGCCTGCTTCTTCATAAAATGATGTATTTATACTAAGTTTGATAAAAGTTTCTTCAAACCTCCTTCGGTGTAAAATATGTCGGTCAATTTTTCCTTTTCCGTACTCTTCCCACAAACCTTTATTGATTACATGGTAGGTGTCAATCAATTTTTCTAGCGAAATGTCATTAAATTGTTCAAAATGACTATGAATATCTCTAAGTCCGTTCTGTTCTGCCTTTTTGTGATCAAGAAGTGTGTCATCTAAGTCAAAGTAGATAAATTTTGGGCGTAAGTCTGACAATGGAATAGTTTTTGATTATTGTTGAATTAAATGAACCAAAATAAATTTAAGCTCGTATCGGGCTTAAGTTAATCAACTAAATACAAAATCATGAAAGGTAAATTAATAGTAGGGCTTGTTGTTGTAGGCTTACTCGTTTTTTTTGGAATAAGCGTAAATAACGGATTGGTAGATAAAGAAGAAGCAGTTGAGGGGGCTTGGGCACAAGTAGAAAATCAATATCAACGAAGAGCTGACCTAATACCAAACTTAGTTAATACTGTAAAAGGTGCTGCAAACTTTGAACAAGAAACGCTAACCTCTGTAATAGAAGCAAGAAGTAAAGCAACTTCGGTAAATATCAGTGCAAGTGATTTAGGAGATCCTGCTAAATTTCAACAATTTCAGCAAGCACAGGGAGAACTGAGTGGTGCTTTATCTAGATTGTTGGTTTCTGTAGAACGCTATCCCGAGTTAAAAGCAAATTCAAACTTCAGAGATTTACAAAGCCAGTTAGAAGGAACTGAAAACCGTATTTCTACAGAAAGAAAACGCTTTAACGACACGGCTCAGAATTATAACAGTTCGATAAGAAAATTCCCAACCAGCATTTTTGCTTCTATTGGAGGGTTTGAGCGAAAAGCTTATTTCGAAGCAGATCAAGGTGCAGAAAACGCCCCTGCCGTAGATTTTGGTAATTAATTAAAAGACACAAGAATCAAGACATAAGATTTAAGAAATTTTCAATCTTAAATCTTATGTCTTAAATCTCATATCCATCCTATGAAAGAATTCCTAAACGAAGATCAAGAGAAAACAATCATACGGGCAATCCGAGAAGCTGAAACTTCTTCATCCGGAGAAATACGTGTTCATCTGGAAGCAGAATGCGAGAATGAAAATGTCATTGAAAGAGCTAAAGAAGTTTTTGCTGAACTCAACATGCACGAGACTGAACTACGAAATGGGACTATCATCTATGTTGCTACTGAAGATCACAAAATTGCTATATGGGGCGATGAAGGTATTCATTCAAAAGTTGGGCAGGGTTTTTGGGATGACGAGCTGGATTTGCTAACCAGATATTTCATGGCTGATGATTACGAGACAGGATTGAGAGAAGCTGTACTAAAGATCGGAGAGAAGTTAAGGGAATTCTTTCCCTATCAAGGCGACGACGATATTAATGAACTATCCGATGATATAAGTTATGGAGATAATAAAGATGCGTAAACTATTACTACTTATACCCGCCTTGCTTCTATCTCTGACACTGAATATTTCTGCTCAGGATATTCTTCCCAATAATCCGCAAGGTTTTGTTAACGATTATGCAAGTATGCTATCCAGTTCGGAAGTTAACCGACTGGAACGAAAGTTAAGTAATTACAGAGACACTACTTCCAACGTATTTGCAGTAGCTACTATAGAATCTTTACAAGGCAATTCAATAGAAGAAGTAGCCAATATAACATTCTCAAAATGGAAACTTTGGGAAGGAGATGCAGGTGAAAGAGACAATGGCGTACTTCTCTTGATTTCTGAGGGTGACAGAGCTTTTAGAATTGAAGTAGGATATGGACTTGAAGGTGCGATACCAGATGTGATGGCCAACCGAATTCTAAATGATATACTAACTCCAAATTTTCGCCAAGGTAACATTTACGGAGGAATAGATAGAGCCACCGATGCTATGATCCAACTTGCAGCAGGTGAGTATGAAGGTTTCTCTGAACGACGAACATCTGATGGAGAAGGAGGTTCAATACCTCTCGACGTAATTATCCTGATCATAGTTATTATTATTGTTCTTATTTCTCGTGGTCGTGGAGGAAAACACGGTGGTGGTGGAAAACGCACACTCAGCGCCGGAGAAGTTTTATTCTGGGGTAGTTTACTTGGCGGAGGACCTCGCAGAGGTGGTGGATCTTCATTCGGCGGAGGCGGAAGCTTTGGCGGTGGTGGATTCGGCGGCTTTGGCGGAGGTGGAGGATTTGGTTCTGGCGGTGGTGGTGCCAGCGGAGGTTGGTAGTGCCAAGCCTTTGGCTTGGAATTAAATATGAAAGATTTAAAATTAAGAATTATCCGTTCTTGTAAAAAAAGTAAGTTAGAGCACTCGTAACTATACTTTAACAACTATCTTTAGATTTCTCCCTCTAGACGAAATGACTAAGTTAATTCTTAATTTATCATTTTAAATCTTTCATTTTTAATTCAAAAGACCTTGCTCCAAATCTGCAATGATATCATCAACATGTTCTATTCCTACGGAAAGTCTTACTAACCCATCTGAAATGCCTGCATCGCTGCGAAGTTGTTCATCAACTACAGAATGAGTCATAGAAGCAGGATGCTGTATTAAAGTATCTACTGTTCCCAAACTCACAGCAAGCGTACAAAGCTTAACTTTATTCATTAATGACTTCCCTGCTTCAAAGCCATCTCTTAATTCAAAAGATATTACTCCTCCAAAACCTTTTGTCATAATTGAGTCTGCAAGAGAGTGTTGAGAATGAGATTCTAAGCCGGGATACCAAACTGTTGCCACATCCGGGTGTGACTCTAAAAATTCGGCTACTTTCATCGCATTAGACGAATGCTTTTCCATCCTAAGAGCAAGTGTTTTAACTCCATTCAATGTTATCCAGGCATCCATTGGGCCTGAAATTCCACCCAGATTTTTTCTAAATAGAAATGTTCCACTTTCTTCTAATAATTCTTGCTTGGCAACCATAGCTCCACCAATAATTGTTCCATGCCCACCCATGTATTTTGTAGTAGAATGAACTACCACATCAGCTCCAAACTTAAGTGGCTGTAAGTGGTATGGAGTTGCAAAAGTGTTGTCAACCATAACTAAAGCATCATGCTCTTTAGCTAGTTTTGAAATAGCTTTAATATTGCTCACTTTCATAGTTGGATTTGCAATGCTCTCCAGATAGATAAGTGCTGTATTTGGGTTCTTCTTCAACTCTATCTCCAACAGAAAAAGATCAGTCATGTCGATGAAAGAAGTACTCATCCCAAGCATTTTAGTTTCTTCTTTTAAAAACTGGCTAGTGCAACCGTACAATGCATCCTGTGCAATTATATGTTTACCTTTAGCAAGGCTTATAATACCAGTTGTAATTGCTGCCATTCCACTTCCAAATGCTACACCTGAAAACGAATCCGCATTTTCCAATCCATATGTTTCCAACTCACAAATTGCGCGTTCTAAATGCTCAACTGTTGGATTTCCCAGTCTTGAATATATATGAGAAGCCCCTCCTTCTTCATGAGCAAATGCTTTAGCTCCCTCATCTACACTATTAAATACAAAAGTTGAAGTTTGATAAATGGGTGTAGTGTGAGAACCAAACTGATCCTTTTTTCCAGCACCGGCATGTACGGCACTTGATTCAAATGAAAGCTGTTTAGTTTTAATCCCTGTCATAGTACTGGAATTGCTGATTCATCTTTTATGGTATTTAGTACAATACTTGTATGAAGCCGTTGCACATCCGGTAGTGTGGTTAGTTTTGTTCTCATCAACTGCTCATAACCTTTAGTGTCTTTAGCCACAACATGAAGCAGAAAGTCTCCCTCTCCGGTAGTGTTGTAGCAAGCTAGAATCTCGGGTATTGCTTTTACTGCTGATGTAAATTCTTTCATCAGATTTAGTTGATGAACGCTTAAAGTAACCGTTACAAAAACTGTGAGTCCTTTATCAACTGCTTCTTGATTTATCTTTGCAGAATATCTTTCGATTATTCCATCTCTTTCCAATCTCTTTACTCTTTCAAGAGTTGGAGTAGTTGTTAAACCTATTCGAGAAGCCAGCTCATTATTTGTAATCCTTCCTTCCTTTTGAAGAATATCTACAATCTTAAGATCTGTTGGATCAAGCTTCATAACATCATTTAGATTATTACACCTCGTATTGAACTAATAATTAAATATAATGCCAATTTTTGTAGATTCCGAAGGATATTATTCTTTATATAAATTTATTTAAGAATATAATTCTAAAACACCTTCTAGAGAAAGCTTTTTGGCTTTGGTCAAGATTATTCCATGAAAAATCAAAACAGGCTTATACTGATCATCAAAAAAAAAGCCCTTCAAGAATTAACCTGAAGGACTTTAAGATGTAGAGTAAATTTTAGCAAATTATACTACTTGATCCACTTGCCTGGTTTCAAGTCCCTTACCAGCAGGTGAAGTCGGTGTTTCATCCATATATTCCTCTAGCGTAAACTCGTCAACCTGAACAGCATCTGTACGGGCTGCTTCTGCTTCTCTCACTAGCTCTGCTTCTTCCTTGGTGATTATATTTTTTTCCAAAGCAGGCTTCAATAGATTGAGAAATGAATCTTTAGTTAAATCGCGATTTTTCATTGCCACATAAAGCTTTTTGTATACAGGATTTGCTTTTGTAATCAGATTCAATGCATTCTCAAATCTACCAACTGCTTCAGTCGGATCTTTAGGAATATACATTCCATCTGTCATACGGTCTCGAACATTACCAGGCTGTTGCATTGCCTGAGCAACTTTATGGCCTAAATCATCCGATGGATACGTTCCGATTGGGTTTAATCTTGACCAAACGCCAGCAATTCTGAATACCCAACTTAATCCGGGAACTTTGATCTCATTTAGAATCCCATCAAAAGCTTGCTGTATTCTGTAAAACACATAATCCATTGACCATCTGAAAAAATCCTCGTCTTCTTTTTGTCTGCCTTCAGCTTCAAATCTTCTAAGCGTTGCAGTACCTAAGTACATAAAGCTCAAAATATCAGCATAACGTCCGGCGATTTTCTCTTTCATTTTCAGACCACCCCCATAAGATCCTAAAGCGATATCTGCTAAGAATGCAAATGATGCTGAAGCCCATGCCATCTTACGATAGTATTTTGCTGCAGGTCCGCTAACTGGAGAACCTGCTAAATATCCTCGTGTAATGCTAAGCATGAATGAACGAGCTTTATTTCGGCCAACATGACCTATATGTGCCCAGAAATTATCATCAAATGCTTTTACGTCTTTATCCATCAAAGCATTAATTTCATTCAGAGCGTAAGGATGGCAACGGATTGCTCCCTGTCCAAAAATCATCAATGTTCGGGTAAGGATATTTGCCCCCTCGACGGTAATTGCAATTGGAAGTGAAATATAGCCGTGAGCAAATACATTTCGAGGTCCTCTGGATATTCCTGCCCCACCAACTATATCCATTGCATCGTTAATGATTTCACGAGTATGCTCTGTGAAATTATACTTGGCGATTGCTGTAACAACAGCAGGTTTCTCTCCTTGGTCTAACCCTCCGGTTGTATATTTCCGAGCAGCTTCCATGAAATAAGTATATCCACCAATACGGGCCATTGGTTCTTCAATACCTTCAAATTTTCCAATATTTAACCCAAATTGTTTTCTGATAGCAGCGTATGCTCCAACAACTCGTGTTGATAATTTAGCGCCTGCTAAACTTGAAGCGGGTAGCGAAATCCCTCTACCAACCGCTAATGATTCCATTAACATTCTCCATCCGTTTCCAGCTCCTTCTTTACCACCGATGATCGCATCAATTGGAACAATTACATCATTTCCATGAGTTGGGCAATTATAGAAAGGCACTCCAAGGGGATCATGTCGCTTGCCTAGTACAACGCCTTCAGTGTCTGATGGTACCAATGCACAAGTTATACCCAGGTTTTTACCTTTGCCAAGCAAATTTTCAGGATCACGAAGCTTAAAAGCTAATCCTAAAACGGTTGAAATAGCTGCAAGTGTTATATAGCGCTTGTTCCAATTCAATTTCAAATAGAGCTCACCATCATCTCCTTTAAAAACCTCTCCGTCTGACGTCATCCCTCCAGCATCAGAACCCGCATTCGGCTCTGTTAATGCAAAACACGGCATTTCAACCCCGGCAGCCAATCTAGGTAAATAATATTCTTTCTGTTCTTGAGTTCCGTAATGGTTCAACAATTCAGCCGGACCTAATGAATTCGGGACCATAACCGTAGTTCCCAAAGGACCACATCTTGATGATAATTTCGCTACAATTGCTGAATGAGCCGTGGCTGAAAATTCTAACCCACCATACTTTTTGGGAATAATCAAACCGAAAAATCCTTCTTTACGGAGATAATCCCATGTTTCTTCGCTGAAATCTTTTCTTACAAAAACGTCCCAATCGCTTGTCATCTCACAAACTTTTTCGACAGGTCCATCTAAAAATTCCTGCTCCTCTTTTGTTAAATCAGGATATGGTTGTTCAAGTGTTCTTTTGAAATTTGGTTTCCCAGAAAAAAGTTCTCCCTCAACCCAAACATTTCCAGCTTCTATCGCCGTTTGCTCTGTTTCAGAAATCTTGGGCAAAAAGTTGAGTGCATCCAATAATTTCATAATGGGACCACTTAACACTACACGCCGTATTGGCTTTATGTTAAATACTAACACAGGTACTGTAAATGCAATAAATAACCACTGAGGTGCATCTAAACCAATTAACCCTGCATACCCTGCTATTGCCCACAACCAAAGTGGAGCGCCTGTATATGCGAAAGCGATCGCTATGATAACTGTTGCTGAAATTGAAGCCCAAAGTGGGACATCGCTAAAAAATCCAAATAATTCTAATATTGCTTCCATATTGTTCTCCGATAGTTAAGAGACTTGAGTTCTTACTAAAAATCCTTCCACTATATGTTGAATGGATTCTTCAATAAAATGTTCTTTGTTGATTCTACTGTCTAACCTTTGATTTAATACCACAGATATTATTCCATGTAACTGTCCCCAAATAGAATAAGCTGCTATCAAGGGGTCTTTTTCTTCCATTAAACCCTTTTCTACACCCGACTCTATAACTTTGACCAAAAGCTCGTAGCATCTACGAGCCTTTCGAAATTTCTCTTTCGGATATCTCGCCATAGCCTCTGAGCGAACCATATAAATGATCTGATACTTTTCTGGGTGGGCTAGCGCAAATTCTGCATAGCCTCGAATAATGGATTCGAATTGCGTAACAACATCGGTATGCTCATTCACTCGCTCTTCAATTGAAACACTTAAAGCTTCAACAGATTCTTCAATTAATGTATGCAACAAGTGATCTTTGTTGTCAAAGTGTAAATAAATGCTTGTTGCAGATACACCTACTTCTTTGGCTATTCCCCGCATTGATAGCGAGGTATGCCCATCAGTATAAAGAAGATGCCTGCTTATGTTAAGTATTTTTTCTCGTAAAGAGTTTTCTTCAGTACTCATTTTTAAGATTGGTTAACAGTGTTAACTAAACGAAGTTAACTAATCTGAGCGGAAAATCAAGTCTAAGATTATTAGAATTTGATTTTACTTCTTTTCACTCCAATAAATTTCAGAACTATTTATATATCCTGTCAATAATGAATGCCTGACTATGAACTCATTTTTAAAGCAATTTACTTTCGCATTACTTCTGATTTTGAGCTTTTCTGTACAAGCAAACGCTCATCCCTGGGGTGGTTTAGTTATTGATAATGAAGGCAATATCTATTTCACTTTTATCTGTCCCATTGAGGACGATAATAACCACTATGCTTGTGTTTGGAAGATATCTGCATCAAACAAGATGCAACATATACTTAAAGCCAAAAGCTCTCCAAGTGATATAATACTTACAAGAAATCTTAAAAGAGAAGTATTTGCAGCTGAGAGAAGTGGACGAAGTCCTAACTACAACAATAAACTTTGGCTTATTGACAAAACTCAGAATCAACTTCTTATTCCTTCTACTTCGAATCAGGATCAATTTCATATTCAATCTTTAGCTATAAACAACAAAAAAGAAATTTACTTTTCGAAAGAAGGTTCCCTCAATTTTAGAGACAGTCTTAGTAAAGTATCTACATTTATTGATGAAAGGTTTGGACCAATAGGCCTTACTGCATGGGGACCAAACGAGGAACTTTATTTTATGGCTGACGATGATATTTATATCTATGATGGAAACCAGTTTAAGTTGCTCATCTCTGATTTAAAGAAAAGAAATCCGGAAGATCTCCCCTTTTCAGGTGCTAATATTTTTTTTGATATGATTGTTGACAAAAATCGAAATGTGTATTTAGCTTATTACGGAAATAGAGAAATAATTAGGATTACTCCTGATGGAAATGCAAAAAGTATTTTAAAATCAGAAAAACCATGGTCGCCCCATGGTATTGATATTTTTGAGGGTGAAGTCTATGTGCTAGAATCTACCTTTGGAGGTGGCGAGTGGTGGAAATTCTGGGAAGAAGATCCTGGCATTATTCCAAGAGTGAGGAAAATTACTTCTAACGGAAAAGTCGATTCTGTTTATAGTTATAAAAAGTAATTACAGTTTGAACGAAATAAACTTAATTAATTTCTTATTCTCTAAATGCTTCCTTTCGTAGTAAGTTTTAATCGAAAGCTCGGGATCTTCCGGACATTCATTGTAAATATCATTTATATCTTTAAGCAACTCCAAGTTATGTTCATCGATTACTTCTTTTGTGAATTCATAAAGTTCTGTGCTATCCGTTTTTAGATTGATGGTTGCCCCGGCTTTCAATAGAGGTTTAAATAATTTCAAAAATTTCGGAGAAGTAAGCTTCTTTCTGTCTTTCTTAAGTTGTGGGTCTGGAAAAATTATCCATATTTCTGAAACTTCATTTTCTGCAAAAAATTGATCTAAATGGTCAATATATGCACGGAAAAAACGAACATTTCTTAAGTTCTGATCAAGCGCACGTTCAGCACCTACCCATAGACGGTTGCCTTTTATATCAAACCCAACGAAATTTTTATGAGGATAGAGCTTCGCTAATCCGGTTGAATATTCCCCTTTTCCACAAGCCAATTCTAAAACAATTGGATTTTCATTTTTAAAAATTTTAGAATTCCAGGTGCCTTTTGGAAATGGTTTTTCACTAGTATAGTTATGCCAATCAAGCGTATTCTCAAACGATTTGATTTCTTCCATCCTTGTTTCTTTTACTTTTGGCATATCAGGGAGCTAATCTTTTAATTATCCAGTTATTGCTGCTTCTCTCATACTTGATACGATCATGCAGTCGACTTCTTCTCCCTTGCCAAAATTCAATAAACTCAGGCTTAACTTCATATCCACCCCAACTCTCAGGCATTGGTACGTTACCCGTAGAAAATTGCTCATTCAGTTCGTTGAAACGTTTCTCCAAAACAGCTCTATTTTCTATTTCAGTACTTTGCTCTGAAGCCAATGCACCTATCTGACTTTTAACCGGACGAGTTCTAAAATATTCTTCACTTTCTTCTCTGCTTATTTTCTTAGCAATTCCCTCTATTCTAACCTGACGTTCCAATTCTTTCCATAAGAAACAAAGCGACACATTCGCATTGGCTTCCATTTCTATGCCTTTATTGCTCGAATAATTTGTATAGAAAATAAATTTCCCATTTTCGATCCCTTTTAATAAAACGATTCTGGAATGCGGTTTATGCTTATTATCAACAGTAGATAATGTCATGGCATTGGGCTCCGGAAGTTTGGCAAGTATTGACTCGTTTAACCATTTCTTAAATTGAGCGACAGGATCCTCTTCCACATCACCTTCATCCAGAGAATTTTGTGAATAATCTTCTCTTAGTTTTTGAATGTCTTTAGTTTTCATTTAGAAATAACTTGGTTCGTTTCCTTTTTTCCATTTTATATTACAACCCATACTTGGCTTTTGGGGTTCAAAACTATCCGCTCCATCAAGCATAGCATCTGTAGCATTTCTCATGTCCTTGCCAGTGATTGGCTGTTCATTTCCTGGACGACTATCATCAAATTGACCTCTATAAAAAAGTCTTTGTCCTCCATCAAACAAAAAGAAATCGGGAGTACATGCAGCTTTATAAGCCTTAGCTATTTCTTGGGTTTCATCATATAAGTAGGGATAAGGAAAATTATGATCCTCTGAAAGTTTTTTCATTAACTCAGGTGAATCTTGAGGATAATTCTCCACATCGTTTGAGCTAATTGCCACGCAACTAATTCCCCTTTTCTGATACTCATTTGCAAACTCAACTAAAGCACTATTAAGATGCTTTACAAATGGGCAATGATTACAAATGAACATGACCAACAATCCAGTTTTGGATTCAAGATCTTGTAGAGAAACCAATTTTCCATTTATATCAGGAAGTTCAAAATCCGGAGCTTCTGTTCCTATTTCCAACATTGTTGATAAAGTAGCTGACATCTTTTTATATCCTTGGTTATCTTTTATTCAAATTAAAGTTAGGTCATGCAACCCATTACAAAGATATTAAATGATAGAGACAAAATTTTGTTTGAGAAAGCACTCAAATTCTATTTTTTTGCTCGTCAAATTGATTCAAAACACTTAGCCAAAGATGTTGGTAAAAGACTGCACTATGCAGGCTCAGTAGCCTATTCGTTGATTATTACTTATGCAAAATCCGGGGCACTTAAGATTGAATACATGGATTTCTTAAATCAGGAGTTAAAATTGATGCTTGGTTCACAAACTAATGAGTACGATAATCTTCAAATCAACCCATCAGAAATTGATGATATAGAACTGATGAAAGAAACAAAACTTTCATTTTATGATGTGGATGAAAACTCAGACTCGCTTTTAACTTACTATCCCGAAAAAAATATGATTGAGTTAAAAAAAATCTAGCCATAAAAAAACCCGATATCCTATAATTAATTGCAAAGAGGCTACTATGTTTAAAAAGCTACTCTTGTAAATGGATATCGGGAAGCTACATTATTTAAGACGAGCCCAACAGATTAAAGTTTCTAATTAGAATGAAATTTTAACCTGATTTATGTAAATAATTGCAACTGTTCTCCTGATGATCGTTTAAAGTGCTCGTTTGTTAATTTTAACGAGCTTTTGTTCAATCCCAATCTCTTTGTTTGAACCGAGAATAGATCTTTGATTTGATCCGCATAATTACCTTCACCCCTCATTCTTTTTCCGAATTCAGCAGAATATAATTTCCCTCCTCTCATATCTTTTATTTTATTTAGCACTTTTTCTTTTCTTTCAGGGAAATTCTGTTCCAGCCAATCTTGAAAAAGATCTTTAACCTTAAAAGGTAATCGCACAATTATAAAACTTGCTCTGGTTGCTCCGGCATCAGCCGCTGATTTTAAAATATCAGCGCATTCGTGATCGGTTAAACCCGGAATTATTGGAGCAACATTTACACCAACAGGAATACCTGCATTTGCTAATTTTTCAATTGCTTTCAATCTTCTATATGGTCGTGAAGTTCTGGGTTCCATCACTTCTGTAATTTTATTATCCAAAGATGTCACCGAAATGGTAGCGCTCACACAATTAAACTCATTCAATTCTTTCAGTAAATCTACATCTCTTGTTATAAGATGGTTTTTGGTGATAATACCCACAGGATTTCTGAATTCAGCAAATACTTTGAGGCATTTTCTTGTAATCAATAACCCTCGTTCAATAGGTTGATAGCAATCCGTAATGCCACTCATGGCAACTACTTGCGGTTTCCATTTTGGAGATTGAAAAGTTTTTCTAAGCAACTCATCAGCTTTATACTTAACCATGATTTTAGTTTCAAAATCGAGCCCAACTGAAAATCCCAAATATTCATGAAAAGGTCGTGCATAACAGTAAATACATCCATGTTCGCAACCTCTATACACATTTAACCCGGCATTAAATGGAATATCTGGACTTGTATTAAAAGAGATGATTTCATTTGCATGATCGACAAAAAGTTTTGTTTTGGGATTTGGCTTTTCTCCCGTTTCATCATCCAGATCGTAATCTATATAATTACCTTCAAACCTGTTTATCGGATTATCTGATGAGCCACGCCCTTTTATTTTTTGGTGTTTCTGTATATTCATACGCACATATTTTATACATATAAATTACACATATCTGAATTAACTACAAATAAAAACCCTCGCAAACACAAGGGGTTTATAATTAGGAAAGTTTACTTTTTCAAAGTCATTCATTTGTTTATAACTTATAAGTATAGATTCCGTTTTGAAGAACAAATATCTATTCCTGCACTGCGACTATTTGCTATTTCTGATTAAAATTATTCTTGTAGTTATGTGTCGATTATGCTTTATTAATCTTGACTTAAACAAGTATTTATAAAATGATGCGAGTAAAATTTTCTCTTCTATTAATAGCCTTTTTATTCGGATCTTATCCCGCCACAGCACAAACTTGGCAATCATTAAATGGTCCTTTAGAATCAGACATCCGAGACATCATTGAAAAATATGACTCCATCTATGTAGCTTCTTGGCCAAATGGTTTCTTCAAGAAGGCAGCAAACTCAGATCAATGGTTATTTTCTAAAGTTGGAAACATAGAAGGACTTTTAAGCATCGAAATCGGGCAAGATGGAATGTATTATGCCGGTGGTGCTGGAATTGTTACGATTGGCGATGGACAAGCATATCTTCATTTTTTTAATACTGATGACTATGGCAAAACGTGGAGCGAATTCAGAAATGGTATAGAATTTTCTCACACAGTAAAAGATCTATTAGTTGACCTAAATAAAAACCTTTTTATTGGTAATGAAAGTGGCGTTTTCAAATTCAGTGAACAAGAAAACAAATTTATAAGAATAGGTAATAAATATGGAACCAATATTTTATATCATCATAATAGTACGATAATAAGCGGGTCTACAATTGGAGCAGAATATTCGACTAATTCTGGAAATACATGGGAAAACTCTGGACCTGATACGCTTAGAATCGAAGCTGTTACTTATGGGTTGGATAGATTTTTCTTTGGATCAAATACGGGCTTGTATTCTTCTGACTCATTAGACACTGAGTGGACTCCAATTGCAGAATTTGAATCTTCTTCCATTCTCTCCCTATTCTCCTACAACAATCAGGTAATCGTTGGCACGGATTCAGGAGCATACGTTCTTGATCAAACTCTTACGAATGCACAACCGATATTCCCTGAACTTACTAACCAAAAAATTCAAGTTATTAAAGCTCATAATGACAACCTTTTCTTGGGTACTAACAAAGGACTTTATAGTTGTAGTCTTCAGAATAATTCTTGTGAATTGGATGGTGTACCAAATTCAAGAATTCAAAGTTTAGCCATTCAAAATGATACATTATTGGTGAGTACGACACAGGCAGTTTACCGCTATTTTGAAAGTGATGAACGGTGGGATTCAACAAGTATCCCTGTAGATTTAAGAAGGATAATTTCTCACTCTAAAGATTCCATCTATGCTATACAAACTCGCCGTTTCTATAAATGTTCTTTTACTACCCAACAATGTGCTGATACTCGTGTGACTGAACCGGGTGAAGCCTTATTAAATATTGTTGCCACTACGGATAAAATATTCACCTTTTCTATTCGAAGAGTCTATCAATCGGATGACAATGGAGGCTCATGGGATACCATTTTGGAAAATTCGCCTAGCAGTTTTTATGGTTTGTCAACTTTTAAAGATTCCCTATTATTTATTACAGGGACAACCAATTTCAAGTATAATATCGAAACTCAATCGCTCGATACTTTAAGCAGATCAGTTGCTCTAGTCACAGAAAATGGTACTTTATACAATGCGGTGGATGGAATTCATAAAAGCACAGATTTTGGCGAAACTTGGTCAGAAATTCTTAGGTCTTCTGATTACCTATCTGATGGCTTTATTCGTGAGTTACTTTTTGACGAAAAAACCGAAAAATTATACGCAGTAACGACGGTAGGAAGAGTATATGTTACTGAAAACGGAGGTTTGGACTGGGGCGTTAATGAAGAAATGAATCCCATTTATATTGAATCTGCTACTATTGGAGCTGACGGCACTTTATATTTGGGAACAGGAAAAGCAGGCGTTTTTGCTAATACGAAACCTTTGAATCCTCAAATTTCAATCTCTAATGAAAATGCAACAACTCGAGTTCCCAATAATTTTAAGCTTCTAGCTAGTTACCCGAATCCATTTAATCCTTCTACTACTATTTCTTTTGAGCTGAGTTCAGCTAAGAAAGTAAGCCTGAATGTATTTAATATTCTTGGGCAGCAAGTTGCGAACTATGATTTAGGATTAAGACAAGCAGGTATTCAAAATTTCAAACTCGATTTATCTGATCAAGCTAGCGGTGTGTATATCATTCGTATTCAATCCGGTACGAAAATTCAATCTGGAAAAATTACGCTCATAAAATAAAAAACCCTCGAAATCGAGGGTTTTTAGAGATTCACAAAAAAAGAATTATTTAGTCATCAGAACAAGGAGTATTATCAAAATTTTCGTCCCAGCAAGACTTAATTCCGTTATTATAATTTGCTGAAAGAATAAACCCTGTTTTTGTTTCGGTATTAAATTCGATGGTAGTCTCATCTCCAGATCCACCTTCAACATAGGTAATCGTTTTTATAGTGCCGTCAAATTCATACTCAATTTCAGCACCTTCATTACCATTTCTATCGCTGAGAACTGAAAATTCCAGCTCTATGCTTCCGTCATTATCAATATCCCATTCTATTTCGGAAACGGCATTTTCTTCTTGTGCGTCAAAATATGTCCAGTTACCTTCTGTGCCGTCATACTCTGCTTCTCCTGAAAAGAAAAGAAAGTTATTTAGTGGAGGATCAGTCGCGGATGTAGTTACATAAAAATTCCAATCTACCTCATCCTCTGAATCAACTTCAGCGGTCAACAATACGGAAAAATCATCATCCCCATTTTCAGCACTGTATTGCCATTGGTATTCCCCGTCAGCAACTGTTTCAGGATTTCTATTTTGAGCTGCAGAAATTAATACTTTTGGGATGATAAGATTTGCATCCACGATAAGCTTTGCTACTCCGGCTCGGAATAAAGCAGCATTGAAATTAGACTCTGCTTTCGCTTTTGCATTATTATTGTTGAAATCTGAAAGGTCAATAGTCATTGTCTCTGCCGATGGTATAACCGGAGTAACTTCGTCATTAGACGCTGAGTCACTACAAGACACAAAAAGTGTGACCGTAAGAAAAAGTGCGATAATAGATTTAAAAGTACGAACGTTCATATCTGAATTTATTTATTTCGATTTATTACTTGAATCGACTAAACTCTAATATGTTCCGATTTCTATTCTTTTGAATCGAACACTTTTTTACCAGCTACCCAAGTTTCTAATACATCAATTTGCCAAAGTTGACTTGCAGGAGCTTCAAAAAAGTCGGTATCAATAAAAATAAAATCAGCCCATTTACCTGATTCTATTGTCCCAAGTATATCTTCTTGATGCGCAGCATAAGCGGCATCTAAGGTAAATGCACGTAAAGCCTCTTCGCGTGTTAATGATTCATTTGGATACCAACCTCCTTCCGGATTTCCATCGTGATCCATTCTTGTAACAGCTGAATATAAACCAAAAAATGGATTCGAATGCTCCACGGGGAAATCAGAACCGGCAGCTACGACCGTTCCTTGTTCTAAAAATGTTTTCCATGCATATCCACCTTTAATTCTTTGGGGACCAACTCTGTCTTCCGCCATATTTTTATCACTGGTTGCATGAGTTGGCTGCATAGAAGCAATAATATCTAATTCTTTAAATCTGGGAATATCCTCTAAAGCTACTATTTGAGCATGTTCTACTCTATTCCTTAAATCGTAGGCTTCATGCTCATTCTGAGCTTTTTCTAGAGCATCCAGAACTTGCCGATTTCCTGCATCTCCTATTGCGTGAATATTAGCCTGAAACCCTTTCCCAACTACTTTTGAAACTGCAGCATCCATTTCTTCTTGTTCCATGAATAACAATCCTACGTTTCCGGGATCATCGGAATATGGGCGTAACATTGCAGCGCCTCTACTTCCAAGAGCGCCGTCTGAATATAATTTAACGCTTCTAAGTGAAAGCATATCCTCTGAATATGAATTTATTGGCCCCTCTTTTGACAGCTCATCAAAAGTTTTCCCTGCGCCGGAAATCATTCCATAAATTCTGGTCTTAGCATTTCCTTGATCTGCAAATTGCTTATACAAATTCCAGGCAGCTACACTAACACCTGCGTCATGAACAGAGGTAATTCCCATCTTTGCGATTTGACTATAGGCTTTTTCCAAAGCTAACTCTTGCTCTTTCGGAGTTGGAGCTGGCACTTTAGAAGCCACATAACCTTCTGCAGCATCTATAAATACGCCCGTTGCTTTTCCACTACCATCTCTAATAATTTTTCCACCTTGCGGATCGGGCGTGTCTTTACTGATACCTGCAATTCTTAGAGCCATTGTATTTCCCCATCCTGCATGTCCATCAACTCTGCTTAACCAAACAGGTCTATCAGAAATAACTTTATCGATATCGGCCGCCGTTGGAAACTCGTTTTCTTCCCAAAGTGTTTGATTCCATCCTCTTCCCTGAATCCATTCTAAATCGGGATTTGCTTCTGCATAGCTTTTTAGTGTATCTAATGTAGCTTCTAAGGAGTTTATTCCCATTAAATCTACATTTAGTTGCTGAAAACCTAAACCCATTACATGTCCGTGAGCATCAATTAACCCCGGCAACATGGTTTTTCCATTACCCTCTACTATTGTTGATGCAGGATATTTTTCAGAGAGAGATGTCGTACTTACTTCCAGAAATTTTCCATTTCGAATGGCTACTGATTTAAAATCTATTAGCTCATCACCGATAATGGTATATCCATTAACATTTTCAAAAACAGTAGTGTCGTCTGCAGAGCTACAGGCAGTTATAATTATTGTTAAACTTAACAGCAGAATATTAATATACTTCATATAATCATTATTAAAGTGTTTATGATAATATACTAATTGAAAAGTGTTTACTTAAACCGTATTTAAAGCTTTTACATGCTTTTTTTTTAAACTCATTCTATCAGATCATGAAATTATTGCTCTCTATTTTATTTCTTTTTGTAGCGCAACAAAACGCTTATGGAGAGTTTTTTATTAATGATAATCTTGACAGTTTAAAAACAAAATTCAGCTCACAAAAGGGTCTCGAGCAAGCAAATACACTTATCCATATTGTCGAATATTATCACAATGTTGATGTTGATAGTTCTACCTATTATGCCAACCGTCTTGCTCATATTTCTGACTCTTTGGATTTTCTGGATGGCAGACTTGCAGCAGCTACAAGTTTAATCAACATAGACTTTGTACGAGGTGAATATGTTCAGGGGATCGAAAAAGCTATTCCATACACTAAGGTTTACGAAAATTCAACATCTTATCATTTTGCAAACTTACTCTTAGCAACTGGTAATTGCTATGGCTCTCTTGGGCTTTATACCGTGGGCATTGATCATTATTTGAAAGCCAGAAAGATTTTTTCTGAACTTAATGATGCGGAAAAGTTGACGACCATTTCCAATAATTTAGGAGCATATTATATACGTTTGGGAAATTTTAAAGACGCTTTAAAAGTGTTCAATTCCATGGATCTATCCGAAAAAGACGATCCTCTAAATGTGTCAGTAAATGTAAATCTTGGATTTATTTATTTAGGCTTGGAAGATTACACTAAAGCTGAGGACTACTTTTTAAAAGTCCTTGATCTAGGTAATAGTGCTATTGAGATTAGAGGCAAGGCAATTTCAAGTTACAAACTAGGGAATCTCTATTCTGAGCAGAGTTCGTTTCAAAAAGCTCTCAAGTACTACGATAAATCTTTAGGTTACTATTCAGAATTACAGAATGAAGCCCAAACTATGAACCCACTTAATGGAATTGCTGAAGTCTATTTTTTAATGGGTAACATCGAAAAAGCGAAAGAGATGGGACTTAAATCGGAGTCTATAGGTGGTAAAACTCAAACGCTTTTAGAATTAAATGAAATTGTTAATTTGCTCTCAAGAATTTATGAGGAAGACGGAAATTATAAAAAAGCTTACGAGTATTCGAAAAAGAACTTATCGCTGAAAGACAGTCTTAATTTGAATCAAAGAGATCAAGAGATTCAAGTAATGCAGGCTGAGTATGAATTTGAGCGCCGAGAAGAAGCATTAGTTACAGAACAAAATACACGTCTTCGTAAACAAAGGGTTATTACGGGCGGTATTTCTTCGGTTTTTGGATTGAGCCTTATTTTTATATTTATCGTTTACAAAGGCAAAAAAGCTAAAGACAAAGCAAATCTCAGGCTTGAGAAAGTTAATAGCGATTTGGAAGAAACAAATAGAATTAAGAATCAGCTATTTTCAATTATTGCTCATGATTTAAGAAACCCGCTAACATCACTTTATGGTCTAGTCACCTTACTGGAAATGAAGGTTACCAAACAAGAAGATCTTCAGAAATTAATACCTGATCTTGCCTCACAATTTAAACACACCTCTACATTACTGAATAACTTACTAAACTGGGCAAAAAGTCAGATGGATGGGTATAAAGTGATTCCTGTGTTGTTTAATATAAGTAAAATATTTAGATCTAACATGGAGATTTTAAATAAAAGATTTCAGGAAAAAGGCATTTCTGTTTCTATTGATAACTCGAATTCAGTTATGGTTTATGCTGACAAGAATATGATAGATCTTGTAGTTCTGAATCTTCTTTCGAATGCTTTAAAATATTGTGATAAAAATGATTCTGTATCTATAGGAACTTCAACTAACGGTAATAAATTAAAATTCGAGGTTAAAGATTCCGGAACCGGAATTCCCGAAAATAAAATCGCCCTTCTATTTACGAACTCTTTTTACTCAACATCAGGAACTAGAAATGAAGCAGGAACTGGTTTAGGTTTAATGCTTTGTAAAGAGTTTATCGAAAGAAATAACGGTGAAATATGGGTAGAGAGTGAATTTGGAAAAGGAACTTCGTTCTTTTTTACACTTCCGGCTAAAAACCTCGATTAAGTAAACTAATAGTGAATTCTGATTCCAGGTTTCAGTGAGTTGGTTGAGTAAGATTTTAGAATCTCATGAAGCGATGATACCCTAGTACTAAATCTGGTTTAAAACTTAAGGTCTTTCCAGAGATCATCCTTAAGATACTTTGGAGATACATTTAATTTCTGGATCTCTTCTTTTTTCAGATATGCAATATTTTTTAGAATCTGCTCTCCGGATTTGTATTCAGGATCAACACCAAGCTTTAACGTACCTGAAATCTTCTCAACTAGGTAATAGAACTCAATTGCATGAAAGTCTCCGTTTATCAGCTCGTTGATATGAATTAACTTCAAAGTCTTAACCTTGATTCCCGTTTCCTCTTTGAACTCTCTCGTCACTGTTTCTTCTAAACTCTCTCCGAACTCTACTCCACCACCCGGAGCAGTCCATATCAACTCATTAGATACCGGAGAATACAGCTCAACCAACAGAAGTGAATCCTCTTCGATTAATAAACCACAGGCTCTTACTCTAACCTTGTTTTTGTGGTCAATCAACTACTTGGCTACTTTTTTCTTTGCGACTTTAAGAGAGTTATAAAGGTTGTTAGATTTTGAGTATTTCAAGCTTGCCTTTACAAAATCGACGAATAGTGGTTGAGGATTATTAACTGTACTTTTTAATTCCGGATGGAATTGCACTCCAACAAACCAAGGATGTTCAGGAATTTCTATAATTTCTACTAAATCTCGTTCGGGATTCATCCCAACAAGAGATAATCCTCCTTCTACAAGCTTGTATCGAAGGTTATTGTTCACTTCATAACGATGTCGGTGTCGTTCAAAAACCAAATCTTCGCCATAAGCTTTAAAAGCTTTGGAACCCTTCTCCAGCTTACAGGCATATTTACCCAAACGCATGGTACCGCCCATATTTTCGATATCTTTTTGATCATGCATGATATCAATGATCGGGTGTTCACAGTTTTCTTCAAACTCAGCACTGTTTGCATCTTTCCAACCGCATACATTTTGTGCGTATTCAATTACAGCACATTGCATACCTAAACAAATCCCGAAGAATGGAATATTGTTAGTTCTTGCATATTCAACCGCAGCAAGTTTACCATCTATTCCTCTACCGCCAAATCCAGGGGCTACTAATACTCCTGATACTCCTTCCAGTTTGCCTGAAATATTTTCTTTGCTAAGATCATCTGATTGCACCCATTTTATTTTGACTTTGCAATCGTTAACAGCACCACCATGCACAAATGCTTCAACTATGGATTTATAAGAATCGTGATGCTCAACATATTTACCAACCAATGCAATTTCAATTTCACCGGAAGGCTCACAAACCGCTTCTACAAACCCAATCCAATTGTCTAAATTATAGTCTGTAGTTTCTAATTGTAGTTTTTCAATGACTCTTTTATCGAGCCCTTCTTCCTTCATTAACAAAGGTACTTCATATATACTTTTTGCATCTAAAGAAGCAATCACATCTTCAAGATCAACGTTACAAAACCGAGCTACTTTGCTCCTTATGGAATGATCTAGTGTATATTCTGATCTGCAAACAATAATGTCAGGTTGTAACCCACTTTCGGAAAGAGTTTTTACTGAGTGTTGTGTTGGTTTAGTTTTTAATTCGCCCGCAGCAGCTAGATACGGAACTAATGTTAAATGAATCGAAAGCGTATTTTTTCTACCAACATTATATTTAAGCTGACGAACTGCTTCGATATATGGCAAGCTCTCAATATCACCTACAGTGCCACCTATCTCAACTATAACCACATCATATTTGCCTGATTTTCCAAGTTCTAAAACATGAGATTGTATTTCATCCGTAATATGTGGAATTACCTGAACAGTTTTTCCCAGATAAGCACCTTGCCGTTCTTTTGTAATTACATCGTAATAAATTCGTCCGGTAGTAACATTATTGGATTGAGAAGTATCAATATCCAAAAATCGCTCGTAATGCCCCAGATCCAAGTCTGTTTCAGCTCCATCATCAGTAACATAAACTTCACCATGCTCGTATGGATTCATTGTTCCCGGATCTACATTGATATACGGATCGAGCTTTTGAACGGTTACTTTTAGACCTTGTGCAACGAGAAGCCTACCTAATGATGCACAAATTATTCCTTTACCCAGAGAAGAAGTAACGCCTCCGGTAACAAAAATATACTTAGTTGACATGCGAAGATTGAGTGAAGTTGATGGATGGAAAAGATAGTATTCTATGGCACGCTATTCAACGTAACTTTCAAAGTAATTTATAAAATTATTAATTCTTACTTTTACTCTGTTCATATACTTCTTTAAGCAAATCTGGTTTATCCGAAAAAATTCCTTTTGCTCCTCCATTTATTAATGACATCATTTCACTTTTGTCATTAACTGTATATACGAAATAGGGTATTTCAAACTTTTTTAACTCACTCTTCCATTTTTCTGAAAGCTGATTTTTACTGCAATTAAATGCGTTAAAGTTAAACTCTTCATAAAGCATAGATGGGGATTTCCCTGAAGACTGACTTTTTTCGTATAACAATGCCGTTTTTATAGTCTCAGAAAACCGATTAACTCTACGAATGACTCTATAATCAAAACTTGAAATTATGACTTGATCTTCTATTTCCAATTCTTCAACAATTTCTAATACCAGTTGTTCAATTCCATTAACTTCAGTTTCTAAAACTGCTTCGGTTTTGATTTCAATATTAACCAGTATTTTATTTTTGGTATACTCTAACACTTCTTTGAGTGTTGGGATTTTTTCATTTTCAAATTCACGAGAAAACCATGATCCCGCATCAAACTCTTTTAGTTCTTCCAGATTATAATTCGAAACTAAACCTTTTCCGTTACTCTTCTTATCTAACTTTTCGTCGTGAAATACTACCGGCACTTTATCTTTTGAAAGCAGCACGTCCAATTCGATCATGTCGGCTTCCATACTTACTGCAGCTTTAAAAGCTGCCATTGTGTTTTCAGGATAATAAGCGCTGGCTCCTCTATGCGCTATTACAAAAATTTTTTTATTTAGGTCCATGGTTAAATCACTCATACGAGTATCATTAGCACTTGATTTGATAGCTTGAGCTTTGATATTACCTAAAAAAGCAACACTCCCCACCATAACTAAAATACTGTAAAGACGGAAATATCTATGCATGCATAGTTTGATTGTTAGTAGACTTCATCTACTATTAGTTTACCGACAAAAAAAGAAGAAATTAATTTTGAAAAGTAATAACTCGCTTTATCGCCTTGTTAATCAAAGTATTTAATTCTTCTCTTCTTGAAAAAAGTTTATAGCTATAAACTACCCCGGATATAACAGATACACAACCAAGCAAGCTCATTACACCCGCTAACCACCTCGGATTTATTATCTCAACAACAGATAATGTTATAACCAGAACACCCAATGTGATTTGAATAGCTGCAGATATTAACTGGAATAGATTAGCCGAACCAAATTTCGCATTTGACGATAGCAAATCGTTTGAATAAATCGAATGTCTTTTTAACCCAGCTTCTATTTCTTTGTTGATCAAAGAATTATTCTCTTTGTCTTTCTTATTCATGTCCTTACCTTTTACTAACCACTATTATCATATAATCTAATAAAATCAGCGCTTACATCTATATTAAAATGAGTAAATCAGAAAATAATATTTTTATATACGGACGCAATCCAATTATTGAAGCGTTGACCAACCGTCCAAATGAAGTTGAAAAAGTTTTTCTTAAAAACTCGTTACAACTCAATTCGATCGATGGTTTATCAGATTTAATTTCAAAAAACTCGATTCCTGTTTCTAAAGTACCTCCAATAAAAATACAGAACCTAGTAGGAAGAGTAAATGATCAGGGAATTGTTGCATTATTAAGCCAAATAAAATATACAGACTTCTTTGATTGGGTTGCTGAGCTGGATTTAGCAGCTAATCCTGCAGTTATTTTTTTAGATGGAATTGAAGATCCTCATAATTTTGGAGCAATACTGAGAACGGCGGCGGCGGCGGGGATCGCTGCTGTTATCGTTCCTACACAAAAGCAATCTCCGGTTAACGCTACAGTTTTCAAAACATCATCAGGAACTGCCGGAAGAATACCAATCATTAGGGTTCACGACATTAATCAAGGACTCAAAGATTTAGAATTAGCAGGTTTTGACGTTTTTGCTTTAGAAGGCGGAGCTGGTTCCAGTTTCTGGGAAACTGATTTCACTAAACCTACTGCGTTTTTGATAGGAAATGAAGGCGATGGTATAAGTACCGCCACCTTAAAAAGGGCTTCCAAAACATTAAAAATACCAATGGTTAATAATGTAGAGTCTTTGAATGCATCAGTGTCGGCTGCTTTGATTTGTTATGAGTGGGCTAGGAAAAGATCCTAACTCCAATTCTCCCCTTTTTTAAACACTCAATTCCGAATAAGAATTGTTTTTGTTTGCTTTGAAAAATTTTGCAGAACAGCATTCTGAAAATTCTTAGAAAAAGAACTCTACTTTAGAAGAGATCAACAAAAAAAGCAGCCTAAATTTAATCAGTCTGCTTTTTTAAAAATCACTTCAGGAATTATGCTATGTTAGCCACCACATCTGATTCTGCAAAAAAGTAAGCAGCCTCGATTTTTCCGTTTTCAACTGAATCTGATCCGTGGATAATATTCTCTCCAAGACTACCAGCAAAATCTGCACGAATAGTACCTTTGTCTGCTTCTTCAGGATTTGTAGCTCCAATCAGAGTTCTAAAATCAGCCACTGCATTTTCTTTTTCAAGAATCATTGGAACACAAGCTCCACTACTCATGAATTCGCAAAGTTCACCATAAAATGGTCTCTCTTTATGAACTGCGTAAAACCCTCCGGCAGTATCAGCTGTTAATCTTGTCATTTTCATCGCTAAAATACTAAATCCAGCTTGCTGAATTCTTTGGGTAACCTCGCCGATAAGCTCTTTACGAACACAATCAGGTTTAAGAATTGTCAATGTTCTTTCTATTGCCATTATATTTATTTGTGATATTATACTTTTTTGTAACAACCTCTTTGAAAATCTCTCTTCAAAATGGTATTTAAAGATAAGATTTCGCATTGTAATTATCGAACTTAAAAAGTGTGATTCATTTGATATCAATTTATGGAAAATATTTACAAGCATACCTTTAATTGGACTTACGCTTTAAAAGCTAGCCCAACACAGCTATGGCCTTTTATTTCTGATACAAATAAGTTTTTAAAAAAAGCAGGGCAATTTTCTGTAAAAAAAGAACCTTTCTCAAGAGATAATGTGCAAGGTTTCTTAGAACTCACTTCTACCAAAATAAGTCCAAATGCAGCGTGGGTAGAAGATCCATTTACATGGGAAAAACCATATAAATTTGGTACAACACGCAAATATACCTCCAGTATAATTAAAACTTTATCCTTTTGGGTTAATCTAGTTCCCACTGTTGCCGGAACTAAACTCAGCATTGAAATCGAATTATCAACACATAGAAAATTTTTTCGATATTTGGTTAACCAATATATTGAAAGAGTTATAAAAAGAAGAGTTTCTAAATTTGTTGAGGATTGTGATCGCTCAGCTTTTCAAGAGACTCTGCTGTATGAACATATTTCTACCTCAAAGTTAGTGCGTGGTGCAAGCCAACGGATTTCAAAAATAAAAACTTCTTTAGCAAAAAAAACTCGTCGTCAAAGAATCATCAATCATCTGATTCGGTTTTTAACCTATGCAGAAGATGACCAACTTAAAACTATTCATCCTTATAAACTTGCCGAGTATTGGGGAGAGAAAAAGTACTCAGTATTAAACGTATTTCTTCATGCAGCAAAACTTGGCTTATTAGATTTTAGGTGGGATGTATTTTGTCCTAACTGTAAAAATACACGTCAAAGTTTCAGGAGAATGAGGAATATCCATTCGGACCTACACTGCGATACATGCGACTGCAAATACTCGATAGACTTTAATGAGAATCTACACTTAGTTTTTAGTCCCAATCCGCTGATTAGGAAAATTTCAAATAGTATATACTGTTTTGGCGGACCAAAAAACACTCCCCAAAGAGTTACACAACATTATTTAAAACCTGGACAAGAAAAGTACCTTAATGTTTTTCTGGAAGAGGGAACCTACATATTTAAAACTTCTGAAAATAAAGGTTACCTGAGGTTACATCTAAGAAAAAACGTTGGCGATACTACAACTATTTTTATTACTAATGAAAACTTTGATGGTCAGGAAGCTACCGTATCAATTGAACCTAATTTGACTATAGTAAATGAATCTGATCATGAATTAATCTGTTATCTTGAAAAAGAAAACTGGCGTCAAGAAGCAATTTATGCCACTGAGGTGACCTCATCTCATGATTTCAGAACACTATTTGCCGAAGAAACTTTAAAAGATGGTGAAAAAGTACAAGCCTCAAATGTCACAATCTTATTCACTGATCTAATGAATTCAACCGATCTATATCTGCAAGAAGGTGATGAATTCGCAATCGGTCAGCTCATGAGTCATTTTAAAATAATTCAACAAATCGTTGCAGAGGAAAGAGGTGGAATTGTAAAGACAATTGGTGACTCTGTTATGGCCGTATTTAAAGAACCTGTTTCTGCATTAAAATCGGTCGAAAGAATTCAACAAATCTTCTCTTCATCAACTGCAATGGGAGAATCTTTTAAACTTAAAGCCGGTATTCATTTAGGTAATTGCACGGCTGTTAACCTGAATGACCGAATTGACTATTTCGGAACCACCGTAAACGTGGCCTCAAGATTGGTAGATGTAGCAGAAGAGAAAGAAATTGTTGTTTCTGAGCCATTCTATAATTTTGGGGAGGCGGATCTTTATCTTGCTAACAATAGAAAAAGTTTATACATCAGAAATAGTGAGAAAGAACTTAAAGGCTTTGACAAAGAGGTATTTAAGGTTAAACAAATCCGTATGGAAAGAACTTCAATGCGCTTAGTAATATAAATATTACTGTTGCGCTAGTTTGCAGACATTCTTTTATATTGAAACTAAAAATGCCTGTAAAAAAACATCATCCTTCTATTAAAGATTCAACTCTTTCAATGAGCAAAAAAAAGAATATTGCTCTAATTGCTCATGATCACAGAAAAATGGATCTGTTAGATTGGGCTGAATTTAATAGTGAGCTTCTCAAAAACCATAATTTGTACGGAACTGGTACAACAGGCTCTTTGGTTTCAAAAAAACTAAATCTTCCCGTTCATACTTTTCAAAGCGGTCCGTTGGGCGGTGACCTCCAAATAGGAACCGCAATTGTTGACAAACAAATTGATATGATGATCTTTTTTTGGGATCCATTGCAAGCTCAACCTCATGATGTAGATGTAAAAGCACTTCAGAGAATTGCTATCGTATACAATATACCTTTGGCTTGTAATAGATCTTCAGCAGATTTCCTTATAACCTCGCCTTTGATGAGCTCTGATTATGATCGATTTATTGTGGATTATAGCCAACGTTTTAAGGAAGATCTAGATATATAAGTTCTTCTAGAGAGCTCGCGAGACTAGATTTAATTTAGCTGAGGATCTACTTATTTTTAATATGATAAAAGTCTAAACAAAGAATCCACTTTCTTCATGGCGCAAAACAGATTACAACACGAAAAAAGCCCTTATCTTCTTCAGCATAAAAACAATCCTGTTGATTGGTTTCCATGGTGTGATGAAGCTTTTAAAAAAGCAAAGAAAGAGAACAAACCAATTTTTTTGTCTATAGGATACGCAACATGCCATTGGTGCCACGTGATGGAGCATGAGAGCTTCGAAGACGATGAAATTGCACAACTCATGAACAAAACATTTATCAATATAAAAGTAGATCGAGAAGAGCGGCCCGATATTGACAGTACATACATGACTGTTTGCCAAATGGTTACAGGACAAGGTGGTTGGCCTTTAACCATTATCATGACCCCGGAAAAAAAGCCTTTCTTTGCCGGAACTTATATCCCCAAAGAAGCTAAATTTCAACGTATAGGATTAAGGCAATTAATTCCTGGGCTATCCGGAATGTGGAAACATGAACCTGAAAAAATTCATAAAGCAACCGAAAGTATTCAAGAAGGCTTTAATAAATCATTAGAATTTGAATCGGGTATTTTTCCGGGTTTAGAAGCTGTAGATTTTGCAGCAGAACAATTGGCAAAGAGATATGATGATAAGTACGGCGGATTCGGGACTGCACCAAAGTTTCCATCTCCCCATAACCTTAGCTTTCTTTTAAGGCAATGGTATGCCACACAAGAAAATCGTTTTAAAGATTCGGTTGAGCACACACTTACTAAAATGCGACTGGGCGGAATTTGGGATCATTTCGGACTAGGTTTTCATCGCTATTCCACAGATGAAAAATGGCTTCTTCCCCACTTTGAAAAGATGCTATATGATCAAGCTTTGTTAATGATGGCATATACAGAAGGCTGGCAGGTAACTAAAAATCCATTATTTAAACAAACGGTGTATGAAATTGCTGAATATATTTCTCTAAGACTTACATCAAAA
>Ga0189275_100301_pt1 | contig 32754 bp, 38 predicted proteins | sample N19A6minimetaG_FD_130329 | JGI IMG/M metagenome (GOLD analysis project Ga0189275, IMG submission 130329) | Marine microbial communities from the Costa Rica Dome - N19 A6 mini metaG | ecosystem: Environmental > Aquatic > Marine > Oceanic > Photic zone | place: Costa Rica: the Eastern Pacific...
ATCCAAAGCAAACAGGAGATAGATCGAGATGTGGAGACGCAAGACGATACCGCTCTTATTGACCGCCTCACTCGTCGTTAGCGCATGCTCTCAATCTCCCGCTGGAGATTTCTGCGATATTGCGCGACCCATCCACTTTGAGCGGACGGTTGCTGAGGCCGTGGTGACAGGAGATCGCGACACCGCCGAAACGATAGATGCCCAGAACCGCTATGGGGAACAGCACTGCGGATGGTGAGCCATCCCCGATTTGTCATGCGTCGGTTATTGCGTGACTCACCTGTGATGGAGACTTCCTATGAAAATGATGACTGTCACCGTTTTGACGGCCCTGTTGGTTTGTCCGGTTGATTTGAAAGCTCAACAACGCTGTGCGGCTCGTGAACACGTAGTTAATCATCTCGCGCAGAAATACGGCGAAAGGCGTCAAGCGCTTGGCCTCGGCGGACAGGGTGCAATGATGGAAATTTTTGCCTCCGAGGCATCCGGTAGTTGGACCATCACCATCACCACGCCCAATGGCTCAACCTGCTTGATGGCGACCGGCCGGAATTATGAGGCGCTTTCTGAGCCACTGCCGCCTGCGGGTGACGATCTCTGAATACCGGCGACGGGTTCCAGTCGCATTTCACCAAACAAAGAAAGGCGTTCCCACCCAAATTGTCCAAAAAGCAAAGGCATGTCCCTGCTGTTTGCTGCTATCCCGTCAGTCGAAAGGCTGGCGGGGTCTTTTCTGCGTTTGGTAAATACTACCAGACTGTTGGCGCGCATTCCAAATGCGGCAAGAAAAAAGGACACTATATCAATTCTGTAGCAGTAAGGCTTGGTTCTCAATCGCGCTTAATTGCCTGCCCTGCAAGAGTTTGGGGCCTGCCTCGCTGCTATGTCTTTTCCATTCATGCGACTTTGCCCCGCCATTTGGTGGGGCTTTCTTTTGGTGCCTTGGAGGGCTGTCGATTTTGGGGGAATGCGTGAGGTTTGGACTACATGCTTTGAGGCAGATAGCGGGTCGCCCTTGAGGCGTATTATCGGGATGACACCGAACGAACCACAGCGAAATATTCTGTTTGCTGGTGGCAATTGGCGCAGTTTAGTTCAAACTTTCAACACTCTTGTTGGACCATGATTAACGCGCCAGTTCAGCGTTAATGCGATGCTCAGCGACAAGGAGCGACAATGGGCGACAGTTCGCTTCGCTTGATTTCCTCGCTGATAGCGAACATATAGGGGGTGAAACCAACACATCCCTTGTGATGGTTTTGCTCGCTTGCAATCCAAAGCAAGCTTACGGAGAGGGCGGAAAATGTCGAAAAACACAAAGCTGTCGGCACTCGCTGTGCTGTCATGAATGTCTATGATTCGAGAGTTGTTTCGAACCATCTGGTCGAAGCCGCAAGCCAAGATGATAATCTACTTACGCCAATGCAAGTTCTAAAACTTGTTTACATTGCGCATGGGTACAATCTGGGTTTTCACAAGACGCCATTGATAAAGAACAGGATCGAAGCTTGGAAATACGGCCCTGTCATCCCTGACCTATATCAGGCCATCAAGCATCGTCGGGACCAGCCTGTCGAGCTTCTCCCAGTAAATGGCCTAGTGCCGATGGACGAAGATGATAAGGCTTTCGTTTCTGCCGTTTACAAGGCGTACCGTGACTATGACGGTATTGAGCTCAGCGCGCTGACACACCAAGACGGCACTCCTTGGGACTTGGTCTACGACAAAAGGTTTGCAAACGAAGTCATTTCAAATGACATCATCGAAAACCATTACAAGGGATTGATAGCTGGTCAATGACCGTCGAGAAGTCGACCCGTGAAGCTCAAGCAGCGCTAATGAAGAGGCTTGCAAGGAAGCAGGCCTCAATTCCTGATGAGAGAGCACGAACAGAAAGCACTCTCATAAGCAACGACAAGTACGTCGAAAAGCAGCGAGAGATGGCTGAGATAGCGGGTATTCGTGAGAGAAATCGCGACCGCCGTATAAATCGTAAACTTCGTACAAACTATGCCAAGTCGGTTTTTTGCTATCTGATTTGGTATTCTGTCTTTGTCGGAGTGCTTTTGGTCCTACATGGATTTAAAGTCTGCTCCTTTGAGTTGCCCGAAAGTGTATTGAGCTTTTTGGTAGGCAGCACGGCGGCCTCGGCAATCGGTCTTGTGTTCTCTGTTACCCATGGATTGTTCAATGGATTGGAGAAGGGTTCCAAGTGATTGGGAACTTGCTCTTTGGCTCGCTGAACCTGCGCTATGCGCCCCGTAGTTTGATCACTTTTGCTTCCCGCGCAGTCACATAGTCGGCCCACTTTTGCATCACGATCCTCCGCTTGTCCAAGAGGTCCGTGCGGTCGTAACTGCGCTCCACCTTTCCGCCTATCTTGTGATCGAGCACAGTCTCAGACACATCCCAGGAGCAAGCGTCGGTCTCCGAGCACCACGTTTTGAACGTAGATCGGAAACCGTGCGGCGTTCCACCTGCTTCAAGTTCCTTCAGTCGTTTTTCCACTGCCGCGTCGGTGATGGGTCTGCCTCGTTGTCCGGTGAACAGGTACTCTTGCCCCAACTCCCGCGCATTCTCGACGATCTCCATGGCCTGCGCCGAAAGTGGGACGCGGAAGTCTTGCACTTTGCCCTGTAGTCCTTTGATCCGGCTTGCGGGAACCGTCCAGACGTCTCCTTCGATTTCGTCCAGTCGCGCACCTCGGGCTGCATCCATTCGCACCAGAGTCAAAATGATCCACCGGTTACAGAGGCCGGAGGTGGTGCCATCAAGCCTGGCAAATAGATCAGGGATGTCCTGCCATGGCACAAACTCCATGTGCTTGGTGACATGATGGACGCTACCAAGCATCTCGATAGCCGACTCCACGATTTCAGGATCTGTGGGAAACCTCATACGTTTTGCTGATCGCAGGACTATTCGGGTTCTTTGGACGGCTTTCTCTGCGGTGGGATGCTTTGTGCGCCAAATTGGTTTCAGCGCTTCATGGATGTCTCGATGGGTCAGTTCCGAACCACGCTTTTTACCAATGGACGGTATCATGTAGAGTTTGAGCGGGCTTAGCCAGCGTCCGCGTTCTCCACCACCTCTTAGCGTCTCCTTGCGGGCCTCGAAGACAATATTGACCAGTTCTTCAAATGTCGGATCGTGCCGGTCCATCTGCGCTCTGATCTCGTCTTGCTGCGCCTTCCGCTCACTGATGGGGTCTGCGCCTGTTGCAAGTGTGTTGGCCCACTGGTCGCGTATTTTGCGCGCCTCTGCCAGAGAGATTTCAGGCCAGCTTCCAATCCCCATTTCTCGCCTCTTTCCAAGGAAAGAGTATCGATACACCCATTTACCGCTGGCGCCTCTTTTGACGAAACGAAGGCCCCCGCCATCTTCGAGCTTCCCGTCTCCGGCATTTTTGATTTTGATCTGTGTTAGAGCGTTGCGCATTTGGCTCCCTCAGCTGGTCCCCCATTCAGTCCCCCAGCTGGTCCCCCAATAAACTCTCGGTCGTTCGCGGGCGGGTTTGGACACCTGTGGACAGTAGGTTCTGTAATTAAAGGGAGTTTTGCACACTCATATGCACACATGTCAACGTTCAGGGACGGAATGCTGGTGCGTCTCGACCGCACCAAATCTCTCAAAAGATTTGATTTTCAAGGGCCGAAACCTCGGCCCTTTGTTTGTTTTGGGGCGTCAGTCAGCCAACAATCAATTGTTTGAGCTGCAAGGCTTCATGTTCCAGCTCGGTGAGGCGGTAGTTCACCAAGTCGCCAATCGTAACCATACCGACCAGTCTAGAGTCGTCGGCAATTGGCATGTGGCGGAAGCGGCCCTCTGTCATCCGGCGCAAAACGGAGACCATTGGTTCGTTCGGTGTGCAGGTCTGCACTTTGCTGGTCATCACGTCCGACACTTGCTGGGGCAGGGTTTGGCCGGGAGTTTCAGCCAGTTTGCGGACGATGTCGCGTTCAGAAAGGATGCCTTGCAATGTACCGTTGGCGTCTGTCACCAAGAGGGCACCAATGCCACGTTCCTTTAGCACCTTAACTGCGTCCCCAAGCGTGTCTTGTGGACGAATCGAAAACACGTTGCCGCCTTTCTGATCCAGCACCTTTTGTACGGTGGCCACATCAGACGATGTGTTGGTGTCCGTTGATTGACTCATGGTTTTGGTCTTCCCCTCCGATTTTCGGTTTGGGGCTTGGTAGGAACTGGGCATTTGGTGCTCCTTGCATAGAAAATTCTCTGGCCTTATGTCTCCAGCCTAACTGCAGAATCTGCTTTTGGGGAATTTTCTTTTGCCTGACGTCGTGCTTTCGCCGTGGCTTGCCACTTTGCTCTTTGTAATGGCTTGCCTTGCGGGGCACCGCTATCGTCGTGTGTGGAAGGAAGAGGGGCCGCGGTGGCAGCTTTGGGTGTTTGGTGTCACAGCGGCGGTTTGTTTGTTGGTGGTAGGGTTGTTGCCGATCACCGCAAACTAAAAAGGCGCCTAAAAGAGACGCCTTCTGATCCTGCTCAGACACCTATGTTAGGCGCGGTCTTCTTCCTGCATTTGTTCCAGCATCTTTCTGGCGCGTGGGCACTGCAGGCGCTCGCGCAGGGGGCTGTCTGGATCGATATCTTTGCTACACACCACACATTTATCGCTGCCACTAATGGCGTTCAAGCCGCCGCAGGATCCTTTGATGGTGCGTCCGCGAAACATAACGCCAACCGCCATCCCAAGCGTTACCAGAAGCAACAATACAAAAGTGAGCATAAAGGTTTCCATCGCTTGGTGTCCTTTGAAGAAGTTAGCTGTGTTGAATGCTGTCGAATTGATCGGTGGCGTAGGTTTCGAAGCGCATCTTACTAGATGTGACTTCACGGTCGATAAACAAGGCCGCGAGGTTTTGACGTTGGGCGAGTTCCAGGCCGCGCTCGCGTCCCACCACAAGGAGAGCGGTGGCCCAAGCGTCTGCGAGCATGGCGTTTTTGGTTAAAACTGTGACTGAGGCCGTGGGGTGCTTCACTGGGTGACCAGTCTTAGCGTTCAAGATGTGGCTGTAGCGCACGCCGTCCTGCTCAAAGTAGTTCCGGTAGTCCCCTGACGTGGCCATTCCAAAGTTGGAGACACCGAGCACTTTAAGGAAACTTTGCTGAAGGGCATCCGGCGTTTCAATAGCGATCTGCCAAGGAGCCCCTTCAGCGTTCCGGCCTGAAGTGACGATGTCGCCACCAATCTCGACCATGAAATCTGTGACGCCATAGCTTCTGATCGTGTCCCCTAGCCGATCAACGCCAAATCCTTTCCCAATTGCGGAAAGGTACATCTGCGTGCCGTCTTGGGATTTGGTAAGCGTGGCGCCGTCCAAGGCGAGTTCTTCGGTTTGGCCAACTGAATGCAGGGCTGCGGATACTTCTGTGGTTGAGGGAACACGGCCTGTTGGCTTTTTTGCGCCAAAACCCCAGAGTTCAACGAGTGGCCCTAGTGTGAGGTCAAATTGCTGATCGCTGGCCTCGTGCACTTCCGTGGCCGCTTGCATCAGGGATACCATATCGGCACTCAAACCAAATGGCACATTGGCTTTAAGAGCGTTTATTCTGGAAATCTCAGAAGACGGATTCCAGTTAGACATCTTCATGTCCACGTCTTGTAACGCGGCATCGATTGCAGTCTGAAGGTTGTCTTTGTTCAGGCCGCCCTGCGGCTCAACCGCGACGACAGTGTAGGTGGTCCCCATCGTTTGCCCGCTGAGCAACAGATCCGCTGCACCGCGTTTGCAAGCGGCAAGCGCGAGAGACATGAAGATAAAGCTGCGTCGGGAAAGGTGCGTCATGGTCTAAGAATCTCGGTGAGAGGCTGTAGGATAAGCCTTATTGAGGCCCCAGAAGCCCGAGTCTAGGGAGGGGACGGGCAATGCTGACGTAATTTATTGCTCTCAAATCGGAGAAACAATAGAAAAGTGCCAGTTTAAGGGCTGGTTGTGCGCGCGCGGAAAGCGTATAGGCGTGCGCGATAGATCAGAAAAATCGAAGACGAACCAGAAACGACGGGATGTGATTGACGTGCAGCATTTTGCGCTCAAAAAAGGCCTGAATCTTCTGATGACCGGCGCGCCGGCTTCGGGAGAGATACACAACGCTGCCCCGGTGCAAACCGTGGCCGTGTTGGGAGGCGACTATATAGGATTGAAGCCGCGTATCTCCGTAGCAGAAGGAGATGTTGTGGCCGCAGGTGATCCTCTTCTGGCACATAAAGACACGATGGACGTTAAAGTCGTCTCTCCTGTGTCCGGCCGTGTCAAAGCGATCAACCGTGGCGCACGGCGCGTGCTGCTCAGTGTGGAAATTGAAGTGGATGCTGCGGCGGCGGAGCCAAAAGACTTCTCGTCAGTAGGCGATGCGAGCACCCGAGAGGGATTGATTGAGCGTCTTTGTGCGGCAGGTTTATGGACCTCTTTCCGCACGCGACCTTACTCCAAAGTGCCGACGCCAAACGAATCTCCTGCGGCGATCTATGTAAACGCCATGGACACCGAGCCTTTGGCAGGCGATCCGGCAGTCGTTATCGCTGATGCGGGTGACGCGTTTGCCCAGGGACTTGCTGCAATCACCAAGTTGACTGATGGCGTGACTTACCTGTGCCACGCGCAGGGGGCAAATGTGCCAAGTGCTGATGGCGTGACTGTTGCGACATTCTCCGGTCCGCATCCTGCTGGCCTCGCTGGCACGCATATGCACTTCCTCGAGCCTCCGTCCGCATCCAAAACTGTTTGGACGATTGGCTACCATGACGTAATCGCCATCGGTCGTTTGTTGGAAACCGGCAAGATTGACGGCAGCCGTGTGATTGCACTCAGTGGTCCGCTTTGTGACAAGCCACGTCTGGTTCGCACAATTGAGGGGGCTTCCCTGAAAGAACTCACCAAAGGCGAAGTTTCCTCTGACCTTCCGGTGCGACTGGTGTCCGGTTCGGTGCTAAGTGGTCAGGCTGGTGAGGATGTTGTGACGTTCCTCGGACGCTATGCCCGTCAGGTCACTGTCATGGAAGAGGATCACAAGCAGATCCCGATGGGCTGGATTCGTCCCATGCCATCCAAGTACAGCTTCCTGCCGGTACTGGGCTCTGCCTTCTCTAAAAAGCTATACCCGTTGAGTTCCAACCTGAATGGTGGTCGCCGTGCTATGGTACCTCTGGGTACCTTTGAAGAGCTGATGCCGCAGGACTTCCTGCCAACGCAACTGCTGCGTGCTCTGTTGGTAATGGATACCGACGAGGCGCAAAAACTCGGCGCGCTGGAACTGGATGAGGAAGACCTCGGTCTTGTGGGCTTTGCCTGTCCTGCTAAATACGAATACGGCGAAGCACTCCGCGATAGCCTGACCAAGATTGAGAGGGAGGGCTAACCATGGGGTTGCGCAACTTCTTTGATCGTATTGAGCCCAACTTTGTGAAAGGTGGCAAATACGAGAAACTGTTCCCGATCTACGAGATGGTCGAGAGCTTCATCTATACACCAAAGACCGTGACCAAGGCCGCGCCACACGCACGTTCCTATGTCGATATGAAGCGGATCATGACCTACGTGGTGATCGCGACGTTCCCCTGTATCATCATGGGGCTCTACAACGTTGGTCTTCAGGTCAACTCGGCTTACGCGACAATTGATCCTAGTGGCTGGCGCGCGGCGATCATCTCCGCGTTGGGCATTGGCTTTGATGCCTCTAATCCGCTGGCCAACTTTGCGCATGGTTTGCTCTACTTCTTGCCGATCTACATTACGACGCTTGTCGTAGGGGGGATCTGGGAAGTTATCTTCGCAACTGTACGTGGTCACGAAGTCAACGAAGGCTTCCTTGTGACCTCTATGTTGTTTGCACTGATCATGCCGCCAGCCGCCCCTTTGTGGCAAGTTGCGCTGGGCATCAGCTTTGGTGTGGTCATCGGCAAAGAAGTCTTTGGCGGCACAGGCAAGAACTTCCTGAACCCGGCGCTGACAGGCCGTGCGTTCCTGTATTTTGCCTATCCGGCCGATATGTCCGGTGACACAATCTGGACCCCGGTTGACGGGTTCTCCGGTGCTACTGCGCTGTCCGTAGGTGCCTCCCAAGGGTATCAAGAACTGCCAAACTATGGCATGATCTGGATGGACGCGTTCATCGGAACCGTGCAAGGCTCAATCGGCGAAGTCTCGGCACTGGCCTGTTTGCTTGGTCTGGCCTTCCTGCTGATCACCAAGATCGCCAATTGGCGTCTGGTCGTCGGCTGTATGGGTGGCATGATCGGCTTCTCGCTTTTGCTAAACCTGATCGGCTCTGACACCAACCCGATGTTTGCGATGCCTTGGTATTGGCACTTTGTTGTTGGGGGCTTTGCCTTTGGTCTGGTGTTTATGGTCACCGAGCCGGTGTCCGCATCTCACACCAATATGGGGCGCTACATCTACGGGGCGCTGATTGGCTTCATGGTTGTCATGATCCGCGTCATCAACCCGGCCTTCCCGGAAGGTATGATGCTCGCAATCCTTTTCGGTAACGTCTTTGCTCCGCTGATCGACTACTTCGTCGTTCAGGCAAACATCAAACGGAGGGCCCGTCGTAATGTCTGACGCTTCCAACCAAAACAAAGGGCCCATTGCCCGCTTTATAGCGGCACCGCCCGACAGCGTTGGCAAGACGGTCTTCATCGCCGTGAGCTTGTGTCTTGTAGCTTCGATGATTGTGTCTGCTGTGTCCGTGGCACTGCGCCCAATGCAGGAGCAGAACAAGCTGAAGGACAAGCAAGCTAACGTTCTACAGGTTGCAGGTTTGTATGAAGATGGCATGGATGTGATCGAGGGCTTCTCCGTCTTCGAACCACATGTGCTTGAACTGGAAACCGGAACTTTCACTGATCAGTTTGACGCAGCGACATTTGATGATCGCGCGGCTGCGGCTGACCCAGAGTTGTCTGCTCGTCTCACTGACGATCCAGCCGGTATTGGGCGCCAGGCGAAGTTTGTCACCGTCTATTTGCTGCGCAATGAAGACGGCTCGCTCGACAAGGTGATCCTGCCGATCCACGGCTATGGTCTGTGGTCGACGCTTTACGGCTTCATCGCGCTGGAAGAGAACGGCAACGACATCTTCGGACTGCAGTTCTATGACCACGGTGAAACCCCTGGTCTTGGCGCGGAAATTGACAACCCGCGTTGGAAAGCCCTGTGGAATGGCAAACGATTGTCTGACGACGATGGCATGCTGCAAATCACAGTAGCGAAAGCCGTACCACCAGCAGGTGCTGACTACCATGTGGATGCGCTGGCTGGTGCAACTCTGACGTCTGTTGGTGTCGACAACCTCGTTCGTTTCTGGATGGGCGAAGCTGGGTTTGGCCCATTCCTTGAAAACCTCAAAGCAGGAGAGATCTGATGGCTCAGACCAAGAGAGACCTTCTGATCGACCCGTTGGTCGACAACAACCCGATTACGCTTCAGGTGCTGGGCATTTGTTCCGCACTCGCGGTGACATCTTCGCTTCAGGTAGCGTTTGTGATGGCCTTGGCCGTAACTGCTGTGACCGGGTTCAGCTCGATGTTCATCTCGGTACTGCGCAACCAAATCCCTGGTTCGATCCGTATCATTGTTCAGATGGTGATCATCGCTTCGCTGGTGATCATTGTGGATCAGGTGCTGAAGGCCTACGCCTATGACGTGTCCAAAACACTGTCGGTGTTTGTGGGCCTGATCATCACCAACTGTATCGTGATGGGCCGCGCAGAAGCCTTTGCCATGAAGAACCCACCAATCGACAGTTTTATCGACGGTGTGGGCAACGGCCTCGGCTATGGTGCGCTTTTGCTGGTTGTTGGCTTCATTCGCGAGCTGTTTGGCGCCGGTAGCCTGTTTGGGATCACCATCCTGCCAACCGTGAACAACGGTGGCTGGTATGTGCCTAATGGCATGCTGCTGCTGCCACCTTCGGCGTTCTTCATCATCGGTTTGCTGATCTGGGCTGTTCGTGCATGGAAACCTGAGCAGGTGGAAGAGCGTGAATACAAAATTCAAGTTGTGGAGGGCCACTAATGGAAGGGCTTCTCTCTCTGGCCGTAAAGGCCGTCTTTGTTGAGAACCTTGCGCTCTCCTTCTTCCTCGGCATGTGTACTTTCATTGCCGTATCTAAGAAAATTTCGACCGCGCTTGGTCTGGGCATCTCCGTGATGCTGGTACAGGCCATTACGGTTCCCACCAACAACCTGCTTCTCACCTATCTGCTGGCTCCTGGTGCGTTGGCATGGGCAGGCTTCCCGAATGTGGACCTGACCTTCCTTGGCCTGATCTGCTACATTGGCGTGATCGCGGCGATGGTGCAAATCCTAGAGATGGTCCTAGATAAGTTCTTCCCGCCGCTTTACAACGCGCTGGGTGTGTTCTTGCCGCTGATCACCGTAAACTGCGCCATCCTGGGTGGGTCTCTGTTTATGGTGGAACGGGACTACAACATCGCGGAAAGCGTGACCTATGGCCTGAGCTCTGGCTTTGGCTGGGCGTTGGCAATCACCGCCATGGCCGGTGTGCGCGAGAAGCTGAAGTATTCCGACATTCCCGATGGCCTTCAGGGCCTAGGCATCACCTTTATCACCGCAGGTCTGATGGCGTTGGCCTTCATGTCCTTCTCCGGCGTGAAACTGTAAGGGGTAGGCGAAAATGGAAACATTTACTCTAGGTGTTGTTCTCTTCACCCTGATCGTTCTGGCGCTAGTGACCATCATCCTGGCGGCGCGTTCGAAACTGGTGAGTACCGGCAACGTAGAAATCACCATTAACGGTGAAAAGACAATTTCTGTACCAGCCGGTGGCAAGCTTTTGCAGACCTTGGCAGAACAGAAACTGTTTGTGCCTTCTGCGTGTGGCGGGGGCGGCACTTGTGCCCAGTGTAAGGTGCGGGTGCATTCCGGCGGCGGTTCTATTCTGCCAACCGAGGAGAGCCACATCACCAAGCGTGAAGCGGCTTGCGGTGACCGCCTGTCTTGCCAGGTGGCGGTGAAGCAGGACATGAACATCGAAGTGCCTGAAGAGGTGTTCGGCGTGAAAAAGTGGGAGTGTACCGTGCGCTCCAACGAAAACGTCGCAACCTTCATCAAGAACTTGGTGCTGGAACTGCCAGAAGGCGAGGATGTGAACTTCCGCGCCGGCGGGTACATCCAGATCGAGGCGCCTGCGCACAAGCTGTCCTACAAAGATTTCGCGATTGAAGACGAGTATCACGAAGATTGGGACAAGTTTAACCTGTGGCAATATGAGTCCACGGTGACCGAGCCAATTGAACGTGCGTATTCGATGGCGAACTATCCGGATGAAAAAGGCCTGATCATGCTGAACGTGCGTGTGGCCTCGCCACCTCCCGGTTCGCAAGGCATCCCTCCCGGCCAGATGTCGTCTTACATCTTCAACCTGAAGCCTGGTGACAAAGTGACGATCTCTGGTCCGTTTGGCGAGTTCTTCGCTCGCGACACGCAGAAAGAAATGGTCTTCATCGGCGGTGGTGCCGGTATGGCGCCAATGCGCTCGCACATCTTTGACCAGCTGAAGCGTCTGGAAAACCGGGATCGCAAAATCACCTTCTGGTACGGTGCGCGCTCCAAACGCGAGATGTTCTTTGTAGAGGACTTCGACGGTCTGGCTAAGGACTTCGACAATTTCGAATGGCACGTGGCACTGTCTGACGCGCTGCCAGAAGACGACTGGAAAGGCTACACTGGCTTCATCCACAACGTGCTGTTTGAGGAATACCTGAAAAACCACCCAGCGCCTGAAGATTGCGAATTCTACATGTGTGGCCCGCCCATCATGAACCAATCCGTGATCAACATGTTGCTTGATCTGGGTGTAGATCGCGAAGACATCATGCTAGATGACTTCGGCGGGTAAGCCCGAGTTAGATTTCATAAACGCCGCTCTTCGGAGCGGCGTTTTCTTTTGGTGGGGGCGAAAGCGGGTTGGCCTCCAGCGTGGGCAGTGGCAGGGTGCCCGCCTGTGCATACCCAAAGAGCGAATAGGGGACACAATGGCCAAAGCGGTGTTTTTGGAAGGGGCGCTGATGCGTCATGTGGCGGTCATGTCGTTGACCTCTTCCGTTGGCTTGATGGCCATTTTTGCGGTCGACTTTGTCGATATGATTTTCATCTCGATGTTGGGTAACAAAGCGTTGGCTGCTGCAGTGGGCTATGCCGGTACTCTGCTGTTTTTTACCAACGCCATTAACATCGGCCTGTCGATTTCTGCGGGTTCATTGGTGGCCCGTTCCATTGGCGCAGAGCAAATAAACAAAGCTAAGGAATATGCCACCTCAGTGACCCTTCTCGGCGCTCTGACAGGCCTTGTGATACCAGCAATTGTCTTCGTTTCCTTGGCCCCGATCCTGAGTTGGCTGGGTGCTGAAGGAGACACCTTAGCCTTGGCGAAGCGCTATGTGAGCATCGTGATGCCGACCATGCCGCTGATGTCACTGGCCATGGTGGGCATGGCGGTGTTGCGCGCCTACGGGGATGCACGCCGTTCCATGATGGGGACAGTGTTTGGCGGGGCCGTAAATGCGGCCTTAGACCCTGTGCTGATATTTGGCCTTGGCTTGGGGCTCGATGGGGCGGCCTATGCTTCGGTGGTGGCGCGGATTGTGATTTGCAGCTACGCTGTTTTGAGCGTGTGGCGTGTGCACAAAGGGTTTGCCAAGCCGTCGCCAACGCTTTTGGTACGGGATGCCAAGGCGATTTCGGCCATTGCCGGGCCTGCGATCCTGACCAACGTGGCTTCTCCGATTGGCAACGCCATAGTGACCCGCGAAGTTGCGGCTTACGGCACAGATGCCGTGGCGGCCATGGCAGTCATAGGCCGGTTGATGCCGGTGGCGTTTGCGGTGGTGTTCGCGCTTTCAGGGGCAATTGGACCCGTTGTTGGACAGAATTTTGGGGCCGGGCTGTTTGATCGCGTGCGCGGCACCTTAAAGGCGGGTTTGCAGTTTCTGGCCGCTTACACGCTGTTGGCGGCGTTCATTCTGTTTGTGGCGCGCGGCATGATTGCAGGGATTTTTGAAGCCGAAGGCGAAATGCGCGCGTTGATCTTCCTGTTTTGCGGGCCACTGGCGTTGATGCAGTTTTTCAACGGGGTGATCTTTGTCTGCAACGCCTGTTTCAACAACCTCGGGCACCCGATCTATTCCACCTATGTGAACTGGGGTCGGCACACGCTGGGCACCTATCCGTTTGTCATTCTGGGCGGGGCTTATTGGGGCGCCTCGGGTGTGTTGATGGGGCAGGCGATTGGCGGGGCTTTTTTTGCCGCCGCCGGGCTGTGGCTGGCCATAAAAACAATCAACCGGCTCAGTCGTCCTGAACCGGTTGATCCGTTTGCTGAAGAGAGCACGCTGCATCATATCAGCGGGCGCCGGAACTGGTAGATTAGCGTGGGAGCTTGGCTGCTTCGCTCGCCAGTGCTTCGATTTGATCCCACGCGCCTTCCTTGACCAGCTTGGACGGAGCAACCCAGCTGCCACCGGCGCAAACTACGTTTGGCAACGACAGGTATTCAGGGGCGTTCTGCGGGTTTACGCCGCCGGTTGGGCAGAAACTGATTTGTGGCAGCGGGCTTGCAAGTGAGCCAAGGAACTTGGCTCCCCCAGCAGCTTCTGCTGGGAAGAACTTAAGCATGTTGTAGCCACGCTCAAGTAGTGCCATGGCCTCAGAGGCGGATGCCGCTCCTGGCAAAAGCGGTAAGCCTTCCGCTTCGCAGGCTGCCAACAACGTGTCCGTGGCGCCGGGCGAGACGCCAAAGGTTGCGCCTGCTTCCTTAGCGGCTTTCACATCGGCCGGTGTAAGCAGCGTACCGGCGCCAACCATACCGCCGGGCACCTCAGCCATGGCGCGGATCACGTCCAACGCGGCAGGGGTGCGCAAAGTCACCTCAAGCGCAGGCAGACCACCGGCCACAAGAGCTTCGGCCAGCGGTTTGGCCTGGGCCACGTCCTCGACCACAAGCACCGGCACGATGGGGGCGGCGTTGCAGATCTCACGAGCTTGTTCGCTGGCGGCTTGGGGAGTGATGGACATCAAGAATTACCCTTCAAAAATTGAGGCGCCGGTGGTGGCGGGGCCCACCGCGTTGCGGAAGGCGGCAAAGAGGTCACGGCCTGTGCCGTGTTGATACGACGAGAGGTCGGCGGTGGCCAGTTCGCGGTTGTCATAATCGTCAACCAGCACTTCGAGCGTGCCCGCTTCGGCGTCGACGCGCACCATGTCACCGTCGCGCAGTTTGGCGATGGGGCCGCCATCCAACGCCTCGGGGGAGACGTGAATCGCCGCCGGGATTTTGCCTGACGCGCCGGACATGCGTCCGTCGGTCACAAACGCCACCTGAAGGCCTTTGCCTTGCATGATGGACATCAGCGGCGTGAGGCTGTGCAGTTCCGGCATGCCGTTGGCTTTGGGGCCTTGGAAGCGGACCACAATCACCACGTCTTCGGTCAACTCGCCCGCTTGGAAGGCGGCTTTCACCTCGTCCTGATCGTGGAACACCCGTGCTGGCGCTTCGACCAAACGATGTTCTGGTGCCACGGCGGAGATCTTCATGACAGAGGTGCCGATGTTTCCGGTCAGGCGGGCGAGGCCACCTGTCGGCTGGAACGGATCGGAAGCGGGGCGTACAATTTTGTCGTTGAGCGAGGTTGTCGTGCCCGGCTGCCAAACCAGCGCTCCGTCGATCAGTTTGGGTTCTTGCGTGTAGTTGTCCAGGCCTTCACCTGCGACAGTTTTCGTATCGGGATGCAAGAGGTCGGCGGAGAGCAGCTCGCCGATCATGTAGCCAAGTCCACCTGCGGCGTGGAAGTGATTCACATCCGCCAGGCCGTTTGGATAGACGCGAGCGAGAAGCGGTGTCACGTCCGACAGTTCAGCAAAGTCTTCCCACGTCAGCACAATACCGCCTGCGCGCGCCATGGCGATCAGGTGGATCAGCAGATTGGTCGAGCCGCCTGTCGCGTTGAGGCCGATGATGCCATTCACAAAGGCTTTCTCGTCTAGGATATCGCAGGTCGGCGTGTAGTTGTTGCCCAAAGCGGAGAGTGAGAGCGCGCGGCGGGCGCCTTCTTCGGTCAACGCGTCGCGCAGGTCGGTGTTGGGCGATACAAAGCTGGAACCGGGCAAATGAAGCCCCATGAATTCCATGAGCATTTGGTTGGTGTTTGCTGTGCCGTAGAATGTACAGGTACCGGGGCCATGGTACGCCGCCATTTCCGAAGCCATTAGTTCGGCACGATCGGCTTCTCCCGTTGCAAAGCGCTGTCGTACCTTGGCTTTTTCGTCATTGGAGATGCCGGTGGCCATTGGTCCTGCTGGAAGGAAAACCGCTGGCAAGTGACCAAAGCTTTGCGCTGCGATCACCAGACCCGGTACGATCTTATCGCAGACGCCGAGATAGACGGAAGCGTCAAAGGTGTTATGGCTGAGCGCGACGCCCGCGGCTAGAGCAATCACATCACGGGAGAACAGAGAAAGCTCCATGCCGGCTTCCCCTTGGGTCACGCCGTCACACATCGCCGGAACACCGCCAGCGACCTGTGCTGTACCGCCTGCAGCGCGTGCCGCGTCGCGCAGCAGCGTTGGGTAGCGCTCAAACGGTTGGTGCGCCGACAACATATCGTTGTAGGCGGTTACGATGCCGAGATTGCCGGCGCTTTTGGTTGCCAAAGCGTCTTGGTCTTGACCTGCGCCTGCATAGGCGTGTGCTTGACCTGAGCAGCTTAAGTGGGCTCTGGCAGGGCCTTGGCTTGCGGCATCTGCCATACGTTGGAGATAGCTGTCGCGGTGCGGCTTGGAGCGCGCAACAATACGCTCTGTTACTTTTTCGACGGTTGGGTGGATTGGCATGGGAACCATCCTTCCTATTTTGAGCGTGTGTTGTTGGGCTTAGTCGCCAATGGGGCGCCAGCGTCGGCCACCTTGATGCATAAGCATGAGCGCCTCTTCGGGGCCGGAACTTCCTGGGTCGTATGGAACGGGGCGCTGGTTGGCCTCTTCCCAAGCCGCAATCAGCGGATCTGCCCAAGCCCATGCGGCTTCGACTTCGTCGCCCCGCATAAAGAGTGTTTGATCGCCACGGATCACATCCATAATCAGGCGCTCATAAGCGTCTTGCGACACCAAGTTTGCGCCAAGAGCGTCGGCAAAGGACATATCCATGGCCACTTCGGTCAGGCGCATACCACCCGGGCCCGGCTCCTTGATGGTTGTGCGCAGGGTGATGCCTTCGTCCGGTTGCAAGCGAATGATAAGGGCGTTGCCTTTGCGGCCTTCCATCTTGTTCGGGAAGATATTGTGCGGTGGGTCCTTGAACACGACGGCAATTTCGGAGGCTCGATCCCGAAGTTGTTTGCCCGTTCGCAAATAAAACGGAGTGCCCGCCCACCTCCAATTACCAACGGCCAGCTTCATAGCGATATAGCTTTCCGTGCGGCTGTCAGCATTGCCGACATCGTCAAAATAGCTTTGATTGTCTCGGCCGGACCTGTATTGGCCGCGCACAATGTCTTTCAGGGCAACAGGTTCCAGAGCTTCAATGACTTTGACTTTTTCGTCTCGCACCGAATTTGGTGTGAATTTGCTTGGCGGTTCCATTGCGATGAGGCACAGAAGCTGCATGAGGTGGTTCTGTACCATGTCACGCATCGCACCGGATTGGTCATAATATCCACCGCGGCCAGCCACTCCGATGCTCTCGGCGACTGTGATTTGCACATGATCAATATGTGTGGCGTTCCAGAGAGGCTCAAACAACGAGTTGGCAAAGCGCAGGGCCATCAGGTTTTGAACCGTTTCTTTGCCGAGATAGTGGTCGATGCGATAAATCTGCTGTTCGTCAAAGTACTTCAGCAAATCTTTGTTCAAGGCCTGAGCGCTCTGAAGATCATGTCCGAAGGGCTTTTCCACCACTATTCTGCTGACAGGGGTGGCGATACCATTAAGGCTCAACCGCTCGGCAATGGCGCCAAAAAGGGAGGGCGACACGGACAGATAGAAAGTCCGAGTTGTGTCCGAGCGCAGGGTGTCTCTGAGTTTTGACCACCCGGTTTCCCCCATCGCATCGATATGCACATATGAGAGCCGTTCAAGGAATTCAGCAACTTGATCAGATGGACGCAGGGCTTCGTCAATAAACTCTGTGATCGCTTCTTGGATAAGGTCCCGGAACTCGGCGCTATCCATGTCGGAACGCGCCGAGCCTATGATTTTGGCTTCTGCTGGCATTTGGCCCGCGCGAAACCGGTGAAACAGACCCGGGAGAATTTTGCGCCGGGCCAAATCACCCGTGGCGCCAAAGATCACGAGGTCAAAAGCTTCGACCGGAATTACGCGTGCAACCATAACTGCTTAGCCTTTCAGAAGGGCGCCCATGCGGCGGCCGGTGTCGAGCATACGATTGGAGAAGCCCCACTCGTTGTCGTACCAGCTTACCACACGCACCAACCCGTCTTCAGTCACGCTGGTTTGTGCTGGCGCAAACACAGAAGAATGTGGGTCGTGGTTGAAGTCTGCAGACACCAGAGGTGCTTCTTCATAACCAAGTACACCCTTTAGAGGACCTTCTGCAGCAGTCTTAAGTGCTTCGTTGATGGCCTCGACGGTGGCTGGTTTGTTTGTGTTAATGACCAAGTCGACCATGGAAACATTGGCTGTTGGTACGCGAATAGCCGACCCTTCCAATTTGCCCTTAAGGTGCGGAAGGACCAGAGAAATTGCGCGAGCCGCGCCTGTGGAAGTCGGGATCATCGACAAGGCCGCAGCGCGGGCGCGATAGAGGTCTTTGTGGTTGGTGTCATGCGTCGGCTGGTCGCCGGTGTAGGCGTGGATCGTGGTCATGTAGCCGGTTTTGATACCAAAAGTGTCATCCAGAACCTTCGCCACGGGCGCGAGGCAGTTGGTCGTGCAGGAGGCGTTGGACACAATGATGTCATCTGCGGTCAGCGTGTCGTCGTTGACGCCAAAAACAATGGTTTTATCAGCGTTTGCACCGGGTGCAGAGACCAGCACACGCTTCGCACCGGACTTAAGGAGCAGTTCCGCTTTGTCTTTAGCAGTGAAAATACCCGTACACTCGTAGGCCACATCTACGTCGGACCAAGGCAGTTCCTGTGGGTCTCGAATGGCAGTCAGTCGGATCTCTTGACCCGCAACTTTCATCACGTCGCCAGTTAGGCTTACCTCGGCGTTTAACCGGCCGTGAACACTGTCGTATTTTAGAAGGTGTACAAGGTGGTCATTCGGGGAAAGGTCATTGATTGCAACGACTTGGATGTCGTTGGTGCCGCTTTCGATGAGGGCTCGCAAAACTCCGCGCCCGATGCGGCCAAAACCATTAATGGCGATCTTGATGCTCATGTGTTTCTCCAAACATACAAATTGGCACTTTCGGTAGCGCCACCGTTAGCGCTATCGATACGGTGAATTGCAACGGGAATCAAGGGGAGGAATTAACTCCCTATTGGAGCGCTTTCGGGGTTGCTTTGGTCTTGGTTGTGTCAGACGATCACCGAATGGGAAAAAAGCTACTTCTCAAAGACATCGCCAAACTGGCGGGTGTCAGCGAAATGACGGCTTCACGTGCTATGCGTGGTGCTCAAGATGTGTCTGAAACCACGCGCCAGAAGGTTGAGCAGATAGCGCGCGACGTCGGCTATGTGCCGAATCGCATCGCTGGAGCGCTTGCATCCAAAAAGGTAAACCTTGTTGGGGTAGTTGTCCCAAGTCTGAATTCATCGGTGTTCCCTGAAGTGTTGTCAGGTATAAGCTCCACGCTCAAGTCTACCTCCCTTAAGCCGGTGATTGGCGTCACCGGTTATGATTTGCAGGAAGAAGAGGAAGTTATTCGGGAAATGCTGAGTTGGAGGCCGACTGGGGTCGTCATCGCCGGGCTCGAGCACAATGACGCCGCTCGCAAGATGCTAATAAATGCAGACTGCCCCGTAGTAGAAGTTATGGACGTAGACGGAGATCCAATAAAGCACTGTGTCGGCATCTCGCATCTTGAGGCGGGACGAAAAATGGCACGCACTATTCTGACTGCAGGTTACACCAAAATCGGTTTTGTCGGGACGAAGATGCCGCAGGACTTTAGAGCGGAAAAGCGGCTTCAGGGGTTTGAGCTAGAGCTAAAGGAAGCGGGCCAGTCCCTTTTTGATCAGGAGCTTTATTCTGGCGTGTCATCGATCGAGACAGGCAACAAATTGACCGAAATGTTGACGCAACGCTCCCCGGAGCTTGAGTGCATCTATTTCTCCAGTGATGTGCTCTCCATTGGAGCCTACATGTTCTGCCTGTCCAAAGGCCTATCAGTGCCAGACGATTTGGCAATCTCAGGGTTTAACAACTTGAATTTGCTCAGAGGTTTGCCGAAACCTTTGGCGACGACAGATGCTCATCGGTTTGAGATTGGCCAGAAAGCGGCGGAGATTATCTTGGCATCACAGTCGCCGGATAGCCCATCTCAAGTGATAAAATTAGAGCCGGTGGTGACAACAGGGCAGTCGCTTTAGGCGGAGTGAGACAGAGCGTTTGCGACCAGACTAGCGGTCTCATGCCACGTGCCTATCGGCGACAAGGCTTGGCCTGAAAACTCAGCCTCTTCAAGGGCTTCCGGGATGTCTTGCCGACAGTGGTCACCTTCCAAAGCAAAAAAGGGGAGGCATAGGCTCTGGGCGGGAAGGTCGCTTGCGGCGTCTTTGATTAAAGGGGCTTCCTCTACAAACCCAACTGAAATTTTGAGGGTGTCAAACCGCTTTGAAAGCGCTTTCTGAAAAGCGAAAGCCGATTCGGCTGCTTTCGGGCCCTTAGCTGAGCCGTGGGCGGCGAGAAGGAGGTGGCTTTGCGCCTCGTTCCAGCTGTTGTTGGTAAGCGCTTGTTTCACGCGTTCCGCAGCCAAGTCGGGCAAGGATGCGTCAAATCCAAGTGGTGGGAGGATCGGCAACTTCGCGTCGCCCAATCGCTTGGGCAACATACGGGACACAAAGAAGCCATCTGCCATAAACATGGGATAAACAGGCGAACATGGTTTTATTTCAGCTACTTGCCGCTCTACAGAACCCGGCATTGCAAGAGTTGCTGAACGGATGGTCCAGTTGGGTAGGTGATTGTTGACCGCCTTCGCGAAGCCTTGCAGCCAGAGCTCTGGCGGCACGGGAGCGGAGGGCTGCCCGTGCGCAACAATCAAGGCTTCGTGGGGCGGGTGTGTCATGCAGCGGGTGCTTGGAAAACGGCGGCGAGGTCTGCGGGCAAGTCAAATTCTGCAAGGGCGCGTGCGCGCGCATCTTCCGACATCTTGCGAGCTGTTTTCACCACGATATCGAGGACTTTTTCGGGGCTATGTTTCGCGGCAAAAGGCGCAAAGTACCATTTGATAAAGACAAAACAGATAACGTCTTCAAGGGCTTGAACCTGATCGTTGCGTTTGATGCCTTCTTTGCGCAGCATTGCGCCCGCTGCCGTCACCGCATCTTCATCATATCCGGCTTCGGCCATGATTTCGCATACACGGTTGGCGTGGTGCACGCCGAGGTCACGACGCCACTTCAAATAGCCGGCTCGGCCTTCGGGATAATCTGCGCGCTTGAGCACCCAACGCTCGATGTGCTGTCCGCGGGCAGCGATCTGTAATGCCTCGGAAGCATTGGGAAAAAGCCGGTTGCACTCGTCAGTCATGTGCTGGCCGTAGAGCAATGCCTCAGGGGTTCCACTATCAAGACTGGGGTCTTTGGAATTGGCGGCGTCTATGGCGTTGAGGGCGGTTTGAAGACGGGTCATGGGCTGGCTCCGGGCTGCACTGATACTGTGTTTTAGGCGCTGAGATGGATTGCGAAAAGGGGCAAAAACAACGTCGGTATCGCGACTGTATCGCGGAGGTGCGAATTTGAACTCCAGAAGAATGGTTTACGAGCTGGTAAGAATGGTGCGGAGTTGCTCCAGGTCTAAGGGTTTGTGCAACAGGGGCGTATTGAGCGCTTCACATCGTAGTTTAAGATCGTCGCTGCGGTTGGCGCTGATAACGCACGCAGGCAAAGGGCCGTAAATCTCTCGCAAGCGCGCAATCAGGTCTGTTCCTGTTGCGGTGCTGTCGAGTTGGTAGTCGGCCAGAACAATATCGGGAGCGATGTCGATTTCGCGCAGCAGTTCGAGCGCTTCGGTGTCACTGCCGCAGGCAAGCACATCTGCGCCCCAGTTCTCCAAAGTCAGGGCAATCGCATCACGCAGCTCGGTGTCGTTCTCAACCACCAAAACGATGCGGTGGGCCAAAGGCGCCGTTGGTTCAGGAGAAAGCTCGGGCGGGTTTGCGACATCAAGCGTATCCATATGGATCGGGAGCGTGATGCAAAAGCGGGTTCCTCGTCCAGGTTCAGATTGCATTTTCATGGGATGACCAAGAAGGCGACAGGCCTTCTCAACAATCGCTAACCCAAGTCCCAAGCCTTCCGCAGGGCTGACGTTTGCATTCACTCGATGAAATTCGTCAAAGACTTTGGCCTGTTGTTCTGGGGGGATGCCAAGACCGGTGTCCCAGACCTCGACCACGACGGCACCTGCGCGATGCCGAGTGGTGACCAAGACACGGCCTTGCTCGGTGTAGCGCAGCGCATTGGCGATCAGGTTTTGGAGAATGCGCCGCAAAAATGTGGCATCGGAATGTACGGTCACGTCTTTTGTGCGTAGATCAAACCGTAGGTTTTTTTCTTTGGCTATTGGAACGAACTCGTCGTGCAATTGAGCCAACAGAGCCCCAAGTGGGATGGGGGTCATGTGGACAGCTGCCCGGCCGCTGTCTAGGCGGGAGATATCTAGCAGCGTACCGATGATATGTTCGGCGCTTTGCAAGGCCGCGGTGGCCTTACCCAATCGTTCGCGCTGGTCGGGGGCTTCCAGATCAGTCTCTAGGGAGGCCATATAAAGTTTGGCGGCAGAGAGCGGCTGCAAGAGATCGTGGCTTGCTGCGGCGACAAAACGCGATTTTGAAGTGTTTGCGCGTTCGGCTTCGGCGAGAGCGTCCTGAAGCTCTAACGTGCGCTCCTGAACATGGCGTTCCAGAGTTTCGTTGACCTCTGAAATGGCGCGCAAGGCGCGGCGCTCGGTTGTGATGTCTGAGAAGGAGATCACAAAGCCACCGTCGGGCATATGCTGGGCAAACACGGCGAGGATGCGGTCGGCCCCAAGGTCAACCTCAAACGAAAGGGGAGCACGTCGCCCTTCATGAGCAGCCCAGTTTGCAAGCGTGTCTGCATCGTCGGTGTTCAAAAAGGCAAGTTTGCGAGAGAGTTGGTCAAAGATTGTCCGGAACGGTAGGCCGAGATGAAAGCGGCGAAGCGGGATGGACAAGAGCTCCCCCATTCGCCGGTTCCAACCAACCAGGCGGGCGTCACGGTCAAAGATACCGACACCTTGATCCAGGTGTTCAAGAGTTGCCTTGATCAAGCGGGCCTGGTCGTCGAGCAGCCTTTCGCGTTCCTGACGCTCGATCAGCATCATGTCGGTGACATCAGTTTGCAGTACCACTGTGCCGCCGTCGCGGGTCCGATGTTCAGAAACTTGGATCCACTTGTCCCCAATGAGGCGTGCGTTGAACACAACGTGCTGTTCTAGGTGACGGAGCATGCGTCGTTCGGCCCATTGTGAGGCGCTCATTCCGTCCGGTAGGGCCAAATATGCGCTTCTGGAGACGATTTCGACATAGTTCGAAAATGGCAGTCCTGGTTTGAAGAGCGGGTAGATGTCCCGCATGTGTTTGCCAAATCGCGAGTTGCAGAGCACTAGTTTTTCATTGGCGTCAAACAGTGCAAAGCCTTCCTGAACCGTTTCAATGGCGTTTGCGAGGTTGGCGCGGGCAGCTTCGGCCTCCGCATTGGCTTGAGCAAGCGACGCATTGGAGGTGTTGAGCAAATCCAGTGCGTGTTCCAGCTCACGCGTGCGGGTTTGCACGTCTTCTTCGAGCTTCACGGCGCGCTCGAATTGAGCATATGCAACGCCGGTCGTGTCGGGGCTGGCCTCGGCGCGGCGCATCAGAGTCTTGACGATTTTGAGGAGCTTTTGGTTTTGTCGTTCCAGGGAATCCTGCGGGTCGATCAAAGTATCGTCGGTCATTGGAGTGTCAGTTCGTTTCCGGAGGATAGATGGCGACGCCAGTGAACGTTTGATTGACATGCATGGAGTTGACCTGCTCGCCATAGGTGGAGAAGCCCACCACGTTGTGCTTGGAGAGGATGTTGGAGATGTCCCCGGTGATCTGTTTTTGCGTGGCTTCAACACGGCGCAACAGACAGTCACAACCCAGTATCACAGCCGGCTTTTGTTGGCCGTTCAGGGCGCTGAGCTCTCGGTCCAAGTGGGCAACCATGTCTTCGGGTTCCGCAAGAATGAGCACCACGCCCTCATCTATTGCGGAGAAGAACTGCAAGTCGCCGTTTTTTGCGACACGTTGAATGGCGCGCACATGGGTTTGCTCGCCTATGCGCACGACAACAGGATGGGCTGCGAAGGTAAAGGTCGAGAGCTGTTCGGGGTCTTTGCCAAGGATCCGGGCATATTCACGGGCGGCCGGTTCGGCGTTTATTTCGTATACGCGGCGTGTGGTTGGGTCAGCGCCGGTGACCACCATGCGCTTTTCTGTTGGCAGGAGGTTGTCGGTTTTGAAGACTTGAACCGGGCAGTTAGACCTCAGTTGGATCAGCACGGCGGCATTGGAATGGAAGGCGGATTGATGGAGTATGAATGTCTGTCCAAAATCTTCGCCATCTCCTGCGGAACCGCCAAAAAGAGGCACTGGGCCGAGTCCTAGAGATAGATTTGCAGCCAACGTATCTTCGCGGGTGGAGAGGCCGTCGACCATGAGAAAGGCAAATTCGGAGGTCCAATCCGGGTGACGTGCCGCGAGAGCTTTACGATTTTGGATCATGTCCGTGATGCGGCCTTCGGCGCCAATTTCGGATAAATCATCGATGAACATTGTACGCGCGGCAAAATGGGTTGTGGGAAGGCCCACGGCGACAATCTCGCCCTCGGTGTAGCCGCTCTCAGTTAGTTCGCCTGCCGTTGTGCAGCCTACCACTGTTGCCGTACCAAAACGCCCTTTGAGGTCTGTTGCGAACCGATTTAGATCAGTTTGGGGGGATACAAAGAGGATAACCAATTCCAACGGGTCCGGCCCCATTGCCGCAACGATGCGGTCTACGGCATCAGAGGCATCGCATGGCGCGAACCCTGTGCTCACGATTGTTGACCCTGCAAAGGGCGCGCTGGCATTCATGCTGGCAATCCTCCTGCAGCTCTCCTCAAAACTGCCCCAAAAAGACTATGCCGCCTAGCTGCTGCTCCGCAAGTGTTCCTCAAAGGAAGCTTCTTTGGCGATGAGCACGGCTTGAGTGCGCGAGTGAACGCCAAGTTTGCGCATAATAGCCGTCACATGCGCTTTGACCGTGGTTTCCGCGATGGACAGTTCGAACGCGATCTGTTTGTTCAATTTACCCTCACAGATCAGATCAAGGATGCGGGCCTGTTGTGCGGTTAGACTTGCTAGGCGATTGACCGCGTCCTGGGTGGCGTCGTCTTCGTCTCGGGTTGGCATATGGCCTTCCGGTACAAAGCTCTGATTTGCCGCGAGATTTTCAAGAGCTTTCAGGAATATGTCTCGTTGGCTGTGTTTGGGCACAAATCCAGCTGCACCTGCTTTCAGCGCAGCGCTGATGGTGCGCGCGTCCGCCATGGATGAGACCACAAGAATTTTGGCTTGCGTGGCTTTTCGAAGGCGCAGTAGGCCGTCAAAGCCGTCGACGTCTGGCAGATTCAGATCGAGTACGATCAGATCCGGATGCGGTGTGTTGTCTAAAAAGGATAGCGCATCGGTTAGGCACGGGGCTGTCGCGACGTTTGTGAAGGGCGCAATGGCCTGTAACGTCATCACTAGCGCGTCACAAAAGAGCGGGTGATCATCTATCACGAGGGCAGAGTTGAAACGTTTTAGAACTGGTGAGGCGTGGGTATTTGGCATGGTCGGAGCCTAGCAGAGAGTTGCGTGAGGCCAAGTGGGGCAAAGGTCGTAACTGACCAAATTTTTCTTGGGCGCGGAATTGAAAGTGGGCAAGGTTTTGCTCAGCTTTTGGACCCGCACTTGGGTTGGTGCATTCTCGCGCTTAGGTGGTAGGGTGGATTGGCCGAAACATCGATGGGAGTTCAGAATGATCCGTTCAACGATTAAATCCGCTGGGTTGCGTGCTGGTCTCGCCATAGCGATTGGCCTGAGTGCGCAGGGCGCGATGGCAGAGTTTCAAGATTTGCATGGCTCTGTCCTTTATCGCGAGAAAATTGCCTTGCCTCCTGAAGCTTTGGTGGAAGTCACCTTGGAAGATGTGAGCAAGATGGATGTGAAATCCACGGTGTTGGCCAGTCAAACATTCAAACCTGCGGGGCAGGTGCCGGTGGATTTTCGGTTGAGCTACGAAGACGGAATGGTTGAGGAACGTGGTCGGTATTCCGTGCGGGCTGTGATCCGGGTTGGGGAAGATGTTCTATGGCGAAGCACGCAGAGTTTTCCAGCGTTGACTGGGGATGCACCAGAGAAGGTAACGGTTGTTGTGGAGCGTGCTGTGCAGAGATCTGAAGGGTATCTGACACTGAGCAGTTGGCTGGTTGTCGAAATGAACGGTGAAATTGTTCAGGGGGCTGAAGTGCCTCATATACGCTTTGGGCAGGACGGGCAGGTGAGCGGTGGCAGTGGCTGCAACAGATTTTCCGGAAGTTACATTGAAACAGGCGGCAAGCTGGAGTTTGGACCGTTGGCGACCACGCGCATGGCCTGTCCGGGTGAAATGGACAAGCAGGAAAAAGAGTTCTTTCAGGCCATGTCGAAAGTGGCCGGTGTCGGTGAGCGCGGTGGGTACAAGGTGCTATTGGATGCAAATGGTGCTGTCTTGATGCAGTTGCTCGCAGAGTAACGGTTGCTTTTGATCCAGGCTGATCCAAATCAAAGCCAGTCGAAGTGTTTTGCGGCACATCTCCTGTCAGTTAGGTGAAGGAGACAACCGATGCTGCGACTGGCATTGATTCTACATATCTTTATTGGGTCTACTCTGGCCGGGGGCGGCGTGATTGCCGCGCTGGTTATGGGCGGAAACAGCGGCTTAATGTTGTTGGCCGCTGCACTGGTCGGTTTTTTGATTGCGTTCCCGGTGAGTTGGAAGGTGGCGCAGGCGCTTTACGCGCGTCCGTTCAAATCCAGCCAGGCCTGAACCGATGATATGAACTCACGTGGTTTTTCCGCGTGCAGCCAATGGCCCGCACCTGTGATTTTGGCAAAGCGGGCCTTTGGGAATTTCTCGCGGATGGTTGGGCGGTAGTCGTGGGTGACGTAGTCCGATGTTGCGCCCGAAAGGAACAACGTTGGGCCACCGTAGGCACTGCCGACCTCTGGGAAATTGAGAATTTTCGGCATTTCCCGATCGAGTGCATCCAGATTGAGACGCCAGCGTTTCTCCTTCAGATCCAGAGACTGAGTGAAGAAGGTTTGCAATGTGGTGTCTTCCAAGTGCATGGCCAGTTGCTCAATAGCGTCGGAGCGCTTTTCCACTTGGGATAAGTCAACGGACCGCATTGCTTGAATATTCTGATTTTGGTCATGGCTGTAGGCCACCGGGGCAATGTCGGCAACGATCAAACGATTGACCAGTTCCGGACGTGTCAGCGCCAGCACCATGGCGGCTTTTCCCCCCATGGAATGGCCCAGAACATCCATCGGTTTGCCTTGTGCCTGAATGACTTCGGCCAGATCGGCGGCCATGTCTTCATAGGAATGGCTGTCATACCATGGGCTAAGGCCGTGATTGCGCTGATCCACGCAAAGAATGCGGCGTGTTGCGGCAAGGCGCTTGGCAATTGCACCCCAGTTTCGGCCAGAGCCAAACAGCCCGTGGACAATCAAGAGGTCGGGTTCAGCGGTGGCGGTGCCATGTTCGATAACGTTCAACATAGCGGTTTGATAACGCGCTTGTTTGAGGGGTTCCAGAGTTGAGTGTTTTGCGGCTCCAGTCTAGGGTGCGCCCATGATGACGACACAGGACATTGCGGCCAAGGAAGCGCGGCTTTTGGAACTCGTCAAGGAGAAATTTGGCTTGCGCGCGAAGACCTTAAGTCGGGCTATGAAAAAGATTGGTCGTAGGGTGCCGGCACGGCTGCATCGACAGGCGGACGTGCTTGTGGAGGCGCAGAAACTTGGTGGTCATCCGAAGTTGATGATGCAGGTGAACGGCGCAGACGTCACACAGGCGTTTGACGAGATCGTTGCGCATCTTGAGACCATTGATGTCGCAGATCGCCGCAAAGGTGCGGCGTTGAATTTGGCTGCCGCGCTGGTCTTCAACCTTTTGGTTGTTGTTGTGCTGGTGATCCTCGTTCTGCGTTGGCAGGGGCTTGTTTAAGCTGCCTTTGGCGTTTTGAGGCACTCCCAAATAATCGTTGGCGCACCGATGAAGCGGCCCATGCGGGCGAGTTCTGCATCTAGTTTGGCTGCACGTGCCTCTGTCCAGCGCACGCCGGGTTCGGACCAAAGCTGCGTGATTGTGATCTCGCCTTTTTTGCGGTTGGCTTTGGCTTCCAGTCGGCCAACAAAACGGTCGCCTTCCAGAAGTGGATAGACGTAATACCCCCATTGCCGTTTGGCGGCGGGGACGAAGATCTCGATGCGGTAGTCAAAGCCAAATAGGCGGGAGAGGCGGTCGCGGTCGCGGATCACCGGGTCAAACGGGTTGAGGATGCGCAAGCGAGAGGTGGGGGCAGTGATTTGTTCCAGGCGCTGGGCAATGTCGGCGGGGGCTTGCATGGGCAGCCACTGGCGGTTGGCAGTCTGCACTTCGACGTCGATGAGGTCGGTTTTGCTCATCCAGTCTTTCTCATCTGCGGTGTCCACGGCCTCCCAGAAACGTTTGATGTCGCCTGAGGTGGCAAAGCCAAGGCGGTCGATGGCTCGAGTGCAGAGCCAATTGATTTGCTCGGCTTGTTCAATCTCTTTGTCCCGCAGCGCATCCGGGATGACGCGTTCCGGCAGGTTGTAGAATTTTTTGAAGTTGTGACGATAGCAGGTAGGCGAGTTCGCCCGCATACCATAGGTAATCTAGCGCCTGTTTGTGAGGTGGGCGGGACCACATTTCTTTGGGGCCTTCGATCTTGGTGTCAAAAGCCTCGGTCGACAGTGCGCCTTCGTCCGCGATGCGGGATTTGATGTCGGCTGTGTTGACTTTGGTGAGCGCGGTTTTGAACCAGCCTTTTTGGTCTATGCGGGATTTGCGGCGTTCAAATTGCGCGCGCCAATAGGGGTAGGTCTCGATTGGGAGAACACTTGCGTCGTGGGTGAAGTGCTCAAACACCGTGCGGTCTTCGGCCAGCAGCTTGTTGAGCATCGGCTCGCGGTAGTTCTGGTTGCGCGACTAAAGGATGTGGTGATGGGCGCGGGACAGGACTTGGATGCTGTCCAGTTGCACAAAGCCCAGTTTACCAATGATGGCGCGCGGGTCGGCAGGGCCGGTGGGGGTATCGGACAGACCTTGCAAAGAGAGCCAGAGGTGGCGGGCGTCGCGGTTCGAAATACGTAAACTCATGGCCGCACGCTAAGGTAAGGACTCGAACAAAGAAAGAACATTTTTGCGGCTTGGCATTTGTTTTGCGGGCGCGTATGCCTGAACGCGGTTCAATATGTGGGGCACTATGGCTGGCAAAGTGGCGGAGCGGCGCGCGGCGTTGCGTGTGAAACTGATCGAATTGGCGGAAGAGCAGATCGCGACGGGCGGGTTGTCATCCCTAAAAGCACGCGAACTGGCCAAAGGGGCGGGCTGCGCGGTTGGGGCCATATACAACGTGTTTGATGACCTGCATGACCTTGTGCTCGAAGTGAATGGGCGCACGTTTAAAAAACTCGGTGCGGCGGTTTCGGCCTCTTGTGATGGCAGCGAAAGCCCACGTCAGCGGTTGATCCTGATGTCTAACGCCTACCTGGAGTTTGCCGCTGCGCATCCAAAGCTATGGCGGGCGTTGTTTGATGTGGAGATGACAGAGGGTGGCCCGGTGCCGGAATGGTATCTGTCCTCGTTGGGAGCGCTGTTTGCCAATATTCGCGCGCCGCTGGCTGAGCTTTATGCGGAAATGGGCGAGGAGGAACTCGGGTTGATGACTCGTGCGATGTTCTCGGCGGTGCATGGAATCGTGCTTTTGGGGCTGGAGAATCGCATTTCTGGCGTGCCACCGGAGCACATTCGGACCATGATTGCGCAGGTTTTGTCTCGCCTAGGGCCTGAAGTGGGCTTGGAAAGTTAAGCAAAAACAGGTGTTTCGAAGAAAAATGAACGCCGTTCAGTATTTTTCTTGAACGGCGTTCAGGAAAATTCTATCACTCTATTTGTGAACGACGTTCAGGAAATGGAGAGGCAGATGTTCGGAACTTTGAAAACTTTGATTGTGGGGGCAAACGCCCGGGCCGAAGAACAGGTGCGGGACGTCTATGCCATTGAGTTGATTGATCAAAAAATCCGCGAGGTAAGCGCAAACCTGAAGGCGGCAAAAGTGGCTTTGGCCGGGTTGATCCAGCGGGAACGGGCGGAACAACGTCAGATTGACACTCTGGAGGCGCGCATTGCGGATCTGCTGACGCGGGCAAAAGAGGCTCTTGCGGCGGACCGGGAAGACCTCGCGCAGCAAGCGGCACAGGCCATTGCCGATCTGGAAAACGAGTTGGCGGGCCGTCAGCAAACCCAAGCCCGTCTGGAGGCGCGGATTATGCAGCTGCGCCAGAGTGTGGAAACCGCTCATCGCCGCATCATCGACCTGAAGCAGAGGGCCGTATCCGCGCGCGCTGTGCGCAAGGAGCAAGGCATTCAGCGCAAAGTGAACCGCCATTTGGGCGGGGACAGCCCGTTTGAAGAGGCAGAGGCGCTGATTTCCCGCGTGATGGGCGAAGATGATCCGTTTGAGCAGGGCGAAATCCTGCGCGAGATCGACAGCGGCTTGAACCATGGCGATATCGCGGGGCGCATTGCGGATGCTGGGTTTGGCGCGCCGAGCAAAGCGACGGCCAATTCGGTGCTTGATCGCCTGAAAGCCCAATCCAAATAAATCGCTGTAAACGGCAACACCCCTTTTTACCCATAAAATTCGGAGAAACCAAAATGACTGATCGTAATGACAATTCCACCATCCTGATGCTCAACATGGCCGGTGTGGCGCTGGCCTATGTGCTGCTTGGCATTTCCCTTTGGCTGTCCACCGATGTGCCGCTGTCCACCAAAGGCTATTGGGGCATGGGTATCGTGCTTCTGACCATCAGCCTGATCAACGTGGTGAAGTACCGCTTTGACAACCAGCAGCGGGAAGACCGCATTCGCCGCATCGAAGAGGTGCGTGACGAGAAACTGCTGGAAGAAGCGTTGATGGACGGCAAGTCCGGCGCGTAAGGCTCTGCCATTTACCAAAGAACACCCGGGTTTGCGCTCGGGTGCTTTTTTGTTTGGGCTATGCCTTGGCCTCCACCATGAGCCATTTGCGAAAGGCGCGTTCTTTGGCGCTTAAGGGGCGGGGCAATGTGACCAGATGATAGCCCAGGTCGGTACGTGGCAGGCTACAGATCTGCTTGAGGGTGCCAAAAGCAACCTCTCGTTCGACCAGAGATTTGGGGTGCACCGAGACGCCCAGGCCAGCCAATGTGGCGGAGAGCACAAGCTCATTGGTTTCCAGCGAGGTCATGTCCACGCTGTTGAGATCCAGACCGGCGTCCTCCACAACCTGCCGCCATTCCAGCATGTGCAAGTCCATCAGCCACGGGTAGTTTCCGGCCTCCGTTAGCGTGAGGGTTCTGTCTGTGGTGAGCAGCTTGGGGGAAGCCACCACCCAGAATTCCCCAGACGTGAGCAGTTCACAGGATACCCCTGGCCATAGTCCGTTGCCAAAGCGGATGGCCATATCAAAGCCGTCTTTCCGAAGGTCGATCAGATGTACGCTGGGATTGATATTGAGTGATATCTCCGGGTGCGCCTGCCAGAAGCCGCCAATGCGCGGCATGAGCCAGTTGGCGGCAAAGGACGGCGTGACACTGACCGACAATGGGCGGTCCTCTTTGGAGCGCTGAAGCGCGGAGACGCCTGCGGCAATCACCTCAAAGCCGTCGGAGAGATGTTGTGCCAGGTGGCGGCCCTCTTCGGTGAGCGCCACCCCACGGCCTGAGCGAAACAGCAGGGGCGTCGCAAGGTCGGCTTCCAGACTGCGCACGTGTTGGGCAACTGCGGCGTGGGTCACATTGAGTTCGCGAGCAGCGGCGCTCAGGTTCTGGTGGCGCGCGGCGGCCTCAAAGGCACGCAGGGCGGCGAGGGAAGGAATTTTGGACCAATCCATTGTGTAATTACAGCTTACATATTGAATGGCATAATGAGTCGATTTCGGGCGCGTTGTCCACCATGTTTGGTTCAGGTCAACACAAGGAGTGCCAGATATGTTGGGAATTCTTTCAAGTAGCTTTCAAGTGGCCACGCGGCAGACGCATTGGAGTCATCAGGATGAAGCGCCTGCTCCTGAAGAAAAACTGCAGAAGCATTGGCGTGAAGAGTGGCGTGATCGCTTTGCGAGAAAGAGCTTGTTGGATCAGGCAACAGATGGCGCGCGGCCAAAGCTGTTTGGTTGGTAAGGCAGCGGCGCGTTAGCGCTTCTGCCATTCCATAATGTGCAAGTAAGGCGCGCGGTTGTAACTTTCCGCCCGCGCGCCGCCGGTGGCTTTGGGTTCGTCACAATGGGTGAGCTGAAAGCCGCTTTCCAGCAGCGCCTGCAAGTAAAATGATAGTGGGCGGTGCCAGTTCTGAATGCGGATGCCCTGCCACTCAGCCCAGCTCGGGAAAGCTTCCAGGTAGCGATCCATTGTGAGAGTTGTGCTGCCGTCGAGGTTTTTCACCGGCGTGCCTTGGGATGGGCTGGCCGTGGTCCATGGGTTCAGATTTGCGATCAGCAAGAGGCCATTTGGGCGCAACACACGGTGCGCTTCTGTTAAGGCTGTAGGGATGTCCTGTATGTCGATCAACTACAGATAGCTGACCACCATGTCAAAACGGTTGTTGTCAAACGGCAGGTTCTCTGCGCGCGACGTGGTAGTCGGCACTTCCTTTGGCCTTTGCGTGCGAAATCAACGCTTCGGTGGGATCAATACCTGCTACATGATCCACATTTGGGGCTATTATGCGGCAGAACCGTCCTTCGCCACAGCCGAGGTCAAGCAACGCCCCCGGGGCCGCCTTTGTCAAGCGCTCCATCATCGGCGCGTCGAGCACATGTTGGCGACTGAAGTCGCCTGCCTCTCCCATCGATGCAATCCAGGCTTCTGCCGAGGCATCCCAACCGTCTGTCATTGTGCCCCCCCCGTCAGTACCCCGATCACCAAAAGAAAAGGCCGCCGCCGGAAAGTCCAGCGACGGCCTTAAGATTTTTGCGGTCAGTGACTTTAGAGGTTCGGGTACAGCGGGAATTTGGCGCAGAGGTCGGAGACCTTGGCTTTTACTGTTGCTTCCACTTCGGCGTTGCCTTCTTCACCGTTGGCAGCCAGGCCATCAACCACTTCGACAATCATGTCGGCAATCGCGCGGAACTCTTCTTCGCCAAAGCCACGGGTGGTGCCTGCTGGTGTGCCCAGACGGATGCCGGACGTCACCATTGGCTTTTCCGGGTCAAACGGGATGCCGTTTTTGTTGCAGGTGATATAG
>Ga0189275_100304_pt1 | contig 31945 bp, 31 predicted proteins | sample N19A6minimetaG_FD_130329 | JGI IMG/M metagenome (GOLD analysis project Ga0189275, IMG submission 130329) | Marine microbial communities from the Costa Rica Dome - N19 A6 mini metaG | ecosystem: Environmental > Aquatic > Marine > Oceanic > Photic zone | place: Costa Rica: the Eastern Pacific...
GAAGTTGCCGATCGGAGAGCTAACTCCGCATTTCCTGCTAATTACGTTATTGATCAGCAACCAGCTGCTAATACCATTGTTAAACCAAATCGTAAAATTTATCTCACTGTAAATACAGAAGTAAAACCTGTTGTTGTTGTTCCTAATGTTATCAGCCTTGGAATAAGGAATGCACAGATTCAATTACAAAATTACGGCTTAGAGGTTGGCTCAACTAGTTATGAATCTTCCAGATTTAAGAATGTTGTTCTTCGCCAATCGATTCCTCAAGGTGATACTGTAGCTAAAGGTACTACTATTGATCTGGTTATAAGCGATGGATTAGGAAGTAAAATTGTTACCATCCCTGAAATCATTGGTCTTAGACTTCCTCAAGCACAACTCAAATTACGAGAAGCCGGGCTCAGACTCGGTGAAATCCGATTTCGACCTACAAAAGATGCTGCCCCTAACATGGTCTTAGATTTTTCCCCAAGAGTAGCTGAAATCGTAGAAGGGGAAACAATTGATCTTGTAATTTCGGAACGCTTTGAAGCTATTGAACCTGAAGAAGGTGGAGTTGTAAATATAGATTCAACTGGTTCTCCTATCCCACAACAAATTCCAAAACCCAACAATAATTAAATGGACTTTCAACTCCCTATCCTTGCACCATCAATTTTAGCTGCTGATTTTACAAAACTCGGAAGCGATATCAATGATTGTATTGAAGGTGGTGTTACCTGGATTCATTGCGATATCATGGATGGTCATTTTGTGCCTAATATAAGTTACGGTCCAAGCATTGTGAAGGCAGCTAAAAAATCTGCTCCTGAAGCTTTTATGGATGTTCATTTGATGATTGAGAATCCCGATAAATTCGTGGGAGATTACGTTCAAGCTGGAGCTGATCTTATTTCCGTTCATTACGAAGCATGCCCTCATTTGCACCGATCTATTCAGAATATCAAAAAACACGGAATTATGGCCGGTGTGGTAGTCAATCCTGCAACTTCACTTTATAATATCGAACCTATTCTTGAATATGTGGATTTAGTTCTAATCATGAGTGTCAATCCTGGATTCGGCGGGCAAAGTTTTATAGAATCTAGTTATGAAAAACTTCAGGAATTAACGGATCTTCGTGAAGCAGGTGGATATGGATTCCTAATCGAAATCGATGGTGGTGTTTCTCTCAAAAATATTGATAAAGTTGCTGAAGCCGGAGCTGATGTACTTGTTGCCGGAAGTAGTGTGTTTAAAGCTGATGATATTACAGCAAGGGTTCAAGAGTTAATGAGCAAGCTTGAAAGCTGATAGCGAGCTTAATTTTTCTTATCTTATTTGTCTAATATTCATCTAATAGATAATTCCATCGAAGACGAACGTACTCTTTTAGAACAAGTTGTTGATATATCTGAAACTGATCCCGTTTCATTATTTGGACTACATGATAAAAACATTCAGGTTTTAGACAAGTCATTTCCGGAGATTAAGATTAATGCTCGTGGAAATCGAGTAAAAGTCACCGGTCCTAGCGAAGAAGTTGATTTAGTTAAGAATATCATCGAAGGCATGATTGGTGTAGCTTCCCGAAAAGGAGTTGTAACCGAAAATGAGGTAAAAACACTTATCACATTAAAATCCGGAGAACGAAGATCCCGCTCTCCCCTGCCAAAAAATATTAGCGAAGGTGATCTCATCTTATACACTTACGATGGAATTCCTGTTCACGCTAAAACACCGGGACAAAAACGAATTGTTAGTACATCAAATGAAAGCGATATACTGTTTTCAATCGGTCCGGCAGGAACCGGTAAAACGTACACATCAGTAGCACTTGCCGTGAAAGCTTTGAAAGAGCAGAGAGTTAAGAAAATAATTCTAGCTCGTCCTGCAGTTGAAGCTGGTGAAAGTCTCGGTTTTCTGCCCGGCGATCTCAAGGAAAAAATTGATCCATATTTGCGGCCATTATATGACGCATTAGAAGATATGATAGAGCCTGATAAACTAGACCTCTACCTAACAAAAAATATTATAGAAATTGCTCCTCTTGCTTACATGCGAGGAAGAACGTTGAACAATGCATTTGTAATTCTAGATGAAGCTCAAAATGCTACCAATGCTCAAATGAAAATGTTCTTAACTAGAATCGGTTTTAACAGTCGGGCAATTATTACCGGTGACGTCACCCAGACTGATCTTCCGAGAAAACAAGAATCAGGGTTAATTACCGTGCAAAATATTCTTAAAGATGTGGAAGGAATTGATTTTGTGTATCTGCATGAAGAAGATGTTGTTCGGCATAAACTGGTAAAGGATATTATTAAGGCTTACGAAAAGTTTGAATCTTAGGAGTTCTTGGTTACTAGTGATTGAGTGATTAGTTTAAATCATATATGGAAAATAAAATCAATACATACGCCGCAGCACTTTACGAAGGCACTTTCTCGGTAGGATTGGATAAAAAATTCAACCGAATATCTAGAGATGATAAACCTGCTAAAGGGGCTTTAAAAATATCGCTGAATCCTTTTTTAATTTCTACTCCTGAAAGAAAATATCTTTTTGATTGCGGAATCGGAGAATTTGGTGAGGATACCGGACCTCACGTAATTCGTGAAAATTTAGAAGCTCATAATCTAACCGAGTTTGACATTACAGACGTAGTTTGTAGCCATTTACATTACGATCATATCGGCGGACTTGCTAACAAGGAGAATGGATATTGGGAACTTACTTTTCCGGAAGCCAAAATTTGGGTTTCCAAGAAAGGCTGGGAAAAAGTAATGAATAAAGAAACATATTACGATGAAGAGAAAACGGAATTCGTTTCTTTTATTGATGCCAAAGCAGATCTTCATTTTTTGGATGCAGAAGACGAAGCTTATCCAGAGCTGAAAGTTGAAAAGATCGGTGGTCATACAGAATTCCATCAAGTGCTTTTGTTTGACGATGGGAATGAAAAGTTTATGCAAGCCGGTGATGTAATCGCTACTCAAAGTCAAGTGAATAGAAAGTTTGCCGCTAAATACGATTTCGATCCCAAAACAAGTCAACAGCAGAGAGAGCGCTTAGCAAAACTGGCATTTGATGAAGGTTATACTATTTTAGGTTATCATGATGACAGCACCCCAATTATTAAACTTACCGGCTACGACGATAAAACCGGATACACTACTGAAGCAATAGATTCTTATGTCCCTGCCTGATTCGATTACTGAAATAAAAAATTATTTAACTGAACACGGATTTCCGGAAAAGATTGAAGCCGTAGTAATTCTTGGCTCAGGTCTTGGGGATTTTGGAAATGAGATTCTGAACCAAATTGTTATTCCCTACTCAGAAATTCCAAACTTTCCACAATCGACAGTACAAGGGCACTCCGGAGCTTTGATATTTGGCGAAGTGGAAGGAAAAACTACCTTAGCTTTCTCCGGCAGATTTCATTTTTACGAAGGATACGGATTTGATAAAACGGTAATTCCTGTTCACATTGCTCACGCTTTTAATGCTGATAAACTGCTTGTCTCAAATGCAGCAGGTGGAATTAATTTAGATTTCCGTGTGGGCGATTTAATGGTGATCGAAGATATCATCAAACAAAACATGGATTTGAAAGCAGCGCCCTCTTCTAAAAAATGGTCACTTGATTTATATCCTGTTGCGGATCGTGTTCAGGAAATTGCTGAAGAAGTTGGTGTTGCTACCAAGCGTGGAACCTACTTATATGTAAAAGGACCCAATTACGAAACCAAAGCTGAGATCAAAGCTTACCGAATGATTGGCGGAGATGCCGTTGGAATGAGCACTGCTCCAGAGTTAATGGAAGCGGCTCGACTTGGAATTAAATCTGCAGCTGTTTCACTAATTACAAATGCCGCTGCCGGAGTTACCGATCAAAAATTAGATCACGCAGAAGTAAAAGAAGCCGCCGAAATGAAAAAAGGTGAGTTTGCCGGTTTAGTGAAGGGGTTGGTTAGGGAGTTTTGATATGGGATGTGCAATTTGCAAAGACAAAAAAATCGAACCGAAAGAAGTTTTTGAAACTAACGAATCTATCTATGATGTCATGTTTGTGGAAAATATAAAATTACTCGAACAGCGAAATCAATTGTAGAAGGCTTATCTATTGAAGAAAGAAATAAGCTTTCATTCAAAACTCGCGAAATACATGAACAAGATTCAATTCTTGAACTTGATTCAAATAATATAAAATCTATTCCAAAATCATTTAATTCGGAGTTAAATGTATTTGAAACAATCGATAAACTTTTACTTTTTGTAGCTCATCGTCAAAAAAAACCTTCCAAAAGAGCCAAAATTCTCCCAGTTGATTCTGTTATCATATACTCAACTGATTCTAGAGAACTAAACTTTTATATTTCCAAAACTATTTCATTAGGCTATTTAAAGAAAATTCATGACCAGGGTAACCATTATACTTTGACCCTTAAAGGGTGGGAAAAAGTTATATCTTTGCAGAGTAAACAAGTTGATTCGAAAAAAGCATTTGTTGCAATGTGGTTTAGTGATGAAGTTGACTCAGTCTGGGAAGATGGGTTTTTCCCTGCTCTGAATAAACTAGGATACCAACCACTTAGAATAGACAAGAAAGAGCATAATGATAAAATAGATGATCATATCATTGCCGAGATAAGAAAAAGTGGTTTATTGATTGCTGATTTTACAGGTAATAGGAACGGTGTCTATTTTGAAGCTGGTTTTGCGATGGGTTTAGGTATCCCTGTAATTTGGACTTGTAGAAAGGATCATATCGATGATGTTCATTTTGATACTCGTCAATACAACCACATAGTTTGGGAAACTCCAGAAGAACTAAAAGAAAAACTTACTTATAGAATAGAAGCTACCATTCCAAACCGCCCAGCTCCTAAAAAGACTGAAATCAAATCCTAAGACTCCTGTTTGACGAAATATCGACTTTGATTAAAAACCAACCTAGTGATTACGTTCTACTCCCTACAGATCCTGAATTAAATTCAGGATGACGCATCAGCGTAAGTTGTCTAATATTACCCGTCATGCTGAACAGCGAACGAAGTGAGTGTGATTCAGCATCTGTAGCGAGCTACCCTCTTAAAGTTGGATACCAATCTATTAATTCAGGATTAGATTTCTGAATCAACTCCCATTTCCATTTCTTTCTCCAGGCCTTGAGTTGTTTCTCTCGTGCAATCGCATCTGATATTGAGTCAAACTCTTCTGCATATATAAGGATAGTGAGTTTATACTTTGCCGTGAATTTCGAACCCTTACCTTGCTTGTGATCCCAGATTCTTTGATTCAGTTTCGAAGTAACTCCTGTATAGATTGTAGTTCTTTCGATATTAGTTAATATGTATACGTAGGCTTTCCTCATATCAGGTAAGACAGGTTGAAGTGTATTTCCTTACAGAAATTTTTTTGAAGGTGAATATACTTCGATGAAGAATTGTCCAGTTCAACGTTATTTCCTCTACAGATCCTGAATTAAATTCAGGATGACGCATTAGCGTATGTTGTCACATATTACCCGTCATGCTGAACAGTGAAACAAAGTGAGTGAGATTCAGCATCTGTAATAAGCAATGCTTTTTATTAGGATAAAAAATTCTGCCCAGCAGCCTTATTTCAAAAACTTCCCCACTCCCTACCACTACTACGTTCAAAAGCTAAAAACATAGTCTAAATAGACTGTGGAAAACTTTTTTCACATTCATAAACAAATTTCTTGACACATATTACAAATTTAGGGTACATTGTGGGGTGATGTGGGAGATAGTGGGGGCTACTTTCAGATCACATAATTTAGCAATCTTCAACACCTCTGAGGGAATCGTGCCTAGTTTTAAAGGACAATACGAGCATTCTATAGACGATAAAGGTCGTGTAGCCTTCCCTGCCAAACTACGTAAAAATCTCAATCCGAACGCACAAGAAAGATTCACAATCGTGCGCGGACAATCTGAAGAATGCCTTTATTTATACCCAGAAAACGAATGGCAAGCTGTGGAAGAAAAGCTTTCTAAGGTAAATTCCTTCAGTAAAAAAGGTCGTTTAGTTAAAAGATATTTACTGCGTTTTGCCGAAGATCTATCCCTCGATAAGCAAAACCGTATCGCCCTCCCCTCCGATCATATCGAATATTCTGCCATAGATTCTAAGGTAGTTTTTATCGGAATGGGCGAACACATAGAAATTTGGTCCCCAGCTAAATTAGATGAAGCCGATGCTAATGTAAGCGCCGATTCAATTGAAGAAATCTTTGAGCAGGTGCTAGGCGGAGAAACTGAAACCGATGGTGCTTAATATGACTACATATCATGAGCACATACCGGTAATGTTAAATGAATGTATGGATGGTTTAATCATCGATAAAGACGCTATATATATAGATGCAACACTCGGCGGTGGCGGACACTCAAAAGAAATTCTTTCCCGATTAGGTAAAAATGCTACACTTTATGCCATCGATCAAGATGATGAAGCTATTGCTGCTGCAACTTCCCGAATTGGTGATGATGATCGTTTTAAAACGATAAAAGGCAATTTCGGCTACCTGTCAACCCTTCTACCTCCCCATGTAAAAGGTCAGGTGGCCGGAATTTTACTTGATCTAGGTGTTTCAACTCATCAGATAAAAGAAGCTGAGCGTGGCTTTAGCTTTCAGGAAGATGGTCCTTTGGATATGAGAATGGGGAATCTCTCAGGAGTTTCTGCATACCAAGTAGTAAACAATTATGATTATGAAACACTTCGTGATGTAATCTTCCACTATGGTGAAGAACGCGCTAGTCGACAGATCGCAAAAGAGATTATCAATAACAGACCGGTTGAAACTACGGGTGAGCTTGCAGCAATTATTAAAGAATTGGTTCCTGCTAAGTTTGTGGTAAAATCCCTGGCTAGAGTATTTCAGGGAATCAGAATTGAAGTAAATCGCGAATTGGATGTTTTAAAAGACGTTCTCACTCAATCTTTGGAAATTCTTAAGCCCGGCGGTCGTATTGTAGTGATGTCTTATCATTCTTTAGAAGACCGCATTGTTAAAAAGTTCTTTAAAGCCGGAAATCTTGAAGGTAAATTAGAAAAAGATTTCTACGGCAATGTTATTTCCCCGTTAAAAACTGTCAATCGACAGATTATCACTCCTTCTCCGGAAGAGGTTTCTAAAAACCCTGCAGCCAGGAGCGCTAAACTCCGAATAGCAGAAAAGAACCTGGGAGGAAGCCAATGATCGTGCAATCCCCACTTAAAAAGCGCGAAGCTCGGCCAAATCTCCGCAAAGTACCTTTACCTGATAAAGAATCCTCATCTTCATCCCCAAAAGGAAAAAAAACATCAGGTAAAAAAGCTGGAACAGCGGTAAAGAACACTATTCGCGATATTAAACCATGGAAAGTTATTCTTGCTACTATTGTAATTGGAGTATTCGGATTTTTGTATCTCACACATGTTTTTGCTACACAAAAGATGCTGGAAGAAGTTCAAAGACTTGAAAGTGATTACAACAAGGTGCGCACTCAACACGATGCCCTAAAATTACAATACGAGCGCATGGTTGGTCCTGCTGAAATCTACAATAAAGCAGAAAAAGCCGGTTTTATAAACGGTGGTCCTGCAGATAAGCTGATTGAGGTTAAAAGCAGATGACAGAGAGAACCTCCATATTAAGCAGAATGTTCTTAGTGTTTGGCTTACTATTGCTTATACCTTGTGCATTAGCTTTTCAATTATTCCGTATTAATTATTTAGAAGGAGAAAAACTTCGGACACTTTGGAGTAAACAAGCCATAAGTACGATTTCAATTCCAGCCCAACGTGGAAATATTTATGATTCTAACGGTACATTGCTTGCAACAAATGCAGCTAATTATCTGATTGCTCTTGACCCAAAAGTAAAAGACATTCACGGGAAATCTGTTTCTAAAAAGCAAATTAATGACCTCGCTTCCGTTTTGGCGCAAGAAACCAAAAAGCCGGTGTCATATTTCAAAAATAGAATTTCAGGAGCTCCTTCGAACTCGCAATATATTGTACTTGCAAAGAATCTCTCTCCTATTTCAAGAGATGCTATTCGTGAATTAGACATTAAAGGAGTAATCATTGAGGAAAGCTTTAGTAGAAAATATACTTTTGGTTCCTTGGCCGCGCATTCTCTGGGTTTTGTTAATCACAATATGGATGGCAGAACCGGCTTAGAAGCCTATTATGACAAAGAGTTAAAAGGTGAAAACGGAGTTCAGCAAGTTCGAAGAGATCCCCGAAATCAGATTTCTGCCTATGTAGGAGCTCCAAAAAAGCTTCCGGAGAATGGTCATTCCATCCACACTACTATCGATTCATATATCCAGGCTATTCTTGAAGATGAGTTAAAGAAAGGAGTAGAAAAACATCTTGCTGAATACGGTACAGGAATCATTATTGAACCTAAAACCGGAGCCATTAAAGCAATGGCAAATTATCCAACCTACGACCCCAATTATCCGGGAAGTAACGAAAATGAGAATCGTAGAAATTTTGCTATTTCTGACATGGTAGAACCCGGATCTACGTTTAAGTTAGTTACTGCTATTGCAGCTGTTGAGCAAGATAAAGTGGATTTTGATGAAATATTTGAAACTCCTGAATCCGGAGAGGTCGAAATTCATGGATTAACACTTCGCGATCATGACCCTCTTGGAGACATGACCTTCCAAGAAGTAATTCAAAAATCATCAAATGTTGCAACCGCAGAGATTGCTATGCGATTAAAACCGCAAGTTTTTTATCAATATGCCAGAAATTTAGGGTTTGGCTCTGAAACGAATATTGATCTTTCAGGTGAAGTAGCAGGGATTTTGAACAAACCCTACGATTGGAGTTTAGTGAGTTTACCATGGATGAGCCACGGATACGAAGTATTAGCGACTCCATTACAGGTTACACAAGCTTACGCTGCTTTTGCAAATAACGGTTTGCTGATGCGCCCTTACTTAGTTGACAGAATTGAAGACCAAAATGGAAATATTGTACTAGATAATGAGCCTGTTGAAATTAGAAGAGTGGCGAGAACGAAAACCTTACAAAAGATCTTACCAGTTTTTGAAAGCGTAGTTACTGACTCAGGAACAGGAGAATGGGCTCAAATTGAAGGATTGAGAATTGCCGGGAAAACCGGAACTGCAAAAAAAGTATATCAAGGAAGATATTCGAATAAATATTTGGCTTCATTTGTGGGATTCTTTCCGGCTGAAAATCCAAAATATGTTTGCTTAATTATGCTGAATGAGCCAAAAACAAGTGGTTATGGTGGTTTTACGGCAGGACCAATTTTCAGAGAAACTGCTAAAAGGATTGCAGGATTTGATGGGGACATCCAACGCAGTATGTCACCAAAAGAAGAACTTGAATTAATTACAAAAGCTCCTTCACTGATTGGAATCAGTAAAGAAGAAAGTGAAGAGTTGCTAGACAAATTCAATCTTTCTTTTAAAACAGAAGGAAAATCCGGTTATGTCGTTGCTCAAAATATTGAACCGGGTTCAGTTGTAAATCCGGACGAAAAAATTATTCTCACTTTATCGGAAACCTATTTACCTGTTGATAGTTCGAAGGTTAAAGAAGGTTTTGCCGAGATTCCTGAGCTTCGCGGAATGAGCATGAGACAGGCAACAAAAATTTTATCTGAACTAGGACTTATAGCTGAATCTTACCGCTCCGGAACAGTTGAACGACAATTTCCAAAAGCCGGTGCCATGATGAGAATTGGTAGTGAAGTTACTATTCGTGGCAAAGCAAAATCACTTGAACTTGTAACCAAAGAGGACAGAGATTGAACGCACATGAACTCATAGAGTTTATCAACCCACTAAATACTTCTCGCTTTAAACCGGAAGGCGAAATTGGTGCGCTTGTTCAAGATTCCAGACAGGTTCAAGAGGGTTCCGTGTTTATTGCTATTAGTGGCACTGAAGTTGACGGCCATATGTTTTTAGAAGATGCTATTCATCGTGGTGCAAAAGTTCTGATCTGTGAAGAATCATATTATACCAATGCGGAAGTTTGCGTAATTGAAGTGGAAGATACTCGATCATTGATTGGTCCTTTAGCTCAAAAAATGGCTGGAAATCCCGGAAATCAGCTTAAAGTAATTGGCATTACAGGAACCAATGGAAAAACAACTACTGCTACTTTAGTGTATCAGGTATTAACGGTATTAGGTGAAAAAGCTTCCCTATTAGGAACCGTTGAGAAAAAGATATTGGATAAATCGATAGATAGCAGACTTACAACTGCAGATCCGATTGAACTTGCCATTGATATGAAAGCAATGGTAAAAGCGGGTTCAGAATATTTAGTAATGGAGGTGTCGTCTCACGCTTTACATCAAGCTCGCGTTGAAGGCTTTGATTTCTCTATAGCAGCTTTTACTAATCTATCTCAAGATCATCTCGATTATCACGAGACCATTGAAGAATATGCATCAGCTAAAAAAATTCTCTTCGATAAATTAAATTCGGAAGCAAATGCAATTATCAATATGGATGATGATCAGGGAGATTTTATAATTCGTGACTGTAAAGCCAAAATATCTACGCTCTCTTTCAAACAAAATGCTAAAATTTTAGAAAATTCGCCCAGAGGACTTAAAATCTCTGTTAATGATAGCGAAATTTCGTCCGATTTAGTTGGTGATTTTAATGCATATAATCTAGCTGAGGCTTTTCTGATTTGCACAGAACTCGGATTTAGTGCTGAGAAAGTATCTAAAGCACTAACAAATGTAAAAGGTGCTCCGGGAAGAATGGAAGCCGTTAAACTTGATGCTTCTCATCAGTTACCAAAAGTGATTGTTGATTATGCACACACGCCGGACGCGCTACAGAATGTTCTAAAGACTTTAGCAGACATGAAAACCAAAAATCAGCTTATATACTGTGTATTTGGTGCCGGTGGTGACAGAGATACAGGAAAGAGACCAAAAATGGCTGAGGCTGCTTCTCTTTATGCCGATGAGATTATAGTTACAAGTGATAATCCCAGAACTGAAAATCCTGACCTAATAATCGCAGATATTTTACAAGGGTTTGAAAGTACTGAGAATGTAATGAGTGTTACATCCCGTAAATCAGCTATTTATAAAGCAATTGAGCTGGCTTCAGGAAACGATATTATTCTAATTGCAGGAAAAGGTCACGAAGATTATCAGGAAATAAATGGCGAACGATATCCTTTTGACGATAGAGTAATCGCAAAAGAAGCGCTTCAAATTAAAGCTAAAGGAGGATTCTGATGTTATATGAATTGTTCTCTTGGCTAGAATCAGCTTATGAATTCCCAGGTGCCGGTGCTTTCGAATATATTTCAACTCGAACAGGTTTAGCTGCCGTTACTTCTGTGTTGATAAGTCTTATCGTTGGCAGAAGAATCATTCGATGGTTGGAAAATATGCAACTAAAAGAAGTGATCAGAGACGATGTAGGACTTGATCATCATAAAGCTAAAGTTGGGACACCATCGATGGGTGGGGTTATTATAATTTTGGCAGTTATCATTCCTTCCATCCTCTTTATGAAGATGGATAGTGTATATGCATGGTTAATCGTATTCGTTATTGTAGCACTTGGTTTAGTTGGTTTTGTGGATGACTATATCAAAGTAGTGCGTAAAGATAAAAGCGGACTAGCTGGTAAATTTAAAATTGTTGGACAAGTTGCGGTTGGTATTGTAGTAGGCGCAGTGTTGTACTTTCACCCTGATTTTGCTGATGTTAACACATTATCTACCGTACCGTTCTTAAAAAATGTGAATATTGATTACGCCTTTTTTGGAGAAAATCTCGGCTGGATGATCTATATCCCCGTTGCTGTATTTGTAATTACTGCTGTCAGCAACGCTACCAATTTAACTGATGGTTTAGATGGATTAGCCTCCGGAGTATCGGCCATATGTGGATTTGTATTCGCAATTTTCGCTTATGTATCGGGCCGAACTGATTTATCCGGTTACTTAGATATTATGTATTTACCTGGCGCCGGAGAACTGACAATTTTTTGTGCCGCGCTGATTGGAGGTTGTATGGGGTTTTTATGGTATAACACCAATCCAGCTTCAGTATTTATGGGTGATACAGGTTCATTAGCTCTTGGTGGAGCTTTTGGGGCACTTGGACTTATGCTTCACAAAGAATTACTTCTACCCTTTATTTGTGGCGTGTTCTTCTTCGAAACGCTTTCTGTAATCATCCAAACTACCTATTTCAAATATACAAAGAGAAAGTATGGTGAAGGGAAAAGAGTGTTTTTAATGACCCCCATCCATCATCATTTTGAAAAGAAAGGATGGTCGGAGCAAAAGATTGTTGTTCGATTTTGGATCATCACTGTGATGTTGGGAATTCTTAGTCTTCTAACGCTGAAAATCAGATAATGGATGTAACTAACAAACATATCGTTGTTATTGGTGCTGCCCGAAGTGGTATTGCGGCAGCTCTTCTCCTTAAGAAAAAAGGAGCTGATATCTTTGTGTCTGATTTTGGAATCATTAAAGATGACTGGAAGCAAAAATTAAAGAATACGCGAATTGAATTTGAAGAAAACGGACATTCTGAAAAAGCAAAAAATGCCGAGTTTGCGGTAGTAAGTCCCGGAGTACCAACAGAATCCCCAATAGTTCAATATTATTTGAATGAAGGAAGAATAGTGTACTCCGAAATTGAAGTGGCCAGCTGGTTTACCGATCATAAAATTATAGCTACAACCGGAAGCAATGGTAAAACAACTGTTACAAATTGGTTGGACCACGTGTGGCAGATCGCCAAAAAAGAACATTCTGTTTCCGGAAACATCGGAGTGGCATTTTCTGATGTAATTGATACAAATACTGGCGATTTCATATTAGAGGTTAGCAGTTTTCAACTAGATCATATTGAATCTTTTCGCCCGAACATAAGTCTTTTGTTGAATATTACTCCGGATCATTTAAACAGATACGGAAATAGTTTTGATGCTTATGCTGCGGCTAAATTTAGAATTTCAGAAAATCAAACGGATAGAGATTGGTTCATATTTAACTATGATGACCCGATCATTAAAAGCCATGTAGAATTGCTTAAGAAAAAAGATAATTCTCCACATTTATGGGCTTTTTCTTACATCAATGAAGTGCCTGAGGGTGCTTTTGTACGCGACGAAAATATCATCTTCAAATTCAATAACAAGGAAGAAAAGCTTATGTCAGTTTATGAAGTAGGCCTTGCCGGAAATCACAATTTGAATAACGGTTTAGCAACTGCATTAGCAGCTCGCGCCGCTGAGATCAAAAATGAAACGATTCGTGAGAGTCTGAGATCATTTATGGGTGTTGAGCATCGCTTAGAAAAAGTTTGTGATGTTGATGGAGTTAAATACATCAACGACAGCAAAGCGACCAATGTAAATGCTGTTTGGTTCGCCTTAGACAGCTTCAATGTGCCTGTTACATTGATATTAGGGGGGCGTGATAAAGGAAATGATTACAGCGAAATCGTAGATCAAATCAAAGAAAAAGTACATACGATTATTGCTATCGGAGAATCGAAAGATCGCGTTGAAGAACAATTAGGTGATGTAGCTCCCAATTTTGTGAAAGCTGAAAGTATGATGAAAGCAGTTCGTGCTGCACAAAAAGTAGCTAAACGTGGCGAAGTCGTCTTGTTAAGTCCTGCTTGCGCTTCATTTGATATGTTCGAGGATTACGAGCATCGCGGAAAAGTATTTAAAGAAGAAGTTTATAAGCTCTGATGAGCTAAATGGCAAAAACCAAAATTCAAATGACAAAAAAATTTCAAATATCGAATTCCGAAACTGCTACTGATGCGGTTACTGAGATTTGTGATTTGAAATTTGAGATTTAAGAGTGATTTACACGAGTCCACATAGCAACCTTTCTAATATCATCGGCACTAGCCCGGAAGATATTGACAACCGTACGCAAGGCAGTGATCGCTTTTTGCTGATGGCCGTTGTTGCGCTTATGATTTTTGGTGTGCTCGCCGTGTATTCTTCTATTGCTTATTTCGCTGAATCCAGATCTACTACTGCTTTTTCACTGGTTTCAGGGCATATTGTAAAACTTGGAATAGCTTTCGTAGTTATGCTGATTGTTTCAAAAATAAATTATCATACTCTGGCTAAGTTTAGCCGACTTGGAATGGTTGCAAGTCTCGTATTATTAGTTGCTGTGCTTATTTTCGGTGAGGAGGCTCATGGAGCTAAACGTGCTTTAGAAATCGCAGGATTAAGCTTTCAACCATCAATGGTTGCAACTGTTGCATTACTGCTCCATCTCTGCGTTTTATTAAGTGAGAAACAAGAATACGTAACTAGTTTTTCTAAAACTTTCTTACCGAGCTTATTTTGGATTATACTAACATGTGCCCTAATTGGAGTTGAAGATTTTAGTACTGCTGGTTTCTTACTGGCTCTTTGTCTGCTGATAATGTTCATTGGACGAATAAGCATACTCCAGATCAGCATTTTAGTAATTTTGGGTGTTTTAGGAGCAGGAATACTTCTTACCCGTTCTGAAGAGCGAATGAGCCGAGTTCAAGAATATCTTGTTCAAATTAAAGACATCAATACTGATAAATTTGCCGGAGACGAAGGCAGACAAGCTCAGCAAGCTCAAATAGCAATTGCCCAAGGACAACTATTTGGTGTTGGCATCGGCAAAAGTACGCAACGTGATTTTCTTCCTGCTCCTTATAACGATTTTATTTTTGCTATTATAGCTGAAGAATATGGCATTGTTGGTGCAATGTCGTTGATACTGACTTATACGCTTATCCTGTTTAGAGGAATTGTGTTTATCTCAAGAAATGCTGAAGATACTTTGGGTTCATTACTAGCTGTTTCTTGTACTCTAATTATTGTTCTTTACGGTTTTGTGAATGCCGGAGTAGCAAGTGGATTACTCCCTGTTACAGGTTTACCAATGCCGTTTGTAAGTTATGGCGGTACTAGTATGGTTTTTGCGGGATTGATGATTGGAATACTTTTGAATATTTCGAAGCATCATAAAGATCGGAGGACTATGTATTATGGATAATCCGAGAATCTTAATAGCTGCTGGCGGTACCGGCGGACATGTTTATCCGGCCATAGCCATTGCTGACGCTTTGAAAGCTGCAAATTCTGCCACACAAATTTTATTTGTTGGTACTAGAGATCATATGGAATGGAAAGCTGTTCCAAAAGCTGGTTATCAGATTAAAAGTGTGTGGATTAGTGGATTTCATAGAAGATTCACACTTAAGAATATGTTGTTTCCATTAAAGCTGATAACAAGCGTTCTTCAGAGTTTTGGAATTGTAAGTTCATTCAAACCTCAGGTTATGGTTTCTTGTGGTGGATATGCTGCCGGGCCTGTTGGTTGGGTTGCAGGAAAGAAAGGCGTTAGCGTTGTAATTCAAGAGCAAAACAGTTTTCCAGGCGTTACAAATAGAATGCTCGCTAAGTTTGCTTCCAAAATATTCACTGCGTTTAAAGAAGCTGCTAATTTCTTTCCTGTTGATAAGATTATTGAATCAGGAAACCCAACGAGAAACACGCTAAACAAAATTGATAAGAAAATTGGATTAGATGCTTTCGGTTTCAATGATTCAAAACCCGTGCTTATGATTTTGGGCGGAAGCGGTGGAGCAAAAACAATTAATGAAGCCGTTAAAGAAAATTTAGATAAACTCTCTGATTTACAAGTTATCTGGCAGTGCGGAAGTAGATACATTGATGCGATAATGCAAGAAGTTGACTTGCAGAAAAACACGAATGTACATCTCACTGCTTTCATCGATAATATGCCGGAAGCATATGCCGCCGCTGATTTGATAGTAAGCAGAGCCGGAGCAAGTTCATGCTCGGAATTTATGATGACCGGAAAACCAAGCGTGCTGATTCCATCACCAAATGTAGCCGGAGATCATCAGACACAAAATGCACAAAGCATGGTAGATGCCGGAGCTTCTGAACTATTGAAAGATGCTGACGCAGTTAACGCATTGCCAGAACTAGTTTATTCGCTGATAAATGATCAGACAAAATTAAAGAAAATGAACCAAGCGGCGTTACGGCTTGCCAAACCTGATGCGGCAAAAATGATAGCAATAGAAATTTTAGAACTCGCAAAAACTCATAACAGTTGATGGAAAATAGAATTCAAACACAGCCCGTATTTGGACGAACCAAGCATATTCATATGGTAGGTATCGGTGGAATTGGTATGAGCGGAATGGCTGAGATTCTAATTCAACGTGGCTATAAAGTTACGGGATCTGATGGTGCTTCTAACGAAACTACCGATAGACTTAAAGAACTTGGCGCAATCATTTATCACGGTCACGCACCGGAAAATATTGAAGGCGCAGATGTTGTGGTTTACACCAGTGCTGTAAAAGCCTCGGAAAACGAAGAAACAAAAGCAGCACTCGAAGATCGTATTCCTACAATCAAGCGTGCAGAGATGCTTGCTGAACTAATGAAGATGAAATTCGGAATTGGAGTTGCCGGAACACATGGTAAAACAACTACTACCACTATGATCGGTCACGTGACTCAAGATGGAAATTACGACCCGACCATTATGGTGGGCGGTAAAGTTCACAGTTTTGATAAAACAAATGCCGTTGTCGGCAAAGGCGATGTAATTGTAGTTGAAGCGGATGAATTTGATCGTACCTTTTTACGCCTCACTCCTTCTATTGCAATTATTACCAATATCGAAGCCGAGCATTTAGATATTTACGATGATCTGGAAGATGTGAAAAGGGCATTCATCGATTACGCTAATAAAGTTCCTTTTTACGGAGCTGTAATTGTTTGTCTGGATGACCCGAATGTTCGAAGCATTCTCCCTGATTTAGAACGACGAATTATTTCTTACGGATTAAGTCCGCAAGCTCAGGTTCGGGCGGTTGATATTCAAATGAACCAGTTTACGAGTACGTTCACAGTTATGAATGACGATGAAAAACTGGGTGTCATCACCTTAAAAGCTCCCGGCGACCATAACGTGAAAAATGCGTTAGCAGCTGTTGCAACAGGAATTGAGTTGAATATTGATTTCAAGTTGATCAAAAAAGGACTTGAGCGATATCAAGGCGTGTTTAGAAGATTCCAGAAAAAGGCAGATGAGCAAAATGTGATGGTGATTGACGATTATGCGCATCATCCAACTGAAGTTGCGGCCACGTTGAATGCGGCTCGTAAAGGCTGGCCTGATCGTAGAATTGTCGCTGTTTTTCAGCCTCATTTATACTCCAGAACTCAGGACTTATACAAAGAATTTGGACTTTCTTTCTCTGACGCTGAAATATTACTGATTACAGATGTATATCCATCCAGAGAAAAACCTATTGAAGGTGTAACAGGAAAACTAATTTCCGACACAGCAGAGCAATACGGTCATAAGAATGTGATTTATGTTGAAGACAAAACTCGTGTAACCGAAACATTAAAAGAAATTTCAGAACCCGGAGATATCATTATAACTATGGGCGCTGGCGATATCTACAAGTTTGGAGAAGAATTCGCAAAAGAATTAGAAACAGGAAACTATAAAGTGGATAACAAATAGTAAGTGGCAAAAGCAAACGAAAATAGCACTAATAAGAAAGGGAAATTACTCCCTTGGGCAACGGCGATTATGTTGGTTGTTGGAGTTGCTGTACTTGCTGCCATCTATTGGAACAAAAATGTTACCGTTGATAGTATTTCATTTTCAGGAAATGAGCTTACTGAAATTGATGTATTGGCTCAAACTGCGGAAGTTCCATTTGGCATTCATCCGGATAGCCTGGACCTAGTTTCAATTGTTAATAGATTGGAAAACATTGATTACGTCGAAAAAGTAATTCCATATATAGAACCTAACGGAGAGTTGAACATAACAGTAAAAGAGCGAACGCCTATTGCATTGTTGATTAAAGACTCGGAAAGAATGTATGTAGATATTTACGGAGTAAAATTACCACTGATTTCCGGAATTACCTTTGATGTGCCTTTGGTGTATGGATTCGATCTTTCGAACAAAAAAGACACCCTGAAAAGTGAAGCCTTTAAACAGATTAGCTCATTTTTAGTAGATGCACAGCAAAATAAATTTGGCTGGCTAACTATCAGCGAAGTGGCATTCAACCAGGAAGAAGGTGTTGTAGCTCTAAGCCAAGAAAACGGAGTTAAGCTTTTATTCGGCAGTAACGACTTTAAAACGAAATTAGAAAATTGGGAAGCTTTCTACACAGAAGTAATTCGTGTAAAAGGCATCCAAGCTATGCAACAGGTGGATTTAAGATTCACAAATCAAGTTGTAACGAGAGAAAGTTAATAAGTATGAAATTTAGCAATCAACAAACAAAGCGGTATCAATAATGTCTGAACAAGAAAACATCATGGTCGGTCTCGATATTGGGACTACAAAAATTTGCGCAATCGTTGCTTCCATCGAGCACGAAAGAATAAACATCTTAGGAGTTGGAAAAGCTCCCAGTGATGGACTAAATCGTGGCGTGGTTGTTAACATTGACAAAACCGTAAATGCGATTAAAGATGCCATTGCTCAAGCTGAGCTAGCATCCGGAATTCAAGTAAATTCTGTAAACGTTGGTATTGCCGGAGATCACATCCGCAGCATGAGAAGCAAAGGCGTTATCACCATCAATAACAGAGATAATGAAATTACAGCGCATGATGTTGAACGTCTGCTTGAAGATTGTCAACGAATCATGCTGCCAACCGATCAACAAATTCTGCATGTAATTCCCCAAGAATTTGTAGTTGACGGACAAGACGGTATCAGCGACCCGGTTGGAATGAGCGGTATGCGTATGGAAGCTGAAGTTCACATTATTACAGGTTTGGTTTCAGCAGCAAAAAATATGTACCGTTGTGTAGAACGCGCCGGATATCAAGTCGCTGATTTGATTCTGGAGCCATTAGCTTCTTCTTATTCTGTTCTAGACGAAGAAGAAAAAGAAGCCGGTGTAGTGTTGGTCGATATTGGTGGCGGCACAACGGACGTAGCTATTTTTCAAGATAATACTATTCGTCATACAGCAGTTATCGCAATTGCAGGACAGAAAGTAACCGACGACATCCGGTTGGGATTAAGCGTACTTGACGATCAAGCTGAAATGCTGAAAAGAAAACATGGCGAAAGTTATGCGGATATGATCCAAGAAGATGAAGTGATCACTGTTCCGGGAATAGCAGGACGTCCACCTAAAGAAATTACAAAAAGTATTCTTGCCAAAATTATACAAGCAAGAATGGAAGAGATCATGGAGATCGTAGGAATAGAGATCAAACGAAGTGGTTATTCTGAAGCTTTGAGTGCAGGAATAGTATTAACAGGAGGCGGATCTCTAATTAAAAATATATGTCCACTTGCCAATGAAATCTTAGGAATAGATGCTAAGATAGGAATTCCATTAGGAATTACAGGCGGGCTTGTGGAAGAAGTTAACAGCCCAATTTATGCAACAGGTGTTGGATTGGTAGTACATGCTCTAAAAACAGGCATGGGTAACAATCAAGCGCTGATGCCATCTTCACAAAAAGGTGGTAAAAATATGGAACAAGTGATGAACAAAATCGCTGACCGTATGAAAAGTTGGTTTAAGGAACTATAGTAAATAGCAATCATCTACAAATAACAATCCAGTAAATAAATACAAAACAAGGAGTAATCATGGCTAATCATAATACTCGATTCTTTTTCGACGAACAAAGCCAGGAAAATGCAAAGATCAAAGTGGTCGGTGTAGGCGGCGGTGGCGGAAACGCAATCAACAACATGATAAATATGGGGCTCGATAGTGTTGAATACATCGCACTTAACACCGATGCCCAAGCACTAAAAAACAGCCAAGCTGATGTTAAAATTCAGGTTGGAACCTCACTTACAAACGGACTTGGAGCAGGAGCTCGCCCCGAAGTAGGTAGAGAAGCGGTTGAAGAAAACCGTCATGAAATTGAAGAAGCTATCGAAACTGCGGATATGATCTTCGTAACTGCAGGAATGGGTGGTGGAACCGGAACCGGAGGCGCACCTGTAGTTGCAGGAATGGCCAAACGGAAAGGGATTTTAACTGTTGGAATTATCACCACTCCATTTGATTGTGAGGGTAAAATCCGTAAGAAATTCGCATTAGAAGGCATCACCGAACTAAAGAAAAACTGTGATACGGTAATCGTAATTCCTAACGAACGACTTCTTGACATTGCGGACGAAAACACCACATTGATGGATGCTTTCGCTCTTGCTAATGAAGTACTTTATAATGCTACACGTGGTATCAGTGATTTGATTCTAATGCCAGGTTTAATCAATCTTGATTTCGCAGATGTTAGAACCACAATGACTGATGGCGGTGCGGCTATCATGGGATCAGCAACAGCTGAAGGTCCTGACAGAGCTGAAATTGCTGCTCGATCTGCTATCAACTCTCCATTATTGGATGGTGTTAGTATTCGTGGAGCACGTAGCGTACTTGTTAATATTAGCGCAGGGTCTGCACTTGGAATGCGTGAAACAACAACAGCAACCAGCATTGTTCAGCAAGAAGCCGGAGATAACGCTGAAATTATTCTAGGTACAGTTCTAGATGAGAATTTCACCGATGAAATAAGAGTTACGGTAATTGCTACAGGTTTTGATCTTGCAGAAGATAGAACTACAGCTAAAGTTGCTCCTAAAGCTACTTCGGGATTGAATACGGCTGCTGAAAATGCGCTAAACAATCAACAGACGAAACCTCAGGGTGTTCCAAGCAGAATTGCTCGCACCCCAAGCGATTATTACAAAGGAGAAGGAAATCTGAAAAAACTGGATACTCCTTCTTACCTGCGAAGAGACCTTTCTGTTCGACATGAAGAACAAGAAACTGAGCAAGAGCCGGAAAATTATCATACTCCGGAACCTCAAGAAACAAAAAGCAGAGACAATATTGCTCCGTTTCAAAGCAGAACAGAGCGTATTCAAAAAGACGATTCTGATCAGCCCGCTTTCTTGCGTAAGATCATGGATTAATCTGCTTTTTTAGTACTGATTTTACTGATGCCTTGGGAAAGGTATCACTATGAATCAAAGATTTTTACTGGATTATAGTTGCTGCTCGCATTTATGTGAGACAGCTATAGATTGCTAACAACAAGAGAAGCCTCTGGATAAGGGGCTTCTTTTTTATGAGCACTGATTTTGATCACTGATTACGCTGATTGTTCTTACTAAAAATATTGAATTAGCCATCCTGAGGACACTTCCTTCCATAGGAATCCCCTTTGGGAGAAGGATCTACAAAAATCTAAGCCAGTATTGTATCTAAACCCAAAAAGTATTTTATTTATTGAAAAACAGAGCCTTATGGAATCATTCGAATTTAAAATAGATACATCAACCAAATGGATGAAATCTATTCATGCGCTCGGATTTATAGTCCTTGGATATGTTATTGGTGTGACACTTTTTGAGTTTAAATCCGGAGCTCCTATTGATTGGATAAACACATTTACAACAATTTGTTGTGGCGTGTTCTTTGCGTTCTTTCCCGGATTTGGAAAACAACCCGAATTATACTTTAATGAAAATGGTATTTTCCTCAAAAACTATTCATACCACTGGGGCGAGAAAAAAGAAATAACCTGGGATAAAATTTCCAGTATACGTGTGGATAGAAATCAACTCTCTATAAAAAATTCAATTGGTTCTACAGAAAAGATAAAGTTTCCCATTTATACTAAAGAACAGATCAACAATTTAAAATCTTATCTTAAAGAAATAGCTTCTGAAAAAGAAGTAGAGTATTTGGGGTAACTTCATCCTTTACTCGATCCTGAAGTATCTTCTTGTTTAAGGTTTACAATAAAATCTGCGTTTTAAATAAAAAGAACATTCAGATTTAGTAGAATTATATTCCAATATATTAGCCTTTCCGCCAAGGGTTAAAACCCTTTCTAGCTTATGGACGAGTTAATAACAAGTTCAATCCTAGCTATCTAAAATTGTGTTGATATTTAGATAATATACTAGTTCTGCTATCTCCCTTCACTTAATCACTTCTTCAACCCCAACCAGGCATCCCTTCTCTCCACTTCCTTTCTACCTGCGTTTTCGTTAATCGTAGTTTGTAATCTCTTTGAGGCTTCCAATGTTACTTCGAAAGTTATGCTTTTTCCCCATCTTTCGATTACCACTTTGATGGTATCACCGGGTTTATGATCCGCTAAAATATCATCCACATTTTCTACCGAACTGAGATCAGTTCCTGCTATTGAAATAAACACATCTTCGGATTCAATTCCTGCTTTGTAAATCGGGCTTCCAACCGTAGCATTGCTCGTCATTTTCCATTCATCATCTTTTTTTCTGATGTTTTCTCCAAGACTGGCTTTATTCGGTTCGGCTAATTCAAGCTTCACACCTACTTTGGCAAGTAGTGATTTGTAATCCGGAAGCTTACTGTCGAAGATATAATTGTTGAAATAGTTGTTGGCGAATTCTTTTCCGGCATACTCGCCCAAAGCAACCTGAAGATCTTTAACCGTATACGGGACTTCAGTTTTCCCATACTTCTTCCAAACCTGCTTCATGAAATCATCCAAGTTCAATCCCTTATCCAAAGTTCTGAGTGATAAATCCAAACCTAACCCAAGTACACTTCCATACGTGTAATAGGAAACAAAGGTATTAGATCGATTAACAGGATCTACCGATCGCGCCGCATCTACAAAAGGAGCTTGATAACTCATTTCGATAGGATTGAAATAATTTCTTCCCGGAGAGTTGAACACGTAATTCAGCCCACCGTCTAAACCTTCTACATATTGCTTCGGAGTTCTGATGTCCGCTCTGGCTAAAGTCAAACCGGTATAATAGCTGGTAAACCCTTCGGCAAACCAAAGTTCACCACTCATATTAGCTTCTTCAAAATCGAAAGGCTCAAGACTTGCCGGACGAATACGCTCTACATTCCATGCGTGAAAAAACTCATGAGAAATTGTTCCGATACTGGTTTCCGCTAATGGTCGATCTAGCGGTTTCGAGTTCGTCACAATGGTTGAATTTCTGTGCTCCATTCCGTCACCGCTGGCATTCGGCATATAGCAGGATAAAAAAGTGTATTCGCCGTAATCAAACTCAGGATATTCACCATAGATTTCAGCCTGTGCTTTTACTATTGCCATTACTTTAGCAAAATATTCGTCAACCTCTTTATCTGATGCCGGAGTGTGCAGCGCTAGTCTTATATTCTGTCCACCAACCTCTTCTTCTCTGAAATGCTGATCAGCTATTTCAGTTGGACTATCCAAAAAATACTGAAGATCACGAGCATAATATTTATTTCCTTCCAAGTGCTTTAACTGAGTAGCAATCTCCCAATTCAGGTCATCTCTTTTGTTAAAAGTGATCTCAATCGGTCGGTATTCGTAATCCCTTGCCCATGCAAAAGTAGCAGGCATATTCATGTGTGCATGCGTCTCGTCAATTCCGGTGTACGTTCCATCTCCCCTGTTTGCGTACAACGTATAACTAAAAGTCACGGTACCATCATGATTACTTATATTCCATTGATGTGGGTTTGGTCGGGTTATGTCCAATTCATGCCCCATTCCATCCACTGCCTTCACGTTATACACGTTCTTGGCAAATTCATGAAGTGCGTATCTTCCCGGAGAGGTTCTGCTCATTCTCACTTCTAGTACTTTATTTTCTACATTCGGAAAAGTGACTGAAATTTCTGCTTCATGATGAACGGCGTTTTCGAAGGAAATTTCGTATTTGTTATGCGTTTGGGCGGTCGCTTCGCTGAATATTTGAATTAGGAATATGGAAATTAGGAATAGGGAATACTTCTTCATGGCATAATTTTTTGGATTGAACGCCTGAAGATGGGAAAAGAACGTTGAACATCCAATATGAACTCAGAACATTGACTTTTTTTATAATCTTTTGTTAAAATAAGCCACCATTTGCGAAGGATTCAGCGAAGCAAATCCTGACGCAATCTCCTTGATCTAGCTAAAACATGGAGATTGCTTCGTCGATAGCTTTCTTCGCCTTCGTGAGAATTTTACTCCTCGCAAAAGGTTCTTTTTTTAAAGACGGACTAAAGTCCGCAGCTTGTGTACTTGAGGAAATTATAATAAAATCTTGTCCGGTTAACCAGCAAGGAACCTGTCTACCGACAGGCAGATTTATTCCGCTGCTAAATGGATGTCAGAGGCTTCCTGAACTTTTAATTTCAAGTCGCAGTTTTCGGTGAAGACAATACATCTTATGGATTATTTATAACTAATTAGAATATATATCCAAAACTAAGACCCGGAAAAGGAACTAATCTTTTAGGATCACATAAATCGCGATGCCCACATCCTTCTGTGTTTATGTCTGCTTGGAGATATAGCCCATTAATTGATGGTTTAAGAAATACATTTCCTTCTTTGAAAGTATAAGATATACTGCTGGTTGGTATAAATTCCAGTTTATAGATATCGGTATGAGTGAGACCTATTCCAACTTCTAAGTTTTTATAGTAGATTGATGCATTTAGTGGAATAATATATTGATTCTTCTCTTCTCTGTAACCGATATTGAATGGGTTATAACCTGCTCCCACACTTAACAAAACTCCAGAATTAATTTGCTGTCTAAAAGAAAGTCTATATCCAAAATTTATTGTAAAGCCGGAAAAACTAGTCCCAAACGATTCAAGGTATATTGCTTTTTTTGACACTTTTGATTGTGCAAAAATATTATCCGTAACAAAAAATGTACAGCCAAAAAAAATAAAAAAAGGGACAATATTTTTAATTCTCATCTTTTTCATACTACTTCCCCTCCAACCAAGAATACGGATAGCTCGGATCGTCTAATCGCATGGCTTCTTCTGTCACGTACATCGGTTTGAAGGTATCAATCATCACTGCATATTCGTCTGTTTCTTCTGCGCCAATGCTGGCTTCTGCTTTCCCGGGATGTGGTCCGTGTGGAATTCCTCCGGGATGAAGTGTAATGCTTGCGTAATCCATTCCTTTTCGACTCATGAAATCTCCTTCCACATAATAGAGCATTTCGTCTGAATCCACGTTGGAGTGATTGTAAGGCGCCGGAATAGCATCAGGATGATAATCGAATTTTCTAGGACAGAAACTACACACAACATAATTATGCCCACGGAAGGTTTGATGAACCGGTGGCGGTTGGTGAACCCGACCTGTGATCGGCTCAAAATCTTTGATGTTGAAGATCCACGGATACAAATATCCATCCCAGCCAACCACATCTAACGGATGATGATCAAAAGTATAATGATGCATCCTTCCGCCTTTCTTTATCCGAACTTCAAATTCTCCTTCTTCCTCAAAAAACAATTGCTCTTGCGGCAATCTGAAATCACGTTCGCAAAACGGAGAATTCTCCATGAACTGACCCATTTCAGATAGGTAACGTTTTGGGAAGTCAATCGGTCCGGTTGAATCAACGGTTAACACACGGTTCTTATCCGTATCAAAATTCATTTGATAGGTGGTTCCGCGCGGAATGTAAATATAATCGCCGTATCCAAAATCCAGTCGGCCGAAGTTGGTTTGCAGATGTCCCGTTCCTTCATGGATAAACAGCAATTCGTCATGCTCTCCATTGCGGTAGAAATAATTCATTGCATCGGTTGGACGCATAACTCCGATCTGCAAATCATTATTGAACATCAAGATCTTTCTTCCTGTAATGGCATCTCCACCTGTTGGAATATCTTTGGTCTTTAAATGTCGGTGACGAAGCGTTTGATCATCTGCCGCTTTAACTTCGATCTTTGCTCCTTGTTCGATCTTAGTAACTCTGGTCGGCATATAATAATGATACAACAGCGAACTGTTGCCGTGAAAGCCTTCAGCTCCGAATAGCTCTTCGGTAAATAACTCTCCGTCGGGTCGGCGAAAAACCGTATGACGTTTATGTGGGATAGTTCCTAATGCGTGGTAGTACATACTATTGAATTAAGAATTAAAGATTAAAAATTTAAAATTGGTGTAGCCAATCTTTCTTTTTTAATTTTAAATTTTGAATTTCTTAGAGATTTCCTCTCAGTTCTTGTTCACGTTCTATGGCCTCGAAAAGTGCTTTGAAATTTCCTTTTCCGAAACCACGAGCTCCTTTTCGTTGAATGATTTCATAAAACAGAGTCGGACGATCCACTACAGGCTTGGTAAAGATCTGAAGCAAATATCCTTCATCATCACGATCAACCAGAATTCCAAGATCAGCGAGCACATCAATGGGTTCATCGATCTTGCCTACTCTTTCTTCCAGCTCTTCGTAGTAGGTTGTTGGAACTTTAAGAAAATCCACTCCCCTATCACGAAGTTTGGTAACGGTATCGATTATATCAGCAGTTAATAAAGCAACATGCTGAACACCCGGTCCTTCGAAGAAATCCAAGTATTCTTCAATTTGAGATTTTTTAACTCCATCAGCTGGTTCATTAATCGGGAATTTGATCATTCCACGCCCACCTGCCATTACTTTACTCATCAAAGCGGTGTATTCGGTAGAAATGTCTTTATCATCAAAACTGATGTACTGTGTAAAACCCAAAACATCTCTGTAAAAAGCTACCCAGGTATCCATTTCTCCAAGTTCCACGTTGCCAACGCAATGATCTACAAATTGAACACCAACCGGCTCTGCATTAATCAGATTTTCTTTGGCGACATACTTCGGAAAGAAAATTCCATCATATTCGGTTCTGTTTATGAACGAGTGAATTACATCACCATAGGTTTTAATGGCTGCTTTTCTGATTGTTCCGTCACCATCAGTAATTGAGTGTGGTTCTTCAACGACTTCAGCTCCTCGCTTTACACTTTCTTTGAACGCACGATCTACATCTTCCACATGCATTGCAATATCTTTGATTCCATCACCATGTTTATGCACAAACTCTGAAATAGGAGATTTACTGCTTAGCGGAGCTGTAATCACAAATCGGATGTTTCCTTGCTCTAAGTAGTAAGATGAGCGATCACGCACTCCTGTTTCTAATCCTGAGTAGGCTTTAAGTTTGAACCCAAAAGTAGTAATGTAATAATGAGCCGTTTGTTTGGCATTACTTACATAATGCTCCACATAATCCACATCTTGTAAACCCAGATGATCATCAAATTCTTTTTCTACTGTTCTTTCTAATGTTGTTTCTTGATCTTTCATTTTTTCACACTGTTCAGATTGGCGTTCAACAGCGAATGGTTAATTTTAAATGATAGCTATTGAACATTTTAATTCATTCATCCTTCTACCCAATTACCACTTTTAAGCTTTTCGAAAAAATAATGACCTCTTTTCATAATAGCACAGCACCTATCAGGTAAAACTATTAATTAAAGCACGTCATTTTTGATCCATTGAAAACTCCGGAAAATTTGATTTTTATATACATTAAAAAGAAGGCAATGAATTAATAAAAATCAATAGTAATCATTTATTATATTCTTACCGGAATGTAATTACTTTCTTATATGTTGATTCAATAAATCATAAAAGCGCTTACACAATGGAAACACAACAACAACTAGACGACTTTCAAGCCAGGATTGATGCAGGTGAAAAAATAGAACCTAAGGATTGGATGCCTGAGCGATACCGTGATCAAATCGTTAGAATGGGAAGTCAACACGCGCACTCCGAAATAGTAGGTATGCTTCCGGAGGGGAATTGGATTTCAAGAGCACCTTCTCTAAAAAGAAAGTTGGTGCTTTTAGCTAAAGTTCAAGATGAAGCCGGACATGGCTTATATTTATATAGTGCTATTGAAACACTCGGTGTAAGCAGAAGTGAATTGATTGATCAATATTTATATGGAAGCGCGAAGTATTCAAGTATTTTCAATTATCCAACATTAAGCTATGCAGATGTTTGCGTAATTGGCTGGTTGGTTGATGGAGCAGCTATTGTAAACCAAACTAAGTTAGCGCATTCCAGTTACGGTCCTTATGCGAGAGCAAATCTTAGAATCTGTAAAGAAGAAAGTTTCCACAAAAAGCAGGGTTATGAAATGGTAGCTAAGCTTGCTGAAGGAACTCCGGCACAACGCAAAATGGTGCAAAGTGCTGTTGACCGTTTTTGGTGGCCAACTTTAATGATGTTTGGTCCAAACGATTCTAATTCCCCAAACAGTGCTGAATTGCTGAAGTGGCAAGTGAAATTGAATACCAACGACGAGCTTCGTCAACATTTTGTTGATCGCGTAGTTATGGAAGCTGAAGCAGTTGGGTTAACTCTTCCTGATCCGGATTTAAAGTTTAATGAAGAAACTGGTCATTGGGAATTTGGTGAAATTCCGTGGGATGAATTCTGGGATGTTGTAAAAGGAAATGGTGTTATGAACCGCGAGCGTATGAAAGCCCGAAGAAAAGCACATGAAGATGGCGCGTGGGTTCGCGAAGCTGCTCAAGCCTATGCCGGAAAAAAGAAATTAAGCCAAGAAAAGGCTTCGTAATCTGTTGAAGCCACCCTGAGGACACTTCCAAAGGATCTTCACAAATAAAAATATGTAGCGATTTAATCGTGAAGATTCTTCGCTATCGCTCTGAATGACAATTTAATATTATATGTCCGAAAACAACGAAAAAGACTGGCCTCTGTGGGAGGTTTTTTATCAGCCTAAAAACGGTAAACCTTATGAACATGCGGGAAGTTTACATGCTTCCGATGCCGAAAATGCATTACAAAATGCACGTGACGTATATGCTCGCAGAAATGAAGGAATAGGAATGTGGGTGGTTCCGTCTGATCAAATTACTGCTTCTACACCAGAAGATATGGGGCCATTTTTTGACCCTGCTTCAGATAAGCCATACAGGCACCCGCAATTTTATAGCGTACCAAGAGCCGTGAAGAAAAGATCATGAGTACAGAAACATTGACAAAGAAAGACGCTTTTAAGACATACTTATTAAGATTGGCTGATGACAGACTTATCTTGGGACAAAGAATGTCTGAGTGGTGTGGTCATGGCCCCGTTTTAGAAGAGGATCTTGCACTGGCAAATATGGCGTTAGATCTTATTGGTCACGCTTCTTCATTATATGCATATGCAGCCGAAATTGAAGATGAAGGTCATGATGAAGATTACTTTGCTTATTTCCGCGATGACTATGAGTTTACAAATCTTCAATTATGTGAGTTGCCAAAAGGAGATTTTGCGTTTACCATTGCCCGTCAGTTTTTGTTTAGTGCCTTCAGTTATTTCCAGTATCAAATGCTGAAAGATTCTAAAGATGAGCAGTTTGCAGGAATGATCGATAAACATCTTAAAGAGATCAGATATCATTTAAGACATTCGCGTGACTGGGTTCTTAAACTAGGTGATGGAACAGAAGAAAGTCATCAAAAAATGCAGGACGCTTTTGATGAACTCTGGATGTATACCGGAGAATTATTTTTTATTGATGGCGTTGATGAAATGATGCTGGCTGAAGGAAATGGTGCTGATCTGCTGTCATTCAAAGATGAATGGAAGAAATTAGTGGAAGATACTTTAACTGAAGCTACGTTAACCATTCCTGATTGGAATCAATTTATGATGACTGGTAGTCGAAATGGAATGCATACTGAGCATCTTGGACATATGTTAGCGCAAATGCAATTTTTACGGCGTTCGCATCCTGATGCTGATTGGAAATAGAAGTAGTACTTAGTATTTAGATGTTAGACTTTAGCATCGCTAAAATTAGTCTAAATACTAAGTACTCATATCTCAATACTATATTGAAAACAGAAACACTCCATACCGAAGAGCAAATTTGGGATTATATCCGCGAGGTAACCGATCCTGAAATTCCTGTACTTAATATTATTGAGATGGGGATTGCTCGCAGTGTATCTATTGATCAAACCGGTAAGGTATTGGTCAAAATAACCCCAACTTATTCCGGCTGTCCGGCCATGAACGCCATTGAAAAAATGGTGAAAGAAAAATTAGAAGAGAAAAACGTAGAAGATTTTGAAGTTAAGCTAGATTTCTCGGAAGCATGGACTACCGATTGGATGACAGAAGAAGCTAAAGCTAAGCTTAAAGACTATGGAATTGCACCTCCAGAAAAAACAGCTTCGGATGATGACTTTTTAAAGAATTTGTCAGGAACTAAGATTGTCCCCTGCCCTTTTTGTGATTCTTTTGAAACTGAGCTCCAAAGTCAGTTTGGATCTACCGCTTGTAAGTCTCAATATTTTTGCAATTCTTGTCACCAACCCTTTGAACATTTTAAGTGTATATGAAAACCTTTATCTCCTCATTACTTGTTTTTCTTTTCATGACATCTATTTCATTATCTGCTCAGAATTTGGAACAACCTGACCAAAAAATTCAACCAAGTAATAAGCTTTCTTTCAGTTTTGTTAGCAATGTTACTTCTTCCCTTGATTTAAAACTTCCAATCCAATCTTTCAAAAAAAACCACTTTCTAGCCGGAGCCGGATATCTACTTAAAGGTTTAAAATTCAGTTCTGTTGTTGATGAGTTTAATGCAACAGTTCCTTTTGATTTCCGAGCTTTTGAACCATCAAGTTTTAGCTCTTATTCTGAAACCATCCAAAAAAATCAATTACTAATAAATCCTACAAGAGTCATAAAATGAGCACGGAGTTTATCGAAACTAGTTTAGAAAATGGAATCTTGACGATTAGACTAAATCGCCCCAATGTATTAAATAGCTTCAATTATGAGATGGCTGAAGAAGTACAGCATGCTTTTAAGGAAGCTGAAACAAATGATGAAATTCGGTGTGTTTTACTTACAGCAAATGGAAACGCTTTCTGTGCCGGACAAGATCTAAAAGAAGTCACCGAAATTGCGAAAGACCCTGAACGAGAGTTAGGTGAAGTAGTTCATCATACATACAATCCAATTATAAAAGCTATCCGCACATTAGAGAAACCTGTAGTCTGTGCAGTAAACGGAACAGCGGCCGGAGCCGGAGCCAATATCGCTTTAGCTTGTGATATGGTTTTTGCCTCATTGGAAGCTAAATTCATACAGTCTTTTTCAAATATAGGATTGATTCCCGACAGTGGCGGAACTTATATATTACCACGGTTAGTTGGCCTTGCCAAGGCTACCGAACTTACTTTTACCGGACGTCCTGTAAAAGCTCCCGAAGCCGTTGATATGGGAATGATTTATAAATCTGTTCCGGCCGAAGAGCTGATGAATGAAGCAATGGAGCTATGCAGTAGATTTGCAAAAATGCCCACCCGAGGATTTGGACTTACTAAAAAAGGATTTAACCTAGGATTCTCAAACGACTTGCAAGCTCAACTTGATTTGGAGGCAGACCTACAAGCTGAAGCAGGCAGTACTGATGATTATCATGAAGGAGTTGCCGCTTTTCTGGAAAAGAGAAAACCGAGTTTTAAGGGGAAATAGTTTTACATAGATTTTAACTATTTCAAATAATTTTACTTCAATATTACTTTAATTCTGTGAACTAATAACTAACTACTTCACATGAATTCTTTTTGGAGATTCTCCTTAACAGTGCTTTCAATTCTTTTCTTAAGCACTATAATAAATCCAACTCTAGCCCAAGATAAAGTACTCGAAGAATTGGAGGAAATTGCCGTTCTAGACGAGAAAGTTATGATGCCGATGCGTGATGGAAAACGCTTGGCTACCGATATCTACCGTCCGAAAGGCGATGGTCCCTTTCCTATTATTTTCTCTCGAACTCCCTACAACTTTAATTCTTGGGGAGATGGAGAGCGCCGCACTCGTACAGCTCAACGAGCTTTAGCCGCCGTTAAACGTGGATATGCATATGTGGTTCAAAATGAACGCGGGCGTTATTTCTCGGAGGGTGAATGGGGTATTTTAGGCGTTCCTCTCACCGATGGATACGATGCTTTTACGTGGATGAAAGATCAGTCGTGGTCGAATGGAAAAATTGGAACCTTA
>Ga0189275_100305_pt1 | contig 31544 bp, 27 predicted proteins | sample N19A6minimetaG_FD_130329 | JGI IMG/M metagenome (GOLD analysis project Ga0189275, IMG submission 130329) | Marine microbial communities from the Costa Rica Dome - N19 A6 mini metaG | ecosystem: Environmental > Aquatic > Marine > Oceanic > Photic zone | place: Costa Rica: the Eastern Pacific...
CAAAAAGGCCGCCCATTGGGCGGCCTTTCCGTAAGTCATTCACTTATGTGAATTACTCAACGATTTTGGACACAACACCGGAACCAACGGTGCGGCCACCTTCGCGGATCGCGAAGCGCAGGCCCTGCTCCATCGCGATTGGTGCGATCAGCTCAACATTGAATTTCAGGTTGTCACCAGGCATCACCATCTCGGTGCCCGCTGGCAGCTCAACAGTGCCGGTCACGTCAGTTGTACGGAAGTAGAACTGTGGACGGTAGTTCGCGAAGAATGGCGTGTGACGGCCACCTTCATCCTTGGTCAGGATGTAGGCTTCTGCTTCAAACTTGGTGTGTGGGTTCACGGAACCTGGGGCACAGAGAACCTGACCACGCTCAACCGCTTCACGGTCAACACCACGCAGCAGTGCGCCGATGTTGTCGCCCGCTTCACCGGAGTCCAGCAGCTTGCGGAACATTTCAACACCGGTACAGGTGGTTTTCTGAGTGTCTTTGATGCCAACGATTTCGATTTCGTCGCCAACGTTGATCACGCCACGCTCAACACGGCCGGTCACAACAGTACCACGACCAGAGATCGAGAACACGTCTTCGATTGGCATCAGGAACGGCTGGTCAGTCGCACGTGGTGGCTGTGGGATGTACTCGTCAACAGCGGCCATCAGCTCAGCAATTTTCTCTTTGCCGATGTTGTCGTCGCGGTCTTCCAGAGCCGCCAGAGCGGAACCGGCGATCACAGGAATGTCGTCACCTGGGAACTCGTACTCAGACAGCAGCTCGCGGATTTCCATCTCAACGAGTTCCAGCAGCTCTTCGTCGTCAACCTGGTCCACTTTGTTCATGAAAACAACCATGGCCGGGATGCCAACCTGGCGGCCCAGCAGGATGTGCTCACGGGTCTGTGGCATTGGGCCGTCAGCCGCGTTCACAACCAGGATCGCGCCGTCCATCTGCGCCGCACCGGTGATCATGTTTTTCACGTAGTCAGCGTGACCTGGGCAGTCAACGTGGGCGTAGTGACGTGCGTCGGTTTCATATTCCACGTGCGCGGTGGAGATGGTGATACCACGTGCTTTTTCTTCAGGCGCGCCGTCGATTTCGTCGTACGCTTTGAAGTCACCAAACTGCTTGGTGATCGCAGCGGTCAGCGTGGTTTTACCGTGGTCAACGTGACCAATGGTGCCGATGTTGCAGTGCGGTTTACTGCGCTCAAACTTTTCCTTAGCCATCTCGGGCGCCTTCTAATTTTGGTGGGGCCACATTGGCCCGTCTTCCTCTACCGCGCGCGGCATATTGCGTTACGCGCCAAAAATCAAGCTTACTTTGCTGAGATCAGTTGCGTTGCTCTTCCAACTGCCGCCGCATTTCTTGGTTCTTGTTGTCATTCCAGCAGTTTTCCAGATCTTCCTTGGAAACATCATCCACCAGACAGGCACGATTTTCATGCATCCATTTCTCGATCTGACGCGCAGCGTTATAGGTCAGATTGGCCATCTGTTCCTCGGCGGTCATGGAGAACCCGCTGGACGCAAACAAGCTGGAACCGGTGAAGGTCTCCAGCACAAAGATCTCTTTGGCTTCTTCATTGAACTTGGCCCCTGCCCGGTCATCCCAAGCAGTCACGGTGAGAATGATCGCAGACTTGGGTTGCAGCAATAATGGCACGCCTTTTTGCGCCAGAGCGTAACCGTTGATGTTCACCCCAAAATGCACCAGCCGCGTGCCGTCATAGCGGGACGCGCCCATACGGGCGTCGATCGCGTTTTTCATGCTGGCAATGAAGGCCTCGGTATCCGCTTCACGCGACAAAGGGCCTTTCTGAATATCTGGCGCCACGACAATATTGTGACCAAGCACAAAATCTCCCAGATCCAGAACCTCGTCGGTAACGTCTTTGGTCGGCGCCGTACAGGACACCAGCGCGGCCAACGCCACGATGCATGCAACCAGTCTGAACATGGGCATTATTCTCCGCCACTCTTCCTCAATAATTAGCCGTTGGCATATCTGATTGCCCGCGCCCGCGCAATCAAAGGCTTTGTGTGCACTGATCTCTCGCCTATTCTCATGCGTAAGGAGAAGCATGATGCCCCAAACTGCCAAAACCCCAGCCAGCACGCCAACATCGCTTCCGGTGCACGCCGCTTTGGCCACGCAGCCTCTGGGCCTGTTTGGCTCTCTCAAAGCAGCACGCAGCAATTTGCTCTCGATCTTACCCGAGCTCGCGGTACGCCAACCGATGGTATCCGGCCGCACGGGACTGCGCTGGCACATGGTTATGGACCCAGGCGCGATCCGCCGCATTCTGCTCGAAAAAGTGGACGACTACCCAAAGTCTAAGGCCACCAAGAACATCCTACGCCCCGCGATAGGTGACAGCCTGTTCATCGCCGAAGGCGCCCACTGGCGCTGGCAACGCCGCGCGGCTGCGCCGGTCTTCACCCACCGCAACATCACCAATCTCGCACCGGTTATGGCCCAGTCCGCTGAACGCGCCGCGGACCGCATCGCAGGCCAAAGCCCTCGCGCTGTCGATATGATGAATGAAATGGTGCAAACCACCTTTGACGTCATCAGCGAGGTGACCTTCTCCGGCGATGGCAGTTTTGACAGCTCCAAAGTGCATCAGGCGATCGATGACTACATCGCCGAAGCGGGCAAAATCTCGCTCTTGGATATACTGGGGGTGCCTGACTGGGTGCCGCGTCCCGGCCGCATAATGTCCGGCAACGCCGTGGGCGACATGAAGCAGGTCGCCGACACCGCCATAGAAGCCCGAAAGGCCCGCGGCGCCAAAGACACGCCCGACCTGCTCGACTTGCTCTTGGCCGGCGTGGACCCGGAAACCAAGAAAACTATGAACACGGCGGAGCTGCGCGACAACCTGCTGACCTTCATTGTCGCCGGCCACGAAACCACCGCACTTACCCTCGCCTGGGCGCTTTATCTCTGCGCCTTTAATCAGGACGTTCAAACCAAAGCCCGCGCCGAAATCACCGACATCTGTGACGATGGCCCGATCACCGGCGACCAAGCCATGCAGCTGACCTTCGTGCGCCAGATCATCGACGAGACCCTGCGGCTCTATCCGCCCGCAGGCATTATCTCCCGCACCGCGCAATCCAATGACATGCTTTGTGCCCGCGAAATTCGCCCCGGCGACACTGTCATTATCCCGATTTACACTTTGCAGCGCAATCGCCTGCTTTGGGACGATCCCGACGCCTTCAAGCCCGAACGTTTTGCTGACCGCAAAACCATTGACCGCTACGCTTACCTGCCTTTCGGTGATGGCCCCCGCATCTGCATAGGTGCCAGCTTTGCCATTCAGGAAGCGGTGATTGTGCTCGCCACACTCCTCAAACGCTTCCGCTTTGATCTCGTCGAGGGCAAGCCGCCCAAACCGGTGATGATCCTCACTCTGCGCCCCGAAGGGGGCGTCTGGTTGCAAGCAACGCCGCAAAACTAAGCAGCGACCGCACATAGTTTCAGCACTTTAAAACAACCACCTGAATCCGGGGCGGATAGCTGTCGCCGTTTAAGGCTGTTTTAGGATTCATCGGCCTACCAAAGTGCAGCCCTTCGATAGAAAATAGGTTTGTCCGATGAAACTTCGCCTTGTCATGCTGCTCGTGATTGGTCCAATTTTCGCGCTTGCAGGCTTTCTAATGCTCAAAGATATCGCTGGCCAAAGGGCCTCTGTCGATGCCGCGCATGACACAACGGTGCGCACTCACGAAGGCGCGGTTGTTGGCAGCCTGATCCACGAGTTGCAAAAAGAACGAGGTTATTCGGCAGGCTTCATCGCCTCCAAAGGTGCCAACTTCCCCAAAGAGCTTGCGACATAACGCAAGGACACGCTGAACGCGATCACCAGTTTTCAGCAGGAGATCGACCTGCTCGCCCAGACCCGGCCAGACCTTGCCTCCGGCATCGAAACACGTCTGTCCAAACTGAACGCAACCCGCGCGCAGGTCGACGGCTTTGGCCTCACCGTGCCGCAAATGGCCACCTTTTACACAGGCACCATCAACCAATTGATCGATTTTGCCCGCCCCACAAGCGTGCAGGACAATCACAGCAGGGTGCAGGCTCTGCTCAGCGCCCGTACCTTGATTGGCTCAGCCAAAGAAAGCGCCGGCCTGGAGCGCGCCATGGGCGCAACCGGTCTGGGGGGGCGGTTTCTCCCTTGCCGTGCATGACCGTTTTGTCTCCCTAGGCGGGGCGCAAAAGGCGCTCCTCATAGAAGCAGGTGGCGCGTTGAACGCCGCCTCCTGGCTCACAGATTTGCAAGCCACGCCAGAATATCAGGCCGTTCAGCAAGCGCGGGACACCATCCTCTCCGGTTTTGCCACCAAGGACTACAAAGGCATGACCGCGCCGCAGTGGTTCAAGATCTCTACTGCCTGGATCAACCTGCTGCGCGCACACGAACTGTCTCTGGCCACAGACGTGTCCGAACTGACCGCGCAGATCGAAGCACAGGCAAACGCCGAGTTTACACAACTTGCTTGGATTGGTTCAGCCGTAACCCTGCTTGTGCTTGCCTTTGCACTCTATTCCTTTGAGCGCATGGTGGCGCGCATCAAATACCTGATCTCCGTGATCAATCAATTCACCTCCGGCAACTTCGACGTCTTCATCAACGGTATCGACGATCGAGATGAGCTGAGCAAAATGGCCAAAGCGGTCTATCATTTCAAACAAGACACGTTGGAAATGCGTCGCGACGCAGAGAACCTCAAAACCGAACAGGAGCGTCGCAAAGTGGAACAGGATTTTGTTGTGGGCGAAATCCGGCAAGGCCTGAGCCATATGGCAGAAGGAAACCTGACCCACCACTTCGAAAAGCCGTTCCCTGAAGAGTACGAGGGGCTGCGCGCGGACTTCAACACCACCACGCACAAACTCAACGACACGTTGCTCAACGTTGTGGACACCACTTCCAGCATCCGCAGCAGCACCGATCATTTCTCACAATCGTCCGAGGACCTGTCCCGCCGCACCGATGAACAGGCCTCAACGCTGGAACACACCGCCAAAGCGCTGGAAGATATCACAGCCAGCGTGCGCTCTGCAGCCAAAGATGCGCGGGACGTACAAGAGACGACCACCGCCACCAAAACCCACGCCACCGACAGCGGCGATGTGGTGAAGCAGGCCGTAGACGCGATGGCGGAAATCTCACAATCCTCCGCGCAGATTGCACAGATTGTCAGCGTGATTGACGACATTGCATTCCAAACCAACTTGTTGGCGCTTAACGCCGGGGTTGAAGCTGCCCGCGCTGGGGCTGCGGGCATTGGTTTTGCTGTGGTCGCCTCGGAATTACGGGCGTTGGCGCAAAAATCGTCCGATGCTGCGCGTGAAATTCAAGAGCTGATCGGCGACAGCACCACCAGCGTAAGCAACGGCGTGGATCTCGTGAACGCCACTGGCAGCGCGCTGGAGGCGATTGTTGCCCGCGTGGGCCAAGTCACCGCGCTGGTCTCCAACATGGCCGAAGGCACCGCCGAACAGGCGTCTGGTCTGGGCGACATCAACACCGGCGTGTCTCAGTTGGAAGCCGCAACCCAGCGCAACGCCAACATGGCGCAAGACGTCAAAGACACCTGCGCCACGCTGAAGGTTGAAGCCAACGAGCTAGAACGCCTGGTAGGCCAATTCCAACTAACCCGCCACGAAGGCGCCGCTTCTCAGGCAAGCGCAGCCGCTTAGTGTCATAGCCTCCCCTTGCGGCAAACCCTCGCTTGCCGCAGTCTTCCTACCAAGGGAGGCCCATGTCATGACATCAGAGACCACCAAGCCCAGCGCACAGGAAAAGCTGCCCCCACGGCCGCAGCTCATCCCCGAGACGAACAAACTGACGTCGCAAGACATCACCGACGCGCTCAAAGCCGGGTTTGACGACTTCCTCTCTCACCCGTTCATGAGCGGCTTCTTTGGCTTGTTTTACGCGGCCTTCGGCATCCTCTTTGTCTGGTGCCTCGCATGGCTTGGCAAAATCTGGATGATCATCCCGGCCTCGGTTGGCTTCCCGTTGGTCGCGCCGTTTGCCGCTGCCGGGCTCTATGAGATATCGCGCCGACGCCAAACGGGACAAAATATCACCTGGCCCGGCATCCTCTCTGTCATGGCGCGCCAGCGCAAACGCGAGATGGGCTGGATGGCCTTTGTGACGCTGTTCATCTTCTGGGTCTGGGTTTACCAAGTCCGCCTTTGGCTTGCGATCATCCTACAAGACGCGTCTTTCTCTGACTTTAGCGGCTTCTTAACCGTCGTCTTTTTCACATCGGAAGGCTGGACCTTCCTCGCCATTGGCACCTGTGCAGGCGCGTTGCTTTCCGCCGCACTTTTCTCTGTGACTGTGATCGCCATGCCCATGCTGCTGGACCGCGAAACCGACTTTGTCACCGCCATGCTGACCTCTGTGCATGTGGTCAAAGAAAGCCCAGTGGTCATGCTGACATGGGCCGCAATCATCTCGGCCACCATGCTACTGTCGCTGGTGCCTGCCTTCTTGGGGCTCATCTTTACCTTGCCGATTTTGGGCCACACCACGTGGCATCTGTATCAACGGGCAGTGGTGCCTGAGGTTGATTGATGCGCCTCACGCGCGCAGATCCACGGCGCGCCCTTCCAAGGTATCGGTGAGGCCTTCAAACGCATACGTCCGGCGTGGGATAAAGCCGCTCGTTGCGCACCAATCGATATACTGTGCATTCAGTGCCCGAATGACCTCGGCTTCCGTCTGGCCCGCTGAAGGCGCCAGCGCAAAAGAAATGACGTCCGAAGGTTCCTGCTCCTTTGTCCAAGCCCAGCACCCTTCCACAAAATAGTCACCTTCAGCCTCAGTGCGGCAAGCATCCCAATAGGCCGTTTCAGCTCCATTCTTTATCCAGTCTGACAATGCGCCACCTCCAATTTTCAATTGAGGTCTCGACAGGTCCTCCCTAACGAGATGGCGATTCAGAGGACTTTTGCCTTAGGACTTGCCGTTAAGCTTTTGAGATTTGGGGACAAAGGAAACGGAACCCGCGGCATAACCCCACTTGATCCCTACGCCTGCACGCTCAAAACTAGAAAACCGCGAAACATCCGTTTTCACGCAAGGACCTTTGAAATGAAAATCGTTTTAAGAACTATTGGGGCCGCCACATTATTATTGCTGCTTTATCTGGCTTTCTGGCCTGTTTCAGTTCAACCGAAGTCTTGGCACGCCTCAAACAACACCGGCTACACAGGCAACTTTATCGCAAACGACATACTTGCAAATCTCACCATGGTGGATTTGGACACGCGCGTTGGCCCTGAAGACGCAGATGTTGGACCCGATGGCATGATCTATGTCGCAAGCCATGCCGGCGAAATCCTCAAAATCGGCCCAGACAATTCGGTTAAAGTATTTGCCCAAACCTATGGACGCCCTCTTGGCATCGAATTTGACCAAAACGGCACCCTGTTTGTTGCAGACGCCTACCGTGGCCTCCTCTCTATCAACCGTGATGGGAACGTCACTCTGTTGGCAAATAGGACCGACGACGGTAGCCCGATTCTTTATGCCGATGATCTGGTTGTGACGTCAGATGGGGTCGTTTATTTCTCAGATGCGTCCACACGCTTTGGCGCGCAGGCCAACGGCGGCACCTTGGCCGCGTCGGTACTCGACCTTGTCGAGCACTCCGCAAATGGACGTGTTTTAAAATACGATCCTGCCACAATGCAGACGACGGTGTTTGCCGATGGGCTGACCTTTGCCAATGGCGTCGCGGTAAACGAGGCCGAGGATGCGATCTTCGTGGTCAAAACCGGCGACTATCGCGTCTAGCGCTTCCCGATGAATGGTAGCCCTGGCGAAGTGATCTTGGACAATCTCCCGGGCTTTCCCGACAACATCAACAACGCGGAAGACGGCACGTTCTGGATCGGCCTTGTCAGCCCTCGCAACTAAATCATGGACAACCTGTCTGACAAACCGTTCATGCGGCGGGTGATCATGAGGTTGCCAGACGCACTGCAACCAGCGCCAACACGGTACGGCTTCATCTTGAAAATGGACGAAGGCGGCGCCGTCATTGAGACACTGCAAGACCCATCCGGCACCTACGCCCTGACAACCGGCGCTGTTAATCTGTCCGATGGACGTGTTGTCGTGACATCGCTCACAGAGCCTCGTCTCGGGATTCTACCCGCTCCCTGATCGATCAACCCAAGCGGGCAGAATCACAACGGTTCGTGCCCCCTGCGACCGTTGCGCCTGTCGTTTTTTCTCAAAACCGCTCACCTCCGCAAAACAGTCGCGATACCGACGTGCCTTTTAACGAAAAACGGGGGCGCAACGGCCCCCGAAATTTATGCGTCAAACTTGTAATCCTTGGGGAACCCGTAGGGGGCTTTCTTGCCCACCCCGGCCCGTTTCCCAAGCCAATCAGACAGATCCGGCTCGTGCCGCGTTTTACCGCTGCCACCCATCGACCAGGTCAGTCCATTTTCCCATTCAAAGGTGGTGATGTCGGAGAGCCCGCCGTCCAGTTCCAGCGTACCCTGACGCCCGCGCGCCATGTTATACTTCTGAATTCGCACACCTTTTCCGCGCCCAAGCTCCGGCATTTCGGAAATCGGGAACACCAGGAAACGGCCGTTTTTGGACACCACAGCCACGTGATCGCCTGTCACCGGCTTACAGATCATCGCGCGAATGTCGTCTTTCACGTTCAGCACCTGTTTGCCTGTCCGCGTCTGCGCAATCACGTCCTTTTCTGGCACCAAAAACCCATCGCCCGCACTGCTGGCCACCAGCAGCTTGCGATCTGGCTTATGCACAAAAATGTCAATGATTTCAGCCTCATTCGGCAAATCCACCATCAACCGAACAGGTTCCCCCATGCCGCGTCCACCCGGCAAATTCGCCGCGCTCAGCGTGTAGAAACGCCCGTTGGAGCCAAACATCAAAAGCCGGTCCGTCGTCTCCGCATGGAAGATAAACCGCGGCCCGTCGCCATCCTTGAATTTCAGCTCCCGCTTCAGATCAATGTGACCTGACATGGCGCGAATCCAGCCCATTTGAGAGCAAACAATCGTCACCGGTTCGCGGTCGATCATCGCCTCAATTGGCACCTCCTCGACTTCTGCCGCCTCGGCAAACACCGTACGCCGCGCGCCAGCCTCATAGCCTTTGCCAAAGGTCTTCTTCGCTTCTTTCAACTGCTCGGAAATCCGCTCCCACTGCAGATCGTCGCTACCCAAAAGCGCAACGATTCCAGCACGTTCTTCCTGAAGTGCATCCCGCTCCCGGATCAGCTCCAGTTCTTCCAGACGCCGCAAGCTCCGCAAGCGCATGTTGAGGATCGCCTCGGATTGCACCTCGGTCAGCTGTGTAGCACCGGAACCCGGCAGAGGGGATTTGTAGTCTTTTTCATCCAGCGCGCGCGGATGGTCCAAATCCCAATCCTCTGCCATCAACGCCTGCTTTGGCGCATCATCATAGCGAATGATGTCGATAACACGATCCAGATTGAGGAAGGCAATGATGAAGCCTTCGAGCACTTCCAAACGGTGGTCAATCTTCTCCATCCGGTGCTTGGACCGGCGGATCAGCACCTCACGGCGGAAGTCCAAAAACGCCCGCAGAACCTCTTTCATGGAGCAGACTTTTGGCGTCACCCCATCAATCAAGACGTTCATGTTCAAAGAGAATCGAATCTCCAGATCACTGCTGCGATAGAGCATGTTCATGAGAACATCCGGCTCAACATTCTTGCTCTTTGGCTCCAGGATCACGCGAATGTCATCGGCGGATTCATCACGCACGTCGGCAAGAATGGGCACCTTTTTGGTCTGGATCAGTTCTGCCAACTTCTCAATCAGCTTGGATTTCTGAACCTGATACGGGATCTCGGTGACCACAATCTGCCACTGCCCGCGCCCAAGGTCTTCTTTCTCCCATTTACAACGGAGCCGGAACGACCCGCGCCCCGTACGATAGGCCTGCGCAATGCTTTCTGGCGGCTCAACAATCACGCCACCGGTTGGGAAGTCCGGACCAGGCACGTAATTTAGCAACGTGTCGTCGCGCACATCCGGCGTCTTGATCATATGCAAACAGGCGTCGCACAGCTCGCTGATGTTATGCGGCGGAATATTCGTGGCCATACCCACAGCAATCCCGGAGGCACCGTTTGCCAAAAGATTCGGGAAGGTCGCTGGCAGAACCACCGGCTCGCTTAAGGTGCCGTCATAATTCTCTCTGAAATCAACGGCATCCTCGTTGAGACCTTCCAACAAAGCCTCCGCCACAGAGGTCATTCGAGCTTCTGTGTATCGGCTTGCCGCCGGGTTATCCCCGTCGATATTGCCGAAGTTCCCCTGACCATCAACCAGCGGATAGCGCACGTTAAAGTCCTGCGCCAAACGCGCCATCGCGTCATAAATCGCCGCATCGCCGTGGGGGTGGTAGTTACCCATCACGTCGCCGGAAATCTTCGCCGATTTCCGGAAGCCGCCCGTCGCGCTAAGCTTTAGTTCACGCATCGCATACAGAATGCGTCGGTGAACGGGTTTTAATCCGTCCCGCGCGTCCGGCAGCGCCCGATGCATAATCGTGCTCAGCGCGTAGGTCAGATAGCGATCACCGATCGCACGCCGCAGTGGCTCAGTCACGTTCGGTGTAGGGAGTTCGTCGTCATCGATCAGGTCAGTCATACCTTGCTGATAGCTTTTGCCGATGCGCCGGTAAAGCAGATGCAAGGGAACACTCGCGATTTTTTCCCTGACGTGCTATGATGTGCGCAGTGTAAACCTTTGTTTGATCCTGTAGTGCAACGGTGTTGCGAGTACGGGTGATTCTCTCGGGGGTTGATTGATGAATAAATTTGTAATTCTTAGTTTTGCTTTTTTGGGCTGGGTATTCTGGGAGCTAAGCGGCGGGTCGGATTTTGAACCCAAGACGCAAGCTCAAGTGACCAAGAAGAGAACACCGGAGAAAGTTGAAGACGGGCCAGTTGTGGCGCGGGCGGCTCTTTCTGTGCCAATCGTCAAAGCGTCTGCAACACCTGTGGTTAAACCGGTCGCAGCCACGCCTTTGGCGACAAAACCCGAGGCCGCCGATTTTCAGGCGCCTGACGCAGCGGCGACCGCACAGCCGGTGGTCGTGGCGTCTTTGGATTCTGGAATTGAGGCCTTTGCCACTCCCGGTACACCAGTTCTCGTGAAGCCAACGACGGCGGAACTGGCGATACAAGACACACTAGCGCTAGCGCTTGAAACGCAAAGCACCACAGACCTCCGCCGCGTACGCGGCTCTCGCGTGAATATGCGAGGCGGCCCTGGCACTTCGTTTAGCGTGCTCATGGTCTTACCGCGTGATCGCGAAGTGGAAGTGCTGCGCGAAAATGGGTCCGGCTGGGTCAAGCTGAAAGATAGCGAGACGGGCAGAATCGGCTGGATGGCAAGCAAAATGCTAGTGGCGTCGAACTAGCCAGCCCTCTAAGTTGCGCGAAACGCATTCGCGCAACAGGGCTCACATGTCACAACGATCCATTTTGATAACAGGCTGTTCGTCAGGAATTGGACTGGCGGCGGCGCGCAGTTTACGAGCTCGCAGCTGGCGCGTGTTTGCCTCTTGCCGCAACCCAGACGACTGCAAGCGATTGATTGCGGCAGGCTTCGAAAGCCCACGTATTGAGTTACGCGACGCCGAAAGCATCCGGGAAGGCTTACATGAGGTTTTGCAGGCCACCGGAGGCACGCTAGATGCGCTGTTTAACAATGGCGCCCGTGGCATGCCGGGCGCGGTCGAAGACCTACCCGCCAATGGGCTGCGTGACCTTATGGAAAGCAATGTCATTGGCTGGCATGACCTTACGCGGCAAGTGATCCCCGTCATGCGCGCGCAGGGGCATGGGAGAATTGTGCAGAACTCCTCAGTCCTGGGCTATGTGCCGATGCGCTACCGCGGCGCCTATGTGGCCAGCAAGCACGCCGTCGAAGGGCTTACGGATAGCATGCGCATCGAGCTTCGCGATACTCCAATTCATGTGAGCCTAATTGAACCAGGCCCGATCACATCCGACATGCGCAAGAACAACGCCGCACAGTTTTTTGAATGGATCGATTGGGAAAACTCCGCCTTTGCAGACGACTACAGAAACGGCTTGGTTAAACGCTTTTCCGAAAAACAAGACGGCCTCGATCCTTTTGAGCTCCCAGCAGAGGCAGTTTGCAACAAACTGATCCACGCTCTAGAGGCCAACCGCCCACGCGCACGTTACCGTGTCACCACGCCTGCGCACATTATGAATGTGTTCCGACGCATATTACCTACTTCTTTGCTAGACTGGGTGATCGCGAAAGCATGATGCGACGTAGTGTCTGGGGTGGTTCAGTTTTGGACAAGGACCCGTTACACCAGAGCCACCGCTGAACATGGAGACCCAAATGGCAAATGACCCCCTCTTTTGGCTCATCGCAGTGACCTGCTTGGCCGTGCTATTCATCCTTCTGGTTGGCATTGGAGGATTTGCCAAAGGTGGTGAGTTTAACAAGAAATACGCCAACAAAATTATGCGACTGAGACTGCTCGCACAGTTTGTTGCGGTCATTTTGATCGTCGGTTTTGTGTGGCTACGCAGCGGAGGCTGAGCACATGGTTGTTCTAAACAAGATCTACACACGCACAGGCGACAAAGGCACCACCGCCTTGGGCAACGGCGACAGAGTCGCCAAGCATGACGCCCGTGTGGCAGCCTATGGGACCACGGACGAACTCAACGCCTTCCTCGGCGTTGCGCGACTGCATGCGGAGGGTGATATGGACGCAGCGCTCGCCCGCATTCAGAACGATCTGTTTGATTTGGGTGCAGACCTGTGCCGCCCGGATATGGCGAAAGATGCAGAGGCCGAGTATCCACCGCTTCGCATCGTTGCCAGTCAGGTTTCGCGACTTGAAAGCGAAATCGACGCAATGAACCCGCGGCTGGAGCCTCTACGTAGCTTCATTTTGCCCGGCGGCTCTGCACTTGCCGCTCAATTACACGTTTGTCGAACAGTGGCGCGGCGCGCAGAGCGGTTGTCCGTTGAGCTGTCACAATCTGAGGACATCAATGCCGACGCGGTCACTTACCTCAACCGCCTCAGCGACTGGTTCTTTGTGGCAGCGCGCATCGCCAACGACGAAGGTCGTGCCGACGTTCTGTGGGTCCCTGGCGCGAATCGCTAATTGGTTGAGCGAAGCCATCAGCACCCACGAGCTAGTTGACGCAAATGCCGCTTACGTAACTTTTCTGCGTCGCGGAAACATTCTTGCAAAAAACGTAGCGTGAAAACGCATGGACGCGACGTCGTTGCGCGCAAACGTGACGATTTTGCACTGTTTCCACCGCCCCGCACACTATATCAACGCGGTGAGAGCATTCCGATGAGCTGCCTCCAGGCGGCTTTGACAAACTTTGAGGAGTCCTACGCCCATGAAGGTACTAGTACCTGTCAAGCGCGTGATTGACTACAACGTGAAGGTCCGTGTGAAAGCGGATGGCACAGGTGTCGATCTCGCCAACGTGAAAATGTCCATGAACCCGTTTGATGAGATCGCCGTAGAAGAGGCAATCCGCCTGAAGGAAGCGGGCAAAGCGGACGAAATCGTCGCAGTTTCCATTGGTGTGAAGCAAGCTCAGGAAACCCTGCGCACCGCACTCGCCATGGGTGCTGACCGCGCCATTCTGGTTGTTGCCGCCGACAGCGTTGATCAAGACATCGAGCCACTGGCCGTTGCCAAAATCCTGGCCAAAGTGGTTGAGGAAGAGCAGCCTGGTGTTGTTCTCTGCGGCAAGCAAGCCATTGACAACGACATGAACGCCACCGGCCAGATGCTGTCTGCGCTGCTGGGCTGGTCTCAAGCGACCTTTGCGTCCGAAGTGGACATTGACGGCGACAAGGCTGTTGTGACCCGCGAAGTGGATGGCGGTCTGCAGACCATCAAAGTCAACACGCCAACTATCATCACCGTGGATCTGCGTTTGAACGAGCCGCGTTATGCGTCCCTGCCAAACATCATGAAGGCGAAGAAAAAGCCGTTGGATGAGAAAACCGCTGCCGACTACGGCGTGGATGTCACCCCGCGTCTGGAAGTTGTGAAAACTTCTGAGCCATCTGAGCGTGCCGCAGGTATCATCGTAGGCTCCGTGGACGAGCTGGTTGAGAAACTCAAAGAAGCGGGGGCTGTATAATGGCTGTTCTTCTTCTCGCAGAAGTCAACAACGGCGAGCTGGCGCTGGACGCCACCGCGAAAGCTGTCACCGCTGCCAAAGCATTGGGTGATGTAACCGTTCTGGCCGTAGGCGCCTCTGCAGCTGCAGCTGGTGAAGCCGCCGCCAAAATCGACGGCGTTGCCAAAGTTCTGGTTGCGGAGGATGCCTCCCTTGGTCACCGCCTTGCGGAGCCAACCGCTTCGCTGATCGTATCTCTGGCTGGCGATTACAGCCACATTGTTGCGCCAGCGACCACCGACGCTAAGAACGTGATGCCGCGCGTGGCCGCGCTTTTGGACGTGATGGTACTGTCCGACGTGACCGCAGTGGTTGACGCAGATACGTTCGAGCGTCCGATCTACGCAGGCAACGCGATTCAAACCGTGAAATCTTCCGACGCAAAGAAGGTGATCACCTTCCGTACGTCCACCTTTGACGCTGCAGGCGAAGGCGGTTCCGCATACGTAGAAACCATCGGCGCGGCGGAAAACCCAGGCCTGTCTGAGTGGGTTGAGGACAAAGTTGCCGAAAGCGACCGTCCCGAACTGACCTCCGCTGGCGTGGTTGTCTCCGGTGGCCGTGGTGTTGGCTCTGAAGAAGACTTCAAAATCATCGAAGCTCTGGCAGACAAGCTGGGGGCAGCCGTTGGCGCATCCCGTGCGGCCGTTGACTCTGGCTATGCACCAAACGACTGGCAGGTTGGTCAGACCGGCAAGGTGGTTGCACCTGAGCTTTACATCGCTGCGGGTATTTCCGGCGCGATTCAGCACCTTGCAGGCATGAAAGACTCCAAAATCATCGTTGCGATCAACAAAGATGAAGAAGCACCTATCTTCCAGGTTGCCGACTTTGGCCTGGTTGCAGATCTGTTTGAGGCCGTACCGGCGCTGACTGAAAAACTCGGCTAAAACGCACGCCTCAAAAACTTTAGAAGGCCCGCCAGTTTAGGCGGGCCTTTTTCTTGGGTTCTTTGAAGTTTTATACCAGCTTTCTTAGGGGCTTTGCCAACGCTTCTGCAGCTTCCTGATGCGCCGCCACCCCCAACATGCGCTGTGCAGCAACACGCTCCATGTCCGTGCACTGCATACCCGTGATACCTTCAGCCTGAGCCTCCTTACTCACGACGACCTCGACAATATCGTCAACCATTGGGCGTAGCTCTTCGAGCATCAAAAGATCAACAAACAATGGGTCCGGCCCCAGCCCACTGGTGCCCATCGCTGTTTCCGGCGCATGATCTGCCACCCAAAGCAGCACAATCTTTCCGCCAATGGTATTGAGCAACAACTTCATGCGTGCGCTCCATGCCATTCGCAACTCATCGCGCACCATGGCGTAACGATCTGGCGCCCGCGCGCACAGCGTGCCCAGCATATGGCGCGTGAAATGAAACTCGGAAAAGTCGATCTCGTTGAACACCATCTGCATCATGTTGGAAGCGCCGATGAACCGGTCGTTTCGGCGTGGATGTACCTTATAGTACCGATTAGACATGTTTTGCGCGCCCATGACCTGCACAACGGTAACTTCCGATTGCTGCGCAATATGCAACACCGACGGCTCGGTGAGAAATGCGTCGATGCCCGCATTTACATAGCCAAAATTCACACAGTTAATCGACAATGCCTCATCCAGCAGGCTCACAAACGGCTGCGGGACAAATTTGCCATAGGTTTCAGTACCCCCAAGAAACGCAACAAACGGAGCATCAAGCTCCTTCGCAGGACCGCGGAACAATAATCGCGATTCTCCGTATTGGCACGGCTCATAATTGAGCTCAGCGCCAGACATCTTTTCGTAAGACATTTTCTCACCCTAATTTTCTCACCCACTAGAGAGAATCGCCGAAAGCCCTTGCGAAAAAGCTAATGCGCAATTTTACGCTAAGTTTTAGAGGCCATATCCCCTTGCAGCCCCCACACAGGCGGGCCTATGGTCAGCCAACTTTTCTGAGAGGGTATGATCTATGGACATCAAATCGATTGGCGTTGTGGGAGCAGGCCAAATGGGAAACGGTATTGCGCATGTCATGGCGCTGGCCGGATATGATGTACTATTGAATGATATCAACCAGAACGCTCTGGAAGCGGCTGTTGCACGGATCGATAAAAACCTAGAACGGCAAGTTAGCCGCGAAATGATCTCTGCCGAAGACAAGGCCGCTGCAATGGGACGTATCGAAATCACATTGGAGCTTCCGGCGCTTGGCGGGACGGATTTGATTATCGAGGCGGCAACAGAACATGAAGAAATCAAGCATCAAATTTTTGATACTTTGAAGCCCCATCTCGGCCCGGACACCTTACTCACCTCGAACACATCTTCGATCTCCATCACCCGGCTAGCCTCTCGCACGGACCGGCCCGAACGGTTTATGGGGTTTCATTTCATGAACCCAGTTCCGATGATGAAGTTGGTCGAACTGATCCGAGGCATCGCAACGGACGAAGACACTTACCAGACTTGCCTTGGCATCGTAGAGCGCCTTGGGAAAACCGCCGCCAGCGCAGAAGACTTCCCTGCCTTTATTGTGAACCGCATCCTGATCCCTATGATCAACGAAGCCTGCTACACGTTGTATGAGGGGGTTGGCAACGTGGCTTCCATTGACAACGCAATGAAGCTGGGCGCGAACCACCCGATGGGACCGTTGGAACTGGCAGACTTCATTGGATTGGATACCTGCCTCGCGATCATGCATGTTCTCCACGACGGCCTTGCAGACACCAAATACCGGCCCTGCCCTCTTCTGACCAAATATGTCGAGGCCGGATGGCTTGGCCGCAAAACAAAGCGCGGCTTCTATGACTACAGGGGCGATGCACCGGTGCCCACGCGCTAAGCCAAATAAGAAAAACGCGAGACCACAGCCTCGCGTTTTTGTTTCAGGATGATCCAGTGAAATTAGGCGCTCTTGCCCAAATCCAATGTGTGCTGGCGTAACCAAGCCATAAATCCACGCGGGTCCGATTGAAGCCGCTCCATCTGCTCGTCCGTCAGCGGCGCACCTATGATCGGTGCCTGCGGCTTATCGCAAGACCGAACGATCTCATGCAGCAACAATCCCTGCCTTAAGATTGGCGACAGTTTGTTCGCGATCTGATAGGCACGGCTGTTTTGACCTGGGTAAAAAATCGGGACCACGCGGGCACCAGACCGGCGTATCAACTGCGCGGTAAAGACGTTCCACTCTTGCTCGATTGCAGGGCCAAACCAAGTGTCTGAACGCATGACAACACCAGAGGGAAACAGTGCAACCACGCCACCGTCTTTCAGATGCGCCATTGCCTTGCCGCGCATCTCCACCATTTTACGTTGTGCGTCCGGGTCATGCGGAAACGGCACCGGAATCATGAAACTGGAAGCCGCCTCATCGAGGCCGGTCAACACCGACCGGGTTAGAATACGATAGTCTTGGCGTACACGGCCAATCAAATCCGCAAAGATCATACCGTCGACCATTCCGTGCGGGTGATTGGCTACCACCACGACTGGGCCTTCAGACGGGATGTTCTGAAGTTGTTCAAGCGGCGTTTGAAGCTCAATACCCATCACATTGAGCGCGCCGCGCCAGAACTTCTGGCCGCGATACTTTTCGTTGTCGCGCTCGAACTTATTGACCATGCGCAAGATCTTTAGCTTGCCAGTCATCCACTCTATCGCGCGAATGGCAAAAGAGGTCCAACGGTCATCAAATGAGTTGGCATAGGTCAACGTGCGGCGGTCATAGATCTGACCTTCCGTCTCTGATGCAGGCTTTGCGACCTGCGCCTCTGGCACCGTATCTACCAAATTCGTCTTCCTATGCCGTTTAGCTCAAAACCCTTCGCCAAACTTGTCCGCAACAAGCGCCTCGATGGCATCGGCCAAGAGCCTTGCGTCTGGCCCGCTGGTTTCCACATCAATGCTGGTCCCTTTGGAAGCCGCCAGCATCAGCAATCCCATAATACTGTCGCCACCTGCGCTCAAGCCATCCTTTGACACTTCTGCCGAAGCGTCAAACCCTTCGACCACCTCAACTAGCTTTGCAGACGCCCTTGCATGCAGCCCTTTTTCATTCACGATTTGCATCGTGCGCTGGATAACATCGCTCATCTGTTTACCCTGTTTGAATATTTTGGCTATCGATGTACTTACGCCCTGCCTCAAGCGCGACCCGAACCGCATCCGCGACATCAAGGTGGCGGCTTTTGGCAAGCTTAATCAACATTGGCAAATTTGCACCATAAAGAATGCGGCGATTGGCAGGGGCACAGGCGCGCAGGCTCAAATTTGATGGCGAGCCACCAAACATGTCGGTGACAACAACAACTCCATCACCTTGATCCACAGCGTCAGCCGCCGCGCAAATTTCACGCTGCTTTTGGCCTCGATCATGATCCGGTTCAATAGTGATCGCGTCGACCCCATTTTGGGCGCCAACGACATGTTCCATGGCGGCCAAATATTCATTAGCCAAACCACCATGTGCCACGATCACGATACCGATCAAGCTATCTAATCCCCATCTTCTGCGATCTTCGTACGCGCGCCTAGCACTGCGTATCGATTGAGTTCGCGATGTCTTATAGACACCCGCCAGCCCCTATTTGCAAGGGATTCGGCAATTGTCTCGGTCAAGAAAACGGAGCGATGTTTACCGCCAGTGCACCCGAAAGCGATATGAAGATGGCTGCGGCCTTCTCGAACATAGCCAGGTAACGCATGCTTCAGCATCTCTTGCAGGTTGGAAACAAACGGCGCGCAACCTGGATCAGTGACGATATACTCCCCTACAGGCGCATCCCCCCCATCCATGGCGCGAAGTTCGGACTGCCAATGCGGGTTGTGCAAAAATCGGCAATCGAAAACCAAATCGGCGCCCTGGGGAATGCCGCGTTTGTAGCTGAACGATTGCAGTGTCAAACCGATTACTTGATCATCTTGTTGCGCAAACCGGCTTTGCACAGCATGGCGTAACTCGTGTGGCGTGAGCTCTGAGGTGTCAATCAGAACCGTCGCCCTGCCCCGAACCTCTTGCAACAGGGACAACTCCGTTTCAATACCGGCGTTCGGATCTTCCTGACGGTCCAATGGGTGACTGCGCCTGGTCTCATTGTAGCGGCGGCGCAGCACTTCAGCACGGCAATCCAGATAGAGCAAATCCGGCGCCACGTTGGGCAACGCGTCCACCAACGTCAACGCGTCCAAAATAGCCGCTGGAGAGAAGTCACGATTACGCACATCCAGGCTCAATGCCATCGGTCGCTTGAGCGGCTGCCCGGACAAGAGCCTTGGCAATAGCCCCAAGGGGAAATTGTCAATTGTTTCAAACCCGGCATCTTCCAGAGCTTTGATCGCTGTAGAGCGTCCGGCACCGGATGGACCAGTAAGCAGCACCAATGGCAGCTTATCCGAGGAACCTGCAAAGGCCATTTATGCGTGCCTCCCGTGGCGCAGAAACTGTAAAATCGCAGCCGCGAAGTGAGGTGCATCAACCCCAAGAAACAAAGGGAGTGTCTTGCCGAGCACCTGAACTTGCCTTGGGTGTGGCAGCCGCTGGTGCTCGGTCTGGTCCAGATCAACAACCAAATGCAAGGGGATATCCTGCACCGGATCGGCTCGCAGAATGCCAATTGCCCGCGCCTCGATCAAACCGCCTGTCGTATCCGGCGCTGAGACCATCACATGCTCGCCCTTACGACGCAGCAACGTTTGATCGTCAGAAACCAGTTTGGCGCCGTAAGCCATTAATTGCAGAGCCAAACTAGACTTGCCTCGGCCGGAGGCACCAACAATGAGAACTGCGTGCCCGTTATCTGACACGCAAGATCCATGCAACAAGCTCTCGTCAGTAGCCTCACTTATCCTGTCAGAGAAAAGATCTTCTCGCTGCGCCATGGATCACACCGGCAGTCCTACGACAAACCGCGCTCCAAGTGGCTCAGATGTGACGTCCGCGTCTGTTGGGCGAATGTTTTCAGCCCAAATAACCCCGCCATGCGCTTCGACAATTTGCTTGGAAATTGCGAGCCCCAAACCTGAGTTGTTGCCGAACTGAGCTTCCGGACGGTGCGAATAGAAGCGATTGAAAATCTTGTTAAGCGCCTGTTCGGGGATACCTGGACCGGTGTCTTCAACAACAACCAAAACTCTGTTCTCGCGCTTACGCGCCCAGACGCGAATTGCATCGCCGTCTTCACAAAAACTGATCGCATTCGTTATCAGATTCACAAAGACCTGAGCCAGACGGGCCTCCAGACCGGTGATTTCAATCGGCTTATCTGGCAAATCAGTAATGAAGTCGATGCCCTTACCTTGCGCGTCTTCTCCCAAATACTGAGACAAGTTGTGAACCATCCCCAGAAGGTTGAAAACCTCTTCTTCTTCTTTGACCAGTTCACTATCCAGTCGGGATGCATTGGAAATGTCACTCACCAGACGATCAAGTCGGCGCACATCGTGCTCAATCACATCGAGCAATTTTTCGCGGTGCTCTGCCTTCTTAACCATGCGCAATGAGCCAACCGCAGACCGAAGCGACGCCAGTGGGTTTTTGATTTCATGAGCCACGTCAGCGGCAAATTGTTCGTTGCTGTCGATACGCTCATAAAGAGCAGAAACCATGCCACGCAAGGCTCCGGATAAACGCCCAATCTCGTCAGGGCGCGCCGTCAAATCGGGAATGCGCACTCGTCCAGGATTTACCTTGCGGCTATCGCTGTCGCGTCCAAGTTCAGCCGCAGCCGCCAAATCTGACAAAGGATTGGAAATTGTCGAGGCAAGCACCATGGACAGCCCGACCGAAACCACAGTTGCAATCAAGAACATCTGCAAGACACGCTCACGCTCTGAGCTCACCATGCGATCGAGCTCCCCGGAGGCACTGGTCAACACAACCGCGCCAACCGAAGCATCATTGTGCTCAATAGGCACTGCCATCGCAAAAACATGACCTCCATCAGAGGCGACAAGCGTCTCCAATGTTTCAGAGCCTGCGATAGCAGATTGCGCCATACCTTTGAGCTGATTGTTCAATTGATCGGCCGAGGCTTCTGACACATCACCTTTGCCGGAAATAGAACTCCAGATCTTGTTTAAAGCGGAAGTTAGCGGTGCGCCATCTGGACGTTCGGCCAACACCTCTGCTGCTTCTGCAGAGGCTTTGCCCTCTTTCCGCCCGGAAACTCGCCCAGCCTTATCAAAAACATGAACAGTGGTGCCCACTTGTAGCGGAAGCTTTTCAAGCGTTGCCCCGACATCCACGCCGTCATTCGTCGCCAAATTCACAGGAGCGCCAGACGGCAATTGTGCCTCAAATGCCCCTGCTATCAAGCGTGCCTCAGTGACAAGGCCAGTGGCGCGCTGCACTGCGAAGCTGTCGCGCGCGCTGTTAAGAAACAAAATACCTGCAACCAGCACGAGCAGCGCGATCATGTTGAAGGTAATGATTTTTCGGGTTAGCGGCGACTTCCCAAGAGGCAAAAGCCGGCGACGTTCGCGCCGGCCTTGCAATTCTTCTTCAACGTTGGCTTCTGGAGCGACCCAATCATCACCCAAAACAACGTCCCCGTCCCGCCCTTGGGCCATGTCCTGCACGTTGGTCCTTCCGGCCTTGTGTCGTTACTCTTCGTTGTATCTATAACCGATGCCGTAGAGCGTCTCAATTGCGGAGAAGTCCCGGTCCACTGACCGCATCTTCTTGCGAAGACGCTTGATATGGCTGTCAATTGTACGGTCGTCCACATAGACCTGATCGTCGTAGGCCACGTCCATCAATTGATCGCGGCTTTTTACAAAGCCCGGGCGCTGCGCAAGAGCTTGTAGCAAAAGGAACTCTGTCACCGTCAGCGTGACATCTTGGCCTTTCCAGCTGACCGAGTGACGCAATGGATCCATGGTCAGCTCGCCGCGCTCCATGATCTTAGTGTCTTCAGTGTCGCCAACGATCTCACCGTCAACAGCCTCCTGGCGCCGCAGCAATGCCCGGATACGCTCTACCAGTAGCCGCTGACTAAAGGGCTTTTTGACGTAATCGTCCGCCCCCATACGCAGGCCAAGAACCTCATCAATCTCGTCATCTTTTGAGGTGAGAAAGATAACCGGCATGCTGGTTTTCTGACGCAGCCGCTGCAAAAGATCCATTCCATCCATGCGCGGCATTTTGATATCCAACACTGCCATGTCGGGAAGTTTTTTATTGAATGCGTCCAGCGCTTGCTGGCCGTCATTGTAGGTCTCGACTTCAAAACCCTCTGCCTCAAGGGTGATAGAAACCGACGTCAGGATATTCCTGTCGTCATCCACAAGGGCAATTTTCGACATTCGACGGATCCTTATTACTGCTCTTATTATGTCTGTTTTTGCGTTATTATGCGCAATTCAGACTGGGGCAATCAACGTAAAAGTGCGATTCGGGTAACAAACCGGACTTATTTGGCCAGAAATTCCTTGAGCAATGACTAAATTGTCTCACTTTTGGCTACAATTGCGGCACGCGTTTTCCGATCGGAACACTTGATTGCGCTAACCTGCATTTGGTTGCGCTAACTGCGCCAAACCGTCCTGTTCTTATTAATATTCGACATGTTATGAGGCCCCTGTCGCACTTCGGGGTGTTTTGACGCGCAAGAAAATTTATGCCCGAAGACTTTCAAGGACCGCCGCAACAGGACACGCGGCTACAGGAGTAAGATAATGACATTTGGACGGGTAAACCCGCAATTCCGCCTGCAAGATCTAGGGATCGAAGGTCTGGGAAATGTCTATTACAACTTTATGGAGCCTGCCCTCATTGAGTCTGCGCTGAAGCGAGGCGAGGGTACTCTGGGCAACGGCGGCACCTTTTTGGTCAGCACCGGCGAGTTCACTGGCCGCTCTCCTAAAGACAAGTTCACCGTTCGCACCCCAATGACCGAAGACACTATCTGGTGGGACAACAACGCCCCGATGGAGTCCGACGCCTTTGATCGCCTGCATGCAGATATGCTGGAGCACATGAAGGGCCGCGACTATTTTGTGCAGGACCTGACTGCTGGCGCTGATCCGACCCACGCCATCAACGTGCGTGTCATAAACGAACTTGCTTGGCACAACCTCTTTATCCGTCACCTGCTGCGCCGTCCGGACCGTGACGCGCTCGACAGCTTTGTGGCAGATTACACAATCATCAACTGCCCAAGCTTCAAAGCGGATCCTGCTAAACACGGCTGCCGCACCGAAACTGTTATCGCCGTGAACATCGAGAAAAAGATGATCCTGATCGGCAACACAGAATATGCCGGCGAAAACAAGAAATCCGTCTTTGGTCTGCTGAACTACCTGTTGCCTGAAAAAGGCATCATGCCGATGCACTGCTCGGCCAACCATGCCAAAGACAACCCGGTCGACAGTGCTGTGTTCTTTGGCCTGTCTGGCACCGGTAAAACCACCCTGTCCGCAGACCCAAACCGCACTCTGATTGGTGACGACGAACATGGTTGGTCTGACCGTGGCACTTTCAACTTCGAAGGTGGCTGCTACGCAAAGACCATCGGCCTGAACCCAGAAGCCGAGCCAGAAATCTACGCTACCACCAAGATGTTCGGCACTGTCATCGAGAACATGGTGTTTGACGAAGAAACCAAAGAGCTCGACTTTGAGGACAAGAGCCTCACAGAAAACATGCGCTGCGCCTACCCGCTGGACTCGATCCCGAATGCGTCGGACAATGGCCTTGGCGGCCACCCTAAGAACGTGATCATGCTGACATGTGACGCCTTTGGTGTATTGCCACCTGTGGCTCGCCTGACACCAGCGCAGGCAGAGTATCACTTCCTGTCCGGCTTTACCGCCAAAATGGCAGGCACCGAGCGTGGCTTGACTGAGCCAACCCCGGCTTTCTCGACCTGTTTTGGCGCGCCATTTATGCCACGGCGCCCAGAAGTTTATGGCGCCCTGCTGCGCAAGAAGATCGCTGAGTTTGGCACCACATGCTGGCTGGTAAATACCGGCTGGACTGGTGGCGCTTACGGCACAGGCTCCCGCATGCCAATCAAAGCGACTCGCGCGCTTCTGACTGCGGCGCTAGATGGCTCTCTGAACCACGTTGAATTCCGCAAGGACGCCAACTTCGGTTTTGAAGTTCCGGTCTCTGTGCCTGGCGTAGACGATGCGCTGCTGGATCCACGCGGCACCTGGGCGGACAAAGACGCTTACGATGCGCAGGCGGCAAAGCTGATCGGCATGTTTGCTGACAACTTCGAGCAATACCTGCCGTACATTGACGCTGACGTGAAAGCGGCAGCAATCGGCTAACCACCGTGAGCTCTAAACTTTGAAAGCCCCGGCAATCGTCGGGGCTTTGGTTTTTTAGACAAAATGAAAGGTCTTGTGGGGCTCAAAACGTCTCGCGAGTTCTGTCGCAACCAACCCGTCACGGACGCAACATCTAAGAAACCAAAACCTGTGCATCGAATGCGATTTCTCTCTTGACCCCACCCGAGGAACGGCCTAAATCGCACCTCACTTACGGCGGTATAGCTCAGTTGGTTAGAGCAGCGGAATCATAATCCGCGTGTCCGGGGTTCAAGTCCCTGTACCGCCACCAAGAATTCCAAAGCCCGGGTGGATCGCCATCCGGGCTTTACTTTTTTGTACATGCGGGCACGGAAAAGGCGGCGGACATTTCTGCCTCACCGCCTGCCTACTTCAGCCGAGCCGCTCTTAGACTTTCGCCGACAGCATGGTTTCCAACATCATCGCACTTTTACGCACCCTTTCGGCGGCTTCCTCACGCACAACGCCATAGCCCCGAACTTCCTTCGGTGCTGTCAAAAGGGCCCAGCATGTATCCCGATCCTTTTCACTGTATCCGCGCTCGACGAGATCCAATACGCACTCAAACCACTCAAGTAGCTCCCGATCCAGCTTTCGGTCCGCACTGAAACGGAACGGATCCAGGAACGACCCACGCAACCCGCGCGCCTTGGAAAGCGCCCCTAACACGGGCTGCATCCATGGCCCCAGCTTGACCTTTTTGGAACGCCCCTGTGCGTCTCGGCCCAATGGCAACATCGGAGGTGCCATATGGTAGTTCACTTTGAAGTCGCCCTCGAACTCTTCGTGAAGGCGTGCTGAAAATGCGGCATCCATGTGCAGGCGGGCAACTTCGTATTCGTCCTTGTAGGCCATGAGCTTGAACAGTGACTTTGCCGCCTCGATCAGCAGATCCTCCGGCAGCACTAGTGACAGTTTTTTCATGCGCGCCTCAAACCGCGCAGCATATTTCACGTTTTGGTAGTCCGCCAAAAACGCAACCCGCTTGGCAATCACGTCGTCCGCCGTGTCCGCAACGCGCGGCTTTTCCAGAGGGATGGCTTCCGGATCATGGGCCAAAACACGACCAATATCGAAAGCCTTGGCATTTTTCTCCACGGCAACCCCATTGAGCAGGAGTGCCTGTTTCAAAGCCACTTCACTCACTGGCACCAATCCTCTCTGATAGGCAAATCCAAGCATCATCACATTGGCAAACACGCTATCACCCATGACCTTCTCAGCCATTTTATTCGCATCCAGCGCACGCACATTGTCGGAGCCCACAGCCTTGCGAATGACGTCTTCCCGCACGCCCACTTTTAGGTCTGCATCACGATTGAGAACCAAATCACCGGTAGGCATCTCCGCGGTATTGAGCACCACCTGCGCCCCTTTGCGAAAGTGGATACTGGCTTTGGGTGCAGAGCTCACCACCACATCGCAGCCGATAACGGCATCTGCCGCACCGCTTTCAATACGCACCTGATTGACTGCTGCAGGACTTGTTCCAAGACGGATATAGCTCAGCACAGTACCAAACTTCTGTGCGAAACCTGTGAAGTCTAGCACAGAGCTGCCCAATCCTTCGAGATGCGCTGCCATGGTGATGAGCGCGCCGACGGTCACAACCCCTGTTCCACCCACACCGGTCACCAGCAGGTCAAACGGCTCCTCCAGTGATGGCACCTCCGGCGCTGGCACCTGCGTCAATAGTCCCGCCACACCTACAGCTGCCCCGTCTTTCTTTCGCCGTTTGGCGCCAGTCACGGTCACAAAGCTGGGGCAGAACCCGTCGACACAAGAGAAATCCTTGTTGCAGGTCGAAAGATTGATTTTGCGCTTGCGGCCAAACTCGGTTTCCACCGGCTCCACACTCAGGCAATTCGATGCCTTGGAGCAATCGCCGCAGCCTTCACAGACCAACTCATTGATAAACGCAAACGTGTCCGGGTCTTCCATCATGCCGCGTTTGCGGCGGCGGCGCTTTTCGGTGGCGCAGGTCTGCTCATAGATCAGCAGGGTCACACCTTCAATTTCGCGCAGTTCGCGCTGCACCGAATCCATTTCTTTTCGGTCATGGAATGATGTGTCCGGCGGGAAATCCTCCTTGGTGAACTTGGAGATATCGTCGCTGACCAATGCAATCCGCGCCACGCCTTCGGCCCGTGCGTTCCAGGCAATGCCATGCACAGATACTGGCCCGTCAACTGGCTGACCACCAGTCATAGCAACCGCGTCGTTGAACAGCACTTTGTAGGTGATGTTGGCCTTGGCTGCGACCGCTTGGCGGATCGCCAGCGAGCCTGAGTGGTACCACGTGCCTTCGCCAAGGTTCTGGAAGATATGCTTGTTGCCGTTGAACTTCTGCGCCACGGCCACTGGCACACCCTCGCCGCCCATCTGCGCGTAGCCGCCGGTGTCGCGGTTCATCCAGCTGGCCATCACGTGGCAGCCAATGCCGCTCATCGCCTTGGAGCCATCCGGCAGTTTGGTGGAGGTGTTGTGCGGACAGCCCGAACAGAAATACGGCGTGCGGTTCGCGCCTTCGACATGCAGCACAGGTGGCTTTTCTTCTGTCAACGCGGCGGCTTTTTCCAACAGGCCTTCTTCTGGGAACAACCGCGCCAGTCGTTCCGCCACCACTGGCACCAGCATCTTGGGCGTCAGCTCCCCTGTCCATGGCAACAGTGGATCGCCGACAGCGCGGTGCTTACCCACCATCTTTTTCGGCTTACCCCCTGGCCAGTCATAGAAATACTCTTTGAACTGGCTCTCGATGATGCCGCGTTTCTCTTCAACCACCAGCACTTCGGACTTGCCGCGCACAAAGGCCAGCGCATCGCGCCGCGCCAGCGGCCAGACCATGCCCACCTTGTAGATGTCGATGCCAAGACGGCGACAGGCGGCCTCATCCAGTCCCAGAAGCCGCAACGCCTCCATCAGATCGAGATGACCTTTGCCTGTCGTCACAAACCCAAAGGTCGCCTCAGGGATATCGTAAATCCGCTGATCAATGGGATTGGCCTCCACAAAGGCCTCAACCGCACGCATTTTATGACCAATGCGGGTCTCAATCTCCGGGCTGGGCAAGTCACTCGGCCGCACGTGCAGGCCCCCTGCAGGCATGACAAATTCAGGCGTCACGAACTCCCGATCTGCCTGCAACTCCACAGAGCGTCCGGACTCCACCGTTTCGGAAATCGCCTTGAAGCCAACCCAGGTGCCACTAAAGCGGCTGAGCGCGATGCCGTATTCGCCAAACGCGAGGTATTCGTCCACGCTTGCCGGGTTCAGCGTCGGCATGAACCAAGACATAAACGCCACATCCGATTGATGCGGCATCGAGGAGCTGACACATCCGTGGTCGTCACCCGCAACCACAAGCACGCCGCCTTTGGGGGAGGAACCATAGGCGTTGCCGTGTTTGAGCGCGTCGCCCGAGCGATCAACGCCCGGCCCTTTGCCATACCACATGGAGAACAGCCCCTCGACGTCGCAATCCGGGTCCAGCGTCGCGTGCTGGGCACCCAAAACGGAAGTCGCGCCGAGGTCTTCGTTCACGGCGGGCATGAAGGTGATGTTATGCTCTTTGGTGCGATTGCGTTCGCGCCAGAACTCCAGATCCAAGCCGCCCAGAGGAGAGCCGCGATAGCCAGAAACAAAGCCACCGGTGTTCAACCCGACTTCCCGGTCCCGCCGTGCCTGATCAAACATGATCCGCACTAAAGCCTGCGTCCCGGTGAGGAACACCCGCCCCTCCGTGCGATCATATCGATCCGATAGGGCATAGCTCTCAAATTGATGGCTGGCTTTGGTCATTTTTCGCGCGCTCCTCCTGAATTTAGGAATGATCTCACGTTTGCCCAGGTTTACGGATCCATTTTGTCGCGATAATATGCCTTGATCCGGCTTATCAAACCGATAGATAAGCAGAATACGAAATGGTTTGCCATGAACCTTGATTCCAAAGACCGCCAACTGCTCGCATTGCTGGAAAAGGACTGCCGCCTTTCCAACGCAGAGATGGCTCAACAGGTGGGCATGTCGACCTCCGCCTGCTGGCGTCGCATTAGGGCTCTCGAGGAGGCTGGTCTGATCGCAGGCTACGGCGCGCGTCTACGACCTGAGAAACTGGGGCTGGCCTTTCACGCCATTGTGCACGTGCAGCTTACCCGCCACGAGCCCGCCCACTTAAAACGCTTCATCGAGGCCATCACGGCGCGGGAAGAGGTGCGCATGTGTTTCGCCACCACTGGCGCGGCGGACTATCACATGCGCGTGCGCTGCACCGATATCGAGGCCTACAACCGCTTTCTGGAGGAGTTTCTCTTCACCCTGCCTGCGGTAAGTTCGGCACAGACCAATGTGATCCTGCGCGACCTGAAGTCCTAAACCTTGCTCCCTCAGCGGTTTTCCGGCTACCTCAACGCCAACAGCAGAAACGAGGCTCGGATATGAGCAAGACCATCTACATTCTGAACGGCCCCAACCTGAACCTTCTGGGCAAGCGACAAACCGATATTTACGGAACGGCAACGCTTGAAGACATTGAGTCCGATTGCTCTAAAGTCGGCGAAGAAGTTGGATTGTTAGTGAAGCTCCTGCAGTCCAACTATGAAGGTGGGATTGTCGAAATGATCCACGACGCGCGGGAAAATGCGGCAGGCATCATCATAAACCCCGCCGCCTACAGCCACACGTCTGTAGCCATACTGGATGCGCTCAACACCTTTGACGGCCCTGTACTGGAAGTGCACATTTCCAACATCCACAAACGCGAAGAATTTCGCCATCACAGCTTTGTCTCCGCGCGCGCCGAAGGCGTGATCGCCGGATGTGGCGTGAACGGCTATGCACTCGCGATGCACCACATGGGCTCTCTGCTCAGCTGATCCCAACGCTCAAAGCAAAGCAAAAAGGCTCGGACAAAACTCCCCGAGCCTTAACTTCATTTCTTCCGCATCGCATCCAACAACGCTGCACCCAGCGCACCATTGCCGTTATCCTGCTGCTTTGGCTTAGAGCTGAAATTGCCACCACCGCCGCGTGCCCCCTTACCGCGGGGGCTGCCGCTAGAACCACCACGTCCCTTACTTCCGAACCCCGAACGCGTATTGCGGTCTTCTTTGGCCGACGCGCCGCCATCCTTGCGCATCGACAAACCAATACGCTTACGTGGCACATCCACCTCAGTGACCGTGACCTTCACCACATCGCCAGCCTTGACCACTTCGCGCGGGTCTTTCACAAACCGATCGGCCAGTTGGCTCACATGCACCAGGCCATCCTGATGCACGCCGACATCAACAAAAGCCCCGAATGCGGCCACGTTTGTTACAGTTCCTTCCAAAGTCATGCCCGGCTTAAGGTCGGAGATTTCCTCAACCCCATCGGCAAAGGTCGCGGTTTTGAAGGATGGCCGTGGATCGCGCCCCGGTTTTTCCAATTCGGAGAGGATGTCACGCACAGTAGGCAGACCAAACTGTTCGGAGACAAAATCCTCTGCCCGCAACCGTTTCAGCGCCGCTCCATCCCCCATAAGTGTCCGCACATCTCGACCACAGACTGAAACAATCTTGCGAGCCACATCATAGGCTTCCGGATGCACTGCGCTGGCGTCCAGCGGCTCTTCACCTTCAGAGATCCGCAAGAACCCTGCGCATTGTTCAAACGCCGCCGGGCCCAGCCGCGCCACATCCAACAGAGCTTTGCGCGAGCCGAAAGCGCCATTGGCATCGCGGTGCGCCACAATCGCCTCCGCCAAAGACGGTCCAAGACCCGACACATGTGCCAAGAGCGGTGCGGAAGCCATGTTGAGATCCACCCCAACCGCGTTCACCGCGTCCTCAACAACTGCTTCCAGAGACTTGCCCAAGCGATGTTGATCCACGTCGTGTTGATACTGCCCCACTCCGATCGATTTCGGCTCAATCTTCACTAACTCCGCCAGCGGATCCTGCAAGCGCCGCGCAATCGACACCGCGCCGCGCAGGCTCACATCCAACTCGGGGAACTCCCTCGCGGCCAATTCACTAGCCGAATACACGGACGCCCCGGCTTCGCTCACCACAACTTTGGTGGGCACTTTCACACCTTTGGGCAAAAGCTTCAACGTTTCGCCCACAAGCTTTTCGCTCTCGCGGCTCGCTGTACCATTACCGATTGCGACCAACTCAACGCCATGCTTGGCAATCAGCGCCATAAGGGTCGCCTCGGCACCCCGCACATCATTCTTGGGCTGGAAAGGATAAATCGTTGCGGTATCCAACAACTTGCCGGTGGCATCCACCACCGCCACTTTGCAGCCGGTACGAATGCCTGGATCGAGGCCAAGCGTCGCTTTCGCGCCCGCCGGCGCCGCCAGCAACAAGTCGTTGAGATTGCGCGCAAACACCTGAATCGCTTCTTCCTGTGCCCGCGCGCGCAACTCCCCCATAAGGTCCACGGTCATCGTCAGGCTCAACTTCACCCGCCAGGTCCAACCGGCAATCTTGCGCAGCCACACGTCGCCGGGCCCGTCGGTACGGGTATCCAGATAGCTTGCCACCATCGCTTCAGCGCGCTCTTTGCCGCCCTCGGGATCAGGACCAATGTCCAGCGTGATCACGCCTTCCTTGGACGCCCGCATCATCGCCAACGCCCGATGGCTTGGCACTTTGGACCAGGGCTCGGAATGCTCGAAGTAATCAGAAAACTTGGCACCCGCCTGTTCCTGCCCAGAAATCACCTTCGCAGTCACAACCGCTTCATCCTGCAAGAACTTGCGCAGCTCCCCCAACAGTGCCGCGTTCTCGGTCAAGCCTTCCGCAATAATGTCTCGCGCGCCATCAAGCGCCGCCTTCACATCTGCAACGGCTTCGCTCAAGTAGTCCGCCGCCAGCGCCTCTGGATCCGCTGAACGGGCGACCAAAATAGCTTCCGCCAAAGGCTCCAAACCATTCTCACGGGCAATCATAGCTTTAGTGCGCCGTTTAGGTTTGTAAGGCAGATAAATGTCTTCCAAGGCCGCCTTAGTTTCTGCGCC
>Ga0189275_100307_pt1 | contig 31259 bp, 24 predicted proteins | sample N19A6minimetaG_FD_130329 | JGI IMG/M metagenome (GOLD analysis project Ga0189275, IMG submission 130329) | Marine microbial communities from the Costa Rica Dome - N19 A6 mini metaG | ecosystem: Environmental > Aquatic > Marine > Oceanic > Photic zone | place: Costa Rica: the Eastern Pacific...
AAGACTCACCGCGCAACACCCAACAACGCAACACCCAGCACAGAGACAGCTTCCGACGTAAGTATCACGTCAGTATCACAACGGCATCGCGGAGATGGGGTAAGAAAGACAGAAGAGGTGACGCGCTGGTTGGTTAGGACACTGGAAATACCCGCTCGAATTCCGTCCGCAGATTTGCCAGTTGAGTCTCCCACGGACCTTCAGGTGCGTTTTGCACCGCTTGCAAAGCGGACCACAAATCCATCCAACCCAACACAGCTGCGGAACCGGACAAACGGTGGGCCTCTTCCCGGTCAGCGTCGGTGAGCGAACCCAAGGGATCTTTGCCTGCCAAGAAGCCGACAATTTCATCCTGCGTTTCTTGCACCGCTGCTGTGTAGCGCTCCAGACCAAAGCGTTTCAGAAACTCCGGCTCTTCCTGGGGGGCTGCGATTGCCTCTGCCTTATCAGCCGCAAGACCAAACACCTCAACAAGGGTGCTGTGGATCGCATGGCCCCGCACCGGTTTCATCACAAAGCTCTGAAAGTCCTGCGCCAGAATGGCCGTATGATCCGTGGGGGAGGCATGGGCTGTGACCGCGACCGCCGGCGAGTCTTGATTGTGGGCCGCGCCGGACCGAATGCGCTTCAGTGTTTCGATGCCGTCAATACCTGGCATGCTGATGTCCAATAGCAGGACGTCAAAGCCAGCTTCCTCACAGGCCGCGATCGCCTCAAAGCCATTGTTGGCTTCTTGCGCGGCGCCACCGAGCTGCTGAACTATGTCCACAAGGATGTCGCGGTTGATCTGATTATCATCCACGACCAGCGCCCGAAAGCCTTTGGGCAGATTTGGCAAGACCTGCACCTCTCGTGGCCCCGGCGTGTCCTGCAGTTCCACCACACTTGGCAATGGCAGGCGGAAGGTAAACAGGCTGCCCTCCCCCAAGATGCTATCGGCCTCCAACTCCCCGCCGTTGCGATTGATCAGGCGTTTTGTGATCGCCAACCCTAATCCGGTGCCGGAGTTTTCGCGATCAAAGGCGGTATCGATTGTGACAAATTCCTCAAATATCCGGCTGAGGTTCTCCGGTGCAATCCCAACCCCAGTGTCCGCCACCCGAAATTCAACCACATCACCACCAGCCAGTCGCTCCACCTCAATCGTAACCGCGCCATCGCGGGTGAACTTCACCGCGTTGCCCGCAAGGTTCACCATACAGCGCTGCAAAGCACCGCGATCCCCTCGCACGGTCTGTAAATCTGACGTCAGAAATTCCACGGTCAGCGCAGTGCCATGTTGAGAGGCATTGCTTTGCAGGCTGTCCACCACGTCCTGCACCAATTCCGTCAGATGAAAGGCCGCCTGCTTGGGACCAGCAGCGTCTGACGTCAACGCGGACAGATCCAACACATCGTTCACATGCGACAGCAGCAACTCACCGGAAATACCAATGGACGCCAAATGCCGCTTTTGCGCGTCGTTGAGGTTTGATCGATCAATCAGCTCCAATGAGCCAAGAATGCCATTGAGCGGCGTGCGCATTTCATGGCTCATGACTGTGAGCAGGTTGGATTTTGCTTTCTCCCCGACCTGTGCCTTTTCGAGCGCGTCTTTCAGGTCTTCTTCCGCTTTCAGCTCTTTTGTGATGTCGCGCAGGAAAGACACAAACACAGTTTCACCGCTCGCCTCTGACAATGAGATCGACAGCTCCACAGGGAACACCTCGCCGCCTTTGCGCATCCCTTTCAAACGCACACGGCCCGCACCGATGACTTTGCGTTCGCCTGTTTCGACAAACCGCTTCATCCCGGCTCTGTGTGCGTCTCTCAACTCTTCAGGAATAATCAGTTCTGACATATCCGCGCCCAACGCTTCGTCACGTGTGTAGCCAAACACTGTCTCTGCGGCACCGTTGAACTCCACGATATGTCCCCGCGTGTCCGCAACCAGGACCGCGTTGAGCGACGACGACACCACCGCCTCAAAACGCGCACGCGCCTGCTCGCGCTTTTGCGAGGCACGTTGGCCTTGGCGATACAGCTGGATCAAACTGGCCACAGCCAGAAACAAAACGGCGATCAGCGCGGTTAGCCCGTAGGCAAGACGCTCCAACGTCACAGACAGGCGATTGCGATCTGCCGTTTCCCGCGTGGTGAAATGATCCACCCCCGCCAAGGCAAGAGATCTCACTTGAGGCCGCAGGGCATCAATTTCAGCTCGCATTGTTGGCAGGTAGGCAAGCAAAGCATCATCCGGTCCATCAATGAGCGGGATGCTGCGGTCCAGAAACGTTGTTGCGGCATTTGTGCTTTGAGCAACGGTTGGCTCAGCGACCATGGGAGCAAAAAACGCGCTTTGCCGTGTTGTCATTATCCGACTGTAGAAGATATCAAAGCGCTTTCGGACTTCGCCCAGCTGGGTGATGCCATCCGCCTGAGCGGACAAAACCGCGCCATGCAATCTCAACAACTCGACCTCAAGCTGGGACATGGTCCAGCTCACATCATCGTTTTGTGCCGTGGACAGCACACGCAAGTCTGAGAAGACAGTACGCCCTAAGCCACCGACCAAAAGCAAGCTTGCGAGAAGCAAGCCTGCGAAGAGGAAAAATGGCCATCTGCCATTCATAAGAAAGTGCCTGACGCGCGGGATGGGGGCCTCAAATTATTCATTGGCAACCACCTCAATGCGATCAAGCTGCCAAATGCTGCGGGAATAATACTCTTCGGTTTTATAGGCGTCGTTGCCTGAGAATGGGTAAACGATCCACAATGGCCCCTTGTCGCGCAAGGACATTTTTTCGCCATTGCGAAGATAGGCGATGATTGGGCCATTCTCTACCGCATCAGACGTCGGGATCGTTACGGTGTAATCGTTGGCGGCTGTCGCCAACAAATTGCCATCGCTGGCACCCACATGGGTGAGCAAAGCGGACAAGGACACGCCTTCAAAAACCTGGGTCCCTTCGGTCCAAATGGTGTCTGTCTCAAATTGCACGGTTGGCAGAGCGCGCAGCTCGCTTTCCTCAAATTGCCATTTTTGCCCACCAGCGGTTTCCGTGACATCTCCAGTCACTGTCAAAACAGTGTCCGCCATGGTCTGAGACGCCACCAAAGCGAGCAGAATGATACCAGTTAGGAAACTTGGCGTGCTGGGGGCGGCGAGCAGTTTTTTGAAACGTTGCATGGGACACTCCGAATGATCTGTTGTGGTGTCTCTGTGTGCCATGCAGTTGGACTGCGCGTGTGTGGGCATCAGGCTAGACGACTAACCTTTGGTATAGTTTACCTGACCCTTCGCCGCCGCGGAGTCATCTGATGCACCGACAGGTTTTGCGCCAACTATGCGAATTTACTTGAAGTTATCCTGTTGATGCCATGATCGGCACGTCAGGACACATGGCAAAAAGGAGTGCGGTATGTCGCAAGGTTTGCAACAACGTCAGGGTGTCACGACTGGTTTAAACACGCAGGGCCTCGTAGGGTCCTCCCAGACCCCAAAAGTAGGACGTCCTGTTTCTATGCGTATTTTGTTAGCTGATGATCACGGGATGGTTCGAGAAACCATCTCTGCCTACCTCACTACCGAAGGCCGTGCCGCTGTTGTGGCCGGATCAGATTATTTCGAAGCCATGAATCTTCTGGAACAAAAAGGTCCGTTTGATCTGGTGCTGCTGGATTTCAGCATGCCGGGTATGAACGGTCTTCAAGGGCTAATCGATGCAGTCGCGGCATACCCCGACCAGGCCTTTGCTATTGTCAGCGGCACCGCCCCCAATAAGGTCGCGCAAGACGCGCTTGAAGCCGGAGCGATTGGCTTTTTGCCCAAGACCATGGGCGCGAAGTCCTTGGTGAATGCTGTGCGCTTCATGATCGCGGGCGAAACCTTTGTGCCGGCCAGTGTGCTGGCCGCTGGCGGAGAAGCAGAAGAAAGCGCTTTTGAGAAGCAGTTGAGCCAACGTGAGAAGCAGGTCTTGACCGGGCTGTGCAAAGGGCAGTCGAACAAAGAGATCGCGCGGGATCTTGATCTGCAGGAAGTGACCATCAAGCTGCACGTGCGGACTTTGTGTAAGAAGTTGAATGCCAAAAACCGCACACAGGCGGCATTGGTCGCGAAAGAGGCAGGCTTTGAATAAGCCCGCCTCTGTCATTATCGCTCAGAAGACAAAGCTGTCGTAGAGAGTGGCGAACTGATCCGCCGCATCTTCCAGCAGTAGCGTTGTGTTATTGCCCAGTTGCACCGACACGTCGTCACCAGTGGTTGTGACATTGCTGGCGAACCACGCGAGATACTCACTTTCGCTTCCGCCGAGATCAAGACGGCGGAGGTCCAATCGGTCGCCTTCTGCGGTTGTGAAATCAAGGATGCTGTCTTGCGAGCCATCGAGGTCATCGCTGCGGAAAATGAACGTATCCGCGCCGCTGCCGCCAGAGGCCACATCGTTGCCCGCCCCCAGATACAGGCGGTCTCCTCCCGCACCGCCATCCAGCGTGTCGTTGCCGGATGCACCACTTAGGTAATCGCGATCCGCGCCTCCGGACAAAACGTCATTCCCACTGTCGCCGCGTAGGCTATCGCGCCCCTCGCCTCCCGTGAGTACATCGTCATCAACGCCGCCACGCAGGTTGTCGTCCCCTGCCCCACCGTCGAGTATGTCATCTCCGGGACCGCCCGACAGCCGGTCATTGCCGTCACCACCGTTGAGCGCATCGTTGCCAGACCCGCCGACCAAGTCATCTACGTCGTCACCACCGTCCAGCGTGTCATTGCCACTACCGCCGGCCAGCTGGTCTGCACCTTCACCGCCAGACAGGCTGTCATTGCCGGAGCCGCCTTCCAACTGATCCGTTCCGGCGCCGCCAGCGAGATCATCGTCGCCAGTCCCGCCGTGCAGCACATCGTCACCAGTGCCGCCAGACAGCACATCATGCTGTGAGCCGCCGGACAGGGTATCGTCACCCGCGCTGCCAAAGAGCACGTCAGAGCCGGTGCCGCCGTTCAGAAGGTCAGAGGCATCGCCTCCATCCAGCGTGTCATGCCCGGCAGAGCCCTCCAGCGTGTCATTTCCAGCTCCCCCTAACAACAGGTCGTCATTCTCCGGCAAAAGGTTGCCAAACGGGTCATACCGCAACCCATCGCTGTCGTAGGTTGAAACCATCGTACTGGTACTATCAGGCCCGGCACCACCATGAAGATAGTCATCCCCCTCGCCACCCAGAAGCGTGTCGCCAAGACCACCGCCAATCAGGTCGTCCTCGCCAATGCCACCTTCCAGCGTGTCATTGCCCCCGTTGCCTTCCAGAACGTCGTCGTAGGTCAGCTCTCCTTCGGTGGTCGCAACCAGGCTCAGATCCCGGATCAGAACCGAGGAAGAAAGGTCCACTTCAACAAACGGGCTCTCTGCGGTCGGATCTGCGGCCCCATCGTTGGAATAGGAGCCGGGCGCATCGGTCAGTAGCACAAGGCTGGCCTCGCCGGTGTCCGGGTCAATCACCACCTGATAAATACCACCGCTGTTGCCTGTGGCGTTGTTCATATCGTGGTCGCCGTTATTGCCTCCGACAAACAGGTTGCCCTCAGCATCCATAATCGCGGCGCCAAAAGTCACCGCTGGGACACCATCAAGTGTCACACCGTCAACCACTGTCGAAGTCACAGGCACCAAAGTGAATTCCGGCGCGCCGCCGGAGATATCGACCACCAGCAAAATGGTGTCTGCGCCTTCGGAAGGTGGACGCGCCACACCGTAGAAGCTTTGCGTGTTGGCATCAAAGGCCACGTCATACACGCGGTGAGTGACAAGGTCGCTGGGAAGCCTGTGCACCGTCACCTCGGGATTGCCATTTGCATCGAGCGCATCGACATCAATTACGGAAATGCGATCCATACTGGAGTGGAAAGACCATAGGTTACCCTGATCGTCAAAATCACCTGTCCAAGAGCGATACGGCGTCTCACCAATCCGGTAGCTGTTGCCTTCTGCGTCCAGCATGACCAGGTCAGACCGCGCCACCGCATTGCCAAGACTATCCACGCCTGTGCCAACGGCGATCGCATAGAGCAAATCGTCTTCGGCATTGTAGCCCATGGAATTGACATTCACGGTACCTGCCGCCCCCGCAACCTCATAGGTCTGCGTCTCCACATCAAATACATGCAAAGTGCCATTGAGCACTTGATAGAGATTTGCCTGACCATCGGCAAACGCGGCCACTTCCACCGTCTGCCCACCGATCTCCATCTCGCGGGCGTAGTGAAAAATTGGGCCGGACGTATCGATGACCGGACCGGAGCTGGGACCGTCCAGCGATCTCAACGTGATCTCGGTTTCCCCTCCCGTTGCGGTGAAGCTGGTTTCAAACGCATTGTACGCACCGCTTTCCGTCGTATAGGTGCCCACCACTTCGCCATTGATCACAAGCTCGACGGTGGCGCCCGGCTGACCCGCCGCAAAGTTGGCCGCCAGGTCAAAAGAGAGATTGTATACGCCGCCTGCTTCGGTGGCGATGGTTTGACTCATCTGTTGATGACCACCATCCAGCGCCGACACGGTCCAGTTCCCGCTATTTGCGTAGTCGGTAAATCCTGTGGCTCCGCTGGTGCCTTCCAAAAGGTTCTCATTTTCATAGTCACCGTACAGGGCGTCATTGCCCCCACCTCCGGTTATGGTGTCATCCCCGGACAAACCAATGATGCGGTCTGCGTCCCCCGCCCCTTCCAAAACATCGGACAGGCCGGTTCCCGTGATTAGATTCAAATTACTCGTCGGCATAACGTTTCCTCATCTGTGTGTGAAAAGGGCAAAGGCTGGGATCACCAGCCGATTCCGTTGATCGCGACATCCTGTGGAGCAGCCTCAAAAAGGCGCACAACGTCCACCACCGGCACGTGTTTGTTGCTACGCACGGCGGCGCGGTAGGTGTCACTGGCATGGCAGACAATGACCACGTCCGCCTCTTCCATGACGCTATCCACGTCCTGTCGCAGCATGTCGGTCAAGCCCTCTGCGAGGGCCGCCAACCCCTGGCTGCCGTATTTGGTGTAGCTGGCCAATCCGTCGAGCGGGGTGTCTTTGGTGACGGCCTCATCATGCGCCACCAGTTCCACTCCCTGACTTTGCAAGGTGGCCATCGCCTCCAGAATGGGGCTTTCGCGAAGGTCATCCGTGCCCGGCTTGAAGGCCAGGCCCAAAATGCCCACGCGTTTGGCACCGGTTTTCTGCACCATCTCCACGGCTTGCTGAATCTGTTCAGCGTTGGACCGTTCCAACGCGCCAATCATCGGCAGATCAACCCCCAGTGTGCTAGCCACATGCTGTACCGCGCGCACCTCTTTGGGCAGGCAAGAGCCGCCGTAGGCAAAGCCGGGCTTCAGATAATAAGCGGACAGGTTAAGCTTCTGATCCTGTGTAAAGATGTCCATCACCGCGTGGCTGTCCACGCCGAGAGGCTTACACAGACGCCCAACCTCATTGGCAAAGCAAACCTTGGTGGCGTGCCACACGTTGTCCACGTATTTGATGGTTTCCGCCACCTCTATGGTCGTCAGGATTGGCTTGTTGTCCACTGGCGCATAGATACGACGCATGATCTCAGCCGTGGCGAAATCCGTGGTGCCGATCACCGTTTTGGGCGGGTTGTGGAAATCGTCAATCGCCACCCCTTCGCGCAGGAATTCCGGGTTGAAGCAAATGCCAAAATCGCGCCCCACTACTTTACCGGAGACCGCTTCCAAAATGGGGGCCATAACTTTCATCGTGGTGCCGGGAGGAATGGAGCAGCGCATGGCAAAGACATGAAACCCTTCCTTGTCACGCAGGCCCTGAGCCATCGCATCGGACGCCATCTTGATGAAATTGTAGTCACACCCGCCATCAGCAGCCGTTGGTGTGCCGACAGACACAAAGGTCACATCCGTGTCCATCACCGCCTGACGCAAATCATCCGTGGCGCTGATCAAGCCCTCCTCGACACCTTGGGTCAGGGTTTCGGTAAGCTGGTCTTCGTGAATGGGGCTTTGGCCGCGTCCGATCTGCGCCACTTTGGTCTGGTCTAAATCCACACCAATCACCCTGTGACCCAAAGAGGCCAGGCACGCGGTGGATACGGCACCAACATAGCCAAGACCAACCACACTGATACCGGATTTTTGGACTGGGGACGGGACGACGATCTCTACGTCCTGCGGCAAAAACTTACGGTATTCCATGACAATGTCCTCCTGATTGAGACCAGTGTAGGATGATGATTTAAGTAAAATTATCGGATTTTGGTCAGCGGGCGCACCCTGAGGGTCAGGCACCTATCCTTTCGAGAATCCCGCATTTTAACTGCAAAAACGACAAAACCTGCATGGGGGAAGACCATGCAGGTTTGCCGCGTCCGGCGTACTGGGTGAGCTATTAAATCCGACGGACGATCCGGGGGATTAGGCCACCTCCGCGCGGTCGTAGATATCTTCGTAGCGGATGATATCGTCTTCGCCGAGATAACAACCGGACTGCACCTCGATCAGATGCAGAGGCAGTTTTCCGGGGTTTTCCAACCGGTGCACCGCGCCGAGTGGAATGTAGGTGCTTTCGTTTTCCGTGAGCAGTTTGACATCTTCATTGACCGTCACCTTGGCAGAGCCGCTGACCACCACCCAGTGTTCCGCGCGATGGACGTGGCTCTGCAATGACAGCTTGGCACCCGGTTCGACCATAATCCGTTTCACTTGAAACCGGTCCCCCAAAGAGAGCGTCTCATAGTACCCCCATGGGCGGTAGCAGCGTTTAAACCCATCGGCTTGCGTGGCGCCTTGGGCGCGCAGCGTTTCCACCACTTGGCCGACATTGGCGCTTTCAGAGCGATCGGCGATCAGGATGCCATCATCGGTGGCAACGGCCATGATGTTTTTGAGCCCCAGCCCCACGAGCTTCACATCCGGGTTTTCGGACTTCAGCAAACTGCCCTCACAGTCAATAGCGGTGGCGTTGCCGGCGGTCACTGTGTCTTGGCTGTCTGGCACCCCAATATCCTTGAGCGCTTGCCAGCTGCCCAGATCAGACCAGCCACAGCTCAATGGCAAAGCGGCGCACTCCTGAAGGTTTTCCATAATAGCATGGTCAAAGGAGTTATCCGCGCAGCGTTTGTAGGCCTCCGCATCCAAACGGGTGAACCCGAGATCTTCCCCGCCAAGCGCCATCGCCGCCTCCGCAGGGCCAATCAGGTCCGGCGCGTGGGTTTCAAAGGCCTTCAGAACCGTATCCACCCGGAGCAGGAACATTCCGGAATTCCACAGCCAGTTGCCTTCCTCAAGCATCGCTGCCGCGGTATCAGCATCAGGTTTCTCTGCAAACTGAGAGATCATGAGCGCGTCATCATTGCCGCCTTCAACCCGCAAATACCCAAAACCGGTCGCTGCATGATCCGGTTTGATGCCAAGGGTCACGATCATGCCCTTTTGCGCAACCCGCGCCGCCTTGCCAATCACCTGGCGAAAGGCGCGTTCATCCGAAATTTGATGATCGCTGGGCAGCACCAAAAGCACCTTGTCCGGCATCTCTTTGTGAAACAACGCCGCGGTGAGTATCGCGGGGGCCGTGTTGCGCCCTTCAGGTTCCACGATCAGCGCGCCGCAAGCCGCTTGCATCTCCATCATTTGTTTCTGCGCGATGAAGCGGTAATCCTCTCCGGTGATAACAGTCGGCGCTGAAAATTCAGGTGCGATCACCCGCTCCACGGTGCGCTGAAACAGGCTCGGACCATCGAGCAAATTGGCAAATTGCTTAGGGAAACTCTTGCGAGACACGGGCCACAGGCGGGTGCCGGACCCTCCGGCGAGAATGACTGGCGTGATCATAAAAACATCCTTTCGTTGCTTGTTGAGATCAGCCTAGCTGCGCAGTTGACGTCGGTTGGTCTGTCGGAGGGGTATGCACTCGCTCAAAAGGATAGGTGCGGCTCAAAAGGGCAGGTCGATCAGGCCCACATACAACATCAACAAGGTGAGAAATGCCGAAGTGGCGGTGATAAGTTGAAACAGGGCAAAGCCATTGCGCAGGCGATCCACAAAGCTTGTGCCCCCTCCCGCACTTTGATTGCCGCGGTTGGACCACTTCTGTTGGGAAAGATGAAAGATCATGTAGATCTTCACAGACGCGTTAATCACCTGATTTAGATAAAGAATAAACGGCCAAGTCATATCTGCTCGACGGCTGTAGCCCATCAAGAACAGGCACAACACTACCCGGGAAAACAGCACCCAGATAAGGCAATTCCAGAAGTATCCAGGTGCCACTATGCTCCCCAAAACCGCCATCACCGGACTGACCATCATGGTCCACATAGCGATGCGTTGATCCACCACACACCACCAGATGAAAAACGGCATCCGGCGCGGCCCCAAGGCAATCGCCCGGCTGCCATTGCGCAGCATGTTGCCAGACCAGCGGCGGAAGTTCTGGATCATCCGCATCAGGCCGTTCTCTTTGATCACCTCGATGGTGTAGACCGTGGCATCCGGCACATAGGTCATCTTCGCGCCCACACTCAGAAGGCGGTACCAGGTCGATTTGTCATCCCCCGACAAGAAACGGAACCGGCCCCAAAGCCAGTGGTTCAGGTGATCGGCCTCAATGGTGCGGATGAACTTTGGGTCCACGATATGGCGGGCACGAAATACGCTCATGCGGCCAGTCAATGTGAGAACACGATTAGACAGAGCATGGCTCTGCATCGCCAGTCGCCTCTGTGCAAAGCGCATGTCGAGCCATTTGGCGATCCATTGTGGGCCGTAACAGATCACCTCTTCGTCAGTGGTCAGCGACTGCAGCTCCGGATCATAGGCAAACATCGACAGAGTTTTCTTGAGAACGTCATCGCCAAACAGAGCATCGCCGTCCATAAAGATCACCATATCTTCGGGATCGGCGGCTGTGCGGCTGATGGCGCGAAGGATCAAGCCAATGGCCATGCGTTTGCCGGGTTGGTTTTGGCGAATGAACACCAGTTCGGCGAGATCATCCGGAATGTCTTGTGCGTAGGTTTCCACAAAATCCCGGATAATCATCTCATCATAGGCGCTGCCGGTCCCGATATAGAGCGTGGTCGGAATGCGTTCGCGGCGGATCTGGCCGAGAATAGAACCAATCACCCGCTTGGTGATGGATGGCTCCTCATAATAGGTGGTCATTTGGATATGCAGCCGCTTGGGGCGCCAGCCTGCCTCCCACAGCGCATCCGCCTGCTGACGCATCACCGGCCATTTGAAACGGGCATAGATCATCGCGCGAATGGAATGGGTGAACCACCAGCCAAAACGCCACAGCCCCAAAGTACCAAGAATAGCGGTGATATGTCCGGCGTTGGGGTCAAGGAAGCGGTTGGGGACATGAGCCAGCAACCAATAAATCGCACTGACCACCGCAAAAAGCGCCAAGACATTGGGCAGAGACCAACGCGCCCAATAGGGTTTGATGGGGGTTTGCAAGTCCCGCAAACGATTGGTCAGGTCTTTGTCAAAGGCATATTCGGACTCCGGTTCATACATCGGACGACCACAGCGCTTTGATCCGGTCAATCAACCGCTGCGCCCAAGGGCGGCGCACTTCTAGGTTCACAGGCGCATCACGGCGCAAAGCCCCTTTGCTTTCCGCCGCGCTCAAATCGCGCGGTGTCACCGTGACAATGATGCCAAACTCTCCAGGACGACGTGGATCCGCGCCAGCCTGCACGTCTGTCACCACCCCGGCGATGGTCTGCTTTTGCCCCAGAGCATTGATGCCAATGGAGGCGGGCATCCCCACAAAGATCGTCTCGGCAAAGCGCTCACTGACCCAGCCTTGCGCCACGCGGGGCGTATCGCTTTCAAACACCACCGCCAAATCATCATGATCATAAGGCTGGCCTTTACGTACCAAAACTTCATGCACAACACCGTCGGTCGGCGCGCGAACGTGGCTCAAGGAAATGGCTGATTTATGTGAGTCACGCGTCGCGCGCAGCCCGCGCACTTTGGCAATCTGCGCCGCCTCGACCTCTCTCAACCGCATCATCGCGAAGGCAAAGGGATCAAGGGCAACAGCCGCCTGAGGGGTGGTCTTCAACATTGCACGCCAACGGGACCACAGGTTTTCAAACCCACGGTCCCCAACAAAACGGGCATAAATTTGCCCCATGGCTGCGGCCCGGACATCTGGCGCCTCTACAGTATGGTAGGCGCTCAACTCCTCTAAAATTTCCCTGAGCTCATTCAGTTCTTTCTGCGCCTGGGACAGTTTGGCCCGCGCCAAGTCCAACCGACCTTGCGCCTCTGGATTCTTGAGCCGCACCAAGACCTGCCCCGCCGCCACCGCCTCTCCCGCCTCAACTGAGATGGATTTCACAAAGCCCTCGCTGGCAGGCAGATGATCGGCGATTGGGGCTACGATACGACCATGCTGCACATTTATACGGGTGATGCTGTTAAACACGGATGCGCCAAGGATCGTGACAACTGTCAAAGCAATCAGGCAGTAGATAAACACATGCAGAGCCACACGGATGGGCCGTGGCAAACGGCCCTTGATGCTGGCCTTTTTTTCCTCTTCGGTCTCCTCCATTGGGACGAGGTCCACAGGCGTGTCCAGACTGGTGATCACTTCCTCGCTGCTGGCCATCTGCCCGGACAACAACGCGCGATAAAACAAGGCCAGCGTTTCCCGCTGGCGGCCGCTCAGCCCCTCAAATTGGGCGACTTTTTCCTCATTGGGTTGGCTCAAGCGGACCGGGAAGCGCACATCCACACCTTGGAAGGGCACGCTCAGAACACCAGTCTGAGGACAGTCGCCGGCCTCTTCCGGCCAATGCACCCCGGCCAAAGACCACGCCTCAATCCGCACCACCTCCCCGGCTGGAGTCTCAAACGTCAGCGGCGCTTGCACAGTCCAGCTCATGTCAGAACCGGCGGGTTGATGGCGAATTTTCACAGTGACCTCGTCAAATGTTCGGGATCAAATTAAGTGAAAGCGCATTAGCTACGGCCGCGCGGCTGTATGGAACCTTGATAAAAAGAGAAATCAACTAACCCAAAGGTTAGGAATTTAGGTGGAGTTTTCGGAAACCGGCGCGCATTGGGATAGGAGGCACCCCGTTTGAGTAGGTTGGCCCCAAATCGGGCCTGGTGTCCGTCCATCCCCCTTGAAACCCAGCAGGAACATTTCAAAGAACAAAAAAACAGCCCGTGCGGTGTGCACAGGCTGCTGCGGTCAAAACTAAGAGCGAAGTGCCCTTTAGAAGTCCCAATCTTCGTCTTCGGTCGCCACTGCCTTGCCGATGACATAGGAAGAACCAGACCCAGAGAAGAAGTCGTGGTTTTCGCTATCCGGGCTGAGCGCAGCCAAGATCGCCGGGTTCACCTCAGACACTTCCGGCGGAAACAACGCCTCGAAACCGAGGTTCTGCAGCGCCTTGTTAGCGTTGTAGTGCAAGAAGACCTTCACGTCCTCAGTTAGCCCAAGCTCGTCGTACAGCTCTTCAGTGTACTCATTTTCGATGCCGTACAGCTCAAACATCAGGTTGAAAGCGTAGTCTTTCAACTCTTGTTGCTTGTCCTCAGACAACTTCTCGTAGGCGCGCTGGAACTTGTAACCGATGTAATAACCGTGCACCGCCTCGTCGCGTATAATCAGGCGGATCAGGTCGGCGGTGTTTGTCAGCTTGGCCCGGCTGGACCAGTACATCGGCAGGTAGAAGCCCGAATAGAACAGGAAACTCTCCAGAAACACCGACGCGATCTTGCGTTTCAGCGGGTCATTGCCCGGCCCATAGGTATCCAGAATGGTGCGCGCCTTGGCCTGCAGATGCGGGTTTTCTTCAGACCAGCGGAACGCCTCATCGATCTCTTTGGTTGAGCATAGCGTTGAGAAAATCGACGAGTAGCTGCGCGCATGGACCGCTTCCATAAAGGCGATGTTGGTCAGCACAGCCTCTTCATGCGGCGTGACCGCGTCGGGCATCAACGCCGGTGCACCGACAGTGTTCTGGATCGTGTCGAGCAACGTCAGGCCAGTGAACACCCGGATGGTCAGCTGCTTTTCATGATCGGTCAGCGTCGCCCAGCTTGGGATGTCATTGGACAGCGGCACTTTCTCTGGCAGCCAGAAATTCACGGTCAGACGGTTCCAAACCTCTAGGTCCTTCTCATCCTTCATCCGGTTCCAGTTGATCGCGCGGGTGATCTTGGTGTCTAGCATATCTTTCATGTTCTCTCTCCGATCACAGCGAGCAGGAAACGCAGCCCTGAACCTCTGTGCCCTCAAGGGCATCCTGGCGCAGGCGCACGTAGTAGATTGTTTTGATGCCTTTTTTCCACGCGTAAATCTGGGCGCGGTTGATGTCTCGTGTGGTGGCCTCTGCTGGGAAGAACAGCGTCAGCGACAGGCCCTGATCCACATGTTCGGTGGCTGCCGCATAGGTATCGATCAACGCTTCGGGGCCGATTTCATAGGCATCGCGGTAATAGTCGAGGTTGTCGTTGTTCATGTAGGCCGCGGGGTAGTAGACGCGACCGATCTTGCCCTCTTTGCGGATTTCGACCTTGGACACGATCGGGTGGATCGAGGAGGTCGAGTTGTTGATGTAGGAGATCGAGCCGGTGGGCGGCACCGCCTGAAGGTTGCGGTTAAACAACCCGTGTTTCATCACATCCGCTTTCAAAGCCGCCCAGTCCTCCCGCTTCGGAAGATCAACGCCGTCAAACAGCGCCTTCACTGTATCGCCTTCCGGCAACCAATCGCGGTCTGTGTATTTGTCAAAAAAGACACCGGAGGCATAGTCGGACCCTTCAAAGCCTTTGAAGCTCGCGCCGCGTTCTTGAGCGAGGTCACAGGACGTACGGATCGCGTGATAGGCCACCGCTGCGAAATAGACCGAGGTAAATTCCACCCCTTCAGCGCTGCCATAATGCACCCGTTCACGCGCGAGATAGCCGTGCAGGTTCATCTGCCCCAGGCCAATCGCATGGCTGTCATCATTGCCTTTGCGCACGGAAGGCACAGAGTCGATGGCCGACATTTCAGACACCGCAGTCAGCGCACGGATCGCAGCCCCGACGGTGCGGCCAAGGTCGTTTCCATCCATGGTTTTGGCGATATTCAGTGAGCCAAGGTTACAGGAGATATCGCTGCCCATTTTGGCATAGCCAAGATCATCATTGAACTCGGACGCCTCGTTCACCTGCAGGATTTCGGAACACAGGTTGGACATGTTGATCCGACCCGCGATCGGGTTCATCCGGTTCACCGTGTCCTCAAACATCACATACGGGTAGCCGCTCTCAAACTGGATTTCGGCGATGGTCTGAAAGAATTCGCGTGCATTGACTTTGGATTTGCGAATGCGCTTGTCGTCGACCATTTCCTCATATTTCTCGGTGACCGAGATTTCAGAAAACGGCACGCCGTAAACTTTTTCCACGTCATGCGGGGAGAACAGGTACATGTCGGCGTTTTTCTTGGCGAGCTCAAAGGTGATGTCCGGGATCACCACGCCAAGCGACAGGGTTTTGATGCGAATTTTCTCATCCGCATTTTCACGCTTGGTGTCCAAAAACCGCATGATGTCAGGGTGGTGCGCATTCAGATACACCGCACCGGCACCCTGACGTGCGCCCAATTGATTGGCATAGGAGAAGCTGTCTTCAAGCAGCTTCATCACCGGGATCACACCGGAGGATTGGTTTTCGATGCCTTTGATCGGCGCACCATGTTCGCGGATGTTCGTCAGCAAAAGCGCCACGCCGCCACCACGCTTAGACAGCTGTAACGCCGAATTGATGCCACGCCCGATGCTCTCCATGTTGTCTTCCAGACGCAGCAGGAAGCAGGAGATCAATTCTCCACGAGAGGCCTTTCCGGCATTCAGGAAAGTCGGAGTCGCAGGCTGGAACCGCCCTTCGAGGATCTCCTCCATAAAGGACATAGCCAGCGCTTCGTCGCCGCGCGCAAGCGTCAGAGAGGTCATCACCACGCGGTCTTCATAGCGCTCCAGGAACCGCTGCCCATCCCGGGTTTTGAGCGTGTAAGATGTGTAATATTTGAACGCGCCAAGGAAAGTCGGGAAGCGGAACTTCTTCGCATAGGCCTCATCCCAGATCTTGCGCATGAAGTTCTTGGAGTACTGATCCAGCACCGCCTCTTCATAGTAGCCTTCGCTCACAAGGTAGCCGAGCTTCTCATCTAACGAGTGAAAGAACACAGTGTTCTGGTTGACGTGCTGCAAGAAATACTGCCGCGCCGCCATGCGATCCGCGTCAAATCGGATTTTGCCATCCCCATCATAGAGGTTCAGCATCGCGTTCAACGCGTGATAATCCAAAGAGCTCAGCTCACTGTCGAGCATAGGTTGTCCCCCAATTTTCGTAGCCCGTCTGTCACGCGGGCGATATCCATGTCGGTGCCTGCCAGCTCCAAAGTGTAGAGCAGCGGCACGTTGCATTTTTCAGAGATGATGCGACCCGCAAGCGCGTAGGTCGCACCGAAGTTTCGATTGCCAGTGCCGATCACGCCGCAAATGTGCCTGCGCCGTGCCGGGTCGTTGAGAAAGCGGATTACTTGCTTGGGCACTGCGCCCCGCCCCTGGCCATCTGCATAGGTCGGACACACCAAAACAAAGGGCGCATTCACCAACGGCAGCGGCGCATCCGGCTCCACCGCGATACGCGACGCCGCCCAACCGAGCCGCGTCACAAAGCGGTGCGTGTTGCCAGATGCGGACGAGAAATAGACAAGTGCCGGATCACGGCCCGCCACGTTAGGAGGCCAGGCGAGCAATCATGTCAGGGCGGAAGCCGGACCAATGTTCTCCGTTGGCTTCCACAACCGGTGCTTGGCGATAGCCCATCTCGGTCACGCGGGTCAGCGCGGAGGTGTCTTCGGTCAAATCCACCACGTCGTAGCTAATGCCCTTAGCATCCAGCGCGCGAGTTGTGGCGGTGCATTGTACGCAAGCGGGTTTGGAATAAACGATGATGCTCATCTGTCCTCTTTCTGTTGTCTAAGTCGAGGACGCAGTGCCGGTCAAAACCCATTGCACGCCCCCGAACCCTCCGTTCGTGGTCTTTTTTTTGCGCTGACGGCAGGTCTCCTGACTCGCGGATCTATGCTTGGCTGGCCTTCCCGAAAGCAGCGCTCTCAGTGGCATGATCAACCTTGCTCACCGCTTACAGTTGCGGGGGCAGTGCCGGAGTTTCACCGGCTTCCCTCTTAGCCTTCAACCAGAATCGAAGGAACCGAAGCAACACCATATTGGGTGAAGTGAGGGATTGAGGTCAACATATGGATTTTGATTGACGCGCAGATTTTCCGTCTTATGGGCCGAGACGCCGCAAAATAAGGCACCTAGAACTCAGACCAAATCGCCGCACGGACCTCAGCTTGCACATCTTTAAAACAGAAACCCCGCCCCAATTAATGGGGCGGGGCGACACGGTTTGAAACGTTTCACGAATTTCGACAGAGCCGAGCCTCTACACGGTGCCGCCGAGACTATCTTCCAGCGCCACCAGCTCTTGGCCACCGGCCATCATATCCTGCAACTCATCCGGGGTGATTTGACCACGTTGCGACGTGCCCAAAGTCTGACCACGGTTTAGAACCGTAAACCTGTCGCCAACCGCCAGCGCGTGGCGGACGTTGTGGGTGATGAACACCACGGCCACGCCCTGCTTGCGCACCTTGTCGATGGTCGCCAAGACATTCGCGGTCTGACGCACGCCAAGGGCGGAGGTGGGTTCGTCCAAGATCAAAACTTTCGCGCCGAAGTAGACCGCGCGCGCGATGGCCACTGTTTGCCGCTCACCGCCAGACAAGGTGCCCACAGCCTGATCGGGGCCGCGCAGGTTGATGCCCATTTTGCGCATCTCATCCATCGTGACCTTGTTGGCGTAGTCATGATCGAAGAATTTCATCGGGCCTATCTTCTTCACAGGCTCATTGCCCATGAAAAAGTTTCTGCTGACCGACATCAGCGGGATCATCGCCAGATGCTGGTGCACCGTCGCAATCCCGGCTGAAATCGCATCACGCGGATCGGCAAAATGCATCTGCTGACCTTCAAACAGGATCTCGCCCTTGGTCGGCTTATGCACGCCGGACATGGTTTTGATGAAGGTCGACTTCCCTGCGCCGTTGTCGCCAAGCAGGCAGTGGCACTCGCCGGGAAAGATATCGACCGAAACACCCGCCAATGCGATCACGCGACCAAAGTGTTTCTCGATGTTTTTCATCTGGATGATGGGAGCATGTTCCGGTTTCATATCAACGCTCCCCCGTAATGATGCGACGGATGTAGGTGTTCAGGATCACCGCCCCAAGCAGGATCACACCGAGGAACACGCGGAACAGCGAGCTTTCCACACCAGCGAAGAACAGACCTTGCTGCACCACACCGAAGATCAACGCGCCCAGCGCGGCCCCAATCACCGATCCATATCCACCAGTCAGCAACGCACCGCCAATTACCACGGCGATGATGGCTTCAAACTCCTTGAGCAAACCACGATCCGCGCCGGCGGAGCCGAACTCCATGACCTGGCACACAGCAAACACAGTCGCGCAGAAGGCAGTGAACATGAACATCAGGATTTTCACCTTGTTCACAGGCACACCAGAGTTCCGCGCCGCCTCAGCGTCGCCACCAGCCGCATAGATCCAGTTGCCGAATTTGGTCTTCGTGAGGATGATATGCCCGACAATCACCAAACCAATGGCCCACACGATCAGCATTGGCAGACCTTCAACCACTGGCTGCCCCTTGCGGGTGCCGCGTTCAAAAACCGCGATGATGCCGTTGTCGCCCATCCAGTGGAAAAAGCCGGTGAAGATCTTGCCGCCAAACACAGCCGCCAACCAATCGCCCTCAGCAACGTCGCTCACGCCGCCAATGATGGTTTTGCGCTCTATGGTCTGCGGCAGGTAGATCGCAAAGCCGCGCAGGATAAAAAGGAACGCCAAGGTCACGATAAAACTTGGCAGCCCGGTACGCACCACGATGAACCCATTTAACGCGCCGATGGACACGGCAATCATAAATGTAACAATGATCGCCATCCAAACCGGCCAGCCGAGCGTCACGCTGAAGATCGCAATCAGCATCCCCGCAAAACCGATCATCGAGCCAACCGAGAGATCAAACTCCCCTGCGATCATCAACAGACAGGCCCCAACGGCGATGATCATGAATTGCGCCGAGATCTGGCTCCAGTTCATGATGCCCTGGCTGTTGAACATCCCGCTGTCAAAAGCGAAGAGAAGGAAAAAGGTGAACACGGCGACGGTGCCGACGATCCCACCCAGCTCTGGGCGGATCAACGCATTGCGGAAACTGGAAATTTCCTTGACGCGTTCGTCGGTGTTGGCCGTGGGCTGCGTCGCGCTTGTCATGCGACATCTCCCGTTTGGTCTGAATTGTAGGATTTGGAGTACAGTGTGCGAGGGGCGCCAATGCAAGCGCCCCGCGCGAAGTGAGTGACGCTTAGCGGTATTCGCCTGCGAACTCTTCAACTTTCTCCAGGCCGTCTGCGGTCACAAAACCCGGGCCGGAGTTGATGTTGTTGCCAGGCAGAACGCCGTAGCGGTGGTAGTTGGTGAGCACCACAACTGGCAGGTAGGCCTGGAGGAATGGCTGCTGGTCGATGCCCCAGTTGATCACGCCGGCCTTGATGCCTTTCACGATCTCTTCGCCGAGGTCAAAAGTGCCGAAGTAGATGTCACCAGCCATGCCGTTTTCATCCAGCGCCAACAGGGTTGGGTCCGCAGATGTTGGGCCAAGCGTCAGGATCGCGTCGGTTTCCGGATTGGCATTCAGATACGCCTGAACGCGGTTCTTGATCTCCGCCGGGTCTTGGCCACTGTCGATCATCTGATCACCCAGATCCACGCCCAGACCATCGGCAAAGCCCTGGCAACGCTCGGTCGAAGATGGCGAAGAAATGTAGTGGTTCACGCAAAGGAAGCTGCCCACGCCGTCACCTTTGGCGCGTATGCCCGCCGCATACCCTGCGTCATACTCTGGCTGACCCACATACATCAGCGCGCCAACTTCGCGCGCCTGATCTGGGGTACCGGAGTTCATGATGATCACGTCGACACCGCTGTCCACGGCCGCTTTGATCGGGCCGGACAGAACATCGTAGTCCGACAGGGTTGTGATGATGCCGTTTGGCCCGGAGGCCGCGGCCTGCTCGATGATGCGCGCCATGTCGGCGAGGTCACCGGTTGGCGGGTTGCGGTATTCAACCTCAACACCCATCTGATCGCCCGCAAGCGCGATGCCGTTTTTGATTGTGTTCCACCAGCTGTCGCTGTCCGGTGCGTGGCTGACAAGAACGTATTTCTCACCTTCGGCCACTGCCGAAGTTGCCACAGCAAATGGGGCTGCCACTACGGCAGCGGCCAGAGCCAGCTTCTTTGTAATTGACGTCATGTTTTCCTCCCAAAATCACGTCTTCATGGCACGTGGGCGGCTGTTCCCGCCTCTCCGACTCAATTTAAACCACACTCCAACCCATTTTGCAACCGGTTGCAAAATTGCAGACACTGTTTCATGCTGCACTTATTGGAAAAACCTTGTAAACAAGCCGTCATAACGAACTTAGGACCGACAAAGTATGGCCGTCACATTGAAAGAGGTTGCAGAACGCGCTGGCGTATCAAGGTCAGCCGTATCGCGCACCTTCACCGACGGCGCTTCTGTTTCCGACAAAATGCGGCGCAAAGTCGAAAAGGCCGCCAAAGAACTCGGCTACAGCCCCAACGCCCTGGCGTCTTCCCTTACAACCGGTCGCACCAAACTGATCGGCCTTGTGTCCAACAACTTTCACAACCCGATCTTTCTGGAAGTCTTTGATCTGTTTACGCGCGGGTTACAGGACCGAGGGCTGCGCCCCTTGCTGGTGAACCTCACTGACGAGACCGACCCCGAGAACTCGGTCCGTATGTTGCGCCAATATTCTGTGGACGGTGTGGTGGTCGCCTCTTCCACACTCCCCCCGGGATTTGCCAAAGCCTTTCGCGATGCGGGTGTTCCTGTCGTGCACTCTTTTGGACGGGCCTCATCGGCGCCGCAGGTCCACGTCGTAGGAATCGACAACGTGGAATGTGGCCGCATGGCCGCACGCGAACTTATCAGGCGCGGCTACACGCATGTTGGCTTCATGGGCGGACCGGAAGGTGCCACCTCAACCCAGGACCGCTACACCGGCTTTATGTCAGAGATGTCGGCCAACCCGGACATCAAAGTCAGCTATTCCTTTGCAGACGCCTACTCCTTTGATGCCGGACGTCGCGAAATGCTCAGGCTTTTGAAAAACAGCCCCGCACAAGCCTATTTCTGCGGCGACGACGTCCTGTCCATTGGCGCACTGTCCGCCATTGATGACAGCGGCCTGTACTGTCCGGAAGACATTGGCCTCATTGGCCTCAACGATATGGAGATGGCGCGGTGGGAAAACATCGACCTCACCACCATTCACCAGCCGATCCGCCAGATCGTAACGAGCTCCATTGAGTTGATGGTGGCGATGCTGGACGACCCGGAGCGCTATCCGGAAACCCGGATTTTCCCATGCTCCATAGTGGAACGTGGCACCTTGAAGTCAGAAGTCTGAGGCCACACCATTTGGCGCAGCCTCAGCTTTCCGTTAGCGGAACATAGGTGGACGGGCATCCATCCAAGCACCACCGTCTTTCGCAGAAGCCACGGCTGTGTAGACCGCCGCCATCGACCGCACGCCGTCCGCAGCGTTTGGCAACCCATCACGCAGCTCGCCGGAAATGGCATCCGCCAAATCACAGTAGATATTGGCCACCGCCAGAGGGAACCCTTCGGGATGCGCAATCGCCACACGGCTCAAACGCTGCGCATCTTCATGCAGACCTCCCTCACCTTTTTCAATGATCTGCGTGCGCCCGCCAACGGGCGTGTAGATCAACTGGTTTGGCTGCTCTGAAGCCCAGCGCAGACCTCCGGTCTCGCCAAACACCTGAATATCAAAGCCGTGCTGCCGCCCAATCGCCACCGACGACGTCCAGAGCCGCCCAACCGTGCCGCCGCTCATGCGGAAGTTGACCATCGCATCATCTTCCAGTTCACGGCTGGCGATGGTGGAGGCAAAATCAGCTGACAGGCTTTCTACCTCATCATCGGCGATGAAACCCGCCATGTGCATCGCATGGATGCCACAGTCCGCAAACTGCCCGGACACCCCGGCCATCGCCGGATCATACCGCCAACGCACACGCGGATTGTCCGCATCTGTAGCGTCGCCGTGATGCCCATGGCTGAAGTTTGTGACCACCAAACGCACTTTGCCAATTTCACCGGCCCGCACCATTGCACGCGCCTGACGCACCATTGGATATGCCGAGTAACAGTAGTTCACCGCGCAAATCTTACCGCTCCTCTCAGCGACCTTCACGATTTCTTCGCCTTCCTCGACGGTCATGGTCATTGGCTTTTCGCAAAGCACATTGAAACCGCTCTCAAGAAACGCCTTGGTGATCTCAAAATGTGTCGAGTTTGGCGTGGCCACCGTAACCAGATCGATCCGATCCTCACGGCCCCGCTCGCCCGCAAGCATCTCCCGCCAATCACCATAAGCCCGATCTTCGGCCACACCGAGACGCTGCGCATACTCTTTGCCCACATCCGGTCGATGATCCAACGCGCCGGCAGCAAATTCAAACCGCCCATCAGCAAGCGCCCCCAATCTGTGAGCTGGCCCAATCTGGCTGCCTTCGCCGCCGCCAATCATGCCCCATTTCAGCTTAGTCATGAGCTTGTCTCCTCCTCATGATGTCACCTGAGGTGCCCAATTCGGCACCTCCGCAATACAGTCGTGATACAGACGTAATACCGACGTCCAGATTTAGCTGAATCCGATGGATTCCAGATACTCACGGTTCTTACGCGCATCGCCCACAGGATCCGGGTCCAGAAGTGGGTCGCAGTCCTGCTCAACCGTGCACCAGCCTTCAAATCCGGCACCCAAAAGCACCTGACGCACGGCTGGGAAATCGACATCTCCATCGCCGAGATTGCAGAAGATTCCCTGCCCGCATGCATCATAGAATCCGGTGCGATTTGAGATCACCTCGGCCTTCACCTTCGGATCTATGTCTTTGAAGTGCATATAAGAAATGCGGCCAATGTGTTTCTTCATGAAGGCCACGGGGTCAAAACCCGCATAGCTGTGGTGCCCGGTGTCAAAGCAGATCTTCAGGATGCTTTCGTCGACCTCATTTAACAGCCGCTCCAGCTCCGGCTCAAAGTCCATGAACCCGGCCGCATGCGCATGGATACCAACGGTCAGCCCATACTCCTCGCTCCCGATCCGCGCGGTCTTGGCAATCCGATCCCGATAGGCGGTCCACTCGGCCTTATCCATCTGTTCAGCCTCCCCTGCACGCCCAGCGGTTGGCGCCCGTCGCGGAGAGATTGAATCAATCAAAACAAGATTTTGCGCACCGTGGGCCTTAAGCGCCTTGGCGGTACGATGGGTGGCATCCAGCACATCGTCCCATGCGTCCGGATCGTGATAGGCGCGGAAGACTACCCCGCCGATCAGTTCCATATCATGCTCGGCCAAAGCCTCTCCCAGCACCGCCGGATCCTCCGGCATGAAGCCCACGGGCCCAAGCTCAATACCCTTGTAGCCCGCCTCGGCACACTGTTTCAAAACGGTTTGCCAGGTCGGATTGCGGTCATCCTCCGCAAACTCCACGCCCCAGGAACAGGGTGCATTGCCAATCCGAATGCTCATTTCGCTCACCCCAAAGTCATAAGTTGTTGATATGTATCCAGGTTTTCGTACCATGACTGACCAACGCAGCCGCTATGACACGATTCACCTGATGTCCGTCACGGAAGGTCGGGAACACCGCCTCCCCTGTTTCAATCGCCTGCAGGAAATCCCGCGCCTCGATGATAATCTGGTCCTGATAGCCGGTTCCGTGTCCTGGCCCCTGGCAAAACGGCTCGTAATCCGGATGCGCGGGACCGGTCAGGATTTTCACAAATCCCCGTGTCGCCTCCGGCCCCTCCATGCGATAGAGCCAAAGCGCGTTCTGATCTTCCTGGTCAAAGCGAATTGCGCCTTTTGTACCCGATATTTCATAGGCATAGCCCATCTTTCTGCCAGTCGCGATGCGGGAGAAATACATGTGCCCCATCGCGCCGCTCTCAAACCGGCACATCATTTGCGCATGGTCATCATTGGTCACGGCCCCACCGGGTCGCTCCGCATGAACGGTCTCAACCTCACCCAGAACCTTGGAAATCGGCCCCATCAAGGCCAGCGCACAGTTGACCATATGCGGTGCCAAGTCACCCATCGTGCCATTGGCCATACCCTGCGTGCGCCAACTGGCCGGTGCGTCCGGGTCAGCATAGAAGTCTTCGGTATGTTCGCCGCGAAACCAGGTAACATCCCCGATCTCACCATTGGCGATCAAGTCGCGCGCAAACTGCGTTGCAGGCGTGCGCACGTAGTTAAAGCCCACCATATTGGCGACACGTGCGGCCTCTGCAGCAGCCACCATAGCCGCGCCCTCTTCCATCGACGCACCCAATGGTTTTTCACACAGCACAGGCTTCCCCAACGCAAAAGCAGCCTCAGCAATCTCACGATGCATCTCCTGTGGTGAGGCAATGACCACTGCTTCGACCTTCGGGTCAGCCACCAGTGCGCGCCAGTCTCCAGTAGACCGCGCGAACCCGTAAGCTTTTTGATACCGCTGCGCACTCTGGGGAGACGAAGCGCAGACCATTTCCAAACGCGGACGTAGCGCAGTGTTGAACACCGCCCCCACAGAGGCCATCGCAACCGCATGAGCCTTGCCCATATAGCCGCCGCCACAAATGCCGATGCCGATCTCAGTCACCGCGCAGCCTCCTTTTTGAAATTCAATTTGCAACCGGTTGCAAAACTTGTATCTTGAGATTCGAAAACTCGCAAGCCGCATTCGTTCGGAACCCTCAGATTCCACCAAATGCTCCAGAAGGGTCGCGCAAAGATGACGACAGAAAACACCACCATCCGCCTCACCACAGCGCAGGCGATTATTCGTTGGCTTTCCAATCAGTTCATAGAAATTGACGGGCAGGAAATGCGCGTCTGCGGCGGTGGCTTCGGCATCTTTGGCCATGGCAATGTGACCTGCTTGGGCGAAGCCCTGAACAGCGTGCGCGAAGAGCTGCCTCTGTACCGCGGACAGAACGAACAAAGCATGGGATTCGCGGCCGCGGGATACGCCAAGCAATGGCTGCGCCAACGCTTCATGTTCTGCACGGCCTCGGCGGGTCCCGGCACAGCAAATCTCTTGACGGCAGCCGGATTGGCGCACGCAAATCGCCTGCCCATGTTGCTGCTCTGCGGTGATACCTTCCTCACACGTCTGCCGGATCCGGTGCTACAGCAGATGGAGAACTACAACGATCCAACTTTTGGCGTGAACGATGCTTTCAAACCCGTCGTGCGCTACTGGGATCGTATTTCTCACCCAGCTCAGGTGATCCAGTCCCTGCCAAACGCTCTCGCAACCATGTTGGACCCCGCCGATTGCGGCCCTACCTTCCTTGGATTGCCGCAGGATGTGCAAGGATGGACCTACGACTACCCGGAAAAGTTTTTTGCCAAGAAGGTTCACCGCATCCGCCGTCAATCTCCAGATACGGCGGAAATTGCCGATGCAGCAGCGATGCTCGCAACAGCAAAGCGCCCAATGATCATTGCGGGCGGCGGTGTTCAATACTCACAGGCTGCCACTGAACTCACCGCTTTTGCGGAAAAACACAGCATTCCAGTTGTTGAAACCATCGCCGGTCGCGCCAACATGCTCGCAACCCACCCGCTGAACATCGGCCCTATTGGCGTAACTGGCTCCGACAGCGCCAACGCAATAGCCGAAAAAGCAGACGTGATCCTTGCGGTTGGCACCCGGTTGCAAGACTTCACCACCGGCAGCTGGACTGCCTTTGATCAAGACGCAAAGTTCATTTCGATCAACGCCGCCCGTCATGACGCCGGCAAGCACATGTCCCTGCCGGTGGTAGGGGACGCCAAACTGTCTCTGACCGCGCTGGACAGCGAACTCGAGATAAACACGCCCACACGATGGGTCACTTTCGCCCAGGAAGAGCGCAAAAAGTGGGACACCTTCGTGGCTGACAACGTGTCTCACGGCAACCGCCCCAATTCCTATTCACAAGCGATTGGTGTTGTGAACGAGCTTTGCGATGCGCGAGATCGTGTTGTGGCGGCCGCGGGCGGCTTGCCAGCCGAAGTCACCGCCAATTGGCGTACGCTGGATATTGGCACGGTGGATGTCGAGTTTGGCTTCTCTTGCATGGGCTATGAAATCGCGGGAGCCTGGGGCGCGCGGATCGCCCAGGCAGAACGGGAACCGGAGCAAGACACCATCACCTTCTGTGGGGACGGCTCTTATCTGATGCTCAACTCAGACATCTACTCTTCTGTGCTGAGCCAGAAAAAGATGATCGTGTTCGTGCTGGATAACGGTGGCTTTGCCGTGATCAACAAGCTGCAAAACAACACCGGAAACAAGAGCTTCAACAACCTGCTGGAGGACTGCCCGACAATTCCAGAGGCTTTTGGCGTCGACTTCACCGCGCACGCGGCCTCCATGGGGGCAACAGCCGAAAAAGTGGCGAACCCGGCGGAGTTGGCCGAAGCCTTCAAACGAGCCAAGGCCAGCGACAAGACCTATGTCATTGTCATGGACGTAGACCCCTACGAAGGCTGGACCACAGAAGGTCATGCTTGGTGGGAGGTAGGCACCCCCCACATCACCGAAGATGACTCCGTACGCGAAGCGCATATTGAGTGGGAAGCCAGCCGCGTCAAACAGCGTCGAGGTGTGTGATGACCTTGATTGACGCCATCAAAGGCAATCGCTTTGCGGTCTTTGGGCGCGCCGGCATGGACATGTTTGCCGACCCCATTGGAGTAAAAAGCGAGGATGCCACCGCCTTCCGGGCGGACCTGGGCGGCTCCTCTGCCAACATCTGCGCCGGTCTGGTGAAGCTTGGATCGGAGGCGTCACTCGTCACCTCTGTGTCTGACGACGCGGTAGGGCGGTTTTGTATCAACCGCCTCCAAGACTACGGCATTGGCACGCGTTACGTCCGTTCTGTCGGTGGGGAAGCCCGGACGTCTTTGGCGGTCTATGAAAGCTGCATCGACGACTTCCAGAATGTTATCTACCGCAACGGAGCAGCAGATTTTCAGGTCACAGTCGCGGATATGGACGCGGTTGACTACAGCGCTTTCACGGCGCTCATAACCGCGGGAACGGTCTTTGCCGCGGAACCATCGCGGTCCGCAACCTTTCGCGCTTTTGACAACGCAAAGGCCGCCTGCTTACCGGTGATATTTGACATCGACTACCGCCCCTACAGCTGGCCTTCTGCAGAAGTGGCCGCTGAGGTGCTGTCGCGTGCGGGCGACGCCAGTGACCTGATTGTTGGCAACGATGAAGAATTCGGCTTCATGGCGGGGGGCATCGAAAAAGGCCTCGATAAGGCGCGGGAATTAGCCGCCAGTGGCAAGCTGGTGATCTACAAAATGGGCCAGGAAGGCGCCATCACGTTGAGTGCTGGTGAAGAAATCCGCACCGGCATCTACCCCGTCACCGCCGTCAAACCCAACGGCGCCGGAGACAGCTTTATGGCTGGCATCCTTGCCTCACTCGCTACAGGCCACAGCCTCCGCGACGCCGTTCTGCGCGGCTCCGCCTGCGCCTCCATTGTGGTGTCCCAGCCCGGCTGCGCCAACGCCATGCCCACAACCAACGAGCTTGAGGCCTTTTTGTCCTCGCACTCCGGACCAACTCTTTGAAAGGAGAGCCCAATGCACATTGCGCCCCATGACAACCAAAACAAACCCATCGTTGATGTGAACCATGAACTGGTGCCATTGAACTATTTCAACATCGTGAAACTCAAACGCGGTGAAGTGTTTGAATACGCTGTGCCAGGCTACGAGACCTGCGTGGTACCGGCGACGGGCACTGTAGACGTAGATGTGGAGGGCGCGATCTATCCTGATCTGGGCAACCGAACAGAGGACGTCTGGGACGGCGACCCTGAAGGGGTGTACGTGCCGGTTGGTGCGCAAGTGCGTATCACATGCAAAACCGACGCCACCGAAACCTTCATTGCAGGCGCCAAATACGACAAGGTTCTGGAGCCATTTGACGTGCGCGTGCCGGAACTCGATCTGGTGCAATACGGCTCTGACGACACCAAAACCCATCGCAAGATCAAACACATTCTCGGCGCAAATCACCATGACAAAGTTGGCCGCCTTCTGGTCAGTGAACTCTTCACAGTTGGCGAAGGCGGCTGGTCCGGTTTCCCGTCTCATAAGCATGACACCGACCGCAAGGGCGCAGATGGAGAGATGATCGAAACCCGCCACGACGAAACCTACAACTTCCGCTTCAAGCCAAACTACGGCTCTGGCGTTCAAATGCTGCAACGCGAAGACAATAAGCCCGGCGATGCTTATCACATCATGGATGGCTCAACGATCATGCTCGACAAAGGGTATCACCCTTGCGCCGTGCTGCCCGGCTATCAGATGTATTACTTCACCATCCTCGGCGGGTTGAGCCAGCGCAGCCTGAAGCAGTATTTCCAGCCAACTCATGAAGAACAGCTTCACACGATCCCCGGCATCATGGATATGGTTGCGAAGTTCAAATGACCCTAGTGACTTTGAAAGATGTCCTTCAGCCTGCGCTGAAGGACGGTTATGCCGTGGCCGGATTGGTGACTCTTGGCTGGGAAGACATGCGTGCTTATGTGGCTGCGGCAGAAGCGGAAAACGTACCGGTGATCCTACAGGCCGGCCCCTCTTGTCGGGAGCACACCCCCCTTCCTGTTCTGGGAAAGATGTTCACGCATCTCGCGGAAAACGCCTCCGTGCCCGTCGTCGCACATCTCGATCATGGCTACACAGCAGAGGAATGCCGTGTTGCGATCGACAGCGGCTTCACTTCGGTGATGTTTGACGGATCGCGCACGCCTTTGGCGCAAAACATCGACGACACTGCCGCGATTGCCGACATGGCCCACGCGGCGGGTGTGTCTTGCGAAGGGGAAATCGGTTTTGTCGGCTACTCAGGCGGCGAAGGCTCAGCCGGGACCGATCCCGAAGAAGCCGCACAATTTGCCGCGGTTACTGGCGTTGATGCCATGGCGATCTCCGTCGGGAACGTGCATCTGCAACAAGACAAAGAAGGCGGGTTGGATGTTGCGCGCATCAACGCCATTGAAGCGCTGACCGACGTGCCTTTGGTGATCCATGGCGGCTCTGGAGTGCCCGTGGCCCAACGACAAGCCTTGGCGCGTGGCTCCAAGATTTGCAAATTCAATATAGGAACAGAACTGCGTATGGCTTTTGGCGACGCGATGCGCGCGGCAGTGAACGCCGATCCAGCGCGCTTTGATCGCGTGCAGATCCTGAAAGAGACCCACGATCCATTGGTGGCCAAAACCCGCCAAGTCTTACGCAGCTTCAAGGGGGGATAGATGACACGTATCGGACTATTGGGGTGCGGCCGGATCGGCCAGGTGCACGCCCGATCCATCGCACAGATCGAAGGCGCCACCGTAGCCGCCGTGGCGGACGCCTTCCCAGCGCCAGCTCAGGACTTGGCCAAACGGACAAACGCCAAGGTCATGGATGCCATGGAGCTGATCAACAGCGCGGATGTCGACGCGGTTGTCATTGGCACGCCAACTGACACCCACTACGACCTCATTCACGCCGCCGCCAAAGCGGACAAAGCTATCTTTTGCGAGAAACCTGTGGACCTGTCTTCTGACAGAATTCGCGACTGCAAAGCTGTTGTCGAAACCGCTGGTGTGCCCTTCCTGACGGCCTTCAACAGGCGTTTTGACCCAAACTTCGCTGACTTGCATGCGCGGCTGCAGCAAGGCCAGATTGGCGACACTGAGATCATCACCATTCAATCTCGCGACCCCTCCCCGCCCCCGGTCAGCTACATCAAAAGCTCCGGCGGCATTTTCCGCGATATGATGATCCACGACTTGGACATGGCCCGCTTCCTTCTTGGGGAGAACCCTGTTCGCGTCTATGCCATCGGGTCCGCGCTCGTGGATCCCGAAATTGGCGACGCAGGTGATGCGGATACCGCCGCAGTCACGCTCTCAACAGCCAGCGGCAAAATCTGTCAGATCACCAACTCGCGACGCGCCAGCTATGGGTACGACCAACGGATCGAAGTGCATGGATCACGCGGCATGTTGCGTGCCGAAAATGTACATGAAACAACAGTCGAAATGGCGACAGAAACTGGGTTCGCTCGGGCGCCGGTGCAACACTTCTTCTTGGAGCGGTATGAAGCGGCCTATCGTGCCGAAATGGCGCATTTTGTTGCCGCTGTGGAAAACAATACGCCACCGGCACCAAGCATTGAAGACGGGTTGCAAGCGCAGTTATTGGCGGATGCTGCAGATCAGTCCCTGAAAACTGGCGCGCCGATTGATCTCACCTGACATTCAGTTAACTTCGAAGAAATCAAACGGGGCATCGTGTGAAACTCACGATGCCCCGCTCTGTTTCAATCCAGTCACTCCGAGTCTCTCAGGACGCCAACTTCAAAGCTTCCATTTGGGTTAGCCTTGCACTGAATTGCTCTTCGCTCAGTCCCTCCTGAATGGCGCGATAAAAGAAAGCGGTCTGTGTTTCTGGTGCCAAACCATTTGACGGAGGATCACGGTCCAGATTTGTCGGGAACGAGTAGCCCTCTGCTGTGGCAGCAATAGCTGCTGAGAGCTCAGCCTGCGTCAAAGTCCCTTCTGAGGAAGCCCGCACGGCATGGGGAAACACCAAACGGCACATCTTCTCCCGGTCAACAGTCTCCATAGCCCGCCCAAAAGCAGAAGACACTTGAAGCAAGTTCACAAACCGATGGATATCGGCGCTGCTGTTCGCTCCCGCGGCGTGAAACAGTGCAGGGTTGAAAAAGACGGCATCCCCTTTGGAGAGCGGCAATTGCACACAGCGCGCTTCGAACACTTCTCGGAAATCCTCCCGCCGCCAGGCGGCATAGCCAGGCTTGTAGGTTTGGGAAAACGGCAGCAACTTTGATCAGCCCCACCCAAGTGGTCCAGTTTGATTGTTAGTGCATGATTGGCCTCTGGTCCATCGGGACGACGGTTTCCGGCGCCGGCGGGCGGTAGCCCAGAGCACTATGGGGTCGTTTGGT
>Ga0189275_100308_pt1 | contig 31099 bp, 26 predicted proteins | sample N19A6minimetaG_FD_130329 | JGI IMG/M metagenome (GOLD analysis project Ga0189275, IMG submission 130329) | Marine microbial communities from the Costa Rica Dome - N19 A6 mini metaG | ecosystem: Environmental > Aquatic > Marine > Oceanic > Photic zone | place: Costa Rica: the Eastern Pacific...
CAGCAAGATCAAACACTTCCGGGCCATCGCAACGCGCTACGAAAAACACGCCGATAACTACCTTGCCCTCGTCAAACTCGCCGCTATCCAGATATGGCTCAGAAATTATGAGTCTGTGTCCTAGGCTGGCGCTGGCCGGCAGAGCTGGCCGCAGAGCCGGCAGGAGGCGGATGCAATGGACGGAACGGGGCCGGATTTGACGGTGCAGACGGTATCTCTGCCAGGCGGGACGGTGTCGCTGCGCGTCTGGTCCAATCCCGGCAAGCCGCGCCTCGCTTTCCTGCACGCCAATGGTTTTTGTGCCTCGGCCTATCGCCAGGTGTTCGAGAAACTGGCCGGAGACTACGAGATCTGGGCCCCGGATCTGCGCGGTCACGGCGCCACAACGCTACCGGCCGACGCACAAATGCACCGCTCATGGGGCATCTATGTTACCGATATGATGGCCTTGTGGGGGCAGTTGGGCTTCGTTCCGGATGCGCTGGCGGGCCATTCCATGGGCGCCACCACGGCCCTGATGACCGCAGCCCGCCTGGCCCGCGAGGGCCGGACTATCCCCGCTCTGGCCCTGATCGAACCGGTAATCCTGCCGCGCCCGGTCTACTGGCTTGCCCGCTCGCCCTTCTTCGCGCTCAACCGCAATCGCATGCCGATCGCCCGCCAGGCGCGCCGCCGCCGCAATGGCTGGCCGGACCGCGAGGCGGCCCGGCAGCGCTATGCCAAACACCCCGGTTTTGCCCGCTGGGCGCCGGGCGTTCTGGAAGATTATCTTGAAGGCGGCCTGCGAGACGCTGGAGCCGGGGAGGGCGACGGGCAGAAAAAACTTGTCCTCGCCTGCGACCCCGCCTGGGAGGCGGCGAACTATGAAGCCCAGGCCCACAATCCCGACGCCGCCGCCCGGCTGGTCGCCGGGCACGCACACGTGCTGCAGGCGGGACATGGCTCGACCCTGATGCGTCCGCACGCGCTGACCCGCTACGGAGCCAGGCTGACGCGCATGGACGATCTGGGCCATCTCGCCCCGATGCAGGCACCGGACCGGGTTGCCGCCTGGCTGTCCGGTGCCTTGCGGGGCGATGACTGAGGCGCGGCGATCAGCGCTGGCTGGGCGTGTCGTCGTCCGCCGCGGCCTCTTCCGCCGCATTGCGGCGCTGGACGAGGGCGCGGGCCGTCTCGACACTGTCGATCTCCTCGACCGTGTAGATCGAGCAGCGCATTTCTGGCTCGCCGACATGGATGTACTCGACCAGCGGCGGGTGCAGCGTCACCGTGTCGGCAAAGCTCGTGCCGATCTGCACGCCCGAGCGCAGACCCGAACATGGGTGACGCAGGGTCACGAGATAGTGGCGGCGGGCGCCGCCATTGAGCACCAGGTGCTCGCGGTCGATCACCGAATAGCCGTTGATATTGACCAGGCGGACCCGCTCGGTGGCCGGCTCCAGCGGATAGGCTTCGGCAGCCGCAACGGCCTCCGGATCGATATCCTGGGCGGTGGCGGCCGGCGCCGCCATCAGGGCCACCGCTCCGGCCGCGGCCAGAAGCGGCGCGGCGGTCCCGGCGAATGTCAGGCGTGCGAATGTCAGGCGTGTCATGGCGTATCCTTTATGCATCCGTTCAAAGGATCCCTCGCTCCCACAAGGATATCGGCGCTCTGCGGGGTGCCGTCAACCGTCCTTCCGGCGGCACGGCGCCGCATCGTTAACGCCGGATTAGCCATGAGGCGCGAGTCTGGACGTCGATTCGCAGCAACCGATTCTCCGGAGCCCGCCTTGGTCAGCCCCGTCGACGCCAACAACCAGGACTTCATGACCCGCACCCTGCGCCAGGCCGCGCAGGAGACCGGCACGGATTTCAATTTCCTGCTGCGCACCGCTGCGCGGGAAAGCAATTTCGACGTGCGCGCCGAGGCTTCGACGTCGTCGGCCTCCGGCCTGTTCCAGTTCATCGAGCAGACCTGGCTGGGCGTGATGCAGCGCCGCGGCGCCGAGCACGGCTATGAAGACGCCGCGGCCGCGATCAGCCGCGATGCCAACGGCCGCTATGTCGTCGAGGATCCGGTGCAGCGCCAGCGTATTCTCGACCTGCGCTTCGACGCCGAGGCCTCCGCCCGCATGGCCGGCGAACTGGCTGCGGAGAATGCCGCCGTGATCCAGACGCGGATCGGCCGGCCGGCCTCCGGCGGCGAGCTCTATGCCGCCCACTTCCTGGGCGCCCAGGGGGCTGCCAGCCTGATCGAGGCCGCCGAAAGCAATCCGCAGGGCCGCGCCGACCAGCTCTTCCCGGCCGCTGCCCGCGCCAACCGTGCCATCTTCTACGAGCAAGGCCGCGCCCGCTCGACAAGTGAAGTGCTGGCCTCGCTGACCGGCGACCGCCCGGCGCCGCAGATCCCGGCATCCGCAAACCGCGCTGCGGCGCCCGACCTCAATGACAGCGGCAATATCCGTCTTGCCGGCAGCTATACCCCGGCCCGCAATACCTCGCCTGTCGCGCCGGGCGGTCACCGGGTCGGCAATGGCGAGCTGTCACCGGCACTGGTGGAGATCCTGGCCTCGCTGGACGCCCCGCGCTCGGCCGGCCGCGCCCGCAATTCGTAAAGCTGCGAAACGGGTTGCAAGCTTTCGTTAAGCATACCGGGCCTAGAAACAGGGCCGATACATTCAACATGATGGACCTGCCATGAGCGTCGTCGCGCTGCGCAATCGACTGACCCAGGACGATATCCGCCGTCTGGTAAAGGGCGAGAACGAGGAAGTCCGCGCCTCGGCCGCGCAAAAGATCTGCCGCCGCATGGACGCGGCCAATCTGACCGATGCCGAGCGCGGTGCCGCGCGTGACATTCTCGACCTGATCGCCCGCGACGCCGCCGAACTGGTGCGCCGGGCCATGGCCGTCACCCTCAAGCAATCCCGCAACCTGCCGCGCGACATCGCCGTGAAACTGGCGATGGATATCGATGCGGTGGCCCTGCCGGTGCTGGAAAACTCCCCGGTCCTGGAAGACGAGGACCTGCTGCGCGTGCTCGAACATGCCGGCAGCGACAAGCGCTGCGCCATAGCCGGCCGGCCGCATGTCGCGCCGATCATCGTGCACGAACTGCTCGACAGCCGCGACGAGCGGGCCGTGTCGATCGCCGCCGCCAATGACGGTGCCCGGTTCGACGACGCAGCCTATCAGCGCGCCTTTGCCGAGTTCTGCGAGAACCCGGTGGTGATGGACAGTTTCGTCGCCCGCTCGCAATTGCCGCTGGATGTCACCGAACGCCTGATCTCGCACATTTCCGACACCGCGCTGCAGCGCCTTGTCTCGCACCACGCCCTGCCGCCGCAAGTCGCCGTGGAGATTGCCGAGGGCGCGCGCGAGCGTGCCACGCTGGACCTGGTCGACCAGGCCGGCCTGGCGCACGACCCCAAGCATTTCGTCCAGCAATTGCGCCTCAACGCGCGCCTGACGCCGTCGCTGATCCTGCGCGCCCTGCTGCGCGGACATGTCGCCTTTGTCGAGCACGCCTTCGCCGAACTGGCCGGCATCTCCCACGCCAAGGCATGGCTCCTGGTGCACGACGCCGGACCGCTGGGCCTGCGCGCGGTCTATGACCGCACCGGCATGCCCTCGCGTCTCTATCCGGCGATCCGGGCCTGTTTCGACGTGCTGCACGCGATGGAAGTCCCGCACGACACGGCCAGCCGCGAACGTTTCCGCCGTGCGCTTGCCGAGCGGGCGATCACCCGTTTCCAGGGCATCCCCGAAGACGATCTCGATTACATCCTGTCCCGCTTCGAGGATGATGACGAACAGCTGGCCCGGGCCGGCTAGTTTTCCTGTCCTTGCGGACGTGAAAAGAAAAAGGCCGCCCGGAGAGGCGGCCTTTCTTGTGTCTGGCAATGCGGAAAGGATCAATCCTTCCAGGGCTCGGCAAAGGCGGCGGACTGTTTCTCCAGCTCGCCGGCGAGTTCGGAGGCCACGGCATCCTCGTCATTGCGGATATTCTGCGACAGCGCAGCCCGGATCGCACCGACATGGGCGAGGGCGAGGGCCAGCGGGGCCTTGTCCCGCTTCTCCTGCATGTCGATCATCTTGGTCAGTGAGCCGGCCAGGCGTGTGACGATCGGGAATTCATAAGTCGAACCGAGACCGCGCAGGTCGTGGGCCCGCACGAAGAGTTCTTCGCCTTCCGGACCGGCCAGGCCGGCCGTCTTGACCACCTTGGCAGCGGCTTCCAGCTTGCCGACTTCCTCTTCCAGCCACTGGCCGAAATCGGCGCGCAGGTCCTTCAGGGCCTCTTCGGCCTTCTCGATCATGTGCATGTCGGCCTGGCTGATCGGGCCGCCAACCTTGGCCTGCAGCAGGTTGGGCACCGAAATCACTTCAGCATCATTGGGTTTGGCCATGGTCTTATCCCTCTCAGTTCGCGGGGGAATGGGCGGCATGGCCAGCATCGGCATGCCCGGAAAAACGGCTCAGGGTCTCGCTCAGCGCGCCGGCCAGGGAGGCCGCGGTGAAGGGCTTGACCAGGAAGGTGTCTACGCCGGCGGCGGTGGCCTCGGCGATGCGCTGGCGGTCGGAATAACCGCTCAGCATGATGACCGGGATGAAGGCCGTCGGACTGGTCGGCCCGCGGCGCAGGGTGCGCACGAAGTCCAGACCGTCGCGCGGCTGCATCTTCCAGTCGGTAATGACGAGATCGACCGGACGGCTGGCGAGCACATCGAGGGCGCGGTCCACCGTGTCGGCCTCGATGACCTGGGCACAGCCGAACGCATTCAGCGACACCCGCAGCGCGCCGCGCAGGGCCGCGTTGTCGTCGACCAGCAGCACGCGCAGGCGGCTCAGATCGGTGGGCAGTTCGGGTGCAGTCATGGCGTCGGCGAATCCGGTTCGGGTCAATTCGACTCGAATACTAGCCGGCCTTGCTTAACGTCAGCCTAAACCGGTCAGCTTTCGAACTGCTCGATCAGGATGCGTTCGGCCAGGTCACGCCCCTTATCGTACAGCAGGGTGAGGGTGACGTCATTTGCCTCGACAATATCCACACGCGCCACCTCGCGGAATTCGCGGTTGTCGGCCACGGCCGAGACGGGGCGCAGGCGCGGTTCGACGACCTCGAAACCCACCCGCACGGTGTGCGGCAACAGCGCCCCGCGCCAACGGCGCGGGCGGAAGGCGCTGATCGGGGTGAGGGCGAGCACCTTGGAATTGAGCGGCAGGATCGGGCCATGGGCCGACAGGTTGTAGGCCGTGGATCCGGCCGGTGTGGCGACCAGAACGCCATCGGCCTGCAGTTCGCCCATCCGGTCGCGGCCGTCGATCGTGATCTTGATCTTGGCGGTCTGCCGGGTTTCGCGCAGCAGGGAGACCTCATTGATCGCCAGGGCCTCGAAGGGCTGGCAGTTCACATCCTCGCCCCAGGCACGCAGCGGGTGGATCCGGACATGTTCGGCCGTCGCGATACGTTCGCGCAGCCCGTCCGGCCGGAACTCGTTCATCAGGAAACCGACCGAGCCGAAATTCATGCCGTAGACACGGGCCCCGGTCTGGATCGAGGTGTGCAGCGCGTCGAGCATCAGCCCGTCGCCGCCCAGGGCAATGATCGTGTCGGCTTCGTCCAGCGGGACGCAGCCATACAGCTCTTCAAGGCGTGCTTTGGCAGCCTTGGCTTCAGGCCTGGGACTGGCCAGGAAGGCAAATGAATCGGAGATCGCAGGGCTCTGGGAAAAAGACGTTGCCGAACACGTCTTTATTCAACCCCTGGAACCCATCTGACGCAAGACCTTGGCCGCTTTCTCCGGGCCGTACATGCGGAACACGTTGGCTGCGGCCGACATGGCATCGCCTTCGAGCGCCTGGTGCATGCGCCCGGACCGCTGCAGCGCTTTGTGGATCACCGGATAGGCGGTGCGTTCCAGATTGGCGGCCTGGCACGCCATCGCCGCGGCGCGCACGCCGCCCATGGCGAGAGCGATCCGCCACTGGGAGACCTTGATGCCGCACAGATGGGCGATAGCGTGATCGAACACGGCTTCCTCGCCGCGCACAAGTGCATCCAGCGCATACTTGCCGTCCAGCTTGCCGTCCTTGGCCGCGTCATTGACGCGCCGGGCGGCGTCCTTGTCGACATCTTCCGGGGTTGCGGAGAGGGCGGTCTCGACGGCGAGCGCCTCGACCTTGTCCTTGTCCAGACCGAAGCGGCGATAGAGTTCCTCGCGCCAGTTCTCCGGCAGCATGATGCACAGCTGTGTCGCGAAATCGGTCGTCAGATCATGGCGGCGGGCCAGGGCCTCGCGCAGTTTGGGATTGTCGCGCGCAACCGTCAGGCAGATATCCAGCGTGTTCTCGGAGATCTCGGCCGTCGAATTATTGGCCAGGGCGCGCAGCACGATGGCTTCGCCGGGGCGGGCGAGCGTATCGGTGACGGCGAGGCAGAGATTGGCCCGCATGGCGAGCACTTTGCGATGCTCGGTCGTGCCTGCTTCCGCCAGTTCGATCATGTCCTTCTGGGTCAGTTTCGAGCTTTTCTCGATGATCACCGCCGAGACTTCGATCGGCTCGAAGGCCAGGAAACGGATAATGTCGTGAGGGGCCCAGTCGCACGGGGCGAGCCTGGCGGCAATTTCCGCCTTGGTCTCGGTGTCGCTTTTGGCCGAAAGGGTAACGAGCAGCTCCCCGGCGACCGGATCGGCGGTCGGGCTGAGGGGCTGTGCCAGGCACAGATCCACGACACCCATGGCCAGCTCCCGGCGCTTGCCGGGGTCTTTCATCTTGGCCAGGACATTGAGAGTTTCCGCGGTATTGGCAGGCATGGAGACGCAGCTTCTTGATTGTCGTTGCCTGCCATTAAGCCAGAAACGCCTTGAAAACTTGTTAATCGGCGCTGACAACAATTTGCGCGTGATTTCAAAGACTTGATTAACCCTGTATTGGGTGCTCTCTACTGGTAGATACAGAGTAAAAAGCAAGCACAGGATGTGTTGCCCCGTGTGGCGTTTTTCGGCCCTCATCGCGTGCCACGGAAGGGTTTGACGGCGATGGAACATCGGCCAATACTTACAGGGTTGGCGATAAAGAAAACCCCGGGGAGTTCAAAAATGGACGATCAAGCAAACCTGTCGGTCAAGGACCAGGTCTCCGAGGAAGAATGGAAGGCGCGCTGCGATCTGGCGGCGCTGTACCGGCTGGTGCGCATGCACGGCTGGGACGATCTCTTCTTCACTCACATTTCGATGCGCGTGCCCGGACCGGACGAGCATTTCCTGCTCAACCCGTTCGGCCTGCTTTATGAGGACGTCACGGCGTCGAACATGGTCAAGGTCGACCTGGACGGCAATGTGCTGCCGCCCTCGCGCTATGGCATCAATCCGGCCGGCTTCACGATCCACTCCGCCATTCACGCGGCGCGGCCGGATGTGAAAGTCGCCCTGCACCTGCATTCCGACGACGGTGTGGCTGTGGCCGCCCAGAAGCGCGGCCTGCTGCCGATCTCGCAGCTGGCCATGAATGTCTACAATGATGTGAGCTATCACGAATACGAGGGCATCGCGCTCGACCATGACGAGCGGGAACGCCTCGTCGCCGATCTGGGCGAGAAGAATCTGATGATTCTGCGCAATCACGGCACGCTGTCGGTCGGCGATCACCCGTTCTCGGCCTATGTGCGGATCTACCTCCTGGAGAAGGCCTGCCGCATCCAGATCAAGGCGCAAGCCGGCGGGGAGCTGATCGAGTGGGACCAGAAGATGCAGGATCGCGTCTTCGGCCAGTCTTCCGAGATCGCCTCGAACGATCTGTTCAAGGAAATCGCCTGGGCGGCGGTTCTGGACCGGGTCCGTCGCGAAAGCCCCGGCTTCGACAGCTGATCCCGCTGGTGCGAACCCGGCGGATGAACATTCGCCGGGTGCCCGCCAGCGGCGCTTCGTAGAGCGCAATCAATAGTCGCATAAAATTGCATATGCTCGTAAAGCGAGTATATTCGCTATCCCCGATCCTTGCGTGCAGCTGCGTGGCTGCCCGGCCAAACGGGAGGAACACCCGATGGGATGGCGAGACAGAGCTGGCAGCCGACCGGTGCCGGCAAGAGTGCTGGCGCGACTGCTGGCGCCCCTGTCGGTCGCGCTGACGCCCGGGCCGGCCGAAGCCGGCGCCTGGCTGCAGCGGAAGGGCGAGGGGCTGGCTATCGTCACGACGCTGGCCGACCGGGCCGACCAGCGTTTCGATGCCGGCGGCGACCGGGTCGATGACGGCTATTTCTACAAGGACGAGACGGCGCTCTATGCCGAATACGGGATCACGGCACGGCTGACGGCAGTGGCGCGGCTCGCCTGGCAGTCCGTCGAGCGCCGTCAGGGCGCGATCCATGACGCGGCCCAGGGGCTTTCTGCGAGCGAGTTCGGGCTGCGCGCAGGTATCTGGCAGGACGCGGGCCGGATCGCGACGCTGCAGGTGACGGCGCTTCTGCCCGGCGCCGGCGAGAATGTGTCAAACCAGCCGCTTGGCGCTGGTGGCGAGGCTTGGGAAGTGCGCGCGCTTTGGGGCCAGTCGTTCGGAAACAACCGCTTTGCCGATATCCAGCTGGCGCATCGCTGGCGGGCGGAGCCGGATCTGGACGAGGTGAGGCTCGATATCAGCGCCGGCTGGCGCCCGGCGCCCCGCTGGCAGATCATCGTCCAGTCGCTGTCGGTCTGGAATGCGGAAGCGGCGAGCCCGGCCCGTCCGGCCTTCAGCCAGCACAAGCTGCAGGTCTCGCTCGGCCGTGAAATCGCCGGCATGGAATACCATGCCGGCGTCTACTTCACGCCCGCCGGCCGCAATACGCTGGACGAGCGGGCGATCTTCCTGTCCGTCTGGCGGCGCTTTTAGGGCCCGAGCGACTTCATCGCAATTATGGCCGATGAAATCGCTCTGCTTTTTGCGACCGCATTTTCGAACCGCAAAACCGGTCCCCACTTTTGCTGAAAATGCCGGTCCGTGGTGGTCGCATTTTCGAACAGCAAAACCGGTACCCACTTTTGCTGAAAATGCTCTAGTCAGCTGTCTCGACAGCGAGGTAACCGATCACGTCGCGCCGATCTTGGGCCTCGCGCAGGCCGACAAAGCTCATGCGGTTGCCGGGCACCATGGCGCGCGGATTCTCGATCCAGGCGTCCAGGGTCTCGACATCCCAGGTCAGGCCGGCCCCGGTCAGCTGGGGGGAATAGTTGAAGCCCTCGGCCGAGGCCGCGGCGCGCCCGATGACGCCATGCAGATTGGGACCGACCGTGTGGCGGCCGCCTTCATTGAGGGTGTGACAGGACTGACAGCGCCGGAACTGGCGCGCACCATTGGTCAGGTCGGCATTGGCGTAGTCGCCGCCCAGGGCTGCCAGGATCGCCTCGGCATCGTCGTCATCGTCATCGTCACTGTGGGCCATTGCCGTGGCCGTCGACGATGCAGTCGCAGACGGTTCGGCGGCGGGCGCCGCGGCTTCGTTGTGCGCGGCCGGAGCCGCATCGGCGGTATCGCCGGTTTCACCGCCGCAGGCCGCGATGATCAGGGCGCCTGCAAGTGGAACGAGACTGCGCAGCATGCCGGAATCCTCCAGTTCTCCAAAACGCTGGGACCCGATATAGCGCAATCCGCCCGCTGCGGGGTGCGACAGACTGCCACCGGCGTCACACCTTTGCAGCCCGGCGGGGGTGTTTGCAGCAGAATCCGGACCGTTCGGTGCATCATCCCTCAATCGGGAACGCCTGCCCGGCGTCAGCCTCATTGGAATTTTCCTGTGTCCGGTTTTTCAAGCCCTGTTCGCCTGCGCGTCACGAATCCGACACGCCGCCGGGTCCGCCCGGTGCTTCGGACAACGCCCCGAAAGGGGCCGACTTTCCAGGGGGATAGGTTTTGAAAACCTCAGAAAAAATGCAATGGCTCGGATCGACCGTTCTGGCCGGGATGATGGGTGTCAGCCTGCTGGCTGCCCCGGCCTGGTCGCAGAACCAGACCGAGACGCCGGACGATCAGCCGGTCCGGACTTCCGCGGGGGCGGAAGAGGATACGGCAGACGATTCCGAAGACTCAATCACGATCACCGGTTCGCGGATCGTGCGCAACGAGTTCTCCACGGCGGCACCGATCCAGGTGATCGACGGGGAACTGTCGCGCGATCTGGGTCTGGTCGACGCGGCTGACCTGCTTTCCCAGACCACGGTTGTGCAGGGCCAGCAGACGACGACCGGCCTGTCCACCTCGGCCGGTCTGATCACGGACAGCGGTCCGGGTTCCGCAACGGCCGGTCTGCGCGGCCTGGACGCCGGACGGACCCTGGTTCTGGTCAATGGCCGCCGCCTGGCGCCGGCCGGTGTGCGCGGCGTGCCGAGCGCGCCGGACCTCAACATGATCCCGGGCACGCTGGTCGATCGCGTGGAAATCCTGCTCGACGGTGCGTCGTCGGTTTATGGTTCCGACGCTGTGGCCGGCGTTGTGAACTACATCCTGCGCGACGATTTCGACGGGCTGCAGCTGGATGCCTATCTCACCGACCCTGAAATGGCCGGCGATGGCGGGCGCCAGCAGGTCTACACCGGCACGCTGGGTGTCAGCGGTGATCGCGGCTTCATCGGGTTCGCTGCCGAGTACACCAAGACGGAAGGCTTCACCGGCCGCGAGTTCGGCAGCTTCTACGAGCCCTACGCCGGTAACTGCATCACGAACTACAGCTATGGCGCCAGCGGCGAGATATACGAGGATTGCGGCGCGTCATTCGGTGCCGGTGTCGGTGTTTTCCCGGCGCTCGGCTATGTCGGTTATGAGGCGGGCCGCCAGCATCCGGGCTTCCCCGACGGCTTCTTCCCGATCCCCTTCACGCTCGACCTGCTGCAGTCCGGAAGTGCGAACGGTGCCGCGCTGCTGCTGTGGCCGGAAGAGCTGAACGGCAGCCAGATGCCGGACTTCAACCGGACCTCGCTGTACTCGATCGGCGAGTTCGATCTGGGCTTCTATGGCGGGATGACGGCCTATTTCGAGGCGTCCTATACGCAGCGGGAAAGCGAATCCACCACGATCTCCCAGGGCGGCCTGGCAATGCCGGCCAACTATGCGCTGAACCCGTTCGGCCAGGCTGGCGACATCTATTTCCTCGAGCGCTATACGACCGAGACGGACGTGTCCCAGATGCGCCTGATCGGCGGCCTGCGCGGCGATCTGCCCTTCATGGACAGCTTCGGTCCGATGCACGGCTGGAGCTATGATGCCTATGCCAGCTTCAGCCGATCCGACGGTTTCGACCGGGTGCAGGGGCTGTATGACTATTCCCGCTATCTCCAGGTGTTGAGCAACACGACTGTGGATGGCAGCGGCAACGCCTCGTGCGCGCCGAACTTCGCCCCGAACTCGACGCAGGTGATCGAATGCCGTCCGCTGGACTTTTTCGATGGCACCTTCCTGACGACGGGCCGTTTTGCCGATCCCGAGGATAATGACTACTTCTTCCCGAACCGCCTGACGCGGACGGTCGTCGAACAGTCTGTCCTCAGCGGCTATGCCACCGGTACGCTGTTCGATCTGCCTGACGGTCCGGTCGGCCTGGTGCTGGGCGGTGAATACCGCAAGGACGCCATCGTCACCGATACCGACGCGGGTGCATCCGGCGGCGAGTTCGCCGGCTTCTTCTCCGATCCGGGCTCGACCGGTGACCGCTCCCTGATGGAAGCTTTCATCGAGATGGAAGCGCCGATCCTGATGGATCGTCCGTTCGCCGAGGAACTGTCGGTGAACCTGGCCGCCCGCTGGACCGAAGAGTCCAACTATGGCGCCAGCTGGACCTACCGGATCCAGTCGCTTTATGCGCCGAACGAATGGCTGCGTTTCCGGGCCACCTATGGCACCTCCTTCCGTGCGCCGAACCTCGGCGAACAATTCGGCGGGCGCGTGCAGTTCTTCGGCAACCCGCAGGATCCGTGTCGTGTGCCGGGTCTCGCCATCGTCGAGGTCGATCACGACAATGATCCGTCGACGCCGAATATCCGGCAGTACGATCCGACGCTGGAAACCCGCAGCCCGACGGTCGTCCAGAACTGCCAGAATGGCGGCGGCCCCTACAACCTGCCGGGCGTTGACCCGTTCTCGCTGGGTACCACTGGCCTGGGCACGTCCAACGTGACCTTCCTGGGGGCCAGCACTCTGGTCGCCACGGGGTCCAACCCGGACCTGGATGCGGAAACGTCCGAAGCGATTTCGGCCGGTTTCGTGATCGACCAGCCCTGGTTCGATGCGTTCGATCTGCGTCTGTCGGCGACCTATTACGATATCTCGGTCGACGGTCAGGTGGAGTCGCTGTCATCGCTGGCGATCGTGGCCCTGTGCTATGACTCGCCGAACCTCACGAACAATCAGTGCCAGTACATCACGCGTGGTGGTGACGGCGAGATCAGCTTCGTGGAAGCGCTCAACCAGAATCTGGGCGAGCGGGTGACCGAAGGTATCGACGTCAATATCGAGTTCGGGATGGACTTCACCGCACCGGTCATCAACCGTCCGATGCGCTATGATGCCATCTTCCGGGCCACGCACACGCTGACGCAGTTCGAGGAAGAAACGGGCGCCGATGGCGTCACGATCAACGACGATCTGGGTGAGTATGGCTATCCGCAGAACCGGTTCAGCCTGACCAACGTGTTCTCCATCGGTGACTGGAGCGCATTGTGGCAGACCCGCTATGTCGGCGAGATGATCGAGGCGAATGACGACCCGTTCGATCCGCTCGGTTCGGGCCTCTACGCCTGCGTCGCGGCCGGCGATACGCCGTGTAACGTGTACGAGAACTCTCCGGAGTACTTCGTCCACGATGCCTCGGTGACGTGGCGCAATGACGATCTGGTGGTTCGTGCCGGTGTGAACAACGTGTTCAACGACGCACCGGAGCCGCAGAGCAATCACGGCTATATCATCCGGGGTGTGGGTTACGATCTGAACGGCCGCACGCTGTTCATGAACGTCACCAAGCGCTTCTAGCCCTGCTGGAAATGCAGACTGCGAAGGCCCGCTCGTCAGAGCGGGCCTTTTGCGTTCGGGCGCCTTTTGTCATCCGCCCCGGAAAACCCGTCATTCAACGGCATTTTGTTGTTCGCCGACCCGGCTTGGCGCAGGCCGAATTCCGCTGTCGGCCGGTCCGGCCTCCCCGTAACCCCATTCGATGCGCTCGTGCGCATTCAAACGTGCATGCGGCTTGCCGCATGTGAGGGGATATCCAAGCCGGGGAGTAAATCGGCATGAAAAATCAAGCATTCAGGTCATTCGGCGGCGGTCTGGGACGATCCGCTTTGCTGGGCGCGACCATGCTGGCAGGCCTTGCGGCCGTGTCGGCACCGGCCTTCGCGCAAGAGGATACGGCCGGGGACGACGAGGTGATCGTGATCACCGGCTCGCGGATTGCCCGCCAGGACTATGTCGCCGACAGCCCGCTGGTCTCCGTGACCGGCGACCAGGTCGTCGCCAATGCGGACATCACGATCGACACCTATCTCAACACGCTGCCGCAGGTGAACCCGGCCGGCACCACCACGTCCAACAATCCGGGCAATGGCGGTCAGGCGAATGTCGACCTGCGCGGTTTCGGTGCCAACCGGAACATCGTTCTGATCGATGGCCGCCGTGCCATGCCGTCCAGCGCGGGCCTGACGGTCGACCTCAATACCATTCCGGCCGCCCTGATCGACCGGATCGAGGTTGCAACCGGCGGTGCCGGTGCCGTGTACGGTGCCGACGCCGTGGCCGGTGCGGTCAACGTCATCCTGCAGGATGATTTCGAGGGCGTCGATTTCCGCGCGACCTACGAAAACTCCACCGAATACTGGGATGCCCAGGAGTACGGCGTGTCACTGGTGATCGGCGGCAATGTCGATGACGGCCGCGGCAATGCCGTGATCGCATTCGACCGCTCCGTGCGCGAGGGCATGATCAAGAGTCAGCGTCCCTTCGCCGAGCAGGCGACGGCGACGACCAGCTTCTTCCCGGCCGGTTCGCTGCTCTTCGGTGCAGCCAACCGTCCGACCGAAGCCTCGATTGACGCGGTCTTCGCCTCCTATGGTGTCGACCCGGCCAATGTCAGCGTCGGCAACCGCTTCGGTTTCAACCTGGATGGCACGCTGTTCTCGGCAGGTATCTTCAACCACCCGTCCGACGTCGAGAACTTCCGGTATGATATCGACGGCAACGTCAACCAGAACATCTTCCCGGATGCCTATTCCTACAATTTCGATTTCGTGAACCTGCTCACCCTGCCGATGGAGCGCGACAGCTTCATGGCCCGGGCAGACTATGATCTCGACAATGGCGTCAACATCTTCGGCAATATCGCCTGGGCGCACTACACGTCGGCTTCGGCGCTGGCGCCGACCCCGATCCCGACTGTTCAGACCCGTGCGCCGGGTGAGAACACGGCGATTCAGGCTGTGTCGGCTCTGGTCGAGCCGGGCCGCACCGTGTCCAACCAGCTGATCATTCCGGTCACCAACCCGTTCATCCCGACCGATCTCGCCGCCATTCTGGCCAGCCGGACCGGCGATGATCCGAACCTGGTCGGCTCGGGCGCCCTGGAACCCTTCCTGATGCGTCAGCGGACCCTGTCTGCCGGTCTGCGCCAGTCGAATTTCGAGAACACCGTGACCAGCTACACCTTCGGCGCCGAAGGCCCGATCGGTTCCAGCGGCTGGACGTGGCATGCCTATGTCTCGCGCGGTGACACCGAAATCGACCGCCGCCAGGAAGGCAATATCGATACCGATCGTCTGCAGATCCTGCTGGAAGCCGCCGATGGCGGCGATAGCACCTGCGCCGGTGGCTTCAATCCGTTCGGCCGCCAGCCGCTCTCGGCGGAATGCGTGTCCTACCTAGAAGTCTCCTCGACCGCGTCGACGGAATTCTCCCAGACGGTGGGGCAGCTCTATGTTGCCGGCGACGCCTTCAACATGCCGGCCGGTCCGGTGTCGATGGTGCTCGGCGCCGAATATCGCGGCTTCGAGTTCGACTTCGATCCGGGTTCGGGTGCCGGTCCGATCTCCGGCTTCAACGCACAGAATCCGAATTCGGGCACCAACTCGTTCGAAGACCTGTTCGGTGAGGCGCTGATCCCGCTGGCCGGCGACGATGCGCCTTTCGGTGCGATCGATCTGAGCCTGGGCTATCGCGTTTCGCGCAGCGAGTTCCGCGATGGTATCACCGGTGATACGGGTGGTTCGAACGACCCGGCCTACAAGGCCGAGCTGAGCTGGGAGCCGCTGGACTATGCCCGCTTCCGGGCGTCCTACCAGCACTCCGTGCGCGCGCCGAATTTCGGCGAGCTGTTCGGCGGTGGCGGTTCTGCACCGCAATACTTCGACCCGTGCTCGATCACCGGCGTCCAGCGTTCCGGACCCGACTCGGTCCAGATGCGGGCCCTGTGCGCGGCAACGGGCGTGGCCTCTCCGGATGCCTATGTCCAGACGCCGGGTACCCAGGCCTCTGTGACCACGACCGGCAATACGGATCTCGATCCGGAATCGGCTGACACCTTCACCATCGGTGCGGTGTTCCAGTCGCCGGTCTCCAATCGCTGGCTGGACCGTTTCCAGGGCACGGTCGACTACTGGCGCATCGACATCTCCTCGCCGATCCTGGCGCCGGGGGTGAACCAGCTGATTGCCGATTGCTACAATTACTACGGCACCAATCCGACCTATGATGTGAACCGCTATTCCTGCGCCGGTATCGTGCGGGGCGGTGGCGACATCTTCGGCATCAACTTCGTGGACGATCCGAACGGCAACTTCCCGGGCGTCAACGGCGGTTCGCAACAGGCCTCGGGTATCGACTTCGCCTTCGGCTGGGGCTTCGATCCGGAATGGCTCGGTGCGCCGTCCTGGGCCGGCAGTGTCACCACCAGCGTTATGCTGACGCATCTGCTGGAGTGGAAACAGCAGGATCTCAACAGCCTGCCGGATCTCGACTACGCCGGAACCGTGTCCTTCTTCGGCGAAGGCCTGGGCACCTCCTTCCCGGAATGGAAGGCTGTCTGGAACACGCGCTGGAGCGTGGCGGACTTCGACTTCGATGTGCGCGCACAATACATCGCGTCGATGGACAACCGCGCCAGCGTGATCTTCCCGGTCGAGACCAGCTTCACCGGTACCGACGCCGTCTGGTACTGGGATGTGGCCGGAACCTGGAACATCACCGACAACGCCTCGATCCGTCTGGGCGTGAACAACCTGTTCGACGAACAGCCGCCGGAATACGCACCGAACGTGCAGTCGGGCACCGACCCGTCGCTGTACGACGTCGTCGGACGCCGCGTGTTCGGTCAGATCGCCCTGCGTTACTAGTGAGGGGAGACGCACCTGCCCGGTCTCTGGCCGGGCAGGGCTGCGTGACAGGGGAAGGGCGGCGAACCGGTGGGTTCGCCGCCCTTTTTCATGGCTGAATATGAGAGAAGGGTCAGTCGGCGATCTGGCTCAGCGCGGTGCGCAGGGCGCCTTCATAGGACCGGCCGACACGCACGATCTGGCCATTGTCCAGATGCACGAGACGGCCGCCATGCTCGGTCGTGGAGGACATGGTGATGCGCTGCTTGTTGACGATCGCCGAGCGGTGCACGCGCATGAACATGCGCTCGTCCAGCAGGCCTTCCATCGCCGTCAGCGTGTCGCGGTGCAGCCAGGACCGGTCGCGGCAGTGCAGGCGGACATAGTCGCCCTCAGCCTCCACCCAGTCGATCGTGCGCTTGGGTACGCGCACCATGCCTTCACGGCCCTTCACCCAGAGCGCATCGTCGGCCCCGGTGCCATTGCCGCGCAGGGCATCGATCACCGTTTCCAGCTCGCCGATGCGCGACTGGGCGTCCTGCAGGCGCAACAGGCTGCGCGCGCGGGCGAGGGCAGTGTCCAGCCGTTCCGGCTTCACTGGTTTGAGCAGGTAGTCGACGGCGGCTTCCTCGAAGGCCTCGGCGGCGTGATGGCTGTAGGCGGTGACGAAGATCACGGCCGGGGCATCGGGCCCGTTGAGCTGGCGCGAGACCAGCAGACCGTCCGTGCCGGGCATGTGAATGTCGAGCAGCACGACGTCCGGGCGCAGCGTCGCGATCATCTCCATCGCCTCGTCGCCATCACGCGCCACACCGACGATTTCGTATTGCGGCCGGCGGGCCAGCAGGACTTCCAGCCGGCGTGAGGCCAGCCGCTCGTCATCAACGATCAGGATGCGCATCCTTCTTCCCTCCCTGGGTCTGTCCGGTTTCTGCTTCAGTCGCCGCGGCGGTCACCGGTTCACCGACCTCAAGCGGCAGGCGGATACGCACAGCAAAGCCGCCGCCCTTGACCGGGCCGGCCGCCAGATCGGCGTGCTTGCCGTAGAGGACTTCCAGCCGGGCGCGGATATTGTTGAGCCCGACGCCCGTGCCTTCCGGCGGTGTGGCGGGAACCGGGCCGCCGCTGTCGGTGATATCCAGCACCAGCATCTCGCCCTCGCGCCGGGCCCGGATGGCGATATGCACCTGCACCCGCGATCTGGAGACGGCGTACTTCACCGAATTCTCCAGCACCGGCTGCAGGATCAGCGAGGGGACCAGCGCCCTGCGGACCGCCGGGTCGATGTCGCGCTCGACCTCGAGCCGGCTGTCAAAGCGGGCCTTCTCGATCCCCAGATAGAGATCCTGTGCCGCCAGCTCCTCGTCCAGCGGCACACGCTCGTCCGGCGAGGTCTGCAGCGCAAAGCGCAGGAAATCGCTGAGCCGGCCCAGCATGGTCTCGGCCTCGTCATTATGCCGGTCGATCACCAGCGAGGAGATGGCGTTGATCGTGTTGAACAGGAAATGCGGGTTGAGCTGGAAGCGCAGCATTTTCAGCTGGGCTTCCTGGGCCAGCACGGCGGAATCATAGATCTGCCATTCCTGGGCGCGGATGCGGCCGAAAGCCTCGATCACCAGATAGATCGCCGACCAGGCAATGAAGGCGGGCATGTTGAAGACGAACCAGCGCGGCGCGATGTGGGTCAGGCCTTCCCAGCCTCGCGTCGTCATGCGGCTGTTGGTGAACTCGGTCGGGAAGACCTCGTACCACATCAGCCACATCATCACGATGTAGAAGCAGGTCGCCAGCATCGAGCTGCCCATGATCAGGGCAAAGCGTGTCGACAGGTCGAGCTGCCGCGTGGGGCGCAGCACCGCATAGTGGATCAGCGTGGTAGCAGCGAGCCCGCTCGCCTCGATGACGACATTGCGCCACAGATTGTAGACGTCCTCGATCATCGCAATGCTGGTTAGGACGGTGAACAGCAGATTGCAGGTCCAGAAGACGATCTGCATCCGCCAGAATACCGCCGCCCGCATGCCGTCATTGGCGCGGTCGATCGTCGTCGTGGGCAGCCGGTTCGCCGACCCCAGCGTCCGGTTGAGCCGCAATTGCAGGCCGCGCTGGCGCGCCGGGTCCGGCCGTCGGCTCTGGTCGAGGCGCCAGGTCAGCGCACACCAGCCCGCAAACACCCAGACATCCATCATCCAGCGATGGCCGACCCGGGTCAGCATGTCCCGTTCGATCCCGCCGGCCCCCTCGCGCGCCGTGAACAGCAGGTTGACGACGGAGAAGACGAGTGCGGTCGCGGCGATGGCGATGATGAGGGTGGTGAACCGGCGCACAGCCGGCAGCTCGCGCGTCCGGCGGATCAGGTCCGTCAGCATGAAGGACAGCAATCCTCCTGCTGTGGAAACCGGCACCAGCCGCGGCAGCAGCCCCGGCCGGGCGACGAATTCGTTCCAGTCGGCCACGAGGTTGAAAAAGGCGACCACGCACCAGAACAGGACGAGGGCGATGGCGAGGTGGCGGGCGGCGAGACGGTCGCTTCTGAACGCGTCCGGGGCCGGCGAGAGAGGCGGTGCACTGAACATGCGTCCAGCCTAGTCGCGCCCCTGCGTCGCCCAAATCGGCGCGCGCGTCATTCGTCGGGTTTATCAGGGCGTTTGTCGCAGATATGCGGCGTTCACGGCGTTTGTGGTGCCGTTAGGGCACAATCCGGTGCGACGAATGGAGCGTGGCGTAATCGTTGCGGTGGATGTGAGAGGCGTACAGAGCGCCAGACCAAGCTCGCTCCCCGCAGCCTTGAGCGTGCTTCATGTGAGCACGAACCCCACCACCGGCAGTTTGACCGGGTACGGGTTCGAGCGGAGCGGAAGCAATCGAGAAATGGTGCCGGCTGAGGGATCGGGCTCGCTCCCCGCAGCCCTGAGCGCGTTCCATGCGAGCATCGACCCCGACACCGACCGCGGTGACAGGCTCGGGTCGAGCGGAGCGGGAACAAAGGAAAAATGGTGCCGGCTGAGGGACTCGAACCCCCGACCCCCTGATTACAAATCAGGTGCTCTACCAGCTGAGCTAAGCCGGCAACCAAGGGCGACCTGATACGCGGGGCCGGGGAGCGGGACAAGTCCCTGATGCAATCGGAACTGCCCGGTCCGCCGGCCGTGTCGCGGATCAGTCCTTGACGGCGACGCCGTCCATCGCGGTGAGGATGGCGGCGGCGATCACGAAGCCGATCAGCGTATGCGCGCCGTCGAGCACCAGCAGCATCATGGGCTGCATGGCGTAGGCGATGTCATAGGCCATCGTCGTCACCACGAAACCGGCCCACAGGAAGACCGCCCATTTCACGGCACTGGCAAGGCCGTCGGCTTTCAGCGCTTTCAGGGCCAGACCCAGAAAGGCCGTGGTGACCAGCGTGATGGCAAAGCCCATCGCCATGGCCGGCCCGGCGGACGCTTCGGCGTCGGCCATCTGGGCGTCGGTGAAGGCCCACAGCCCTGTCCAGAGCTCGGCGAAAAGCGCGCCATACCAGATGGCGCCCACAGCGTAGAAGGCGAGTGTGGCGACGATGAGCGCCACAATGTTCAGCCCGAGAATTCGCGGCATTTGGTGTTTCCTCCCCATTGAAGGGCCTGTATGTCTCACGGCCCCGGGACGAGTCCCCTTCGGCTCGCCCCTGACGCGAACACTCTACTCCAATCGCCGCGCAAGAGAAGAAAGTCGAAATGGCCCGGATACTGATCACCAGCGCTCTGCCCTACATCAATGGCGTCAAGCATCTGGGCAATCTCGCGGGGTCCATGCTGCCCGCCGATGTCTATGCGCGCTTCCAGCGGGTGATGGGTCATGACGTGCTCTATGTCTGCGCCACCGACGAGCATGGCACCCCGGCCGAGCTGGCGGCAGCGACGGCCGGACAAAGCGTGCGCGAGTATTGCGACGAGCAGCACGACATCCAGAAGCGCGCTGGCGACGGGTTCTCGCTCTCCTATGATGTGTTCGGCCGCACCTCGAATGCGCCGAATATCGAGCTGACCCAGCATTTCGCCGAGGTGCTGGAAGAGAAGGGCCTGATCGAGGAGCGTCTGGAGCACCAGGTCTTCTCCATCGATGACGACCGTTTCCTGCCGGACCGTTATGTCGAGGGCACGTGTCCGCATTGCGGTTTCGAACGCGCCCGGGGCGACCAGTGCGACAATTGCGGCCGCCTGCTGGAACCGACGGACCTTAAAGAGCCGTACTCCAAGATTTCCGGCTCGAAGAATCTGGAAGTGCGCGAGACCAAGCATCTCCATCTCCTGCAGACGAAGATGGAAACGAAAATCCGCGACTGGGTGGACGCCTCGACTGAATGGCCCAGCCTGGCCAAGTCGATCGCCTATAAATGGCTGGACGAGGGGCTGCGCGACCGCTCCATCACGCGCGACCTGAAATGGGGTGTGCCGGTGACCAAGGACGGCGCACCACGGCCGGACTTCGAGAACAAGGTCTTCTATGTCTGGTTCGATGCGCCCATCGGCTATATCGGCGCAACGGTCGAATGGGCCGACGCCACGGGCGGGGACTGGGAAAGCTGGTGGCGCACCGACAAGGGCGCGGATGACGTCACCTATGTCCAGTTCATGGGCAAGGATAATGTCGCCTTCCACACCGTGTCCTTCCCGGCGACCATTCTGGGGTCCGAAGAGCCCTGGAAGACGGTCGACAAGCTGAAGGCGTTCAACTGGCTGACCTGGTATGGCGGCAAGTTCTCGACCTCGGAAAAGCGCGGTGTCTTCATGGACCAGGCGCTCGACCTGCTGCCGGGCGATTACTGGCGCTGGTACCTCACCGCGAACGCGCCGGAAGGCTCGGACTCGGCCTTCACCTGGGAGCATTTCCAGTCGCTGATCAATTCCGACCTGGCCAATGTGCTGGGCAATTTCGTCAACCGGATCACCAAATACACCGCCTCCAAGTTCGACGGGCAGGTGCCGTCTGCCGGTGAGCCCGGCGAGGCGGAAGCCTGGATGGCGGCCGAGCTGGAGACCCGTCTTCCGGCCGTGGTGGCGAATATGGAAGCCATGGAATTCCGCAAGGCGGCGTCCGAAGTGCGAGCCATCTGGGCGGCGGGCAATGAGTATCTCACCCGGGCCGAGCCCTGGGTGAAGTACAAGACCGATGTCGATGCGGCAGCCGTCGGCGTGCGGACCGGGCTCAACCTGGTCGCGCTGTTCGGCATTCTGGCCCAGCCTTTCATCCCGCAAGCGGCTGCGAAGATTCTCGACGCTGTCGGTGTTCCGGCCGACAAGCGCAGCTGGTCGTTCGACGGCCCGGCCGCGGACCTGCTGGACGCGTTGCCGCACGGCCACGCCGTGACGCCGCCGGACGTGCTGTTCGCCAAGATCGAGGATGCGCAGGTCGCCGAATGGACCGAGCGTTTCGGGGGCTCGGACGCGGCCCGGGATTGACGGTTTGCGGCAAGTGGTGGTCTTGACGAACCGTCGGTCCCAAGGCCCACTGGCTGACAAGAGATCAATGGGGGAGAGGGCGTTTTCACGCTCTCATTTGATGCGATGAAGTCACCCATCACAGCGGTATTCGTGACGGCAAGTCTGGCGACGGCAAGTCTGGCGACGGCGAGTATGGCCCAGTCCGACGCCGACTGGCGTGCAGTCGACCCGGAGGACCTGCTCCTCATCGAGGTCGAGGACGGCACCATCGCCATCGAACTGGCCGACTGGATTGCGCCGGACCATGCCGCCCGCATGCGGCAGGCGGCGCGTGACGGCTTCTTCGACGGGCGGGACTTCTATCGCGTGATCGACGGTTTCGTGGCCCAGGCGGGCCGCGGCGAGGAGGCCGATTCGATCGAGCTGCCGCAATATCCGGCGCTGGCGGGCGAGTTTACCGTGCCGGCCGGAAGCGTGACCTTCACGCCGATGGTCGATGCCGACCTCTATGCGCCCACCGTCGGCCATGTCGCGGGCTTTCCGGCGGCCATGAATGAAGCGGGCGATGAAGTCTGGCCGATCCATTGCCCTGGCACGGTCGCCATGGCGCGCGGCAATGAGCCTGACAGTGGCGATGTGGAATTCTACATCGTCATCGGGCAGGGGCCGCGCCATCTCGACCGGATCATGTCAGTCTTCGGCCGTGTCATCGACGGCATGGAGCATGTGCAGGCGCTGCGCCGGGGAGATCCCGCGGTGAATTCCGGCGTCATCGCCGACCCGGCTGAACGGGACACGATCCTGTCGGTGCGCGTGGCGGCCGATCTTCCCGAAGCCGATCGTCCCGCCTACGAGGTCATGCGCACGGACAGCCAGACCTTTCACGACGCCAAGGCGGCCCGCCGCAACCGCACGCATCCCTTCTTCTTCGAGACGCCGCCGGCCGTGATCGAGGCCTGCCACATGCCGGCTGCCGTGAGGCGCGCCGGATGAGCGACACCGAAGACACGGTCCAGTCGATGATCGGCGCGGCGCTGCACGCCGATGCACCGGGCGATATCATTGCCGAGATCGAGGCCGCGCTGGGGTCGGACGACCGGTGGGTCCTCAATGCCTGCATCCTGTCGATCGGTCACATGGCGCGCCGCTTCAAGACCTACCCGGCCGATCTGAAGGCCCGCGTCTGGCTGGCCGCACGGACGAGTTCGCACGCCGATGTGCTGGCGGGAACGCTGGGGGATGCGGAAAGCGATATCGCGACATTCAAGGCCGAGGCGGTATAATGGGCCGACCGGATATTTCAGCGGCAGAACTGGATCGTCTGGAACGGGCGGCGGCGCTGTTGCTGGAAGCCGAAGACCGGCTGCCCGTCCTCAAGACCATTGCCTGGAACCGCTCCCTGGCCGATGCCTTCTTCGAGAGCGGCGAGCGTGAACTGCCGCGTCCGGTCTATCCGCACATCGATCCCGGGCCCTCCCTGGAGCGTGTCGCCGAGGCGCGCCGCCTGATTGACGGGTCGAGCCCGGTGCATGACTGGCTGCTGCGCCTCAGCGAAACGGTCGCCGATACCGCGCACATGCTCGAGGCGGTCGGGACGGCAGATTTTCACCGCTATTCCAGCCGGCTCTATGGCGGGCCGGCCAGCCCGATTGCCGACGGCAAGCGCACGGCGCTGGATCTGGCGCGGCGGCTGGACGATGTGCTCGCCGATTTCGACGGCGCAGCGGTGCGGCTCGAACCGCCGGAGGTGCTCACGGCCGACGATCTCAAGGCGCGGCTGGATGCCGAATTGCCGGCCGCTTTCGGTGCGGTGGCGCCGCGGGTCGAGGTGACGCTGGACGTGTCCGCCAAGGCCGCGGCCGGGCGCGACTATATCAAGCTGCGCGCGGATGCGGCTTTCTCGGATCTCGACGTGGTGCAATTGCTGCAGCACGAGGCCTTCATCCATATCGCGACCAGCCAGAACGGGCTGCGCCAGACGCATTTCCCGGTGCTTGCGGAAAGCCATCCCGGCAATGCGCGCACCCAGGAAGGCCTGGCCGTCTTCGCCGAATTCATCTCCGGCGCGCTCGATCCGCGGCGCTTCCGGCGTCTCGCTGACCGGGTGATTGCCATCGACATGGCGGCCCGGGGCGCCGACTTCATCCAGCTCTACCGCTTCTTCCGCGAGCGCAATGACCGCGATGCGCCGATCGAGGCCTTCGAGAGCGCACGGCGCGTAGTGCGCGGCGGCGTGGCGGGCGGCGGCGCGCCCTTCACCAAGGATTCCATCTATCTGGGCGGGCTTCTGGAAGTGCACAATTATCTGCGCACGGCCGTGCGGGCTGGCGATATCGCGCTGATCCGCCTGCTGTTTGTCGGCAAGATCGACCTGATGGATCTGGAAGCGATGAAACAGCTGCGCGAAGGCGGCCTGATTGTCGAGCCGGCCTTCATGCCGCCCTGGGCGACGGATCTGCGCTATCTCCTGTCCTACCTGGCCTATTCGACCTTCCTCAACGAGATCGACCTGCGCCATGTCGCGGCGCGTTACGAGCCGCTGTTCACCAGTTGATGGCAGCTGCGGGCGTCAGGCCCAGTCGCGGCGGCTGAGCCAGATCACCAGCAGGACGAAGAGAAGCGTGCCGCCGCCGCCGCCCAGGGCGAGCGCGATCTGCGCGCGTTCCGGGTCTGTCGCCAGCATGTTCACCGGCATCAGCCACGGGAAGAATATCCCGTACTCGGAACTCGTCGCCGCGACGGCCACGAAAGTGCCGCCGATGCCGATTGCCACCGGGGCGGCGAAGCTGCGGAAGCGGTGGGCGATGCCCCATTGCACGGCGGCGACGCAGATCCCGGCGATCCACATCTGCCCGTGCAGGCGAAAGGCCAGCGCCCAGTCCGGCGCGCCTGCAATGACAAGCTCCGGATCGACCAGAAGCGCGGTCCACGCAGCAGCGAAAGCGGCGAGCGCCACACTGGCCGAGACGAGCGCCATCGTGCCCAGAAGAACCAGGATCTTGGCGGTGAAGATCTGCCAGCGCGGCACCGGCAGGGCGAGCGACCAGGACCAGGTGCCCGGACCGTGTTCGGTCTGGGCCATCAGGGCGGCCAGGCCGATCGTGGTCATGGGCAGAAGGAAATAGGCCCAGATCGCCGAGCCCGACATGACCAGTATGGTCCACTCGCCGGCGCCATGGCCGCTGGTCATGGCCAGCACACCGAGCAGATACACCATGACGGCCGGTGTCGCCGCGACGAGCAGGACGAGCGAGCGGCGCAGTTTGAGGATTTCACATCCGATAGCGCGGATCATGCGGCGGCCTCCTTGAGCGGCTCGCTGGTCAGATCGAGGAAAAGGCTCTCCAGATCCGCGCGAAGCGGGGCAAGGGCGCTGACGGCAATCCCGGCGCCGACGAGGGCGGCGTTGAGCCGGGCCGGATCGCCATCGCCGGTGAGGACAATGGATCCGGTCACTTCGTCCTGGCTGACCACTGAAAAGCCATGTGCGCCTGCCAGCGCGATGGCCGCGTCAGGCTTGTCGCACCGGATTTCCAGGCGCTGGCCGGTGCGGACTGCGAGCGCGCCGATGGCGCCGTCGAACACGGTTTCGCCCTGGCGCATCACCCCGACATGAGTGGCGATCTGTTCGACTTCGGACAGGAGGTGGCTGGACATGAAGACGGTGGCGCCCGTGCGTTCGGGCAGATCGCGGATCAGGGCGCGCATGTCGCGCATGCCGGACGGGTCGAGCCCGTTGGTCGGTTCGTCGAGAATCAGCAGCCGGGGTTCCCCGATCAGCGCGCGGGCGAGGCCCAGGCGCTGGCGCATGCCCAGCGAGTACTGGCCCACCTTGCGCCCGGCGTCGCGGGTCATGTCGACCGTCTCCAGCACCGCCTCGATGCGCGCCTTGGGCAGGTCGAGATAGCGGCAGGCCAGCTGCAGGTTCTCGTATCCGGTGAGGTTGGGATAAAGCGCCGGCGTCTCGACGACGGCCCCGACACGCGCCAGGGCGGCCCGGCGATTGCGCCGGATGTCGTGACCGTCAACGCTCACTGTGCCGGCGTCCGCCCGGATGAGACCCAGAAGGCAGCGGATCGTCGTGGTCTTGCCGGCCCCGTTGGGGCCGAGGAAGCCGTAGATCGCGCCCTGCGGCACGGCGAGATCGACACGGCGCACGGCATCGACGCGGCCATAGCGCTTGGCCAGCCCGCGGACATCGAGGGGCAAGTCGGTCATGTCGCAGAGACTCCTGTCCAGTCCGGCCAGACTGTCCGGCGCCCGTCCAGCGGCACAGGGGGAAAATCCGCGCCTCCATCCCGTACGACGGCGCAAGCGCCTTATCCGTCCTCGTGCAAGATCATCGATTGACGTTTGCGCTGGGCCCCGTTCGAATGGCGAAAATCACTCAGAGGGGAAGCCTGTCATGAAACGCCATCTTTTCGCCGCCACGGCCGTGCTCGGCCTGTCGCTCGCTGCCCAGCCGGCCGTGCTGGCCCAGAGCGAGGATGCGCTCAGCCGTGCGATCGCGGCGGACTATGATGCGCACCTGGAAGCGCTCTACCAGCATTTCCACGCCCATCCGGAACTGTCCCACCAGGAGGTGGAGACCGCGGCACGCCTCGCCGAGGAACTGCGGACGCTGGGCTTTGACGTTACCGAGCAGGTCGGCGGGACCGGTATCGTGGCCGTGATGGAGAATGGCGAGGGGCCGACGCTGATGATGCGGGCCGACATGGACGGTCTGCCGGTGCGCGAGCAGACCGGCCTGTCCTATGCCTCGACCGATACCGGCGTCGATCATCGCGGCGTCGAGAACCCCACCATGCACGCCTGCGCCCACGACACGCACATGACGGCGCTGGTCGGTGCGGCGCGGCAGCTGGTCGAGCGCACGGACGACTGGTCGGGCACGCTGGTGCTGATCGGCCAGCCGGCCGAGGAGCTGGGCGAGGGCGCCATCGCCATGATCGAGGACGGTCTGTTCGAACGCTTCCCGACGCCGGACTTCAACATCTCCTTCCACACCTTCTCGGCCATCCCGACCGGCACGATCACCTATGTGCCCGGCTATGCAATGGCGAATGTCGATTCGGTGGACATCTATGTGCGCGGCCGCGGCGGCCACGGCGCCTATCCGCACACCACCAAGGATCCGATCTATCTGGCCTCGATGATCGTGGTCGGTCTGCAATCGCTGATCTCGCGCGAGCTCTCGCCGCTCGAGCCGGGCGTGGTGACGGTCGGCGCCTTCAATGCCGGTGCCAAGCACAACATCATCTCCGACGAGGCGCACCTGCAGCTCACCGTGCGCTCCTATTCCGACGAGACCCGCAATCACCTGCTCACCGGCATCCAGCGCATCGCCAATGCCCAGGCCGAGGCGTACGGGCTGACCGAGGCGGAGTATCCGCGCATCGAGATCGAGGAGACCTATACGCCGGCACTCTACAATAATCCGGATCTGGCCAGCCGCGCCGTCGGCACGCTGCGGGCCCGTTTCGGCAATGAGGCCGTGGTGGAGACCGACCCGGTGATGGGCGGCGAGGACTTCTCGCAATACCACCGCACCGAACACGATATCCCAACCTTCATGTTCTGGGTCGGCGGCACCACCCAGGCGCGGCTGGACGAGTACACCGCCAACGGCCAGGTGCCGCCGTCCAACCACTCGCCCTTCTTCGCCCCCGACGATCCGGAAGGCACGATCACCCAGGCGGCCGAAGCCATGACCAGTGTCGCCCTGGACATCCTCTCGCCCGCAGAAGGCGAATAGGCACACGACCGGTGTCCGGCTTCGGCAGCTGGCGAATTGCCGCTGCCGGGCCGGCTCACTAGGTTGGTGGCCGATCAAGGGGAGGGGTGAGGCATGTCGCTGATTCCGGCAGACAATCATCTGGCCGTCATGGCCGCATTGTTCACGATCGCCGCGGTGGCGTTTCTTCTGGAGAAGACCCGCATCGGCGCGCTGGTCACCGGCACGGTCTCGGCGATCTTCATCGCCATCCTGGCGGCCAATCTGCGCATCATCCCCAGCTCGGCCCCGGCCTATGATTTCGTCTGGACCTATTTCGTCCCGGTCCTGATCCCGCTTTTCCTGATGAAGGCGGACCTCAAACGGATCTTCTTCGAGACCACCCGCATGGCGGCGGCGTTCATGCTCGCTTCGGCGGCGACCGTGATCGGTGCGGTGATCGCCTTTTCCCTGATCCATGTCGGCGATTACGAGGCCGGCGCTGTGGCCGCGGAGTACGGATCCCGCCAGGCTGCCGCGGCCGGTGCTTTCACGGCGACCTATATCGGCGGCTCGGTGAACTACGGCGCGCTGATGAGCTCCACCGGGCTCGGCGCTGCAGACCCCAGCTTTGCCTCGGCTATGACGGCGGTCGACAATCTCTATTCCGGCTTCTTCCTGGCCCTGCTGGCCATTATCCCCGGTGTCAGCTGGATCGCCTCGCGCTTCGTCCAGCGCGATCACAGCCAGGGCGAGATCGAGGTCGCCGAGGAAGATCCGATCTCGCCGGCCTCGCTGACCCTGTCCATGGCCTATGCCCTGGTGGTGGTCGCGCTCGGCTCCCTGGTGGCCGACCTTCTCGACCAGGTCTGGGACGATGCCGGCCGCAAGTGGAAGTTCGCGATCATCTCGGTGCTCTCGCTGATCCCGGCCACGGCATTCCCGAAGACGATGGGGCGCTTGCGCGGCGGTTACGAGATCGGGATTGCGCTCAGCTTTGTCTTCTTCGCGATGATCGCGGCGGGTGCCGATGTGGTGTCGCTGCTGCAGCTTGCACCGATCCTGATGCTGCTGATCGGCATTCTTCTGGTGGTGCACGCGATTGTGCTGTTCGGTCTGGGCAGCCTTCTGCGCCTGTCCCTGCCGGAACTGATCACGGCCTCGAACGCCGCCATCCTCGGCGCCACCACGGCGCCGGCCCTGGCAGCGGCCAAGGGCTGGAAGGATCTGGTCACGCCCGGCGTTCTGGTCGGTGTGCTGGGCTATGCCATCGGCACGCCCATCGCGACGCTCGTCTTCGAGTTCTGGCCGGGCTGACACACGCCACGACATTACGCGAGCTTCACGCCGCCTTCAGCTGCCCGAAGGATGCGGACTGTCATAGACTGCATCCGATAGGGACCTCCCGTGCATCGTAGGGGGGAGAAGCGAATTTGGAGGGAGTTCCATGACTGACAGAACCATGACCGGAAAGATTGTCGCCGGTGCCGTGGCAACGATGGCCGGTATCGGTGCGCTGTCGATGGCGGCCAATGCCCAGACGGGCGGCGGTCAGAGCTATGACGGCGATCATGTGCGCGTCGAGAATTTCATCGGCCGCGTGGAAGTCCGCACCGGCGGATCGGACATTCGCGTCGAGATCCGCAATCCCGGCGATGTCGCCGAGGATCCGGTCGCCAGCGGCGCCCGCAATGGCGTGACGATCGATGGCGGCCAGAGCGTGCGCAATCTGAACTGCCGCACCCGCGACAATGAAATCCTCATCGGCCGGCGCTTCGCTTCGCATTCCATCGACGAATATCCGACCCTGGTCATCACGGCGCCGGACACGATCACCTTCGAACTCGATGACAGCGCCTTTGTCGGCGAGGCCGGCGACCTGGGCGGGCTGGACCTGTCGATGAACAGCTGCGGCCGGTTCGAGGCCGGAGCGATTGCCGGCGAGGCCGACATCCGCATCAACGGTTCCGGCGATGTGACCGTCGGGGATATCGGCGGCGATGCCGATATCGGCATCAATGGTTCCGGTGATGTCGTGACCGGCACGATCGGTGGACGCATCCATGTCGGGATCAACGGGTCCGGCGATGTGGAAACCCGTGAGGTTGCCGGCGACAGCGAAGTCGATATCAACGGGTCCGGCGACGTCGAGTTCGCGCGTGTGGCCGGTCTCGATGTCGACATCTCGGGCTCCGGCGATGTGGTCGTCGGCAGCATGGACGGTGCCTTCAACGCGGGCATCGCCGGTTCCGGTGACATCACCGTGCGCCGCGGTCAGGCCCAGCCCTTCGAGGCGAACATCAACGGTTCCGGCGATATCAGCTTCGGCGGTACGGCGACCGACGTGCGTATCCGCGAAGGCGGTGGCGGCGATGTCGAGATTGCCGAGATCGAAGGCTCGATCGACTGGCGCCGCAATGGCCGCACCGTGCTGCGCTCCGGCGGCAGCAAATAAGCTCCAGCAAGTGGCGTCCCGGTCCGGTCCGGCCTCACGGCCGGGCCGGGCGCCATTTTGCTGCTTCGTACAGGGCGATCGCGGCGGCGTTCGACACGTTCAGGCTTTCCACCGCCTGCGTCATCGGGATGCGCACCAGCTGATCGCAGGAGGCGGCCACACGCGGCCGCAATCCTTTTTCTTCCGATCCCATCACCAGCACGATACCCGGACCGTGACCCTTGCCGTCCGGTCCGGCCAGCGCGGCCGCCAGCTCGGTCTCGCCTTCGCCGGCCAGGCCCAGCACGAAACGGCCGGCCTTGCGGAACTCGGTCAGCGTGTCGGCGATATTGGTGACGCGCACATGGGCGACCCGTTCCGCCGCGCCCACAGCGCTCTTGCAGACCGTGCCGAAAAGCGGCGGGGCCTTGCGGTCCTGCATCACCACGGCGCGCACGCCGAAGGCCGCTGCCGAGCGCAGGATCGCGCCGACATTGTGCGGGTCGGTGATCTGGTCCAGCACCAGCAGCGCGCCATGGGTCGGATCGGTGACGCCGGCCACCGGCTCGGCATCGAGAGCTGCTGCGCGGGCCGCGAAACCCTGGTGCACCGCACCGGGCGGCAGATCATTGTCCAGCGCGCGCGGTTCGACGGTGTTGGCCGGTGTGCCTTCGGGCAGTTCACGCGCGGCATTGCGCGTGACGCGCAGCTCGAGGATTTTCCGGCGCGGATTCGCGACAGCGGCGAGCACTGCGTGACGCCCCCAGATCCATCCCGAATCGCCAGTGCCAGCAGGCCTGGAGCCGCGGCTGTAATCGGGGCGTTTGGGGCTGTTGCGCCTTGGGTTCTTCGTCACTATAGTCCGCGCTCCTGTTTCGGGGCTCCGCCCGGTGAGGCCTGCCATAGCACGGCTGAAGCCAAGCTGAGAGACTTCGTTGCAGGACATCCTTCCGCCGGTTATTTCCGGACATGAAGGCACCCTGTGGAGGGGTGGGAGAGTGGTTAAATCCAGCAGACTGTAAATCTGCCCGCTATGCGTACGCTGGTTCGAATCCAGCCCCCTCCACCAGCCTTCGCTCGCTGGCGCGAGCTTCGGCTAGGCAAGCCCCCACATTTCCCGAGCGAAGGCTGTCGCGCCGAAGCCTTGGCGTAGGCGGACCGTCCGCGACACGCTCCGACATCCTATGCGGCTCGCTGGCGCGAGCTTCGGCTAGGCAAGCCACCACATTTC
>Ga0189275_100311_pt1 | contig 30358 bp, 24 predicted proteins | sample N19A6minimetaG_FD_130329 | JGI IMG/M metagenome (GOLD analysis project Ga0189275, IMG submission 130329) | Marine microbial communities from the Costa Rica Dome - N19 A6 mini metaG | ecosystem: Environmental > Aquatic > Marine > Oceanic > Photic zone | place: Costa Rica: the Eastern Pacific...
GAACATGGTCCCCCGCCCCCGCAGGTGCAGGGACATATACCTATACCGTGGCCGCAACGGCACCCTGCGCAACAGATGCAACTGCGACCATAACCGTCACAGAACAACAACAGCCCGATGCAGATAATCTGAGCAACGTAGAGGCATGTGATTCTTATGTCCTGCCTGAATTAACCAATGGAAACTATTTTACTGGAAGTGGGGGAACAGGAACACCTTTGTCCGCTGGGGATGTTATTTCAACTTCCCAAACTATATATATATTCAGTCCAGGCAATGGGATATGCCCTTACGTAGAAAATTCATTTTCCGTGAACATTACTGGATTTAGTGTCTCTACCCATGTTCAGCATGAAACCTGCTGGGAAAATGACAATGGTTCGGTCTCAATAGAAATCGGAGATGCGGATTTCCCTGTTACCGTTCAGCTTAACAGTATGGAACCTATGGTTTTCAATACAGATTCATTCTCCATAACCGATTTGTCTCCTGGAAATTATGAAATGAGTGTGATTGATGACACAGGTTGTGAAACCAATACAAATTTTACCATTCTGCAAGGCGGACCCAACCTTAGTGGTTCGGTAGATGTAATGTATTTGTGCGATGCCAACCTTCCATCAAACACAATTGATGTAACTCTCTCTGATTCATCTATCAGCAGTGATGTGCTATATGCTCTGGACTCTACTGACCCGAATGATTTTATCCTAAGTCCTGATTTTGGAAATATAAATCCTGGAAACCATAGTCTATTCATACTCCACAGCAATGGTTGTGTAGGTGAGATTACATTTGAGGTTGAAAACTTTGAACCATTAGAGTTATCGCTTACCAGCGAATATGTGAATCAAATCACTGCAAATGTTACTGGTGGCACTGCGCCTTACACCTATTATTTTGATGATAATGATGCAACTGATTCCAACACATATACCATTACCAGAAGTGGAGCCTTTACAGTAAGAGTGATTGACAGTAATGGTTGCGAGGTTGTACAAAGTATTTCCATGAACTTAATGGAAATCACTATTCCGGATTTCTTTACTCCAAACTTTGATGGACAAAACGATTATTGGGCTCCAAGAAACACTGAACTGTTCCCTGATATAGAAACATACATTTTTGATAGATATGGAAGAAAGATATGGACTCTAGGGCCTTCGGAGGCCTGGGATGGCGAATATGATTCAAAACCTATGCCATCTGGCGATTATTGGTATATAGTAAAATTAAATGATGGGTCTGGACGTGAGTTTGTAGGACACTTTACATTGTATAGATAAAATTGAATTGATAGATGAAGAAAATTATAATGACATTAATGTGTATGAGTTTTTTACTGATGAAGGGACAGGAATTGACCATACCTCAATTGTCTCAATACTTATCGGACAACCCGTTTTTAATGTCGCCTACCTATGCTGGAATTGGAAACTATGTTAAGGTAAGAATGAATGGGGTAACCCAATGGGTAGGTATTAAGGATGCTCCAGATACACAGACATTGTCCGCCGATGTGCGTTTGGGAAACCGATCAGGAATTGGGATGGTGATTTACAATGATTCCAATGGTGAAACCAAACAACGGGGAGGCAAAGTTTCTTTTGCACACCATTTAACCATGGATAAATATGACGACCAATACTTCTCCTTCGCATTGTCCTTCAACCTTAATCAGATTAGATTCGATATTGAAAATTTTGACCCTGAAGCCGGTGATGATCCTGCCATAACAAACGACAGGTCATCCAGCAATCCAAATTTTGATATTGGAGTCTTGTACCGTCGTAACGGATTTTACCTGAGTGTCAATGCCGCCAATATTTTGAACAAACAGTTGGAAAAATTCGACCCTATTTTTGAACCGAACACTTTACGTAATTACTCTGTGTATTCTGGATATAAATTCAGAAAAAGTAGAAGGGCCGACTTTGAAATAGAACCTTCTGTCTTTTTCCAATATTTTGAAAATGATGGAAGATCTATAACGGATGTAAACACCAAGTTCAAATGGTACGATTTTCTGGACTATTACTATGCTGGACTTACTTATAGGTTTTTGAACGATCAGTTAGGATCCCCACTTTATATAGCCCCAATTATTGGGCTGAAGAAGGGGGATTTTTACTTCGGTTACTCATATCAAGTCATTGTAAACGAATTACTCGGATATTCCTCGGGGACCCATGTGGTTACCCTTGGAATCGATTTATTTCAAGGAATATCAAATTGCTCATGTACTTATTAATATTAACATTATGAAAATGCTTACCCAATCTTTATCAAAAATTTACCTACTATCTTTAATTATCGGTATGTCTTGTTTGTCCTGTAGTCAGGATGATGCGGTATTATCTGCCTTGGATAGTCCCGAAGTTGTTGTTCAACAATCTACCAAGGACACATTGGTTTATGCCATTGTGGACAACTACAAAATTCCCATTGTTCTTTCGATTCCCGAAGGTTGTGATTCCGGAGGGCATTCTGCAGTAGTTGTAATGCACGGTTCAGATGGAATGTGGATTGATCATGATCCAAAAACAGGTAAAATGTCAGGTCAAAATAGCGAATGGCGAGAATTGTTCAATGCAAATTGTATAATCGGTGCATTTGTGGATAGTTATTCGGGCAGAGGAGTATCCACCCGATCGGGAAAATGGACAACTGCTCCGGATAATTTTAAAATAAGCTCACAGTTTATTCGACCAAGAGATGCCTATGCCGCCCTAGATGTATTACGAAAGCTTAAATTGGAAGACGGCACCAATTTGGTCAACCCTAAAGATGTAGGGTTACTTGGGTTTTCAGATGGGGCAAGCGCTGTTGCCTCTACCTTGTACAATACGAACAAGACACCTGCCGATTGGCAATGGACCCAAACTTTTGATGGAAAGGAATACAATTCCTCCTCTGGGGTTTTAGCTCCGGCACCCAACCCAGAAACAGGGTTTGCAGGAGGTGTATTTTATTATGGTGGTTCTGGCGGCTACAATTATTGGGGAGCAAGTCCGTGTGGCGGAAATGCCCTAAACGGAAATGTTTTTGAGCCCTATGCACCAATGTTATATCAAATCCCATCGGACGGCTATTTAACGGAAAACACGCTTTGTATGATCGATGTTCTTAAGGAAAAGGGAGCTCCAGTTGAATTTAGAATATACGAAGGTGTTGGCCATGGGTTTGATTTCGGGGACAACAACAAAAGAGCCATTGCGCGAACCAATGCCATAAATTGGTTTAAAAAAATATTCGAAAATAATTAGTAAATCATCAGTAGTTCATAATCTACTCCCGGAAGGACCGAACACCAAGTACATATGTTCAACTTAATTTATTGAACCATATTATACCCCAATAATATTGAACCAAACTCCTGAAATAGGACCAAATCAGAACACCTAAAACTTAAATGACAATGAAAGGGAATTTTTTAGAAAAATGGATTTTAGACCTGGTAAAATCAGAATACGAATTTGGTAAAATACCAAAACATGCCTCTTATAAATTAAAGGAGCGAATGGATGATTTTATTGAGGTGACCATTGAATGGATGGATAACGAGAACAATAATCACAAAATTGTTTATCATGCTAGGGCTTATGGAAAAATGAAAGTAAACAGCAGTCTTGAAATTGCCAAGGACCCTGTATTTGAGCTTGAAAATTATTACACATTAGAAATTCATACCTATATCAACCATATAAAAAGGAATTACAGCACGCGAAAAATCGCCAATTATGATGTTATGGGGGTTATTGGCCAGATTCAAAACGCAGAAAAGAAATAAACGGTCTACTCTATAACTTTTCTATGCTTGAGTTGTTAAACTTTCACAGGATTTATGCCAATGCCCGTTTTGGGAATTGGCATAAATCGAGAAGCCCATGCATTTCATCCATAAAAAGGAACATGTAATCGATTGATTTTCATCCGTCAATTGGAAACACCCATTCGTGAATTGGCACCCAAAATACTCAATATTAATTTGTTATTTGTGGTGTGATTTAAAGTTCCCAGGTTTTAAACAAATATTTATTTCATGCATTTACTAACCATAATTTGGACGTTGCTTTGCGCTGCTATTATTATAGGATATCCCGTTTATCTTATAAAAAAGTCCCCATCGATAATGAGGAGTCACGAGGATACTCCCCAATCATCAACTCAAAATACCGTGGAGCTGTTATCTTTTGATATTAGGGAACAATTACCGGGATGGTCCTTTACTTTAGATGTTCCTCAAATCACAGAAAACATACTCAGGAACAATCCAATACTTTTTTATTTAGAGTCGGAGAATTCATGCCTTAAATTACCCTTGAACAACCCCGCAATGGGCTATAAGGTAAATGTATATAAAAATGTAGGGAAGGTTTATGTAACATTTAAATCTATTAAAGATGGAGTTTCGAATTTTTATGTTCCCACATGGCATTTAAAAAAACTCAAAGTTTTGATCATTAAATCCGATGATTCAAGGGTCAACGGTAATTGGGAAACAGGTTCAAATACATCCATGATACACAAAAACCTAAAAAAATCGGGGATAAACATCAACGATTATGAAGATGTTCTAGGTTATGTAAGCAACATCGCATCCATTGATTTTAAAGGGCATTTTATCGCTAAAATGCCCACTAAAAAATCTTTGGGAAGTTTAAGTTCAAAAAGCAAGGAACATACTTTGTGCCATTCGGCATAACAATTATCCAACAAGAAAATTTAGTGTTCTCCTGTTACCAAGTGGGGTTTCATAAAGTCTGTAAACCCCACTTTTACAAAAAGAGAATACTATTATATAAACCCAAAAAGGGCATTCGTGAATTGAAACACCCCTTACATCAAATCAGCATGATTTTTTAACTCTAGGCAATGTAGATTTAACCATTGAAAAAAATAAACTATGGGCTGCACACATGAAATAATTGTTCTTGTCTTCGGTTCTGGCGATGAAGACAGTGCAGTCCAAAATATTTAGATAGATTATTTGATAAAACTCACCATTAGTAATTTCTTCAGCTGAAAGCAAGTATGGGGTTATGCTGCGCAACAGTTAAAACAAGAAAAGAAAGTGGTGAGTTATTTTCACACTTACGCCCCATTGTCCTATAAAAAAATGATGAGCCAGTATTAATTGAGTAAGTGTATACTTCCCCCAAAGAGCTTTTTAAACCAAAGAGCAGTTGTAATTGGTTTTATTTCACTCAGAAAATTAAACAATTAAGTTCAGAAAAAAAGAGTAACTTGATATTAACTAAAAAAACGAAAACAAAGTTGTTTCAATGCTTTATTTTACAAAGTGTAGAACTTCAGCAACTACCCAAATATAAAAATAATAATCAAATTCCCCAACAAATGAAAGAAAAATCTTTTTAAAGTCACAAATCCTATCTCTTTTTTAAACTTAACCCGATTAATGCCCTACTCGATCAACAATGTGCTAAACACAAAAAAATACAACAAAGCAGCCTTTTTATTGCTTGTCACTAAAAGGTTCGACCTATTTAAAATCAAATTTAATTCTACCATTAATCCCGTGCTCTTAACATGGGTATTCTTTGTTCTGTGGTTTATAAGTCCTTTACAACTTATTACTGCCCAACAAATTTCAGACGATCGTGAAGTAACAATGATTCAATCTTCATACTTGAAAGATCAAAGTAATCTTCTGGAAATTGAAGACATTCTCCAACACGACTATAGTTTCACTCCTTTTACAACAAACCCAATAGATAACCTAGATGCTACCTATTGGATTAGACTGGATCTTAAAAAAGACCGTGAAACCTTGTGTACGCAAAAGCAATGGTCACTCAGATCTCCCAGTTTAAGTGAAGCTACTTTATTTAGTGAATACGGGGACGAGATCGAGGAATATAAATTCGGAAAATTTAACAGTACGGAAAAACAAAGTTCTTTATTATACAATAATGGCGCTCCATTCGATAAAGAAGGTTTATTTTTCGATAGATATCTATACGTTAAGATCAAAACATACTTCCCTGTAGCACAACCCTTAAAGTTTCACTACCTACCCAATGTGTCCAACCGATTTTATACCGATTATTATACAGATATGGACTTAAGAACAATCGCACCTTCTCTCTACTATCTAGGGGCTTGTTCTATGATCTGCATAATGTTTTTGGTCATATATTTTACTATCTTGAAAACCGAATTCTTGTTCTATTCATTATACGTTCTGTTTTCTATAATTTATCTTGCAGGTAACAACGTGCCAGAGCTGTACATTTTTTTTAATAGTAAGTATACTTTTTGGATAAACGTCATATCTCAAATATTTATAAATCTCTTCTATCTGATTTTTGCCAAACTATACCTGAACACCAAAAAAAACTACACGTTTTTAAACAGCATAATAAACATTGTTATTGCCGTCCTTATAGTATTGATTATTCTTCATTTCATAGCTTATTTCTTGTCCTATTATCAGTTTCAGGACCAAATATTGGATGTACAGAGAGGATTTATGACCATTTGGGGGCTTTTCTCAATGACCTATTTAGCTTTTAAATACAAGGATTCATTGGTAATTTTTATTGTTCTAGGTTCTTTCATATATATGATCGGGGCCCTGGCCTACTTATTCTCTGGCGATAAAAACTATATGATGACAGGATTGATCATAGAAATCTTGATTTTCTCCCTAGGTCTGGGCTACAAGATAAAACTTGATTATATGGATAGACTTAATCTACAGAAAGAAGTTTTCAGCAAAGAAATAGTTGCCAAACAAGCGCAAATGAACCCACATTTTATTTTTAACTCATTAAGCTCTATTCAACATCTGATCATTCAAAACGATAAAATGTCCGCTCTCAATTATCTTTCAAAATTCTCCAAACTCACCAGAAATGTGCTTGAAAGCTCACATTTGACCACGGTAACACTAGATGAAGAAATCAGTGTAATAAAATCGTATCTTGAGTTGGAATCCTTGCGCTTTGACAGTTCTTTTCAATATAGAATAAACGTGGCAGAGAATCTTGACACTGAAAATGTCAACATACCATTAATGCTTGTGCAGCCATTTGTGGAAAATGCATTGATCCACGGGTTAATAGGCAAAAAAGAGGGGAAAAAAGAAGTTGAAATTAGAATCTACAATAAAGATGGATTCTGCGTGATAGAAGTTGAAGATAATGGTGTTGGACGACATAATAAGAATAGAGTATTAAACAAAACTGGTCAAAAATCCCGCGGGATGCAGATTACCCAAAAAAGGCTACAACTACTCAATAACGGCCAGCCCAACAAAAATACGGTAGAGATTGTGGACAAGTATGATGCTAACAGTCAATCAAAAGGAACCAAAGTGATACTAAAAATACATAACCCCTAATACCAACCCAATGATTTTAAAAGCAGTAATTATCGAAGATGAAAAACATAGCAGGGAAACCCTAAAGTCTATGTTGGAAGAATTTTGCAAAGACGTTCAAGTAATTGCAACGGCCGGCTCTGTTCAAGAAGCCGTAAAAGTATTATCCATTTACAGCCCCGACATTGTTTTTCTGGACATAGAGCTACAATCGGGAGTAGGTTTCGATGTTCTTGAACAGATCAAAGATCCAAATTTTGAGGTGATTTTTACCACCGCATTCGAAAAGTATGCGATAAAGGCCATAAAGTTCAGCTCCTTGGACTATCTACTTAAACCCATAGATCTGGACGAGCTACAACAAGCCGTAGAGAAAGCCAGAACCCGTATGGACACCAATGTGTACCGGGAGCAATTGGATACTTTAATGCAAAGCATCTCCCGCGGTAAGGTTAGACCGGAAAAAATCTGTTTGGCCACCACGGCAGGAATGGAATTTATTGGGATAGACGAAATTATCGCTTGTAAAGCAGATGGCTCCTATACCATCTTTATGCTCGAGGACGAGAACACCCTACTGGTGAGCAAACATTTAAAAGAATATGAAAACCTGTTATCCGAACACCAGTTTATGAGGGTTCATAACAGTTTTCTCATCAATCTAAAAAAGGTAAAAAAGTATGTCAAGTCAGATGGGGGATATGTAATTATGAACAACGATTTGCAGGTAAATATTTCCCCAAGAAAAAAAGACGACCTAATAGAGGCCATGAAACGTTTGTAGAAGGATTTAATCCTTATTGTTTACCAATCCTTTGGTGAATTCGTTCAGTGCTTCGACCTTTTGTTCAAAGTCCCCCTTTAAGGTCTTCCGATATTCGTTCAGATTGTTTACGAGATCATCAATGTTGTCCGGCAGTACATCTTCAAAAAATTGACGAAGGCGCTTGGCCGTTGTTGGCGATTTACCATTGGTGGATATGGCAACTTTCACATTTCCCTTGGTCACTATACCGCCCATATAAAAATCGCAAAATGGAGGATTATCCGCCACATTTACCAATTTACCCAGCTCCCTACAATCATGGTACACTTGCTCGTTGACCTTGGGCTTGTCCGTACAGGCGATCACAATGTGTTTCCCTTTTAGAAAATGATCTGCATAAACATCCTTTGTGATCTCAACATTGTGCTTTTTGGCCAATTCCAAAGTATCGGATAAAAATTCGGGCGCTACCATTTGAACTTGGGCCCGTGGACTGGATTTCAGCAAAAAAGTCAACTTTTCCAAGCCTACGTTACCTCCCCCAACAATGAGTACCTTTAAATGGGAAACCTTTAAAAAAATGGGGTACAACTCATTCCTCTCCATAGCGTTTTGTTTACAACTAAAACTTTGCCAAAGATACTGACTATTTCCGGCCGGGACTACGGATTACTAAAACGTAGGAGGTTCTTTCTGCTTTTTGGAGGATTTAAACTCGTACCTAACAAATAACTCGTGTGATCCCCCTGTATAGCTAGCCAAATTGGAGGTGGTTAGATCATAGGCATACCCAGCACTAAAGTTCGGGTTGATCTGCATGCCCAATAAAGTAGAAAAGGAATCGTCCCAGCGGTAGGCCAATCCAAAGGTAAAGGTTTCCCGTAGCATAGCGTTTACCGATACATCAGCGATAATCGGCGCACCAGGCACCCATTTTACAAAAAAAGCTGGTTTTAACTTTACATCTGGGGTCAAATCCACTACTTTGCCCCCTATAAAATAATAATGTAGTCGTTCAGCAGCTATCTCCTGCTCTTCCCCGTCGTAGTGTTTTTGTGAAAAGAAATTGGGAATAGCAAACCCTAAATATCCTTTTTTGGTATCATAGAACAACCCTGCACCAATAGTAGGGAAAAACTTGCTCTTTATATTATTCTGAAATGCCACATCGGCGTCCTCTGTTAGGCCCTTGGAAAAATCAACATCAAAAATGCGTCCGCCCAATTTCATGCCAAAAGAAAGTTTACTATTGGCACTGTCCAATTGTATGGTATACGAAACATTGCCATCCACAGAAATTTCGGAAGATGGACCAAGGGCATCTCGGGAAATAATCCCCCCTGCCCCGATTTTATTCTCCAATGGCATATCCACGGCCAATACTTGGGTATTCGGAGCTCCATTTACACCTACCCATTGCGAACGATGCAACAATAGAGCAGTTAAATGGCCATGGTTACCGGCAAATGCAGGGTTAACACTCATGGTATTGTACATGTACTGGGTAAACTGGGGGTCCTGTTGAGCATAACCGGAATAGACAAACAGAACCATGAGCAGAAAACAGATTTGCCTTGCCCCTTTTACTTTATGTTTAAACCAAACCATCCCCATACTTATCTGTTTATATACAACCAATCGGTTCGTGGTTCCGAACCATCGCCCAAATCCAACACATAATAATATGTTCCCACGGGCAATTGATCCTCTGGTTGAACTACGGCACGGCCATTAGTGGTACCGTCCCAATCATTTTTATACGATCTTGTCTGGAAAACAATATTTCCCCATCGGTTGTACACTTGTAGCGAATTGTTCGGATATTGCGCAATACAATCGATTTTAAAATAGTCGTTTACCCCGTCCCCATTGGGCGAAAACTCGTTATACACCACCAAACAACCAGGTTCCACAAAAGCCTCAGCGGAGTTATTGCTTTCATCTATATCCCATTGATCTACAAATGCCAAACTCACTCGGTTGATGTAATCGTCAACATCCGCAACCTCAACCGTAAGCAATAGTGTGGCCGATTCTGTTGTTGGCAAAGATTCAATTTCCCAAAAAGAGGCCGATGCATCGTACGTTCCATTGGTTGTTTCGTGGCTTACATATGTATATCCCAATGGCAACTCTTCCTGAATTCCGATATGGGTGGCGTCATCTAAACCTTGATTGACAACGGTAATCTCAAAAATTACCTCATCCCCGATATTGGGCGAGGCATTGTCCACATGTTTTGTGATGACCAGATCGGTTGTTTGTGGCACTACAAAAGCAGCGGCCTCATCGTCATCCACAATGCCATCGGAAAGATCATCTGCATTGGTACCTGTTGATGGGTCACTGTCAGGATCTGGATATAAACTTGACGATATATATGCTTCGTTCAAATATTCGTTCTCCGTCCCTGTGGGCGGATTGACCACCGCCAAAATCTCCAAGCTTTCCGTATCCTGATTCAAAATTGCCCTATTAATGTTCCATAGTCCAGCATTTGCTTGGTAAACACCTGCGGTAGCACTATGGGATTCGTAAGTATAACCGATAGGCAATATATCGGTAACCGAAACATTTCTTGCATCGGACGGCCCATTATTGGTAATGCTCACCACAAAACGAACTAGATCTCCCACATTCGGGTTGGCATTATCCACCGTTTTGGATAAAGAAAGATCGTTAAGTCCGCCCGGAACTGGAATTATCGTTGATTGATCATCCTCAGAGCCCAAGTTGTTGTTTGGGGTGGAATCGGGGTCATAAATGTCCGAAGCTATAAGTTCGGCAGTATTCTTATACTCTCCATTTGGAAGTACGATTACTCTTATTTCCAAAGTTTGGGTTGTTGCATTGGCAAGGGAAGGCAGATCCCAAGACCCTGCTATTTCATCATAAACACCGGCAGAAGGCATGGCGGACACAAATTGATAACCATTCTCCAGTTCATCTTCGATGATCAGCCCGGTCGCATGGTTGGGGCCATTGTTGGCAATTTGAATGGTAAAGACCACTTCATCACCAACTTGAGGATTCATGCTGCTTACAGTTTGACTTATTGAAATATCCGCCACTTGTCGTGGAGATATTGTTTTATAATCTTGATCATCCTCTGTTGGGATATTGTTGTTCGGTGTGGAATCTACATCAAAAAAAGTAGCACTTACCACTTCGGAGTTTATATCGTAATCTCCTGTCGGGTTCACTTCAGCTACGATGCTCAGCTCCATCTGGGTTGCCAAGGCAAGATTCCCAACATTCCAAAGTCCTGTAGATGGATCAAACGACCCATTAGAATTATCGGAAATATATGTAAATCCATCCGAAAGTAAATTTTCCAAGGCCACTCCAATGGCATCACTGGGACCTTGGTTGGCCAATGTTACGGTAAAGGTTACCTGTGTTCCTACATCAGGAAACTCGTTGTCCACCGCCAAGTTCAAATTTAAATCTGCAGATGGCACGGGTGTAGTACCAGCACTATCTTGATCGTTTTCAAAAACATTATTGTTATTGGGAATGGAGTTGGGGTCCAATTGATCTGCGGCAAATACTTCGGTTACATTAAAGTAATCCCCTTGATCGTTCACTGTTGCCACTATAGAAAGTGTTTCTGTGTTTCCATCGCCGATATCTGCGTTTAAGGTCCACATACCCGTTGTAGGGATATAAATTCCCGCAGTTGCGCCATGGGAAACATAGGTATAACCGTCCGGTAATAGATCCATAATTTGAACCCCTGAGGCTTCACTAGGGCCTAAATTGGTAATGTTTAGGGTAAAGATCACATTTTGTCCCACGTACGGGCTCAATTCGTTTACGGATTTGCGCAACAGGAGATCGGCCACCGGAACTACAATTGGTTCTATGGTCTGTTGATCATCTTCGGTCTCGTTATTGTTATTGGGGCTTGAATCTATATCCCTTTCGGCCACATTGGTCAACTCGGCCGTGTTGCTGTAGTTTCCAGTTGGCAACACATCTACGGATATTTCCAAAGTCTCCGAAATCCCGTTCGCCAAATTGCCCACTACCCAAGAACCATTGGTGGCATTGTACGTTCCCACAGATGGGTTTGCTGCCAACAACTGATATCCTGTTGACAGTACATCCGTTACCACAACATTGGTGGCATCACTGGGGCCATTGTTTTGTACGGTTACCGTAAAGCGTATTTCTTCTCCGACTTCTGGGACAAGTTCGTCAACAGTTTTGGTTATTTCAATATCTACCAACGGTTCGGGGACCACCGAAATACTATCTTGGTCATCCTCTCCCAGAAGACCGTTATTTGGTGCGGAATCCACATCTGTTTGGTCATGTCCTGTAATTTCTGCTGTATTTTCGTAAATACCGGAGGCATTTACATTGCACAAAATCGAAAGGCTCGTTGAATTGCCACTGGACAATGTACCAACATTCCAGATTCCAGTTATCTGGTTATAAGTTCCTCCACTATTGTCCGAAACGTAAGTGTATCCCGATGGCAACAGGTCGGTAACTTCCACCGAGGTGGCATCACTTGGTCCATCATTGGTCACTACAATTGTAAAACGGACATTATCGCTCACCAATGGTGGGGATTTATCAATGCTTTTGGTCAAGGATAGATCGATCAACTCCTGGGGCGATATTACTACATCCCCTTGGTCATCTTCTGAGGAAACACCATTTGCCGGAGTCGAATCTATATCAAAAGCGTCCGAAGCGATAATTTGTGCGGTATTGGTATGGTTTCCTGTCGCATTGACCTCTACATTTATGGTAAGTGTTTGAATACTGCCATTGGCCAATGTCCCCACTTCCCAAAAGCCGCTAATGGGATCGTACGTGCCTGTTGTTGCTGAATAGGAAATATATTTGAAGCCCGAAAGTATTTGATCTACGACCCGTACATTAGTGGCGTCGTGCGGTCCATTGTTGGCAATGGTTATTTCAAAACCGATCTGTTCGGTCACAAAGGGAGATAAATCCCCTCCTACCACTGTTTTGGTCAGTGATAAATCGGCTTGTTGGGGTGCTGGAGTAATATTGTCCTCATCATCTTCACTTTGATCTCCGTCATCGTTGTTCGGTGTACTATCCACATCCAATTGATCGGCAAAAATAATTTCTGCAACGTGTGTAAACTCCCCCATCGTTGCCGTTGGGGTCAATACGGTAGCATCAAAACTCAGTGAGGCCGTATTTGTACCTACAGGAACGTTTATACCTGTCCAACTAACTTTATCCGTAATAAAACTAAAAGTTCCGCTATTGTTTATTGCGGTTACATTGTTGAAACCAGATGGAACAAGGTTTTCAATGGCGACACCCGTGGCGTCAACATCCCCAAAATTGCTCAAATTAATTGTAAAAGTCACTACATCACCAATATTCGGCAGTGGATCGTTAACTACTATTTCCAGTTCCAAATCTACTCCTTCGATGGTAATCCCCACTGTGTCCGAAGCAGTATTGCAGGTAACATCCGAAACGGTCCATTCAAAAATATAGGTTCCCAAAGCAGTATTGAAGACTTGGGTGCTTGGATCGGTGGCATCATCAAAAGTCACTAGGGTTGGGCCTGATAGTTGTGTCCAAACACCGGAACCGACCGGAGGCACATCGGCACCCAAAAACACCGTCGTCGTACGGTCAAAATTTTGGTCCGAACCTGCATTGACCGAACAATCCTGCGAATATCCAGCTTTAATTGATGCCAAGACAAAAAGTACCATCAATAAAGAATGCCTGCAACGCAGGAGGGTTAGCGGTTTGTTCATAGTCTAGCTGCTGAGGTTTATCCTTACGAAGTAAGGCTTCTCCAAACTTATCAAGAACAGGCTAGAATAGATAAGTTATGTTGTATGCAAAGGGGCTTTTGTTGTGAAATAGTATAAATATGATGAAAGAAACAACCTACCTTTTCCTAAGCTTTTCTTTCTTATTGTAGATATAAAACGATACTAAACCCAATATTTAATTCATCTTAATTCAAACATCCTTGACCATTAGCACATTTCGCTGGTTTTTTTATAAATTTGCTTTTCCATGAAAAAGAATCGTCTTAGCAATAGTATCGCTTACGGTTTGTTTGTCCTCTTTTTGGCAACCAAGCTCGTAGGCTTACATGCGCTTACCCATCATAACGATACAGACGATTATCTAGACCATTGTGAGATATGCTTGAATATAGCACACGATAGTCAATCCCCTGGAATAGTAAACGATATTGTTGAGCCTACCATTGAGAACACTGTGGTTTACTATCCAAAAGTTACCAATTCCTATTTTTTTGAGGTTTCCGGAACGCTTACCATAAGCCATCTGTTTTCGAGGCCTCCCCCTACCACATAACATCCTCCATCCTCGTTTTTGGTATTTAGATTTTTACCATTTACTATGACTTGATTTTGCTTAAAATCCAAAACTTGCTTTTGGTGTATGCAATACATCAGTTTTTGACAAATACTTGTTTTAAGCATTAAGTCGACCCCCTATACTAGAAACACACTTGATGGAACCTCCATAAATGCTTCCCCCAAAAGAGAAGCTAGTTACAAAATCTAGTTTTTATAATGATAAAATACACACTTCTTGCTTGTTTGTTTATTGGTTTCAACACTTTGATTTGGGCTCAGGAAACCTACACAATTAAAGGTTCGGTTATTGATTCGAGTACTTTGGCCCCTATTTCAGGCGCCAATATTGTTGGTAGTACCAAACATGCCGTCTCCTCGCTAAACGGTGAATTTATTATAGAGAATATACCTAAAGGAGCTCATACATTTGAAATATCCCATATTGCCTACGCTCCAATCAAATTGGTTATAGAAGTGGATCGAAACCTTAGCGAATACACAATAAAATTAACGGAGAAGGTGACCAATTTAGATGAGATTGAGCTACTTGGAAAAAGTGACAAAAGACAGGCTCAAGAACTCTCAACAATTTCAGTTGGAGTGGACAAGGAATTTTTGGAAACCAACCGCGAGAACAGCTTAATGCAAACCCTTAAAAAAATTCCTGGTGTAAGCACCATAACCATTGGCTCAGGGCAATCAAAACCTGTAATCAGGGGGCTCGGATTTAATCGGGTAAGTGTGGTCCAAAACGGCATTAAGCACGAAGCCCAACAATGGGGAAATGATCATGGGCTCGAAATAGACCAATACGGAATAGAGAACATACAGATCATTAAAGGTCCCGCATCTTTATTATATGGCTCCGATGCCATAGCCGGTGTAGTGGACATCCAGCCCTCAAAAATACCCATGCCGAACTCCTTTAATGGTGAAGTAAACCTACTTGGTGAGACCAATAATGATCTTTTAGGTATTTCCACTGGAATCCAAGGAAGAAAAGAACAATGGTTCTATCGTGGGCGATTGACCTACCGGGATTATGGCGATTACAAAGTGCCCACCGATAAAATTTATTACGAGGGCTACGTTTTTGACCTGTACGAAAATCATCTCAGAAATACAGCGGGCATGGAAGCCAATGCCAGTGCTAGCATTGGTTTTGTAACGGAAAACATTAAATCAGAAACTTTTTTCAGCAATGTAAACGCCAAAAATGGATTCTTTGCCAATGCCCATGGTCTCGAGGTTAGGAACTCCTCTATCGATTATGATAGTTCCGATCGGGATATCGATTTACCCTACCACAAGGTAAACCACTTTAAAATAACCAATAACACCACTTTTTATAAAGGAGCGCACACCATTCAATTGGACCTTGGTTACCAAAACAACCAAAGAGAGGAGCATTCCGAACCTGTTCCCCATGGTTATATGCCCACACCCCCCAACAGCAGGGAAAGGGTATTTACAAAAAACACCTATTCGCTGAACTTAAAAGACACCTTTAAGCCCAATGATAGACATGACATTGTTTTTGGAATAAATACGGAATACCAGAACAATAATATAGGTGGATGGGGCTTTCTGATTCCTGCTTATGACCGGTATACCGTGGGAGTGTTTGTATTTGACCATTATAAAATCAGTGAAAATTTACACTTACAGGGAGGTTTGCGATACGATGCTGGCCTTATGCGGACAACATCCTACACAGACTGGTTCCGATCTGTTGTAAACAATCCCGATGGCACCACCTCCAATGTATTTTTGCAACGTGCACGAGACGAGGATTTGGAATTTGGCAACCTAAGCGGCTCTTTGGGTTTGAGCTACCTCAATAATAATACTACATATAAAGTAAACGTTGGAAAGAGTTTTAGAATGCCTTTGGCCAATGAGTTGGCTTCAGATGGGGTAAACTATCATATGTACCGTTACGAAAGGGGAAGAATAGATCAAGACCCAGAACAATCCTATCAAATAGATTTGGATATCGATCATTCCAACAACTATTTTGATTTTGGTATCAGCCCTTTTTTCAACTATTTTGAAAATTACATTTATCTCAACCCTACCTCCAATTACTATGAGACCTTACAAGTGTACGAATATACCCAAAGCGAGGTAGTCCGTTTTGGTGGCGAGGCACGGGTAGGTGCAACCGTCGGCAACGATCTACGTTTGGACGCTTCTTTGGAATATGTGTATTCCAGACAGACCAGTGGACCCAAAAAGGATTTCACGCTACCCTTTAATCCGCCCCTCTCCACTTTGCTCTCTGCCAACTATCAATTTAAGAATGTATCCTTTTTAAAAGCACCGAGTATCACCGCGGAATATAGGATAACCGCTGCCCAAAACGATATTGTACCTCCAGAGGAAAAAACAGAAGGTTTTCAAGTACTCCATATATCCGCCATGGCAGGGATAACAATGTTCAAAACGGCACAACCTATGCAATTACGCATAAAACTAAATAATGTATTCAATACAGAATACTACGATCACACCAGTTTTTATCGGCTTATCGACGTTCCAGAACCTGGCAGGAACTTATCCATTTCGATGACCATACCATTTTAAATAAATCAAATTAAGTCTAATATCAAAAACAGAAGAAAAATGAAATCAATGTTAAAACCACTTGCAATTATCGCATTTTTAGGCGTAGCCCTTCAATCTTGTAGTAGCGATGATGATGGAACCGACGCAGTAGCAGCCCCGGTTATCGCCAATTTTGAATTTGGAGAGGGCAGTGCCCATTCTACCGATCAAGTTGCCTATAAAGGATCGGACCTTCATTTAGAAGCGGAAATTACTGCCGAAGGAGTTGTACAAAGTATCTCCATCGACATTCATTCAGACGAGGTAGAGGCCGGAGAAGGTGAAGTAGATTGGGATTACGAACAAACTTGGACCGATGCCGATTACTTGGTGATCAACCCTACATTCCATGAACACATCGATATTCCGACCAACATTCCCGCGGGAGAATACCACATTGAACTGGTAGTGACCGATGCCCTTGGAAATACAACGGAAATCGAAGGTCACATCCAAATTCTTGATCCTATTACCATAAGCGATTTTGAAATGGATGAAACCGTAGAGCGAGGAAGCGATTTCCATATAGAATTTATGATCGAAGCGGTAAATGGTATACATGAGGTATTGGTGGATGTTCATGCCCACGACCTTGAAGTAGGCGAAGGAGAAGTGGAATGGGATTACGAGGGCGACTTTTCCGAGGATTACCACGAATTGACCGAGGCAGAGTTCCATGAGCACATAGAAGTACCTGCTACTGCTCCAGCAGGGGAATATCACATTATCTTTACTATCGAGGACGAGGATGGAAACATCCACGAATTCGAAGACCATATCGATATTACAGTACCTACAGTTTAATATGAATATCCGTGGGGCCCTTTAGGGTTCCACGGTTTTTAAAAAAAACTATGAAACTAAAATTTAAACACATCTTTATCGCCACTTCAATCATATTTTTGTCGAGCTGCTCAAGTAGTGACGACTCTACTATTGATGAAGAAAAGCCTGCAATCAGCATAAACTTCTCGGGGGGCTTTCCTCAAGCCTGCGAAGTACTGCAAAGGGGTCAGACCTACACATTTAAGGCCCAAGCAACGGATAATGTATCCTTGGCCTCCTATAGTTTGGACATACATCACAATTTTGACCACCACACCCACGATGACCAGGGTGCTCAATGTGATCTAGAAGCTGTTAAAAGTGCAGAAAATCCATTGATCTACATGCAAAACTTTACCATTGCAGAAGGTGGAACTTCACATGAGATCAATATTAGCATTACCATACCGGAAGATATAGATACCGGCGACTACCATTGTGCCTACTCCGTAACGGATGCCACTGGATGGCAAGGCAGAACATCTGTGGACATTAAGATTGTGGAATAAAACGGAGACTGTCCTTCGTTTTATTAATTTGCCCACAGCAATAAAAACTAAAACCACGGACGCAAAAATATGATTGGTCCCGTATTTAAATAAAGTCTTCTTCAATAGAACAAAAAAAAGGAGGTCCCGTTGTCGGGACCTCCTTTTTTAATGTCAAATTTGGATTTTCTATGCCTCACAGCTCACACAATCCTTCTTTTGCTTGAATTTTTGTGCAGCATTCATGCTATGCTGGTAGTACAGAGATTTAAGTCCCATTTTCCAAGCGGTAACGTGGATTTTGTTGATATCCTTGGTAGGCATGTCCGGGTGCACAATAATGTTCACCGATTGCCCTTGATCTATATGGTTCTGCCTATTGGCAGCTTGATAAATTATATCAAGTTGATCTATTTCTGAATAGGTTTTAAAGACCGCCTTTTCTTCTTCGGTCAAAAAGTCCAAATGTTGTACAGAACCATCCATATCACGGATACTTTTCCAAACTTCAGGCGTATTTTGTCCTTTTTCCTCCAACAAATCCATTAAAAATGGGTTTTTGATGGTTGTTTTGATCTTGGCAATATCCTTTACATAACAGTTGGACCAAATGGGTTCTATTCCTTGGGACACTTGACCTAAAATAAAGGCAGATGAGGTAGTAGGCGCAATCGCGTTCAATGTTGCGTTACGCCTTCCGTAACCTTTCAACACCTCCGGTTCACCAAATCGTTCGGCCAATTGTTCTGAAGCTTTGTAGGAACGTTCTTTGATTTCCCTAAAAATTTCGCTGTTCAAGTTATACGCTTCCTGACTGTTAAAGGCCACTCTTTTGGACTGCAATAAAGAATGCCAGCCCAAGACCCCAAGACCCAAGGAACGGTTTTGCTTTGCAAAGTTGTAAGCTCTTTCCATAAATAGGAAAGTCTGTCTGTCCTCTCTGTCCGAAGAATCTCTGTAAGCCTCCAATTTTTCGATGAACTCTGTAATTACTGCATCCAAGAAATGGACCATGGTCTCTACCGCATCGGTTTTTTTCCATTTATCGTAATGCATCAAGTTTACGCTGGAGAGCACACAAACAAAAGACCAATTATCATTAGATGGCAACATAATCTCTGTACACAGGTTACTGGCATGAATACGGTGGTTCTTGTCCTTGTATACATCCGCTGCACCGTCATTGGCATTATCGGTAAAGAACACATACGGATATCCCATTTCACCCCTACGTTGCAACACTTTGGCCCATATGGTTCTTTTTTCCACGTCTCCCTCGATCATTTCCTGCATCCACTGGTTGGTCACCGTTACACCATGTGTTAATTGTTGGATCGGGTTACCCTCGGTACCGATCTCTAAAAATTCCATGATATCCTTATGATCGATCGGTAAATATGGAGAAAAACGACCGCGACGAACCGAACCTTGGCTAACCACATCCACCATGGATTCGAACAACTGCATAATATGAACTGCTCCCGAGGCTTGGCCATTATTTTTTACAGGAGCACCCCTGTGCCTAATATTTCCAAAATATCCCGATGTCCCACCACCTAGTTTGGACATCATTCCTACCTCAGACTGTGTATAAAGGATATTCCCCATATCATCGTCGATATGTGAGCCAAAGCAACTAATGGGCAAACCACGTTTTTTACCAAAATTGGACCAAACTGGAGATGCCAAGGAGAAAAATCCTTCGGACATATATCCATAAAATTTATCCGAATACCCAGGAATTTGCAATATCTCCTCGGCCCTATCGGCAATCTCGCGGATACGCCCTTCTGGGGTTACGCCCTCGGTTAGGTACCCAGATGCCAAAAACTTTCGGCTATACTCGTTCAACCATTCGAACCCCTTGTCTTCCTCGGTTTTAAGTTTGGACAAGGTATCCTTTCTTGCGTTTACAAGTTCTTGTGTTTTATTGTCTTGTTTTTGGTCTGTGGTCGGGGTTAGTTGTGTTCTCTTCTCCATAATTTAAAAAAGGTCGTCGCTTGTTATACTTTGTGTTCTTTTGCTATAGTTAATGGATCTTTTTACAAAAAAATCTCCGTGTTTTGTTCCAATGATCTCGTCATCGAACCATTCGGTCTGCTCCAATAATTTTTGATCGACATCAAATATTTTAGAAATCCCGATACTCTCCAATGAGTTGTTGAATCTGTTCTTGATAAACTCGTTTACCAAGTTTTTGGGCAAGAAATCCAATTCACCAGCTTCAAATATCCAATCCACTATTTTACTTTCCGATTCAAATGCCTTCTCACAGATATCTTGGATCATTTCCTTGTATGCATCATCGAACCATTCCGGGTGTTCTTTTTTGATGATATTGATTACATCGATACCAAAATCACCATGGATCTGCTCTTCTTTGGAAGTCGCCTCCACAACGTTCGAAATTCCCTTCAGTACATTTTTATGTTTGTTGAACGCCATAATGATCAGGAACTGGGAGAAAAGGGAAACATGTTCGATAAAAAGGGAAAATAGCAAAATGGACTCGGCATACTCCTTATTGTTTTCGCTTTTTGCATTTTTAAGTGCTGTCTCCAAATACTGCACTCTTTTCATGATCACCGGTTTCTTCTTCAGGTTTTCAAACTCTTGGTTCAGTCCCAAAATTTCCAGTAGGTGCGAGTAAGCATCGTGGTGGCGCACCTCGCTCTCCGCAAATGTGGCTCCCACCGAACCTATTTCTGGTTTTGGCATACGATGGTATATGTCGCCCCAAAATGTTTTTACGGCCACCTCGATCTGGGAAATGGCCAACATGGTATTTTTAATGGCACTTCGTTCCACTTCGGTCAATCCGGATTTAAAATCTTGGATATCGCTAGTAAAGTTAAACTCAGTATGTATCCAATACGAGTGTCTGATCGCGGGAACGTACTCGTATAATTGTGGGTATTCGTAAGGTTTAAGGTTTATTCGTTTTTCAAAAATATCGGACTCCCGCATTTGGGCCCTTTTGTTCCTATAGATAATGTAAGCCTTTGCCACATCGTGGAACTCACTGTCCATAAGTTGGTTCTCTACAACATCTTGCACTTCTTCAACGGTGGGCACATAATGTTGGTCTTGGCTCTTTCGTTCCAACAACTCTTTATTTACGTTGCTGGCTATGGTCTGCGCATCGGTGATCTGGCCATGCTCCACAGCTGTCATGGCTTTCAAGATTGCATTCGTAATCTTGTGTAAATCAAATTCTTGCGTACTAAAATCCCTCTTAGTTATATGAGTTATCTGCATGAAGAAAACGGTTTGGAGTTGAAAAAATAGCTTGACTGTAAAATTCATATTTTCTTCACTTCGATTTGAAGTTTCGTCGATCAGGTTCTTAACACTGTTATCAACATTCGAAATTTTTGACGTTCAAAATCCATGGGAACAAACGTAGGATAAGGGCTGAGAAAAATCCACATTGGAATCGACTGCCAAGAAATACTTTTTCACAGTTTTTTAACAATTGCAAACATATAATCCCAAACACCCTTATTACATAAGGCTTTAAGCAGATTTCAATCAAAAAAAAGATTATTTGTCCAATTCCGCCCAAGCACCAACCCCCAAAAGATCTGTTCATTAAATTTTACCGCATAAAATTCGGACAGAAATAATTTCAAGGTAAATTCAAATTTCGATACATTTACCACCAAATAAGTTCTTTACTTAATTTCTTTATCATAACGATAGGGTTTCCGACACATATCGGAATTAAAAGGGAATCGTGTGTAAATCACGAGCTGACGCGCAACTGTAAGTTCGATTCCGTTTTTGGAATAGTATGTTTTTGCAAAAAACCATTGTCTTTCCCAAAAAAAGATGAGAAGGTGGCAAAAATCGAACAAGCCAGGATACCTGCCCATTTCGTTCCTACTTTGTAGGATTTTGACGATGCCTTCGCGTAAAGGGCAAGTCGAACGTTTGAACTTTCACCGGCTTATCCGGCAAAACTCCACACACGTTCCACTTGTTTAAGGCATTGCGAAGTTGAGCTAAGGAGCTTTTATCTAATTGTTCAATTTTATAAAAGCTTTTGCCATGGAAATCAGCGAACGCATACAGCAATCAAAAACAAACATTTTTAAAGCGGTATTCCCCAATACCGTAAACCACTACGACACCTTGTTTGGCGGAACCGCACTTAGCCTAATGGACGAGGTTGCCTTTATTACTGCAACACGGTTCAGCAGAAAACGAATGGTGACCGTAAGTACAGATCGTATAGATTTTGACCACCCAATTCCTGCAGGTACCATTATTGAACTGATAGGCGAAGTAATAAAGGTGGGCAACAAAAGTTTAAAAGTGCAAGTGGACATTTATTTGGAAGAAATGTATTCCAGCCAAAGGGAAAAGGCCATCTACGGCCAGTTCACCTTTGTTGCCTTGAACCAGGACAAAACACCAATTCCAGTGGTTTAATTTAACGTAGAACAAAACAATGACGAAAGACAACAAACTCCAGGCATCCCCATTACTAAGCTTTGATTTTTATTTGGAAAGCTATCACAGGTTACTGGGCAACCTAAAAAAAGAAGCAGACCTAAAGAAAATCACCTACCTGCTTGGTGAGGAAATATCGCAAGAGAATCAGAGTCTTATAAAAAAGGAAAACTACGACGCCCTGGTCATTACCGACCCGGACCATTCCATTCTTTGGGTGAATGATGGTTTTATAGAAATGACAGGGTATCGAAAAAATCACGCGCTACAAAAAAAACCGAGCTTTTTACAAGGAAAAGAAACATCAAAAACCATCAAAAAAGAAATTAGGGAACAGTTAAACGCGCATCACAGTTTTGATGGCGCGGTGATTAACTATCGCAAAAATGGCGAACCTTATCTATGTCACATCAAAATATTGCCACATTACAGCCCCCAAAAAAAACTATCCTGTTTCATAGCTTTGGAAAAAGAACTAAAAGCTGCTTAAAACAGGCAGCTTTTTTTACATCTATCAATTAAGTGGATTATATTTGTACAGGTTCAAAAAATCTTTCTTGAAACAACGGAGTCTTCCCATATTGTTCACACTTTTGTATGTAATGGCCATGTTAAGGCCCGTACTTCCTGTTTTTGAATATGTGGTCAACCAAGACTACATTGCCGAGTATTTGTGCGTGAACAAGGACAAACCAATGCTCAACTGTAACGGTAAGTGCTATCTGTCCAAAATGCTGCAAGAAGAACAAGACGAAAAAAAGCAAAATCTACCCTCTATTAACATGAAAGAGTATCCCATCGGCTTTGTGGATATTCTTTTTTGTGATTTTACTCCGCAAACTTTGGAAAACGACCAACTACCTGAATTTACCTCGAGCAAACCGCGCCAATTTACAGCTTCAGTTTTTCGCCCGCCCATCATTTGCTAACACCGACCTTTTTTATAGTTGTGCTATTTCCCTAAAGGGAAAAAAGCAACTGTGCCTATACTTTTAAGTACTGTGCCCTTGGCACATGTATGTAACATTTTTAATCCGGGAGGCTTTTAAGCAGAGGCTTCCCAACTCATAACTATTTGAATTACAGATGAAATCAATTTATAAATTATCAACCGTATTATTTTTATCCATTTTATTGGCATCATGCAGCAGCGATGACGATTCCACGCAACTGAGCGGCACCGGAATGGTAAAAATTGAATTTGACAACAGCGTATCCGGGGACGACCTTATTTTAGGGTCTTCCTACACCAATTCCCAGAATGAGACCTTGACCATCGAACGCCTAAACTACATTGTCGGAAATTTTAGGCTGACCGATGCGGATGGCAATATATTCACCTATCCTAAGGATACGGGCTTTTTTATAACAAGCGAAGAAACCGGAAAAACAGAAGTAGTTCTTTACGATGTTCCTGCCGGCAAGTACACTTCAATAACGTTTGGAATTGGTGTGGACCAAGAAAAGTATCTCTTGGGAGCCGAAGGACAGGGAGACCTCCTTACCGAAGCTGAAAACAATAACATGATGTGGTCCTGGCAAGCTGGCTACAAGTTCCTGAATTTTGAGGGAACGTTTACCTCGGCCACGGTTACCGATGACACCAATTTTAAGATTCATATGGGAAGTCACGGTTCCAGCTTGGACAATTACAAAGAAACCACACTAAGCCTTGGAACAGATGCCTTGGTAAGCGATGATATGACCCCGATAATCCATATTGTGGCCAATGCCGGCAATATACTGGATGGACAGCATAAAATATCGCTTACTGAACAAGCGGTAATTATGGTCAGCGAGGAAAAATCACCCCTAATCGCCACAAACACATCAAATATGTTCACTGTGGATCACGTACACAACGGAGACGGAAGCTCACACTAGATTTTATGGGCTGTTCATAAAATGAACAGCCCTCAAATTCAATTTTATACCTATGAAACATCTAATATGGGCAATCCTGCTAATGATGTTATCTGCCTGCAGCCAAAACGATGAGGAGTACCAGAGTATTGGTGACAACGAACTCTTGTCCGTTACCATACCTTCAAACTTTCCGCCAATGATCTATAATGTAGAGGCCAATCCTCCGACCAAATTCGGTTTTGAATTGGGAAAAAAACTGTTTTATGATGGCAAATTATCAGCAAACGGTTTTATATCCTGTGGTTTTTGTCATGAACAAAAATTTTCGTTCACGCACCATGGTCATCAATTTAGCCATGGCATAAACGATTTAGAAGGAACCCGAAACACTCCCTCGATTGCCAATATGGCTTTCTTTTCGGAATTCGCTTGGGACGGAGCCACCAATCACTTGGATCTTTTCCCCATAATACCGATTACAAACGAGGTGGAAATGGGAGAAACCATGACAGGAATTCTTCAAAAATTACAGAAAGATGGCGATTACCAAAATGCATTCAATGCCGCTTTTGAAGAAGGCGGTGTAAGCCACGAGAACTTTTTGAAAGCCATTGCACAGTTTATGGTGATGATGGTTTCTTATAACTCCAAATACGACAAATATGTACGGAACGAAGATGGGGTTACTTTGACCGACCAAGAACTTCAAGGCATGTCTATTTTCAAAGAAAAATGCGCTAGCTGCCACACCTCCGACCTGTTTTCTGATGGAAGTTTTAGGAACAATGGCTTGCCCCCTAATCCAAATATCAATGATTTGGGAAGGGCTTTGGTAAGTGGCAGTTCGGATGACAATTACAAGTTCAAGGTGCCCAGTTTAAGGAATGTGGCCCTGACCGCCCCATACATGCACGATGGTAGATTTGGAAGCTTGGAGTCCGTACTGAACTTCTATCAAAATGGGGTACAGGACTCACCCACGCTGGACCCTTTGTTAAAAACAGATGAAGGTCTGGGAATTTCTCTGGTAGAAACAGAAAAACTAGCCCTGATCGCCTTTTTAAATACCCTTACCGATCAAGAATTTATTAATGACGAAAGATTCGCCGAATACTAACCTTATGAAAATTTACATAACACTATTTTTTTTATTGATTTTAGGAATCCATGCCGGGACATCCAATAAAACACCCGTAAATCCATGTACCAAAACCACATCGGCAACCCTAATGATGTTCGATGAATTTTGCGATACTTGCGGCTGTAGCGGAAATGGCGGAAGCATGGGTTTTGGCACCGGATTGAACAACAATTTCATAGGGCTCAGGTATATAGCCCAGCGTTATCAGTCCCGTGATGGTATTTTTGCCAATTCGCCGTGGATTGATGAGCACTTCAATACCCTACAATTATGGACACAGATTCCACTTGGAGAGCGTTTTATCATCAATGCCGTACTCCCCTATCAGTTCCACTCTAGGGAATTTGCAGATAATACGGAACAAAGCATCAACGGAATTGGCGATGCTACCATTCTTGGGTTCTATCAAATACTGAAACAAACCCCGGATAGCATTATCTCAATCAAACCCCAACATACTTTGCAACTGGGAGGTGGTATTAAAATGCCCACAGGGAAGTTTGATGAAGCAAACCTTGAAGGCAGTGTCAACCCCAGTTTTCAATTGGGAACTGGCAGCTGGGATTATCTGTTGGCCGCCAATTATGGTATCACCCATCGAAATTGGGGCTTGTCCGTTATGGCCAATTACACCATAAAGTCGAAAAACGATAAAGAATATCGTTTTGGAAATCAGTTTAATTACGCTCTCAACACCTACAAAACCTATTATTTTGGGACTAATTTTGCGTTAACCCCCCAGCTTGGTGTTGGCGGCGAATATTTTGATAAAAACGAAGCATATGGTTTAGAGGTAGCAGATACGGGGGGAAATGCTTTTTTTGGCAAATTGGGCGTCGAAGTGAATTTTAAACAATACGCACTGGGCGTTTCTACCATGTTGCCCATTGCACAGGACCTGAACAATGGAAAGGTAGAGGTTAAAAACAGGTTTTCCGTGTATCTTAATATCAATATTTGACATAAAAAATGAAGCTGACTAAAATGTTCGGAAATACATCATTCTGAATTCAATTCGATGTCCCATTATGCTTATTCGCAAATTATGATGAGACACTCAATCAAGTTCAGTTTGGCGTAAATCGACTTTTTAGTCGGCTTCATTCCATTCAATCGGGTTTTGGCTAAAGCTTGATTTTCACTCCACCATTTACTACAAATCCATCTACTGGCGCATAAATATCAGTAAACTGTGGGTCATTGAGGCTTCCCGTATATATTTGGTCAAATCGTGTTTGGCGAGTATCCAAAAAGTTCTCAAAATTCAGAAAGATTGAAAATTTATCACCAAACTTCTTTTCACTCATGAGTCCCATTATCCAATAGGATTGCCCCGTTTCTCCTGTGCTCAACTTTTGGGGGCTATAATAATAGGCTTCCAATCCCACCCAAAATTTCTCTTCTTTTTCATACATCAATACATTGTTCAGACGATGTTTGGCCACCAATGGAAAATCTGCTACAGTGCCATTTTGATGTTGTTTTACATTGGCATGGGTATATCCGGTGAACAATTTAAAATCCCCATACTTCACTTTCAAGTTCACCTCTGCCCCACGGGTATCCACATAGCCATCTGGTTGTAGAAAAGTATAGTATCCACTATCGGTTAATTCCAATACCATGGGGTCATCAATTTTGGTATAAAAAAGCAAAGTGTTCAGGGTCATAACCACACCGGGAAAAGGTGTCCATTTATAGTTTACATCAAAATTACCCCCGATGGACCTTTCAAGATCGGTCTGGTCCACATCAATGGGCAATACATTCCTAAACTGTACCCGTTCGGCATCTTCGGTAAACACAGTGGGCGTTTTGTAGCCCATTCCGCCCCCCAATCTAAAGGTGAGGGATTGGCTGGGTTCAAAGAGTACGGATAATCTGGGCAGGGCCATTGCGCCATAATCAGAATGGAAATCCGCGCGAAAACCGGTTTCCAAGGACAAAGTTTCATCAATGGGCCATACATTTTGGGCAAACAATCCAAGTATCTGGTAGGATTGATCCAAAGCTTGGGACTCATCGCCACGGGTATCATTAAAATATTCCGTCCAAAGATTTGCCCCAAACACCCATTCCAATCCACTTTCTGAATTGTTGGCATAGTTAAGTTCACTAAAAGATGAGCGTTGATAACCAGAAAAAGTAAAATCCGGCACCTGGATGGTTCTATCATAAAAACTAAAACTGTTTTTGAGCTCTAAACGGTTTTGTTCATTAAAAGAATGTTTGAACCCCAGCTGGGTGGAGAGCCTTTCGGTTTCGTTCGATTCAAAATAAGGATTGACCACTTCGTCACCTTTTACATAATCCATATTACCTCCAAGACGATCTTCCCAAATAGCATTTACACCCAACATCAATTCAGTCTTCTCATCCAAATACCAATATAATTTTGGGTTTAGGGTGACCCTATCAAACTCTGGAATGGCTGTTAATCCAATATCTGCTGGATCATAGGGTGTTCCCAAATTATAGGAAGCGAACACGGTGGTGCCGACCTTATCAAACTTTTGGGAATAAAACCCACTCAAATCCAAACCGAGCGCCGATGTCGCATTGGCCATAAAACTAAGTTCGGGCTCATCTTCGGGGGTCTTGGAAATAAGGTTGACCAACCCTGCAATAGCACCTCCACCGTACAATGTGGAGCTTGACCCCTTAATCACCTCAACTTGTTTAAGGTCCAAGGGAGCAATTTGCATTAGGCTTAGGCCACTGGCAAATCCAGAGTACAATGGAAATCCATCCCGTAGCAGTTGCGTGTACTTGCCATCCAAACCCTGGATGCGTATACTGGAATTATAACTGGTTGCCGAGGTCTGTTGTGTACGTATTCCGGTACTTTCATTTAAAAGCATACGGATATCCCCCGGTTTCATATTTCCTTTTTCGGAGAGCTCCTCCCCTGCAATTACTTCCACCCTCGTCGGGATATCCTCAATGGTTCGGGTGCTCCTAGTGGATACCAGGGTAACCTCTTCCATTTCTTCCGTTTGTGGCACCATTTCAAAAGTTAAGATTTGAGAGGATTGGCCCAACGGAAATGTCAATGATTTTTTAATAGGTGCATATCCTATATAGCTTAACTGTAATGTAAAGGTACCATTAGGGATATTTTCTATTTGAATGTTCCCATTCTCATCGGAAATTGCTCCTATTTCCAGGGATTCCAGAATGGCCGTGACACCGATCAGGGGTTCATTGCTATGGGAATCTTTAACTGACACATCCAATGTGTTTTGTGCAAACGCGGACACCATCCCGAACAGGAACAGTACCATTAATATTTTAAATTTCATTTAATTTGATTTTTTGATATGATTGTGTTCTTGGTCTAACAGGAATTACCAAGAAAGTTGTGAACTAACAATTATTGATATTTCAAAAAATCCGGGGAGGTTTAAAGTCTAGAAAGTAAAATTCTTTAGAAAACGATTCAGTATACGGCACTGGCAAAATCTCAGGTTCCGGCTCGTATGCCTCAAAATCAATTGAACTTAAACTTATAGTAAATGCTGAACATCGACCACAATTATAAAATGGGGAACAAGGTGATTGATTTTTATGAGAATCATCATCGTGTGGAACATCATCGTGCGCACAATGCTCTTTCGTGTGGGCCAAAGATGTGGAGTCAGGGCACAAATCATCGTCCTGGCAACATGGAAATGATGACAGGACCACAATCAATAAGGACAAGATGACCGCCAAGACTTTCATAATCCAAAAGTATGAAAAATAGCTATTGACTGCATAACATTTGAATGTAGTGACAAATTAAAGCAGGCAATAAAACAACAAGACCCCGACAATTTATGATTGTCGGGGTCTTCAATTGTACCTTGGGTGGGAATCGAACCTACAATTTTCCTTGATGTCAAATGAGTATAAATAACTGTATATCCAATATTTAAAAAATATTTTTGTTTGTTGATTTTCGCTTCATTTCGTATTTTTGGACAAAAACCGTCACTTTTACGTCACTTTTATGTCCGTACAACTTCGAAGCAGAACATTAAAATCAGGAGAGAAAAGTCTCTATTTGGATATTCATCATAACGGTGAAAGATGGAGGGAATTTCTCAAAATAAAACTCTCTCCAAAAGATCAATCCAAAATTGAAAAGAAAAGGGTTGCGGAAAGAATTCGAGCCAATAGGGAATTAGAACTTTTATCAGATGAAACTGGACATGTTCCCCAGCATCTAAAAAAGTTGAATTTCTTTGTTTTTGCTGAAAACTATATTAAAAACTACAAAAACAAGGATGTTCGTATCATTGCCAGTTCCGTCGAAAAGTTTAAACTGGCCGTCAATAACCCTAGGCTGACGATTTCCTCAATAAATCCAAAAATAATGTCCAGCTTCAAAGATTATTTAATCCATGATGCAGGGCTTACCGGGGAAACTGCCCACAACTATTTTACTAGGTTCAAAAAGATATTGAAAGCGGCCAAAATTGAAGGTTATTTAAAAGAAATGCCAACAGTTGACATTCGCTTCTCCAATCCAAATAAAGATGA
>Ga0189275_100312_pt1 | contig 30332 bp, 42 predicted proteins | sample N19A6minimetaG_FD_130329 | JGI IMG/M metagenome (GOLD analysis project Ga0189275, IMG submission 130329) | Marine microbial communities from the Costa Rica Dome - N19 A6 mini metaG | ecosystem: Environmental > Aquatic > Marine > Oceanic > Photic zone | place: Costa Rica: the Eastern Pacific...
AATCTGATCTTCCGCTGCGGCCAGACGGCGCGCGATGGAAGCTTCCAGATCGACTTTCGCCTGATCAGCCGCCGCCTGAGCTTCGCTTTTCGCTTGCTCTACAATGCGAGCAGCTTGCTCCTGCACTTCTTTCTGTTTGCGCTCATAAGACGCCAGAACCGTCTGGGCTTCCTCACGCAGGGCGCGTGCTTCGTCCAGTTCGGATTTGATGTCGTCTGCACGCTTGTCCAGCAGGCCAGCCAGAATGGATGGCACTTTGAAGTACAGCAGGATCGCAACAAAGAGGATGAAACCCAATGTTACGATGAAGTCGGTGTTGCGCAGCGAGAAGAACGGGCCGCTTGCGGCCAGCGCCGGGGTGGCGCTCAGCGCCATGACAGCCGCAACTGTGGTCAGTTTACGCATGTGTCTTAGCCCTTCATCTGCGCATCAACGGCTTTCGCCACATCTGCGTCTTCGGCTTTGCCACCCAGGGTGGACACCAGTTCAGCAGTGGTCGCGTTGGCCACGTCTTTGATGCTTTCCAGCGCACCGGCACGGATCTCGGCAATTGCCTTCTCCGACTCGGCAGCCTTCGCTGCAATTTCTGCGTCCGCCTTTTCGGTGGCCGCGTTCAGATCAGCCTGGATTTCCGCTTTGGCTGCTGCAACAATGTTTGCTGCTTCAGCTTTGGCGTCGGCGAGGGCTTTGTTGTAGGCCTCTTCCGCTTCCACGGCCTTCGCCTTCAGCTCTTCAGCTGCGGCGATGTCATTTGTGATGGTCCCCTGACGCTCCGCCAGAACCGCAGCAATGCGCGGCAGCGCGATGCGCGACAGGACGAAGTAGATCACAACAAGTGTGACCAGAAGCCAGAAAATCTGGTTACCCCAGCTTGAGAAATCAAGCTGTGGCATGCCCGATGCAGAGGCGGCCTCTGCTGCGTGGCCTGCGGCGTCAGTCGTTTTGGTCGCCATGTCGTCCTCCTGGGAACTTCCGTTGGGTTACGGGCGGGGCGCAAGCAAGTGCGCCCGCACCCGCACGTAAGGATGGTTCCGTAGGCTTAGACGGCGAACATCAGCAGCAGAGCAACCAGGAACGAGAAGATGCCCAGTGCTTCCGCAAACGCGATGCCGATGAAGAGAGTTGCAGTCTGGGAAGCAGCTGCGGATGGGTTGCGCAGTGCGCCTGCCAGGAAGTTGGCTGCAACGTTACCAACACCCAGTGCTGCGATGCCAGTACCCAAGCCTGCGATGCCTGCGCCGATGTGTGCGAGTTGACCTTCCATTGGTATATCTCCTTACGATTGGAAGTTAATAGGTATGTGTGAGAGTTCGGACCTTAGTGGGAAGGATGCAGCGCATCTTTCAGATACACACAGGTCAGAATGGTAAAAACGTAGGCCTGAATGAAGGCCACCAGGACCTCAAGGCCGTACATTGCGGTGATCGCGACGATGGACACCGGGCTGACCACAGCAATCGCGGCGAAGCCTGCGAAAACCTTGATCACGGCGTGGCCCGCCATAACGTTACCTGCAAGACGAATGCTGTGGCTTACTGGGCGTACGAAGTAGGAAATCACCTCGATGATCGCCAGAACCGGACGCAGCGCCAGAGGTGCGCTGGATACCCAGAACAGACCCAGGAAGGCTGCGCCGTTTTTCACGAAGCCCACAACAGTTACGGTCACGAACACCAGCAGAGCCAGACCGATGGTCACAGCGAAGTGCGAGGTGGTGGTGAAGGACATTGGCAGCAGGCCGAGGAAGTTCGCCATCACGATGAACATGAACAGTGTCATGATGTAAGGGAAGAACTTCACAGCGTCTTTGCCGGCCACGTCTTCCACCATCTTGTAGATGAAGCCATAGGCCAACTCGCCGATGGACTGGCCACGGCTTGGGATGATCGCGCGACGGCGGGTGCCGACAACCATCATCGCCACAACGGCGATCACGGCCAGCGCCATCCACAGGGTCACGTTGGTGATGGTGAACAGGCCAATGTGGTCACCGCCAAACAGCGGTTTGACCAGAAACTGGTCCATTGGGTGGAATTCCAGACCGCCTTGTTCCGCGCCGTGTGCTTCGCTTGCCACGTTCAATCCCTCTCGTCTCTCTCAGCGGCATCCGCCGCTTGTTTCTCTTCGATCTCTTTGGCGCTGTGCAGCATCGTCTTGATGCCTGCCGCCAGACCGAGCATTGTAAACAGCACCAGAAAGATCGGGATCGTCCCGAACAGGCTGTCCAGCCCGTATCCGATGCCAAATCCGATCCCAAGACCGGAAACCATTTCGATCACCATGCGCCAGGCCAGGTTGGCTGCCGAATAGTGCTCATCAGCGCGGGGCTTTGGGTCCTGGGCCTTCTTGGCCGCTGCGATCCGGTCCTCCAGACGTTTCATCTGGTCTTTGTGGTCGGTCTCGCTCACGCGCAATTTACCCCTTGCTAACGTTGGCGCATTGCTACGGTGCAGCACCGCCTGAGTCAATGCGTGAATCGGGGCCGAGATAAATCAATTAATACCTTGAAAATAAACACTAATGACGCCACAGCAATTAGAAGGGCGACGGCCCGACATAGGCTGTCACCCCTCATTGGCGCCGTTTGGCGATATTCAACGATTTGGTTGATCTTTGCAGCGCGAGGTCGTGACTGTACCTTTCACAAGCACCACTCGAGCACGACTTGCAAAAGCTCCACGCACCGTGAAAGGTTCGCGACAAAGGGTAGAGCAAACGCTCTGCAACAAGCCAAACACTCCAAAACAGGGAACTCTAAGGTGGCGCATAAAAAGGTCTGGGATTCGTGTTTCCTTATGGAAGCGTCAAACGTCGCATATGTGACTTTGCATCTTCCCGGATCTGACGAGCATCCAGATCCTCTGGCGCAGTCGGTCGATTTCGCAAAACGCTACAGCTATGTTTTGCCTGCAAACTTACTCGGATCTCGGCCAGACATTACCACGGAAGAATATCCCGACTACATGTATTACACCTATCAAGACGCGCCGCAGCAGCTGTCCAATTCGAAAGACGTCTTCGAGGCCAAAGATGGGCTGCTTGTCGTGAGTGGCGCCATGTATGATCTTCTTCAGAAATTTAATCTTGGTGTCACTCGGCTACACAAGGTACCTTTGAGGCAACATGACCAAAGGACTCCAGTCGAGGGGCGTTGGTACTTCCTGCACATCCGCGAAAACCGAAACTGCCTGATCCCCGAACAATCAACCGGGGTTGAGCCTTCCATGATAGCAAACCAATGGTATGTAAAACCAGACATCTGGAGCGACGATCCAAATGAGGCGTTTCAGCTCTGTATCGATCCAGCGGCGGCGGCAGACTTAGATCTATGGCGCGACAGCCGAGCACTAAACGTCGTCTTTTTCTCCGACCGGCTGAAAGAAGCCATCACAAAAGAAGGCCTCAGCTTCAAAAGCGGCAATGATTTTCGCGCCTGCAAGGTTGTTTGATGCCTCTGGGCAGACAGCCTTCCACGCAAAAATCATTGCCGATCACACCTCAGAGTTTTGATTGATCTTTGCTCAACAGCTGTGATCCGGCGCAATCCCCGCATCCTGCCCACGCAGGATCCTCCAGTTGCGTTTGATCAGGTTTTTCCAGATCAGCGTTGGCAGACCACGAAAGAAATCCGACGTCGCCCCCTTGCCTCCGCGAAACAGTGTCCGCAACGCCACCCAAGGCGGCACCGGCTTAAACAGCGCCTTTGCCACTGCTGGCTGCCCGACGCTGATCTGTGCAAGCGCGCGCTCCACAGCCTTGGGATTGTTCCAATCGGTGAACCACAAGACACAGTCCTTCTTGTTGATGATGAACACGGAGTTCGGGTAGCCGCCAAAGGCCTGATGCGCCGTGCCGTTTTCGTCATCAATCAGGATCAACCGTCCTTCCGCATCTTCACGCAACACTGTCGCGCAAGCTGTCTTGTCCTGCTGGGAAGTATGCGCTGGAATCTTTGCCCCCGGATGCGCCTCCCGCACATACAACACGCGAAAATCGCAGTTAGGATACTGTGCCCGTAACCGCGCCATGCCCTCGCGGCGTCCTTGGAACAACGGACAGGTCAGACTGCCCATTTCCAACACAAGGAAATCTCCCTCAAAATCCAACAGCCGCTGGTCAATCCAATCTGCCGTTTGCAGCGTGAAATCCGGCGCCTTGTCGCCCGGCGTCGGCCCCGCAAAGCGGTCCAAATCATAGGCGTCGGTTTTGAATTCGGTGTAATTGTAATCAGACATCATCGTTTCCTTTCAAAGAGGCGTCGCTGAGGTTCTCAAACATCCGTTGCAACACGGAGGCGGCCACGCGCTGCTCCTCCGCACAGATCCCGACGCTCACTTGCGCGATCAACTGATCCGCCAGGGCGCTCATCTGTGTCAGCGCCGCGCGCCCTTCCTCCGTCAACTCTAGATTCAAACGTCGCCGGTCTTTTGCATCGGGCGTACGTTGCACCCAGCCCTTGCCCACCAGCTTGTCGGCAAGGCGGGACACGGTTGTGCGATCCCGCAGCGTTGCCGCGCTCAATGCGGTTGTCGGCTGCGGACCCGCCGCCAGAAATCGCAAAGACGCCCAGTCCTCGGCGGTGGCCGCAAGTCCGTTGTCTTCAAACCGTGTGGTCAGCTCTTTCCGAGCCGCGAAGCCCAATCGATTGACCCAGTAAAGCGGGAGTGTGTCAGGTGTTTTCATATATGTGCATATAGCAACTATTGCTAAATGCACGCAATGGCGCTATTGTCGCACCTCATTGACCCCACCGCCCCTCACCCGCTAGGCAGGGCGCATGTCAAACACGCTCGACACCGTCTTCTCTGCCCTCGCCGACCCAACGCGGCGTGAGATTCTCAATATGTTGCTTGAGGATGATATGGCCGTGACCGATGTGGCGGAGCCATTTGACATATCCCTTGCCGCGATTTCCAAACATCTGATGATCCTCACCAAGGCCGGCCTGATTTCTCAGGAAAAGCGCGGTCGGGTAAAATGGTGCAAGCTGGAGCCGGACGCCTTGCGTGCCGCCTCCGTCTGGATGCAGGGATTTGGCCAATTTGAGCCAGTCAATCTGGACGCCTTTGAGCGGTTCCTGGAGACCGAGCTTACGCCGACAACGGAAGCTGACACGCCGAAGTAACCGACCTCGGCTTATTCTTCATTCTCCAAGAGCATCCAAAGCGCGACACAGGTCAAGCCGATCCCCACCAGAAGAAATCCACTCGGCGCACCATGCCCGAGCCCGATCTCCCACAAGATAACCCAACTGGGCACCAGGTAAGTGTAGGCCATGACCTTGGCACTGGGCAGATGCAGCGTCGCAAACTGCAACAAAACAAAGGTCGCCGCAGAGGCAAAGACCGCAAGATAGACAATGGTGCCCCAAACCAGCGGCTCCAGCGCCAGCCAATCCGTCGTCATGAGATCTCGCCAGCCGACCCCGGACAGGATCACCAGGCCCGCAACCAGCGTGCCAAAAGTGAACACCACAGGCGCCTCACCTCGGTTCAGCTTGCGCACCATCGGCGTATAGATCGCGTGCAACATGCAGCCCCAGAAATAGTAGATTTCTCCCTGGCCGACCTCAAAGCGTAGAAACGCCTGCCAATCCGCCCGGAAAATCACCCACAACGCCCCAACTGCGCCAATACCCAACGCGACAAACATGCGCTTGGTAGTGATCTGGCGCAGCAGTATCCAGCCGAAACCCGCAGACATCAACGGTGTCAGCGTGAAGACCGCCGCTGTACTCACCGGATGAGCCGTTTTCAGCCCCTCAAACATCAGAACAAAGTAACCCGCAAACAATCCGCCAAGGATCAGATACCGCCACGGCGCGCGCCAGGCGGAACTTGGCAGCCCCTTAGTGGCCAAAGCCGCCACCCCAATCACAGCCACCGCAATCAAAAACCGCACCGCATTCAGCGCCGCAGGCTCCACTGCGTTGGCACTCATCGAGCCAAGCGAAAACGAGCCAGCCACCAATGCAGAGAACAGCAACATGGCCAAATGACCGCGAAGGTGCAGACTCATCTTACGGTGACCCAGTCCTGCGCACGTTCCTTCAGGAAGGCGAGGAACGTCTGTACTTTAATCGTCCGGTGCAAATCCACATGGGTGATCAGACGCACATTGATGTCCCATTCCGGCTTAGGCGCAAGCACCTGCGTCAATGGTTCGGTGCTCTCAACATCCCAAACCGGCAAGAATCCCAAACCGGCCCCATGTCGCACCGCCGCTGCAATCGCCCGATCCGACGTCGAACGGAACACCACATTCTCTCGCGGCACATGCGTTTTGAGCCAGCGGTAAAACGGCGCACGGCTCTCTGGGTTGTCATGCGCGGCAAAGCGATGGTTCACCAAATCGGCTTCATCCTTCGGCGCACCGTGCTGCGCAATGTATCGGTCCGCCCCATAAAGAGCCGCAGGCAACTGTGCCAATTTCTGCACCACGTTGTCCGGCTGAACCTCTCCGTCACCAGCACGAATGGCCACATGCGCCTCGCCGTATTCCAGCCGGAACACACGGTCGCCTGTCAAAAACCGCACCAACAAGTCTGGATGCGCCGCCTGAAAATCTGCCAAAATCGGCGCCAACAAATTGGCAAAGCCGCCCAGCGCCGTCACCACCAACTCGCCAGACACATCTGCGCCGCGCCCTTTGATGCGCCCCTCAAGCTGACCAAACTGATCATCCGTGGCCTGCGCCACCCGCATCAGATCTTCGCCCGCCTCTGTGGCCGTGTAACCCCGCGCATGGCGCTGAAACAACTTCACACCAAGCTGCGCTTCCAACGCATCGATATGTCGGATCACCGTCGCATGGTGCACCCCAAGCACCTCTGCCGCGCCACTGACCGTCCCTTGTCGCGCCACCTGAAAGGCCGTGCGTACCTCATCCCAGTTCTTCATATCCTGCCCTCGCCACCAATGTGCAAATTCAAACACGCGATGCGCATTAATTACGATTGTGTGTGAAATTGCAATATCTCATCTTCACCTCAATCACAGACGCAACCACGCACGGATACACTCACATGACACACACTGTTCTGCACATCGACACCTCTGCCCGCTTCACCGACTCCGCCTCCCGCGCCGCCTCTGCCGCATTGGTCGCTGAGCAAAACGCCAGCCACGTGATCCGCCGCGACCTCTCGGAAACCACCCTGCCCTTCCTTGATGAAGGCTTTGCGCAAGGCACCTTCACCCCGCCGGAAGCCCGTACCGACGCGCAAAAAGAAGCGCTCGCAATTTCCGACACACTGGTGTCCGAGTTGCAAGCTGCCGACACAATTGTCATTGGCGTCGCGATGTACAACTTCTCCATCCCGGCAAGCCTCAAGGCCTGGATTGACCAGATCGCCCGCGCCGGTGTGGCTTTCGCCTATAGCGAGTCCGGCCCCAAAGGTCTGCTGGAAGGCAAAAAGGCCGTGATCACCATCGCTTCCGGTGGCACCGAGATTGGCTCCGGTATGGATTTTGCCTCCGACTACCTGCGCTTTGTGCTGGGTTTTGTTGGCATCACAGATGTGACCATCCTAAACAAGGACGGCGCAGAAGTGACCGCCAAAGCGGCCTAAAGCCCTTGCAGAGGCGCACGTATTATCGTGCGCCTTTTACGCTCATGCCACAGAGAGCATCTCTGGCGTCACGCCAATCTTCTCAAAAAACACCCACAAATCGCTAACATCCATCGCCACCGTGCGATCATTCACCAGCGGATGCATGTAAATCTTGTCAGCATCCTTAACGGCAGCATCAATAAAGAACCGCACGCCCGCCTCGGCTCCGTTGATCATCGCCAAGGGTGTTACCGCACCGGGTCGCACGCCCAGGTTCTGCAACAACCGATCCGCGGAGCCAAACGACAACCCGCCTACGCCCAATTGTTTACCCAGCGCCTTCAGGTCGATCTCCCGATCCTGCTCCAGCGTCACCAGATAATTGCGCTTCTTCTTGTCCCGCAGATACAGGTTTTTCACACGAAACGCCGCCTCGCCCCGCACTTGCATGGCGTCCTCAACCGATTTGGCATCCTCCACCGTGCGCAGTGGCACATGTTCATGCAGCATATAGCCCAGCCCCCAAGCATCTAACTGCGCCAAAAGCGCGCCTGAACTGACAGGCAATGTGTCCTGAAACTGTGATGATGCGTCCACCGCGGGCCCCTCCAAAATTTTTGTTTTACTCGCAAAGAGAGCTCTTAATTTCAAGGCAGGAACACGCTTTCACGGCGCGCTATGCAAATCCCCGTAAATGTGCCCGTGTGCGAAATGCCCAACCCAAAGGTAGCGTTGCGCGTGTTGCAACTGTTCCAAAACCTGCGGCATTGCCCGGTAATCCAAATACAAATTGATCAACTTGTCTTTTGCACTATAACTGGGTGTCCTCAGCGCATTGGCATCGACAAATCGAATGTACCCTCGTTCCACATCTGATGACGGAGCAGGGTGCCCGTAAACCGCAATATGAGGTTGGCAGGTGACAACCGGGTTTTGAAGGCTGTCTCGCGATGTTGCGCTGATCATGGAATAGGTTTTGACAGTCAAAATCTGTCGTGAATTTTCTGGGAGATCAGTCTTGATCTGCTTGTCATCAAACCGGCTGACATCGCGCAAGTCCCGCATGGGTTTCTCCAGAACGTCAATCAATGCGCCTTCGTCCAGTTTCCACAACTCTGACATATTCAAATCCTCCTGACAAAACGGACTTTCAATAAATACCCCCCAATATCAGAAGTCTCGCGCCGGGGCGACTTGCGGTGCTAGACCCTTAGCCTGTTGACTCTGCGCCCCCACAGGCGTAAACGCGCAGCCAATTCCGGGAGTCCGTCAAACTTCCGGTCCCTAGGCCTTTGTGCCGGGATCGCCCCCCGTCAGCGAGTTTCGCCCACGGGGGACATTGGCGTTTGGGCGGCTCATCCCTATGTTTGGGCCAGATTTGAAACGGTGATAAGGAGCCGGTAGCGATGTTTGAAAATTTAAGCGAACGCCTCTCTGGTGTCTTTGACCGCCTGACCAAACAGGGTGCGCTGTCTGAGGACGACGTGAAAACCGCCCTGCGCGAGGTGCGCGTTGCCCTTCTGGAAGCCGACGTCTCGCTGCCCGTCGCCCGCGACTTTGTCAAAGCCGTTCAGGAAAAAGCCACTGGTCAGGCCGTCACCAAATCCGTGACACCAGGCCAGCAGGTTGTGAAAATTGTCCACGACGCATTGAAAGACGTGCTCGCAGGGGACGAAAACGCCGAACCCGGCACGCTCAAAATCGACAGCCCGCCCGCGCCAATCCTGATGGTGGGTCTGCAAGGCTCCGGTAAGACGACCACCACCGGTAAGCTCGCCAAACGTCTGACTGAAAAAGACGGCAAGCGCGTACTGATGGCCTCGCTCGACATTTATCGCCCGGCCGCGATGCAGCAGCTGGCCGTACTCGGCACCCAGATCGGCGTGGACACCCTGCCCATCGTGCCAGGTGAGTCCGCCGTACAAATCGCCAAACGTGCCAAGCAGCAAGCGACACTGGGCGGCTATGACGTCTACATGCTCGACACCGCCGGCCGCTTGCAGATCGACGAAGTCCTCATGAAAGAGGTCGAAGACGTGCGCGACGTGGTAAACCCACGCGAAACGCTCCTCGTGGTCGATGGCCTCACCGGTCAGGTTGCTGTCGAAGTGGCGGAAGAGTTCGACCGCAAAATCGGCATCTCCGGCGTGGTCCTGACCCGTATGGACGGTGACGGCCGTGGCGGTGCAGCCCTCTCGATGCGCGCGGTGACCGGCAAGCCTATCAAATACGTCGGCCTCGGCGAAAAGATGGACGCGCTCGAAACCTTCGAGGCGGACCGGATCGCAGGCCGTATCCTCGGCATGGGCGACATCGTTGCGCTCGTAGAAAAAGCTCAGGAAACCATCGAGGCTGAACAAGCCGAGAAAATGATGAAGCGCTTCCAAAAAGGCCGCTTCAACATGAACGACATGAAAATGCAGCTCGAGCAGATGCAGAAAATGGGCGGCATGGAAGGCATGATGGGCATGCTTCCCGGCATGGGCAAAATGGCCAAACAGGTGCAGGACGCGGGCTTTGACGACCGCATGATCGTACGCCAGATCGCCATGATCCAATCCATGACCAAAATGGAACGCGCCAACCCGCAAATCCTGCAAGCCTCCCGCAAAAAGCGGATCGCCAAAGGCTCCGGCATGGAGGTTTCTGACCTCAACAAACTTCTGAAGATGCAGCGCCAGATGGCGGACATGATGAAGAAGATGGGCAAAATGGGCAAAGGCGGCATGCTGAAACAGGCCATGAAAGGCATGGTCGGCGGCAAAGGCGGCGCGGACATGGCCAACATGGACCCAACCCAAATGGACCCGAAACAGCTTGAAGCCGCGGCCAAAGCCCTTGGCGGCAAAGGCGGTCTGCCCGGCAGTCTCCCAGGCTTGGGCGGCGGCATGGGCCTGCCCTCTGGTCTTTCCGGCTTCGGAAAAAAGAAGTAATGATCACCTGCACCCTCACATATGAGATCGACCCAAATCAGGTCGCGGCCTTTGAGGCCTACGCCAAGGTCTGGATTGGTCTGGTCAACCGGATGGGCGGCACCCATCACGGCTATTGGCTGCCATCTGAGGGTGCCAATGACGTGGCCTACGCAATGTTCTCCTACCCGTCTCTGGCAGCTTATGAAGCGTATCGCACGGCGTCGATGGAAGACGAAGAGTGCCAGAAAGCCTTTGCTTTCGCACAGAAAACCGGCTGCATCCGCCGCTATGACCGCACCTTCACCCGCCCGGTGCTTGACGCCGCGCCGATCGAGGCTCTGGACGCGTTCTGATGACCTTGCACACCACATATCCCTGGGAGGCCCCTGCCTCCGGAGCTGCCGCCGCTTTGGCGCTGCAGCTGGAGATGTGTGTGCCCACACTTGAGACCGCCCGCTTGTCTCTGCGCCCGATCCGCCTAACGGATTTTGACACCTTCTTCGCCATCCTCTCCAGCGAACGCGCCGTCTTCATGGAAGGCCCGTTTGACCGTGACGAGGCATGGTCCGAATTTACCCAATGTGTGAGCGGCTGGATGCTGCGCGGCGTGGGCTACTTCACCATCCTGAAACGCGACACCGGCGCCATCTTGGGCTTTGTCGGGTTGGGCATGGAATTTGGCGATCAGGAACATGAGCTTGGCTACTTCCTCACTGAAGAGGCCGAAGGCAAAGGCTATGCCACCGAGGCCGCCGAAGCCGTGCGTGACTTTGGTTTGGGCCAACAGGAATTGCCATCTCTGGTCAGCTGCGTAGACCTGCCAAACACGCAGTCTGCCGCTGTGGCAGATCGACTGGGCACCAAACGCGACGCTCAGGCCGAAGCCAAATTTCCCGAGCCAGTACAGGTCTGGCGCCATCAACTGGAGGCCTACGCGTGATGCGCTACGAAGTCCCCCAGCTTGAAACAGACCGTCTGATCCTGCGTGCGCACTGCGAAAGCGACATCGCCTCAGAGATCGAATTTTATCAGTCTGAACCTTCCAAAATGGTCGGCGGCCCCAAGAACGCAGATGACGTTTGGCGCTACATTTCCATGATGATGGGACACTGGGCGCTGCGCGGCTATGGCCTTTGGGCCTTGGAAGAAAAGGCCACTGGCACTTACGTGGGGCGCGCGGGGCTCTGGATGCCTTTGGGCTATGATGAGCCAGAGATCGGCTGGACCCTGATGAACCACGCCACCGGCAAAGGCTACGCGACAGAGGCCGCCCAATCGGCGCGCGCCTATGCCTATGACGCGCTTGACTGGGACACCGCCGTGTCCCTGACATTGCCCGAAAACACCGCCTCTCAGGCCGTCGCGAAACGTCTTGGCGCATCCCTTGAACGCACGTTTGAAAGCAAATACGGCCCTGCACAAATCTGGCGCCATCCAAGCCCAAGCGATCTCGAAAACGGTGGAATGGAGGCCTACGCATGAGCCTCGCCCTGAACATCCCCGTGATCGAAACCGAGCGCCTGCGCCTGCGCGCCCACCGCGAGGACGACCTCGACGTGATCGCTGCCTTCTTTGCTGATGACCGCAGCGCTTTTGTCGGCGGCCCCAAAAACCGCGCCGAAAGCTGGCGCGTGATTTCCGGAGCGCTCGGCCATTGGGCGCTGCGCGGCTACGGCATGTGGCTGGTGGCAGACAAATCCACCGACGCGCCAATTGGCGGCGTTGGCTTCCTCAACCCGGAAGGCTGGGATGAGGCAGAGCTGGGCTGGCATATGTTTAACGGCCACGAAGGCAAAGGCTACGCCTATGAGGCAGCCGCCGCGACCAAGTCTTACGGTGCGGCCCATTTCGACATCCCCGCCCCGATCAGCTATATCGCCCCCGCGAACACCCGCTCCGTTGCCCTGGCCAAACGCCTGGGTGCGACTTACGAGCGTGACGGCGAAGTTCTTGGAAACGCGTGCCACATCTACCGCCACAGCAAAGCGGAGGCTGCGTGATGCCAAACAAGTCTATTCCAATCCTTAAAACCAAACGCCTGATCCTGCGCGGTCCGGAGCCTGAGGATTACCCAAACTTCAAGGCCACCTTCGCCTCCTACCGCTCCCGCTTTATGGGCGGGCCGCTGAATGCCTATGAAACCTGGATGCTGTACGCGGCCGAAATCGGCCACTGGAACATCCGCGGCTACGGCATGTGGATGATCCACGACAAAGAGACCGACGAAACGCTGGGCATGGCGGGCGGCTGGTTCCCCGCCAAATGGCCGGAGCGTGAAATCGCTTGGATCATCTGGCCCGACAAAGCTGGCCACGGCTACGCGCTGGAATCCACGCACGCGGTGCGCCGTTATTTCTACAACGAGCTCGACTGGGATGGGGCTGTGTCCTACATCGACCCGAAAAACCTCGACTCCATCCGCCTCGCAGAGCGCCTCGGCGCCGTGAAAGACAAATCCGCACCGTCGGTGGACGGGCTTGACGTGGTCTACCGCCACCCCTCGCCCGTAACTCTGGCCTCCACTCAGATCGGCGATGCCATCGAGATGGAAATCAGCCACTACGCCGACCCGATGTTCAAACCGAAAGGCTACGCTCTTGACTAACGACACCCAACGCGCCGCCGAATTGCTAAAAGGCTATCGCGACAGCATCGACCGCCTCGACGCGATCCTCGTCTACACCTTGGGCGAGCGGTTCAAAGCCACGCAGGCTGTTGGCAAGCTCAAAGCCGAACACGACCTTCCCCCGTCCGATCCGGATCGCGAAGCGAAACAGATCGCACGTCTTGAAGATCTTGCGAAGAAGGCCGATCTGGACCCTGAATTCGCCAAGAATTTCCTGAATTTCATCATCGCTGAGGTCATTCAGCACCACAAGAAACATCAGGAATAACAAACCGTTGAGCAGGGCTGCCCTGTTCTTCGACACCACCCCGCACCGTGCCGGTGCACATCAAACGCACCCCGGTGCAAACGCCATATTAGGAGATAACACCATGGCTATGAAAATTCGTCTCGCCCGCGGCGGTTCCAAAAAGCGTCCTTTCTACCGCGTAGTAGCAGCGGACTCCCGCATGCCACGTGACGGCCGCTTCATCGAGAAGCTGGGTACCTACAACCCACTGCTGCCAAAAGACAGCGAAGAGCGCGTAAAGTTGAACATGGAGCGTGTTCAGTACTGGCTGGACCAGGGCGCACAGCCGTCTGACCGTGTGTCCCGCTTCCTGGAAGCTGCTGGTGTTGTTGCTAAGAAAGAGCGCAACAACCCTAAGAAAGCCGAGCCAGGCCAGAAAGCCAAGGACCGCGCAGAAGAGAAAGCTGCAAAAGCAGCCGAAGCCGCTGAAGCAGCAGCTGAAGAGTAAGACGGACCGTCCCGGGATGACCGAATTTACTTCTGCTTTCCGGGACGATCTGCAACGGCTCATGCAGTGGCGACGTGACGTGCGCCGCTTCCGAACCGATCCGTTGGACGAGGCACTTCTTCGGGAGTGCCTCGACACGTTTCTGTTGGCCCCATCTGTGGGCCTGTCAGAACCCTGGCGCGTGATCCGCGTTGAAAGCGATAAAGCCCGCGCCGCTGCGCTCCAAAACTACCAAGCCGCCAACGCTGAAGCCCTCAAAGGCTACGACGGCGACCGCGCAGCCCTATACGCAAATCTCAAACTCTCCGGCATGCAGGAATCGCCTGTCCAACTGGCGATCTATTGCGACGACGCCACTGCCAAAGGGCAAGGCCTTGGCGCCGCCACCATGCCCGAAATGCGCCGCTATTCTGTTGTGGGTGCGATCACCCAATTCTGGCTCACCGCCCGCAGCTTTGGGCTGGGCGTCGGCTGGGTGTCCATCCTTGACCCCGACCAACTCAACCACGATCTGGATGTGCCGTCTGGGTGGTCGCTTGTCGCCTACCTCTGCGTTGGCTGGCCCGAAGAGCTGTCTGACACGCCGGAGCTGGCCAAGGTTGGCTGGGAAGACCGCGACACCGCGCTGCCCATTCAGTCACGCTGACCCCAACTGCCGCCAGCTCTCCCTTGCACCTCTGCCTGCAATCGGGGAAAACGAACCCAAGCAAAGCAAAGGCCGCCCCATGAGCGACACATCTTCTGAACTCATCTGCGTTGGCGCCATTGGTGGCGCCTATGGCGTACACGGCGAAGTCCGCCTCAAAAGTTTCACTGCAGAAGCCGGCGCACTCGAAGACTACGCGCCACTGCTGACCGAAGACGGCGCCTTTGAGTTTGACATCGCCATCACGCGCTCCATCAAAAACGGCCTGGCCGCACGCCTCTCTGGCATCGCAACCAAAGAGCAGGCCGACGCGCTCAAAGGCTTGAAGCTCTTTGTGCCACGCGACCGCCTGCCGGAAACAGAAGACGATGAATACTACTACACCGATCTGGTGGGCCTTGAGGTGCGCGACACCGGCGGCAACGTGCTTGGCAAAGTGAAAAACGTGCTCAACCACGGCGCGGCGGATCTTTTGGAAGTACTCCCGCCTAAGTCTTCAGAAACCGTGTTTCTGCCTTTCACCATGGCTAATGTCCCCACCGTAGACATTACCGCAGGGCGCATCATCGCCGATCCCCCAGAAGGCTTGTTTGACTGATGACTGACGACGCCAAGCCAAAATCCCATGGCCGCCTGTCCATCTCCGCCAGCCTCAAGCCGCGCGAGTTGATCACACACAATCCGCGTCTCGCGAAAGTCTGGTCAGCGCGCATCATCACTCTGTTTCCCGACGCCTTTCCCGGCGTCTTGGGCGAAAGCCTCACCGGCAAAGCGCTCAAGGACGGCAAATGGCAGATCGAGACAACCAACCTACGTGATTTCGGCCTGACCAAACACCGCAATGTCGATGACACGCCTGCCGGCGGCGGCGCGGGCATGGTGCTGCGCCCAGACGTGCTCGGCCCAGCCATTGAACACACGATGCGCGGCGCGCGTGGCAACTGGCCGTTGGTTTACCTCTCCCCGCGCGGGCGTCGGTTTGACCAAAAAATGGCCCGCGCCTGGTCTCAGGCAGACGGCATCACCATGCTGTGCGGCCGCTTTGAAGGCGTCGATCAACGCGTGCTGGACCACTACAACATTCAGGAAGTCAGCCTGGGCGATTTTGTCCTGACAGGTGGGGAAATCGCCTCTCAAGCCATGATCGACGCGACTGTGCGTCTGCTACCGTCAGTCTTGGGAAATGCCGAGAGCATCGAAGATGAAAGCCACTCCAATGGCCTGCTGGAACACCCGCAATACACCAAGCCGGCCGAATGGAATGGGCGCAAAGTCCCGGACGTGCTAATGTCCGGCCACCATGCCAACATCGAAAAATGGCGCCACGAAATGGCCGAAGAGATCACCAAAGCCCGTCGCCCGGATATGTGGGCTGCTTATGAGGCCAACGAAGACAGCTAAGCAAATCCTTGCGCCCTGCCCCCTATCCATGTTCTTGTTTGCGCATAGTGATTTTAAACAGGGACCACAGACATGGCCGCCAAATTCGAGCTCTACACCGACAAAGCTGGTGAATACCGTTTCCGCCTGAAAGCGGGTAACGGAGAGAACATCCTCGCCTCCGAAGGCTACAAACAAAAAGCCAGCTGCGAAAGCGGCATCGAATCTGTCAAGAAAAACGCAGGCGACGACGACCGCTACGAGCGCAAGGAAACCGCCGCTGGCAAATTCATGTTCAACCTGAAAGCCTCCAACGGTCAGGTTATCGGCACCTCTCAAAGCTACACCAGCGCCTCCGGCCGCGACAATGGCATCGAAAGTGTCATGCGCAACGCGCCGGATGCGGCTGTTGTCAAAATCGAAGACTAAAACAGATCCCATAACAGTGGCGCGGGCCGGTCATCCCCATGAACCAGCTCACGCCTGCCCCACTGGGGATGACCACTGTTACTTGGTCGGGGGCATCTCGGCCAACTCTGCAATCACCGCCTTGATCACCTGCCCTCTGAGCGGCCCAAGCCGGCAGACAGACTGAATCTCCGCATCCTTGCAAAACTGCGTGACCGCCTTGAGCGTTTTGGTATTGAACACGCCAGTTGTCGGGCCCGTTTCATATCCACGCGCTTTCAACTCTTCCTGCAGAACGTAAACGTAGGCATTTTTGTCGAGCCGCGAGACCACCACGAATGCGCGCTGAAAATCGGCCGGATCGGTGGCCTTCACGATGTCTCGCGCGGTTGTACGGAAAGCCCGCTCTTGCGCCGAGGTACGCGCGGATTCACGCGCCAAATATAGCTGATCTTCTGCACGGGCCCGCCCCCGCAGGCTCTCATGCGCAACCATTTCCGCACGCAGCGCCATCACATCGGCGTCCCGATTGCCGCGCCATAGCCGCAGCAAGGACTCCGCTGCCCGGCCGCCAGTCTTTCCCGTATCCGTTCGCGCCACATCAACCATGCGCTGAAGCAATTGGCCCGCATCCACATCAAAACGGTCCCCTGCCTGCGTCGCGAGCAACACGATCCACATTGTTTCAAGATCCCCGGCCTTGGCAAACCGCGTCAGCTCTTCCCGCCCGAATTCCGGATCAGACGCCGCTCCAAATCGATTTTGGTAGTGATACGCTGCGCGCAAAGCCTGCGCCTTTTCAATGCCCTGTGCCGAAGCCACATCCAATTGCTCCAACGACAACGCAGGCTGTTCCATGGCCATCAACAGCTTGGCATAGGACGTCCGCGCACTCTCACGCCCGCCATCAATCGCCGCTTTGTACCACCGCGCTGCGGATTCTTGATCCACCTCCGTGCCAATGCCTTTCAAATGGTAATACGCCAGCCGCGCTTGGGCACGCCCATAGCCGCTGTCCGCGAGGCGATGCATATGTCCAAAGGCCGCCTTGGCGTCCGTGCGCCCCTCCGAGCCCAACCGCAGCGACTCCGCCAAAGCATATCGCTGCTTGTCGGTCATCGTCTGTTCCGCCTGTGCGACCTTCGTCACAAAGGCCGCTGCCTCTGGTGGCGCCAATGTAGAAGCTGCTGCAAGTGATAGGGCAAACAAAACAGAACGAGCCATGGTGACCTCCCAGTATAAGGTTGCCTCAATGTACCCGCAGCCTTTCCAAGCGCCCCTCGACCAAACGGACAGAGCCATGATCTTTGGGTTAGGCCTTCATGCTTTTGTCGTTACATCTGCTCGCGCCACCGCACCCAGGCTTCCGGGCTGCCGCGAAAGACGTTGATGTCCACTTCGCCCGCGATCCCCGGCACCAATCCCGTTCCCGTATACTGCCAGAACGTCCACCGCGCGCCGGGATACACTTTCTGTGGATGCCCCGCCACGGAGCGCAACCAGAACTCCGTCCCTCCCAGAGTGCCAATCCCGGTGTCCTGAAAGAAATCCACAGTGGTGTAGACAATCGGCCGCCGCCCGTAGTGCGCTTCCAAAATCGACAGGAACTTGCGCGCCTCACTGCGCACTTTGCTCCCGCTGGGCCTTAAACGGCACGTGCGTGACCGTGGCGTCCATTCCATGTCCAACACATGTGGCAAATGCGCCCCGCGCGGTACATTCTTGATAAACCACGCCGCCTGCTCCTCCGCTGGTCGACAGAAGTAGTAGTAGTGATAGCCGCTCCACGGGACGCCTGCGCTGGTCGCACCCGCGCGATGCATGTCAAACAAAGGGTCCGCCAGATCCCCGCCCTCAGTGGCTTTGATAAACGCAAAGCTGACCCCGGCCCGCCGCGCCTCGCGCCAGTTGATGCTGGTCTGCCAACGCGACACATCAATGCCGTGCACTGGATAACTCGACGGTGGTCGCCGGTCCCATTCATGCGGATCGGCATCTCCAAACTTCGGATAGCTCACCACCTGCGCCGCCAAAGCCTGCACCCGCGCAGCCTCTTGCGCCGCCACCTGCCCCGCCGGATCATCCGGCACCGACCGGCCACAGCCAGCCATCACCAACAATGCAAACACACCCGTCTTGAAAACCCGCATCTCACACCTGAAACAAACCACTGCGCCCCCTCAGTAAACCGAGAGGGCACAGCATTTGGCAAGCAAAGCTTTTGACAACAGCGAAGCCTCGCTTAAGCCGCCTTCTTCGCTGCCAGAAACGCCTCTTTTGCCTGATAACCTTTCAACGCTGGCAACCCAATCGCATGCACCGTCAACACGCCGAGCTTGTTGAGCGCTGCAAACACCAGTGCGTCCATGAACCAGGCCAGTGGCGTCCCCAAGCCGCCCCAGAACGCGGGCAGCTCGGCAAAACTCGCAAACAGGTAGTTGCCCGTAGCCGCATGCACCGCCAATCCAATCCAGAATCCGGCGCAGTAGGGACAACGCCACTGTTCATAAAGTGTCTGCAAAGGGTGCGGCAGCAGCGTGAGAAAACGTGTGAACCACGTACCCCAATGCGGCAGGTGTTCCCAGAACAGCTGGTGTATCGCGATCCCCAAAAAGAGGTTTTCTATCGCCATGATCGTCTCCTTTATTTAGTTTGCCTAACTTACTTTATGTGCGGACCTTCAACCCGATCGCACCGTGCCCCCTACAGGCTCAGAGTGTCGTTCAACTCGTCCTTGATCTGTGTCGCTATCTGCTCATAAACCCGCGCGCCACGCGCCAGCTTCATCTGCCCTTCCGGTGTCAGCACAATGTGCTGCGCCCGCGCATCCATCATACATTGGAACCGCGAGACCAAGTTCCGCGCCTCCAGTTTGGAAATCATCGTGCTCGCACTGGCCTTGGTCACGCCAAGAGCGTCGACAATGTCCTGCAAATGCTGGCCGTGTTTGTCCTCATACCGCTGAAGGTCGGCTTGCTCTTGCACCGCACTCAGATACTCAAACTCACTGAAGCTCAAGTCGAGATCACGCCCCGCCTTGGCCCAGGCCCGGTGACACGCTTGATGCACCTTCTGTAGTTTCTTGGCGAGATCTGACATGTGATTCCAACTTAGTTCGCCAAGCTAACTATCCAATTCCCTGCCTACTGTCAAACCCCTTGCACGCTTGGCCCAACTGCCCTAAACACCGCCTGTCCACGTCTCTCATGAGTCGTTTGGGCATGCTGTGCATTGAAATGATCTTCGGTTTCTTCGTCGAAGTTGGCAAATCTCAGCAGCGGAAGACAAGAAAAGACGACCTGACCCTCTGGCGGGCGCCACCATGGCGGATCCGGAAGAAGACCAAGAGTTCTGAGGTGCATCAAACCTTTGTGGGCCAAACCACAAGCATCATAGGAGATGATCCAATGGATCTGATCGCACAGCTCGAAGCGGAGCAAATTGCTGCGCTGGGGAAAGACATCCCCGATTTCAAAGCCGGTGACACCATCCGTGTTGGCTTTAAAGTGACCGAAGGTTCCCGCACCCGTGTGCAGAACTACGAAGGCGTCTGCATCAGCCGCAAAAACGGCTCCGGCATCGCTGGCTCGTTCACTGTTCGCAAGATTTCTTTCGGCGAAGGTGTGGAGCGTGTGTTCCCACTGTTCTCGACCAACATCGACAGCATCACTGTTGTGCGTCGCGGTCGTGTACGTCGCGCCAAACTGTACTATCTGCGCTCCCGCCGTGGTAAGTCCGCGCGTATCGCAGAAGACACCAACTACAAACCGAAGAAAGCGTAAGGAGCGGTATCATGAAAAAAGACACTCATCCCGACTACCACTTCATCGACGTGAAAATGACCGATGGCACCATCATCAAGATGCGTTCCACCTACGGCAACGAAGGCGACACACTGGCGCTGGACGTTGACCCTTCCGTGCACCCAGCATGGAACGGCGGCTCCACCCGCCTGATGGACGCCGGCGGCCGCGTATCCAAGTTCAAAAAGAAATACGAAGGTCTGGGCTTCTAAGCACAGTTAACATCGTAACAGAAAACGCCGCCTCCCTCGGGGCGGTGTTTTTTGTTGGAGCGTGCTTGCGTTCAGACTTCCGCAACCTCCGGCACGGCGCGTCCCGCCCGATAGCGCGCATAGAGGAACATCCCAAAACCAGCGCTAGTTTCCAGGATTTCCTCAAACTCAACACTGAGATGCTTGAAGCCAAAGACATGCGCGTCAATCAGCATGGCCACAGCCACAGCCAAACAGGCCACCAGTCCTAAACTGTCCTCCGCATCCCAGCGCCAGGAAAACCTCTGCGCCATGCGGTAAATCCCCCACAGCGCCAGCCCAACAAGAACCAGCAACAGCACCAAATGCGCCACTTTTCCGAGCCCAAACACCTCTTTGGGCACAATCCGCAAAAACTCGATCAGATCATGGGCGCCGTCAATTTTCACTCCACCCACGTTCGGCGCAACAAAGCCAAAAATCCGTTCACCAAAACTGATCTCATACAAGGCCGCCAACAGACACAACGCCCCCACGGCAATATCCTTGGTCGTGCGTGGTGCAACGCGCAGCAGAAGCACAAAGGCCGCAGCGCCAAAGAGCAGGAACGAAGCCCATTCAATCCACTAGACTTCATTCATCCAAAACCCGCGCTAAGCTGGGAACGCCGCCCAAGCGATCACCAAGCTCAAAAAGCAAATGGCCAGCGCAATATGATGCCTGATCAGCCTCGTCATAAGTCCTCAATTCCGGTCTCATTGACGACCCAAAGATCCCGGAGACACTTTTGTTTGTGCGGCCATTTTGCCGCGTCCAGCGGAATCCTGTCAACGCCCTAAGCACTCACCGTTCGCAGCTTACGCGTACGCAGCAAAATCATGCCCATTATCGCAACATTCAACGCGTTCCAGGCAATGCCATTCACAAAGGCCAATTCGTAGCTGCCGCTGACGTCGTAAATCCATCCGGACATCCAACCGCCCAACGCCATCCCCAGAATGGTCGCCATCATCACAAAGCCCACACGGCTACCTGCCTCTTTGGCGGGCATGTACTCTCGCACCACCAATGCATAGGCGGGCACAATCCCACCCTGCGCCAGTCCAAAGGCGAGACTAACCAGATAGAGCGGCACCAGCCCGTCAAATGGCAGAAACAGGAAAAGCGCCCCCATCTGTAACACCGACCCGATCAGCAGCGTCAACACGCCGCCCAGTCTGTCCGCCACCAGCCCACTGATCAATCGACTGGCCACGCCGCCCATGAACATCAACGCCAGCATCTCCGCCCCCACAGCAGCGCCATAGCCTAGATCAACACAGAAACTGACAATGTGAACCTGCGGCATGCGCATCGCCACGCAGCAGCCAATCCCCGCCAACCCCAAAATCCACATCAAAGGTGCAGGCCTAAACGGTGTCCCCGCCTGCCGCGCCTGCGCCGCGCTGTCTTGCGCTGCCACGGCCTCCAGTGGCACTTTAGGGCGTAGCAGGAAAGCCAAAGGCACCACCGCCAAAACGGTCATCACCGCCAGCACCACAAACACCGCCCGCCAGCCATGCGTGCTCAACACGCCGCTCAGCAAGACCGGCCAAATCGCGCCGGACAGGTAGTTGCCGCTGGCCGCAATCGCCACCGCAATCCCGCGCCGCTTCTGAAACCATAGCGACACATCCGCAATCAGCGGCCCAAAACCCACCGCCGTGCCAAAGCCCAGAAACAGATGCACAAACGACAGCATCAGCACAGAGCCACTTAGCGCCGCAGCCCCATAGCTGACCGCGCTCAGCGCTGCTGCGCCAATCAGTGCCTTGGTCACGCCCCAACGGTCCACTGCCTGACCAATCACAAAATTGCCAAGCGCAAAGCCCACCATGGTCAGCACATAGGGCAGCGAGGCATCCGCCCGATCGACGCCAAATTCCGCCTGCACCGCAGGCATTACCACAATCACTGCCCACATGCCGACATTGGCAAACACGCCAATCACCAGAGTGATGGCGAGGCGGATCCAACTATAGCGGCTATCAAGAACGGGATGTGTCATGGCGCCACGCTAGGCGCGCCAAACGCCGCTGTATAGTGCCAGTTCCACGCCCAACCTGCGCCAGCCACCGCTACACGTCGACTTGCTGGTGCACCTCAATCACATTGCCTTCAGGGTCTTGAAAAAACACCTGATGCCACTCTTTGGCGAAGGCCGTGCCGTAGTCTGAATAGGGCACGTTATTCTCCTCCAGCACCTTCAGAAATGCCGCCAGATCATCGGTGCGAAAAGCGATGTGCCCACGATCGACTGGATTGATCACCTGCCCATTCACAAAGGCCACATCCAGCCGCCGCTCCGCGAGATGCATCTGCATATCGCCATCTGTGGCAAAGCGGATTTGCCCGTCATAACCGCTGTCTTCATCAGCCTCTGTACGCGGGAACTCCTCTTGCGGAATATCATCCAGCCCCAACACTTTGGTGTAAAAGTCATGAAGCCGGTCCACATCTTTGGAGACAAAATTGATGTGGTGGAATTCGAGTTTCATGAGAGGCTCCTAGGCAAAATGTCTTTGCAGTCACAAAGACCGGAAGCCGGTCCAGCTTCAAGCGATCAGCACGTTAGGAGGCCGCGGTCCCTGCCAAGCCAAACAACAACACCCGCGTGTTCGCCGCCAGCCACTCTTCCGCATAGGCCTCGTCATTGAGCACTGTCCTGCCTGCTTCTTTAAGCGTAGCCGCATACATGATCTGGTTGCCCAGCCGGTCCAGCACCATGCCGGTGATCAGCTCCACCTCCAGCTCTGCATCCACAAAGCCCGCCTCCTGCGTCGCCCGTAAGTAGGCCGCAAACCCCTCATGATAGCGTGCACCGCCCACAAACCCGCGGTTCTCCCGCACCAGAATGCGAAACACCGGCGCTTGCGCAATCAGCGCCCTAAAGGTCTCCGAAATGAACATCTCGAGCCGCAGGCGCATTTCTTCGGCTGTCTTGGGCGGCTTGGAAATCAACCGAAGCGGCACATCAAACGTCGCAGCCGTGAACTCATCAATGATGGCGTTGAACAAACCCTCTTTGTTGCCAAAGTAGTGGTGGATCATGGTCGAGCTGGCATCCGCCGCTTTACAGATTTCACGCACCGAGGCGCCGGCATAGCCCCGGTCCGCAAACAGCGTTTTGCCAGCGTCAATCAAGCGCGCCTTGATGGATGTGTCTTGCATTCGACCTCCCATTTCCGCGCGCCTGACGCATATCTCACGCCGCCAACGCCGCCTCGGATTTGATTTTTTCTACCTTCCTCGGATGCGGTTGGCCAGTCTCCACAAAGTGCTGAATTTCCTCAAGACTGCGAATGAATCCAGCATCCATGCTATTGGTCAGCATACGGCGCATCGGTTTGGCAAACCACTTCGGCGTTGCCTCCCCGATCCAGGTCACCTCACAGGTCGCATCATTGATCGCCCGCACGGTCACGGTAGAGGTATAGCCCCTCATTGGCATCGCCTTGGGCCCATGGTGCAGAGTCACGTCCACACAGATGGTCATCGCTTCAGGATCAAACTTGGTCAGAACCTCCTCCTGGTACATCGGCGCAAATTTCTGCACCAAGTAAGAATTGCGCCCCTTTGCTGGGGCACCGGGCAAAGCGGGACCTTCGATGGCTTCGGCACGCGGAATGGCCGCCATCCAGCGGTCCACGGCGACAAACTCATCGCCAATCAGCTTCCACGCAGCGGCGGCAGGGGCTTTCACAGTTACGGAGTTGATAGATGGTATGACGCGACCTTTCATTTGAAAAATATTATCTAACAGTCATTAGATAAAATCTACAAATTGATAAGTTAACTGAGTCGTTCAGAGTCCCCAAACGCACAGCGCAGGGCCCTGCCCAACGGCAGCCCTGCACAAATCACATTTTCAGAATATGGGTTGCATGACGCTCACGAGCGCCAATTGCCTCAGTCCTTGGTGACCTCGGCAGCCGTCACCATTTGCTCGCGAAATGGAGGCTCGCCAAAGCTGCGAAACTCGCCGCCCTCAGAGTTAAACGCCCACCGCGCCACCAACAGCTGATATTCTTTGGCGTACAGGCTTGGCTCTTGTTCATCTTCAACCACACGTGTGCGCCAGGACCCCTGCACTCGAGTAGGCACGTAGACGTTCTTGCGCTCCCGTGCTTTGAACCCTTTGGGCAGGCGATAGTTCGCGCGCTCCCACTTGCGTTTCAAAAGCGTGACCAATTCCGCCGCTTCGCGCTTGCGACGCCCCGCAAAAATCACGTCGATCTCAACACCGTTTTCGACCAAGCCTTTGATGATCACGTCCTGACGAGAGTTTTTGCCAAAATTTGGAATCAGCTTCACCACCAACTCGGTTGGCGGCTTCTTGAACAATCCCCCGTCCTCATAGGCCGGCGTGATCTTGGCTGGATTGTCGATGCGTTTCTTCAAAGTCCTGTTCCGCAGCTGTCCGGGGTCTACGCCCCGATCTTGCTCCGGCCCATAGTCTGCGAAACGCCTTAACAATTTATTGGCAGCATAGGCAGAATGACGCACCTAAGAGTGCGCCACTGCACAAAACCCTCACCGTCTCTCTCCAAATCGCCACCGTCGCGAAACAGACGCAATACCGACGTGAAAATCCGGACCGCTATTGACCCAAAGCCTGCCCCAAGTCCGCGATCAGATCGTCGGCATTCTCAGCCCCCACAGAAATGCGCAACAGCGTTTCCGGAATGCCTGTGTGCGGCTCAATGGTGTGGCGATGTTCCACTAGGCTTTCGACTCCGCCAAGAGATGTGGCACGGTGGAAAAGTTTCATTTTTCCAGCCACTTGCAGCGCTGTTTCTTTGTCCCCCTTCACAAGAAAGGACATCAAAAAGCCCGCACCACCCGGCATCTGCGCCTTGGCCAAATCATGCTGTGGATGGCTCTCAAGACCCGGGAACAGCACGCTATCGACCTTCGGATGACCCTCCAGAAAGCGAGCTATTTTCAAGGCGTTACCTACCATACGCTCGACCCGCAACGCCATCGTACGCATGCCCCGCAACAGCAGCCAGGCCTCAAACGGCCCCATCACTGCCCCGGCACTGGCGCGATCCACTTCGATCTCTTCCCAGACCGGCGTGACCTCCTTGCAAACCAAGACACCCCCCAGCACATCAGAGTGGCCGTTAATCACTTTTGTGGTGGAGTGCATCACAATATCTGCGCCTAATTTCAACGGGTTGGTCAGGATCGGCGACGCCGCTGTGCTGTCCACTGCCAAGAGCGCACCACAGCTCTCCGCGGCCTTTTTCGCGGCCGCAACATCGGTCACCTTCAGCCACGGGTTGGACGGCGTTTCCACCCAAACCACATTGGCCGGCCCCTTGGCGCAAACGTCCGCCAGAGCTTCGGTATCGCTCGCGTCCACCTCATCAATAACAATCTGACGACGCTCACAAAATTCCCGGATCCACTTGGTGGTGTTCCAGTAAATGCCACTCTGCACGATCACCCGACCACCGGTCGGTACCGTGCGAAACAGCGCCGCGATCGCCGCCATGCCAGACGGGAACAACAACGCCGCCGCGCCGCCCTCCAGCTGCGCCAAAACCACCTCCGCCTGCCGCGCCACATCATTGTGCGGACGCGCATAAATGTTGTTTTCGTTCAGAGGGTTGTAGTTTTCATCCCGCGCAAAGGTGGTGGCCGGCTGGATTGGCGGCACAACGCCCCCGCTTTGCTGATCAATCGCCCCACCAGCCTGCGCCAACAGTGTCTCCGGCAGCATGTCTTTGAAATCCATCATCTTCCCCTTCGCGTCTGTGCGCGCACAAGACCGCAGCCTCAGCAAACTTGCAACCCCAGCGCACGCCCGTGTAGGAGGTCTTCATGACCCGCGTAATACTCTTCAACAAACCCTTCGATGTGCTATCGCAATTCACCGACAAAGGATTAGAGGGCAGCAAACGCCGCACTCTGTCGGACTTCATCGACGTGCCCAAGGTCTATCCGGCAGGCCGTCTGGATCGCGACAGCGAAGGGTTGATGGTTTTGACCGACGACGGGAAATTACAGGCGCGCATCGCTGATCCGCGCCACAAGATGGCCAAAACCTATTGGGTGCAAGTTGAAGGCACACCGGATAACGCCGCGCTTGAAGCCCTGCGCAAAGGGGTGACACTGAAAGACGGTCTGACCAAGCCAGCTAAGGCACAAGTGATTGAGGAACCGGATAAAATCTGGCCCCGCACCCCGCCGATCCGGGTCCGAAAATCGATCCCCGATACCTGGATTTCCCTCACCATCCGCGAGGGCCGCAACCGCCAGGTGCGCCGAATGACCGCCGCTGTCGGCCATCCAACTCTGCGCCTTATTCGGGCACAAATTGGCGAATGGTGGCTGGATGGGTTGGAAAGTGGCACCTGGCGCGACGCGTAGCGACCCAATCACTTTTCCTGTGGATAATCACAACATATAGTAGACAGCAACAAACCCGCGCCGTAAGAGCCGCGGCACTGAAACACGAGCAGGGAATACGGGCATGGCACATATCATTGCGGTCGGAAACGAGAAGGGCGGCGCAGGCAAATCCACCCTGTCGATGCACATCGCTACCGCGCTTGCACGCATGGGCCACAAGGTTGGCGGCATCGACCTTGACCTGCGTCAGAAGAGCTTTGGCAGCTATATCGCCAACCGCCGGAAATTCCTGCAGAAAAACGGCCTCGACCTGCCAAGCCCTGACTACCATGATTTGCCGGAAGTCGACGAAAGCGCCTTGCAACCGGGCGAAAACATCTATGATCACCGTCTGTCTGCTGCCGTTTCGATGCTGGAGCCAAACAACGATTTTATTCTGATCGACTGCCCCGGCTCGCACACCCGCCTGAGCCAAGTCGCGCACTCTCTTGCCGACACGCTGGTCACCCCACTGAACGACAGCTTTGTCGACTTCGACCTGCTTGCCAAGATCGACGCCGACGGCGTGAAAATTTTGGGTCCATCGGTCTATTCCGAAATGGTCTGGAATGCCCGCCAACTGCGTGCACAGGCTGGCCTCAAGCCTATCGACTGGATCGTCATGCGTAACCGCATGGGGGCGCAACAAATGGTCAACAAAGAGAAAATGGGCAAAGCCCTTGATCGTCTTGCCAAGCGCATCGGCTTCCGCGTGGCGCCGGGTTTCAACGAACGCGTTGTGTTCCGTGAACTTTTCCCGCGCGGCCTCACCCTGTTGGATCTGCGAGATACAGGCGTGAAACAGCTCAACATCTCCAATGTGGCGGCCCGCCAGGAATTGCGTGAATTGATCAAGGCGCTCAACCTGCCCGGTGTGTCTGTCGACTTCTAAGACAACCGCAGCAGGCAAGGCGAGGACTCGTCGCGAACCTATGGTCTCAGGTTCGCTTTGCCAGCTTACGGAGCATGCCTTTTAAGGCCTGCACCTCCGCTTCATCCAACTGTGCCGCAAGGCCTGCCTCATAGTCCTGCGCCACATCACGCAGGTCGCTGTAGACCTTTTGCCCCGCCGGAGTGAGTTCTAACCACTCCACGCGCCGATCCTCTTCACTGCGCGCCCGTTTCACCAAACGTCGATCGGCCAGCCGCTGCACTGCCCGGCTGATCTTGGTCTTGTGCACCTTGCCTTTGCTGCCAATTTCCGTCGCTGTCAGCCGCCCAAAAATCCCAAGGTGAAACAGCACCCGCCACTCGCTGCGCAACAACCCGTAGTGGTCCTTGTAGACTTTCTGAAACCCCAGACTGGCCTCTTCTGCTGCTTGATTGAGCAGGTAGGGCAAAAAAGCCTGCAAATCGAAGTCATCAGCTTTTGTCATTTTCTGCGCGTCCTCCTGCTTGTTAGTTACAAAATTAACTATTACCAACGCAACCAAATTCGAAATTCAGGAGCGCGAAATGACCAAACACTCTGTTCCGACCCGAATGCAGAAGGCCCCATCCATGGCTGGCCCGCATGAAGGCTATATGCCCGGCTTTGGCAACGATTATGAAACCGAGGCCCTGCCCGGCGCCCTGCCGCAAGGCATGAACAGCCCGCAGAAATGCAATTACGGCCTTTATGGCGAGCAGCTATCCGGCACCGCCTTCACCGCCGAAAATGTCGAGCGCACATGGTGTTACCGCCTGCGCCCATCAGTGAAACACAACGGCCGTTACAAAAAAATCGACGTGCCTTACTGGCAGTCCGCGCCCAATATTGACCCAGACCTCGGCAGTCTCGGCCAATACCGCTGGGACCCGGTCCCGCACACCGAAGAAGCGTTGACCTGGATCACCGGCATGCGGACCATGACCACTGCGGGCGACGTGAACACCCAGGTCGGCATGGCCAGCCACATCTACCTCGTGAACACGTCGATGGAAGACGAGTACTTCTTCTCTGCCGATTCCGAGCTGCTGGTGGTGCCACAGAAAGGCGTGCTGCGGTTCTCCACCGAGCTGGGCATCATTGATCTGGAACCCAAAGAGATCGCCATCCTGCCGCGTGGCCTAGTGTACCGCGTAGAAGTGCTCGAAGGCCCGGCGCGCGGCTTTGTCTGCGAAAACTACGGCCAGAAATTTGACCTGCCCGGGCGCGGCCCAATTGGCGCCAACTGCATGGCGAATCCGCGTGACTTCAAGGCACCGGTGGCCGCTTATGAAGACCGCGAAGTGGCCTCCACTGTGACCGTGAAATGGAGCGGCCAGTTCCACCGCACCAACATCGATCAATCCCCGCTGGATGTGGTTGCCTGGCATGGCAACTACGCGCCGGTGAAATACGACCTGCGCACCTATTGTCCAGTAGGCGCAATCCTGTTTGACCACCCGGACCCCTCGATTTTCACCGTGCTGACCGCGCCCTCCGGCGTGCCCGGCACCGCCAACATCGACTTTGTCCTGTTCCGAGAGCGCTGGATGGTGGCCGAGGACACCTTCCGCCCGCCTTGGTACCACAAGAACATCATGTCTGAGCTGATGGGCAACATCTACGGCCAGTATGACGCCAAGCCGCAGGGCTTTGTCCCCGGCGGTATGAGCCTGCACAATATGATGATGCCGCATGGCCCGGACAAAAACGCCTTTGAAGGCGCGTCCAACGCCAACCTTGGCCCGGACAAACTCGACAACACCATGTCGTTCATGTTTGAGACCCGCTTCCCGCAGCACATCACCAAGTTTGCCGCGCACGAAGCCCCGGTGCAGGACGATTACATCGACTGTTGGACCGACATCGAAAAGAAATTCGACGGCACCCCGGGCAAGAAGTAAGCTCACGTGATTGGGGGCTTTGCCCCCGTCACAGCACACTGTGACTCCCCTAGGATATTTCTGGACTGTGAAAGGCTTAGGGGCGTCAGGCGAAGTATCAGGAAGACCAATGCGCGCGAACAAAGTCACCCTTCTGGGTACCAAAGGCGGCCCCGCCATCCGGCCCGGCACCCGTATGCCAACCTCCATTCTGATGGAAATGGATGGGCTGACCATCCTTGTGGACGCAGGCCTTGGGGTCAGCCAAGGTCTCTGTGATGCGGGTGTGGCCCTGACCGATCTGGACGCCATCCTGATCACCCATCTGCACTCCGATCACTATCTGGAATTGGGCCCCCTGCTGCACACCGCCTGGACCGCCGGGCTGAACAAACCGATCCCGATTTACGGCCCGGAAGGGCTGGCCCACTATTGGGTGGGCTTCCTCAACGCCATGTCCTTTGACGTGGAGCTACGCCTGCGCGACGAAGGCCGCCCCGCACTGGAACCACTGGCGCAGATCCACGTACTTGAAACCGGTCAGATGGACCTCGGGCCGCTAAAAGTCACCACCCTGCGCAATGCACATCCGCCCATCACCGAAAGCTATGCTTTGCGGTTTGATGGCGCACAGCACAGCGTTGTGCTCTCCGGCGACACCGCGCCAATTGCCGAAATGGTCGAGCTTGCCAAAGGCGCTGACCTGCTGGTGCATGAAGCGATGTTGTCGGCTGGCATCGACGCACTCTGCGCTCGCGTGGGCAACGGCGACGACCGTCTGCGCATCCATCTGGAACGCAGCCACACCCCCGCCGCCGAAGCCGGGCGCATTGCCACTGAGGCGGG
>Ga0189275_100313_pt1 | contig 30275 bp, 25 predicted proteins | sample N19A6minimetaG_FD_130329 | JGI IMG/M metagenome (GOLD analysis project Ga0189275, IMG submission 130329) | Marine microbial communities from the Costa Rica Dome - N19 A6 mini metaG | ecosystem: Environmental > Aquatic > Marine > Oceanic > Photic zone | place: Costa Rica: the Eastern Pacific...
AGATGGGGTGGATCAACGACAGCGCCGAAACATTGGGCGGGATCGACATTTTCATTGCGAATGTCAGCGCGTTGAACCAAGGCACTGACGAAGACGCCTGGCGCCAGAGTTTTGAAGTCGACATGATGGCGACCTTCAACGGGGTCGACGCGGCCACGCCGCATCTCAAGGCGTCGGGTTCGGGGGCCATGGTGCTCATCTCGTCGATTGCGGCCCTGCACACGCCGGGCGGCCCAAAGCCCTATGGCGCGATGAAGGCGGCGGTGATCAACTATTCCAAGGGCCTCGCCCGCGCTCTTGCCCCCGACGGCGTACGAGTGAATGCCGTGTCTCCCGGGAATATCTACTTCGAGGACGGGGTCTGGGGCAAAACCGAACGCAACAACCCTGAGTTTTTCAAAAAGCAGGTGGCGGCCAATCCCATGGGTCGAATGGGCACCCCCGAAGAGGTTGCAAGTGCCGCAGTATTTTTGGCAAGCCCCGCAGCCAGCTTCATTTCTGGCACCAACCTTATCGTGGATGGCGCGCTGACCCTCGGCGTGCAGTACTGACACAAGGGGAAGGCCCGCGAGGAGGAGTTCCGCGGGCCTTCCCCTGCTGGTGAAGCGCGCGTTAAGCCGTCTCGGTTAGCCGCGTCATCATTTCCGCCACGTCTGATTTCGAGGCAATTGCTGCTGTATTCAGGACGCGCGACACCGTGGGCGCCGCCAGACCGCCGGTGACCCGCAAGACCTCATAGTCCAGCAAGTCGAAGAACCGTTCCTGGATCTCTCCGGCCCAGCGCCCGGCCAGAGCCATGCTGCCTGCGGTTTCCTCGGCAATCATGACGCGCCCGGTCTTTGCAATCGAGGCGCCGATCGTGTCCCAGTCGACGCCGTGATAGTCGGTATTGCGCACATCAATGACCTCGGCATCGATGCCGGTTTCGTTCGCCGCCTTGACGGAGGCTTCGACCATGGTCGACGTGGCCAGAACGGTGCAAGCCGCGCCTTGGCGCGTAATGTGCGCCTTGCCAAAAGGAATGCAGAAATCGCGCCGCCCCTTCGGTACCTCGTGGGACTTCTGGTACAGCCCCGTATGCTCGATGATCGCCACGGGATCGTTGCAGCGCAGCGCCGCGTTCATCATGCCGATGTAGTCAAACGCGTTGGTGGGCGAGAATATCCGCCAGCCCGGGAACAGATCGAACAAGGCCGAGGGATCGCAGGAATGCTGTGACCCATAGCCCGTGTGCGGCGAAATCCGGACGCGCAGCACCACAGGCACGGGGAAATCGCCACCAAACATGTGGCGCGCCTTGCCTGCCCCATGCGCGATCTGGTCAGCCGCCGTGAAGCAGAAGTCTCCGAACATGATTTCAGCCACCGGCCGCAACCCGTTCAATGCCGCTCCCAGCGCAACGCCCGTGAACCCGTTCTCGGCAATAGGCATCGGCAAGATGCGGTCCGGAAATTCGCTGATTACGCCTTTGGTCATACCGCTGACGCCACCGCTCATCTTGTGAACGTCTTCGCCGTATATGATGATCGTCGGGTCGCGCCGCATGGCATCCACGATGACTTCCGAAGCAGCCGTGACCAGCTTGACCTTTTCGGTCTCCATACCGGCGAGGTCTGCGTGATCGAGGAACGCGCAGTCCTGCAATTCGCTCAAATCGCCCAGGATGCCGCGATCCACCGTCTTGGGGTCTGGCCAAAGCCGGTCGGGGATCTGCAGCGCATTGCTGCCTGGCTTGGTCTCGGTCACGAGATCGGCCGCGGACTGCACCGAGCCAGACACCAGTTCCTCGATCCGGGCAAACTTGGCGTCATCCAGCAGGCCCATCTCGCGCAGCCGCGACTCGGTGCGCAGCACGCCGTCCTTGGCCCACCATTCTGCCTCTTCTTCCTTGGTCCGGTAGCCCAAGTCACTGCCCAGCTTGTCGCTGGACTGGTGATAGTGACGGAAGACAATCGCTTCGATCACGACCGGCCCGCCCTCCTCGCGAATGATCTTGCGCGCTTCCTGCATGGCGAGGTTAACAGCGACGATGTCCATGCCATCCACCCGGATGGACGGAACACCCAGCATGGCCCCGCGCGATGACAGTCGCACTTCGCGGGTCACTTCCTCCAGCCGCGTCGACACCCCCATCATGTTGTTCTCGATAAAGAAGATTGCCGGCAACTTGTGCGCGCCGGCAATATTGATCGCCTCGTAGCTGGCGCCGTTCTGGGTGGCGCCGTCGCCGAAGAAGGCAACCGAGACGCGATCCCGCCCCAGCACCTTGTCGGCCAGCGCATAGCCCGCGGCATGCGGCGGGTTGCCGCCGACGATGGCGGAGGTCCCCATCACGCCGGCCTCGGCATAGCGCATGTGCATCGAGCCGCCGCGGCCGCCGCAAAAGCCCGGCTCAAGCCCCATGATCTCGGCCATGAAGCGATAGACGGTGTCGTTCATCTCATCCGTGAAGTCGTCATTCAAAGGGTCGAACCCGTCCGGTGTAACGGCAGTGATCAGCTTGAGCAGCACCTGGTGGTGCGCGCGGTGGGTGCCATTCATGCTGTCGTCCTTGGTCAGCACCGACATGGCCCCGACCGCACCAACCTCTTGCCCGATACTGGCATGGGCCGGTCCGTGGATCAGGCCAAGCTTGTCGAGTTCGAGGAGCTTTTCCTCGAAGCGGCGCACCAGCATCATTTGGCAGTACCATTGCACCAGCTTGTCCGGGTCGGCCTTCTTCCAGTCGACCATTGTTGTTTCAAGCTCGATCCAAAGGGTATCGGGGGTCAGGGTCTTGCGCTTGGGCATTGGAATATCCTTCTTGGAAAATGTCTTGGGATCAAACGCTGCGAAGCAGTTCTTCGAGAATGCGCAGCGCGTCCCGGCGATGTTCGAAATGCGGCATATGTCCGCAATTGTCCCACAAGTGCATGGCGACATTGCCCGGCAGGTTGCGTGTGGCATCCACCGGCAAGATGCGGTCCTGGCGGCCATGGATGACCCTGACCGGGCCAAGAAAATTGGACAGATCGTCGATCACGTTGAACCGTTGGGTGCCGTCTGGGAAGAAGGTCTGCCCAAATCCTTGCAGGGCGGCAAAGGCCTCCTCCGAGGCACGGGCCGCCACGGTACGCTCAACGAAAATGTCGGAAATCAGGCCGGGGTCATGAACCAGTTGCGTGAGCCAGGGGAGGAGGCTTTCGGCGCTTCGGGCGCGCTGCATGGCGGAGACGAAGCCCGGGTTGGCCTCAGGAGAAATCCCGGCAGGTGCAAAGAGGCACAAGCCCCGAATGCGCAGCACGCCGCGGCTTGCAACGCGCGCAGCGACGGCCGCCCCAAAGGAGTGCGCGGCCAGGGCAAGATCGGTGACACCCTCGGCCTGCAATGTCGCCTCCACCGCGGCGGCGATCCCGTCGAGATCCCTGGGCAGGCTGGTTCCGGATGCGCCATGGCACGGCAAGTCGAGCGCAATCGCCGGCCAATCGTAGCGCGCGCCCGACAGCAATCCGCCCCAGGAGGTGTAATCCGCACTGAAGCCGTGGATGAAGGCCACGGGCAAGCCGTCGCCCTTCTGATACCACACTGCGTTCAGCACGGACGGGGCCTGGGCACCGGCCATGGCAACTGGCGGTGCCGGGGGCACGGGCGTTGTCGTTGCGGACGTCGCCGGAGTCGGCGCGCCTGCCAGCGCGGCGAGCACGTCCTTCTTTTGCACCCGGCCTTTCGGCCCCGTGCCCGTCAGCCCCTCGATGGAGATGCCGTTGTCCTTGGCGATCCGGCGTGCAAGGGGGGTGGATTTGGCGCGGCCCGAAGGCACCTGCGCCGCCACGGGCGATGGTGCGTCGGCTGCCGTCGGCACGTCCTGCGCCGCGGGCTGTTGTGGCCGCGCTGCGGGGGCAATATCGCTGTTGGGAGCCGCCCTTGCGGCGTCCATCTCTTCCTTGCTGTCATAGATGGTGGCAACCACGTCACCCACGTCGATCTCTTCGCCGGTCGCGGCCAGCTCCCCGATAAAGCCGTCGGCTGGGCTGTCGACCTCGACCACGGCCTTGTCGTCTTCAACTTCAAACAGCGCGTCGCCGGCCGAGACCTTGTCTCCCGCGGACACCATCCAACTCGAGATTTCTCCGCTTGTCCGTTCGAGGTTCGCTTTTGGAAATACAACTGACGTTGGCATTATTGGGTTCTCCTCAAAAGGGGGCTCATCCGTTGATGATCCCACCGTCGATATTGATCACCTGGCCGGTGATGTAGGATGCGTCTTCGGACAGCAGAAACGACACTGCCCCCGCTATTTCGGTGGGCTGGCCAAACCGCCCAAGCGGGATGCTCGCCAGTAGCGCGTCCTTGCCCCGGGCCTCTACAACCGGTGCAATCATCCTGCTTTCGATGATGCCGGGCGCGATGGCGTTGGCGCGGATGCCCTGTGGCCCAAGCCGCCGCGACAGCGCGCGCGTCAATCCGACGATGGCACCTTTGGCCATCGAATAGGCGACCTGGTCCACGTTGCCGCGATTGAAGCCAAGCGACGAAGCGAACAGAAAGGAACTGCCCTCGCCCATACTCGGCAAGACGGCGGTGACCAGGTCATAGGCGTTGGTGGCATTGTTCCGGAGCGTGTCATCATAGATCGCGCGGCTTTGCGGCGAGAGGTCATGGCTGGCAAAGACGCCCGCCATGTGCACCACCCCATCGATCGGCTGTTGAACCGGGCCCAGGGCGTTCAGGCAATCCGAGGGATCCTCCATCCGGCTTTCGCAGAAGGTCGTGTCGTCTGGCAAACTTGCCGCCAGCTCCTTAAGTCGCTCGGCGCTGATGTCGATCAGATGCAGACGCCAGCCATTCTGCGACAGTCGCCGGGCAATACAGGAGCCGATCGCCCCCGCGGCTCCGGTGAGCACGACACTCTTTCGTTTTCCCGCCAAGTCGAGCGAATCCTTCGTCTATAGTGAACTTCAGAACGGAGGCATTCGGCTGCGGCTACGAGGCGTGCCTGATACGGCCCAGCAGAATTCCCGTACTTCGATACTGCTAGACGTTTAGAAGTATCTTGCGACTTATGTCAAGAGCCGTTGCCCGATGTTCAGTTGCCGACCCAGCGCCACGGCAGGAGTTTGTGCTTGACTTGACGCTCCGTTTGTACAAAGGTTTAGACATCTAGCACTTTTATGAGTGCCGGACAAAATTGGGAGGAGTTCATGAATTTCACATCACTCATCGCTGCTGCGGTGACAGCGCTCGGCCTCGGCACGAGCGCGGCACTGGCAGAGTATCCGGAACGACCCGTCAATGTTGTCGTATCCTTCGCCGCGGGCGGCAACGCCGACATTGTCGCCCGTCTCAACGCGGACGCCCTGAGCTCCGAACTTGGCGTTCCGGTGAATGTCATCAACAAGCCGGGCGGCGCTCACATCCCTGCGGCGATGAGCGTTCTGGAGGCCCCGGCGGATGGTTACACGATTTTCAACTGGTCCCCGCCGAGTTTCATGGTGGTGCCGCTGACGCGCGCGATCCCCTATTCGCCGCTTGACGATTTCATACCGCTCTTTGCTGGCATCTCGGCCTCGAACGCACTCTATGTGCGCGCCGACAGCCCCTATCAGACGTTCGAGGAATTCGTCGAGGGCGCCAAGCAGAACAAGCTGGCCATGGGCGTCAACAACCTTGGCGCACCGCCAAATCTGAGCGCGGTGCAACTGGCCAACGAATTCGGCCTTGAGTTCAAGACCATCGCATTGAAGACCGTACCCGCCACCCTGACCGGCCTGATCGGCGGCCAGGTCGACGTGGCGGTTGGTCAAGTCGCGTCCATTCACCAGTTCGGCGAGGATATCCGCCCGCTGATCATCCTGGACAACGACCGCCAGCCCTACTTTGAAAAAGACCTCCCTGGCGTCCGGACCGTGGGCGAGGCCTTCCCCGGCAAAGAGGCGGGCGTTTGGGTTCATGGTGGGTTCGCCGTGAAGGCAGGTACGCCTCCCGAGATTGTCGACAAGCTTCTCGATGCGACCCTAGCAATCAATTCCGAAACCGCGGTGGCCAAGCTGCCAAAGGCGGTCGGTTGGAACTGGGTTCATGGGCCTGACGACGTCAAGGCGCTGATCCAGGCGGGTATAGATCTCTATTCGCCCATCCTCGACGGGCTGGGGCTGCTCAAGAAGTGATCCTTCCAGAACGCCCGGTTAAGCACGATTTTTCCGGGCATTCGCAACCAACTTTGTGCGGAGAAGTCTCATGCTTTCTCAGCGAATGGCCAATATTGTCTTCCTGATCCTGTTGCTTGTCGCGGCGGCCTATTTTGCCTGGCTTGCCGAAGGGTTTGAAGCGGCGGGCCTGCTTGCCTCTTCCGGCCTTCCATCCAAGTTCTTCCCACAGCTTCTGCTTGGGCTCATCGTCGCCTGCGCGGTGATGGTCTTGTTGGCATACATTACGAAAGGATCAGCCGGCGGCGACGAAGGGCAGACGGTCTATGGATCGCCGATCGACGCCGTTAGGGGGCTGTTGACACTCGTCGCGATGATTGTGGCCTACGTGATCTGGCGGAATGTGGGCTACGTCGCCATGGCGGCATTCCTCGGACCGGCGACCCTGGCGACCATGGGGGTCCGCAATCCTGTCATCTATGGCGTAGTCCTGGCACTTGCGGCCTGCGTCTACCTTGTCTTTTCGCGGCTCCTGGGGACGCAGTTCTGATGTATGATCTCACAGCAATCGGCGCGGCTTTCGCCAACCTCGCCGATCCCTTCACCCTCTTGATGCTTGTTCTTGGCATCGCACTTGGTCTGGTCATTGGCATTCTTCCGGGCCTAGGGCCCCCCATCGCGATTGCACTGGCCTTGCCGTTCACATTCTACATGGACGCGATACCGTCGCTGATCCTGCTCCTGGCGATCTACAACGCGGCGATTTACGGCGGATCGATCTCGGCGGTGTCCGTCGGCATACCCGGAACCGGCGCGGCAATCGCGACGGTGCTCGACGGCAACCAGATGTTCAAGCAGGGCCGCGGGGGCGAAGCGCTTGGTCTGTCGCTTGCAGCCTCGGTGATCGGCGGCCTCGTCAGTGTCGTCGCACTGGCCTTCATTGCCCCGCTTCTGGCCGAATTCGCCATCAAGTTCGGACCCCGCGAATACCTTGCCATCAGCGTCTTCGGCCTCGTTGTCGTGGTGCGGGTCGCCGGAGCCAGTCTGTTCAAGGGGTTGCTGGTAGGGTGTCTGGGCATCTGGCTGACAACCTGGGGTCTCGACGAGCTCAACGGCGCGGAAAGATACACCTTCGGGACGTACCACCTCTATGAAGGTATTCCGCTCGTGCCCTTTCTCGTCGGCATCTTTGCGGTATCAGAAGTGCTGATCGGGGCCGAAACAGCGCTGCGCAAGGTCGAGTTCGACGTCACCAGCCTCACGGTGAAACTGCCGGGCATGAAGGTGCTGTCGCAGCTCAAGGGCAACCTGATGCGGTCTTCGGTGCTGGGCACGGTCATCGGCATCATTCCCGGTGAAGGGGCCGCCGTTGCCGCCTTCTTTGCCTATTCGGAAGAAAAGCGCCGCTCCAAAACGCCCGAGAAATTCGGCACAGGCATCCCGGAAGGCATCGTCGCGCCTGAGTCGGCCAACAATGCCACGGTTGGCGGCGCGCTGATCCCGACATTGACACTGGGCGTGCCCGGTAGCCCGGCGGCAGCTGTCCTCCTGGGAGCGTTCCTGATCCAGGGGCTCGCGCCCGGGCCCACCCTGTTCGATGAACGTCCCGACATCATGTTTTCGCTGTTTCTGGGGCTGTTCCTGATCAACGTCCTGTTGCTGTTCATCGGACTGATCGCGATCCGCTTTGCGGCCAAATTGATCATGGTGCCGATGTCGGTGATCGTGCCCACCGTGCTCTTGCTCAGCGTGACCGGCATCTATTCGGTCTCCAACAGCCTGTTCAGTGTCGGTATTCTGCTGGGTGCCGGTGTGCTGGGCTACGTTGTCCGCAAGCTCGGCTATTCCATCGCACCGCTGTCGATCGGTTTTGTCCTTGGGCACATCCTGGAAAACGCCCTGCGCCAGTCGATCACCATCGCCGATGGCAGCATCGCCGAATTCTTCGACACTCCCATCGGGATCGGCATTTATGTCGCCTTGTTCCTCACCATCATGTGGGGCCCGGCGATGACCTGGATCAGAGGCAAAATGGAAGGCGTGGAAGACGCATGAGCAAGAAACCGAACATACTGCTGATCTATGCCGACCAGATGCGCTACGACGCGATGGGATGCGCTGGCAACCCGGTCATCAAGACGCCGCAGATCGACAGGCTGGCCAGCGAGGGCGTGCACTTCACCGAAGCCTATACCTCCTATCCCATCTGCTGCCCGTTCCGGGCATCGGTGATGACAGGCAAATACGCGCAGAACCACGGGATGATCCAGAACCACTTTCCGCTGCGTGGCGATCAGGTCTTTCTCGCCGACCGGATGAAAGAAGCCGGTTACCGCACAGGCTATATCGGCAAGTGGCACCTTGAGGGCGGCCCCAAGCCGGGCTTCGTGCCGCCCGAACGGCGTTTTGGCTGGGACCATTTCGTGGGCTTCAACCGGGGCCATGACTATATGTCGTCGATTTACTATGACGACACAGGACAGGCCTATCACTCCAAGCGCTACGAGCCTGACTACCAGACCGACCAGCTGATCGACTTCATCGAGGATGCGTCGAGCGCCGAGGACGACAAGCCCTGGATCGGGTATGTCAGCTATGGCCCGCCGCATTTTCCGATGGACATGCCGGACTACCTGCGCCGGATCTACAAGCCCGAGGAAATGCCCCTGCCCCCCGGGGTGCCTGACATGGCGCTGCAACGGCGGTTCCAGCATATCCGCAATCAGGTCTGGTGCGGCGGCGATCCGCGATCGGGCCATCACAGTCACGCCCGGCAGGACCAGATCCCCATCGGCGAACCCGAAACCGAGGCCGACATCCGTGAATTCATCGCCGAATACTACGGCATGATCCACAATATCGACTGGAACCTTGGGCGCATCCTTAACGCGCTCGACGCGCAGGGCGTGGCCGAGGACACCGTCGTCATGTTCTTCAGCGATCATGGCGACATGTGCGGCCAACATGGCCACTACTGCGGGATCAAGAACCAGGCCTATCGCGCTGCCATGCATGTGCCCTTCATCGTGCGCTATCCTGCGCGCTTCCAGCCGCAGAAATCCGCGGCGATGGTCGATGTGGGTCCCGACATGATGGCGACAATTCTCGATATCGTAGGGGCGGAGATCCCCGAAGGTATCGACGGCAAAAGCTATCTCGCGGTGCTGGACGGTGCCGAGACCGAGCATCGCGACACGATCTGGTACCAGGTCTTTACCCAGACCGGCGGCAACCCGCGCGAGTTCGCCCCATTCGGCGAGCGCGGTCTTCGCACGAAGGACTGGCTCTACATGCGGCACAAGGACAAGCGGGTGCTGCTGTTCGATGAACGCGCTGATCGGGACGAGCAAAACAACCTGGTCGACGATCCCGCTTATGCCCGAATGATGGATGAGTTCGACGCCCGGATTGCCGCGCACATGGAGGCGACCGGCGACGATTGGGGCATGTCCGCCAGTTTCCCGCCGCCGGACTGGATCACCCATGCGGAGGCCAAGGAACATCTGGAAAAGGTGCTTCTGCCAAGTGCCATCGAGGTCGCGTGACATGATCGTGGCGGACTCTTGCACATGCAGCGGCGTCGGAGGGCACCATGTCCTTGGCTGACACCTCCCAGACCTTTCACGGCGGCGAAGTGATCGTCGAAATGCTGCGCCGGTTCGACGTCGACATGATGTTCGGCCTGCCGGGTGAGCAGACGCATATCCATGACGCGATCTTTCGCCGAAACGACCTGCGCCATATTCTTGTACGGCATGAACAAGCCGCGGCGAAGATGGCGGATTCACATGCGCGCGCCACAGGCAAGGTGGGTGTCTGCGATGCCACCGTCGGTCCGGGTGCGACCAACTTGATTGCTGGCATCGCGGAATCCTTCCTCTCCGGCATTCCTGTCATTGCCCTTGTTTCGGATGTGCGCGCCGATTGGCGTGGCCGCGACTGTTTCCAGGAAATAGACCAGGTCAACGTTTTCCGACCGATCACCAAGGCGGTCTTCTCGGTCGATCACGTCGAACGCATTCCCGAATTCATCCGCCGGGCCTTCCAGATCGCCACCACCGGACGTCCCGGGCCGGTCCTGCTGAGCTTTCCGATGACCACGTTGCGCGCCACGCATGCGTTCAGCGAGGCGGACCTGCGGGTCGATCCGCGCTACGCGCGCTATCCCGCGAACCGGCCGGTGCCGCCCCAAGACGAGGTGGACGCGGCCATCGACATGCTCCTGGCCGCCGACCGCCCGATCATTTTTGCCGGCGGCGGAGTGATGGCATCGGGGGCGATGGACGAAGTGCGGGCGCTGGCCGAACTGCTGGATATGCCGGTGACCACCTCCTACATGGGCAAGGGCAGCTTGCCGGAAAACCACCCGCTTGCCCTTGGCCCCTATGGTGTTCTGGGGCGACCGGCCGCCAATGAATATCTCCTGAAGGCCGACTTTGGCCTGGCGCTCGGCACACGTTTCAACAATGTCGTGACGGCGGCCTGGCAGATCCCGGCCAAGGCAACGAAGCTCGTTCAAGTCGACATCGAGCCGACGCAGATCGGTCGGAACTACCCTGTCGAGATGGCTCTGGCGGGCGACCTGCGCTCTGTGCTTCGGATGATGCTCGGCAAGCTTCAGAACGATCCGCGCGTTACGAAAAAACAGGTGCAGCGGGATGCGGTGTCGGCCCTGACAGCCAAGTGGCGCCAGGAAAAGGGCATCGAATCCGACCTGGCGCGAGACGAAACAACAAAACCAGTCCACCCGATCCAGGTGATCCGCGCCATGCGCGATGCGATGGGTGATGACGATGTTCTGGTCTGCGACAGCGGTTTCAACCAAATCTGGGGCGGTCAGTGCTTTGAAGTGCGCAGCTCGGGGAGGTGTTACCTCGGACCGCGCGGATTTGGCGTCATGGGCTACGCCACGCCCGCTGCCATTTCGCGCGCGCTTACCACACCGGACCAGAACGTGGTCTGCCTGACCGGCGATGGCGGCTTTGCCATGGTGATCCAGGAGTTGGAAACGGCCACGCGCAGCGGCGCGAACCTCACGATCGTCATAATGAACAATTCCAACATGCAGTTCATTCGCGATAACCAACGCCTGTTTTTCGAAGGTCGCTACATCTCGACTGAGTTTTCGGAACTCGACTATGCCGAAATCGCACGCGGTTTCGGCTGGCACGGCATCCGTGTCGATGTCAGCGGCGAGCTCGATGCCGCCTTTGCCGAAGCCAAGGCCAGCCTGAAACCGACGGTCATCGATGTCCGGATCGACGACGATGCGATCCCGGAACGCGTCAGCCTGCAATCCTTCAAGTAAATATTGGAACACGTCATGAGCGACCAGCACCCCCTTCTTGGCAAGACAGCGGTCATCACCGGCGGCGCGCGTGGTATCGGGCGATCCATCGCCGAAAGGTTTGCCCGCGAAGGCGCGCATATCGCCATCTGCGCCCGGACGCGGAAAGACCTCGACAGCACCGCGACCGCTGTCGAAGCGCTTGGCCGTACCTGTCTAGCAGTAGAGGCCGATCTTGCCGACCACGCCAGCACCAAGGCCTTCTGCGAGGCGGTATTGGAGAAATTCGGCAACATCGACATCCTGGTGAACAATGCCGGGGTCTACCTGGACAAGGGCAAGATCGCCGACAGCGACCCCGACATCTGGATCAAAAATGTCACCATCAATCTGCACGCTCCCTATCTGGTCACGCGCTACCTGCTGGAGGGCATGAATGACGGTGGCAAGATCGTCAATTTCTCCACCGGCAAGGCGCTGACCCCCGGCAACGACGCCTCCTCCTATCACATTGCCAAAGCGGGGTTGCACATGTTCACCGGCTGTCTCGCCAATGAGTTGTGGCCGCGCAAGATCGACGTGAACAACATTGTCCCCGGCCCCACGGCCACCACGACCTTCAGCCGCGAAGACCCGGCCCATCGCAGCACGCCCGAGGCGCTGTTGGAGAAATACAAAGTCGAGGTGCCGAACGGCCTGCCGAAATGGGAACGGGTCAAGCACCCAGACGAGGTCGCTGACCTGGCCCTATGGCTGGTCTCCATGCCGACAGGTGGCCCCACCGGACAGACATTCTCGCTGGCGCGGCGACCGTTATGACCCGGGAATCCTGCATCGAGAATTCCCGACAATCCAACACCCGCCGCGCCGTCGTGCACAAGCGCAGGCGCAGTAAAGCCTCTCCCTGCCACCCATCCAAAGGGGACAACCTGACATGACAATCCGTTTCAATCACACCTGCGGGTCTGCAAAGACCTATGACACCATGAACCCTGCCTCTCCCGCCCAGATGGTTGGCAGCTACGCCATCCCCGACGAAGCCGAAACCAAGGCCATCATCGCCCGCGCCAATGCGGCGGCGACGGAATGGGCGCGCGTGCCGGGGCTGGAGCGCGGGCAGCGGCTTGATGCCTTCCTCGATGCGGTCGTGGCGCGGGTGGACGAGATTGCCGAAGCGATCACACTGGAACAGGGCAAGATCCTGGCCGAAGCCAAGGCGGAAACCTTGAAGGGCTGCGCCGAGGGGCGGTTCATGGTCGGCGAAGCGGCGCGCATGGGCGCGACCTCCATCGCCACCGGGCGCCCGGATTTCTCCAACCAAATCCTGCGCCGCCCGCGAGGCGTGATCTTCTGCATCAGCCCCTGGAACTTCCCGGCGATGACGCCCCTGCGCAAGCTCTGCCCGGCCATCGCCTTCGGCAATGCGGTCATCATGAAGCCATCGCAGTTCACGCCTGCCGCGTCCTTCCTGCTGGAAGAGATCGCCCAGGAATTCTTCCCTGCGCACCTTTACCAGAACGCCATGATCAGCGGCCGCGCCGCGAGCGACGTGATTGCGACTGGGGATATCCACGGTGTCAGTTTTACCGGCTCGGTCGAGGTCGGCCGGCTGGTTTACGGTGCGGCAGCACGGAACCTTATCCCGGTACAGCTGGAGCTGGGCGGCAAGAACGCGGTGATCCTGAACGATACCGACGATCTGGAAAGCACCGTTCAGCAAATTGCGGGCGCGGCTTTCCAGACCGGGGGCCAGCGCTGCACCGCGATCAGCCGCGTTCTGGTGCAGCGGGGTCTGGCGAAGAAGGCGAGCGATCTGCTCGCGGCCCGCGCCAATGCCATCACGCTGGGCGACGGCATGGCGGAAGGCACCCAGATGGGGCCGCTGTGCAACCTGCCACATTGGGAAGGCGTCTGCGAGAACACCGCCAAGGCGATCCATGAAGGCGCCAAGCCGCTGGCTGGTGGATCGGCGGCCGAGGGTGCGGGCCGCGAAGGTGGCTATTTCTACAAGCCAACTATCCTTGGCAACGTTCACCACCAAAGCACCGCGTCGCAGGTGGAGATTTTCGGCCCTGTGCTGTCAGTTCTCGAATACGACACCTTCGATCAGGCAATGGAGATGCTGAACGGCACCGAATTCGGCCTCACCTCGGCACTGCTTTCCAACAACAACGCCTATGTCCAGCGCTTCCTGCGCGAGAGCCAGCACGGCATGTTGCATGTCAACCACGGCACCATACCCGACAACAACATGCCCTTCGGCGGAGTCAAGAACTCAGGCGTCGGCCCGTATTCCGTCGGGCCCACGGCCGTGAATTTCTACACTTCCGAACACGCCGCTTACGTGACGTGGTGAGCGCGATGTCGGCCAGGGCGATCAGGGAAGAGCAAGTCTTCAGCCAGGCGCTGACCCTTGCGTCGGTCGACGTCCACCCGCTGCGCGCGGCGGGTGGGGTCAGCCCTTCCATGGCGCTAGGGACAATGCCGACACGACCGGCGCTTCTGATTTCGGTCACCGACACGCAAGGTTGCACCGGTTGGGGGGAGGTCTGGGCAAATTTCCCGCCCCGGGCCAACCTGCACAAGGCTCATCTCGTCGAGGACATTGTCGCGCCGAAACTCGAAGGGTTTTCCTGTGCCGACCCACGCGAGGCCGAGGCCTTTCTGCGCGCCACGCTGGGTGTCTATTTCCTCCATATCGGCCAAGATCGCGTGTTCGAGCATATCCTCGCAGGTCTCGACACGGCCTTGTGGGACCTGGCGCTTCGAAGCGCAGGACGCAGCTTTGCCGAACATATGGGCATCGCTCCCGCGGCGCCGAGTTACGCCAGTTCGATTAACCCAGGTGACCTCGAGGCCAGGTTTCAGAAGCATTGCGCCCTGGGACAATCCGCCTTCAAGCTGAAGCTTGGATTCGGCGATGAGGAAGATGTCGCCTTTGTCGGGCGGGCCTTTTCCATGCGCTCGCCGGGCGCGCGGCTGATGGTCGACAGCAACCAGAAATGGACGCCGGATCAGGCCGCTCGCATGTTGGATCGTCTTAGGCCGTTCGAGCTTCTGTTTGCCGAGGAACCCATTCCCGCCAACACACCACTCGCTACATGGGAAGCCCTTGCGGGCGCATCGGATATCCCACTGGCAGCGGGCGAGAACATCTATGGACAGGCTGATTTCCTGGCGATGGCCAACGCGGGCGTAACCTACCTGCAGCCGGATGTCGCCAAATGGGGCGGCATCTCCGGCGCGCTCGATCTCGCGGCCGCAGCACCATCGACGGCGCAAATCTGGCCACATTTCATGGGCACCGCCTTGGGACAGATGGCGGCGCTTTCGGTAACCGGCGCATTGGGGAACGGATCGGTCTGCGAGATGGATGTCAACATCAACCCATTGCGGACGGAGTTGTGCGGCGAAATCCTTTCTGTCGAAATGGGCGCGACGCGCCTCACCCAAGCTCCCGGCTTGGTGACGCCGCCGACGCCCGCACTATTGGCGAAATTCACCGAAGCGCACTGAGTTCATGCCTCCCGCGCAGATCATTGTCTCGATATCTGTCATTCAGGCGATACGAAGTTTAAATGAAACATCGCCGCGCAAGGGCGTGTCACGCGGGCCTCCGCCACCGCCTCGATGATGAACGCCACCATGTTGCGTGATGCCACTGTTGGCGACTTCGGCTGGACGGCCCCTTATTTCGAGCTGGCAAAGTCGCACCGCATCCGACACTTCATATCCGATCCTATCGGCGAGGGCCTGTTGATCGCCGCCTACGATGCCGAATTCGTGGGACAAGGGAAAACCCACCCGCAGAAAGCCCAGCGCATCTTCGATGCGCACCTGTCATCCCGACGCAATCAAAAGACGGCTGAGACGCGCCGTCGCCAGCTAGGTCTGCCGGATCAGGGTCGCTGCCTTTTCCGCAATCATGTAGGTCGCGGCGTTGGTGTTGGCTGATGGCATCTTCGGCATCACCGAGGCGTCCGCCACACGCAGCCCCCGGACCCCGTTGACGCGAAGATCAGGCGCGACAACCGCCCGGGAATCCCTGCCCATGCGACAGGTACCTACGAGGTGATAGACGCTTCCCGCGTATTTCTGCAGCGCTGCGAGGATCTCTGCCTCGGTCTTGTATTCCGGCCCCGGCACGATCTCGCGGCTCCAGCGCGGGCGAAACGCCGGCTGGTTGTAGATCTCCCGCACGATCCTGATCCCTTCGGTCATCACCTGTCGATCCAGTTCGGTGCCGAGGTAGTTCAGCACGATGCGCGGGTCGCTGGTGGGATCGTCGCTGGCGATCGTAATCCGCCCACGGCTTTCCGGGTGGCATTGCCAGAAGGATGTGGTGAAACCGGAGTAGCGGTGCAGCGGCATGCCGGGCTTGTCCACCGACAGAGGCATGACAAAAAGCTGAAGATCCGGCCGATCCCCGCGCGCGTGCCGGGTGCAAACTGCCCCACCGACCTGTCCCGCCCCGACGGTCAACGGGCCTTTCGCACCGACTATCCATTGCAGCGCCATTTCCGCCAGTTTCAGAGGGTTTCGCACGTGCCGATTGAGCGAATCCCGTCCATCGGACATCTCGACAATCGTGCGCATTTGTAAATGGTCCTGAAGATTCTCACCTACCTCTGGCGCCGCATGGCGCAACGCAATGCCGTGCGATTTCAATAGCCCTTCCGGGCCAATTCCGGAAAGCTGGAGGATCTGGGGCGATTGTACCGCGCCGGCACAGAGCACGACTTCTTTGGAGACATGGACGCTATGAAGCTTGCCTCTTCGGTGGTATTCCACGCCCGTCACGCGGTCGCCGTCGAAGAGGAGCCGCGTGACCGTTGCACGCGTCCGCAAGGTCAGGTTGGGTCGCGACATCGCCGGACGCAGGAACGCCGTCGCTGCGCTTTCGCGCCAACGCCCTCGGAGGGTCAGGTTGTAACGCCCCACCCCAAGTGTGCTGGCCCCGTTGAAATCGTCGTTGTCCGGCATCCCCCATTGCCGCGCGGCCTCCATCCAGTCGGTGCAAGCCCGATTGTCAGACCGCAGTTCCGAGACATGAACCGGACCGTGCGCGCCGCGATATTGCGATGGTGCGCCGGCCCAGGTTTCGATATTCCGGAAATGCGGCAGGACATCGCGGTACCCCCAGCCGGTGGCGCCCAGCGATGCCCAATCATCAAAATCTTCCTGCTGCCCACGGATGAAGATCAACCCGTTGATTGAACTGGAGCCTCCCAGCACGCGCCCTCTCGGACAATCCATACGGCGCCCGCCGATGCCCGCTTCGGGCTCCGAACGGTAGAGATGTGCCACCTTCGGATTGTAGATCGATTTGAAATACCCGACTGGCAGCCGCAGCCAGAATCGCATGTCCGACCCGCCGGACTCGAGCACCAGCACGCGGCAGGCTTCGTCTTCGGTCAGGCGGCTGGCCAGGGTCGCCCCGGCCGTCCCGGACCCGACAACGACATAGTCATAGCCCGCCACCACGGTCATACCTGTGCCCGCCGGGTGACGCGGCTAATCCTGTGATCGCCGATCGTGAGCCGAACCATTGGCTTCATCCGGGCAGCCCACCCTTTGCTTCCATGAAACCGCTTGTGAGGGCAAACCTCCAGACCTCGACCCACGAGGGGCGCGTGCGCGCTGCCGGGCGCCGGTTGGTCATCGATTTTCAATCAGAAGCATCAGTTGCCTCTCACCTCTTGTGCGGTAAGGCTCTTGCAAATCCATAGGTATGAACGTATAGCACTATTATGCGCTTGTGGCAGGCTGGCGCCCGGAACATTTGCCGGTCTGAGGTCCGTAGTCGGCCTTTGCGACGGCGCCAGGTTGCCTTGACCAATCCCTACGCAGGAAATCCTCCCATGCCCCTTTACGCTCTTGGCAAGATCACGCCGCAGACTGCCGGTCCCGGCACTTATTGGATCGCACCCGGTGCGCATGTCATCGGCGACGTGCACCTGGGACGCAATGTCGGGATTTGGTTTGGCGCTGTCCTGCGTGGCGACAAGGAGCCGCTGACAATTGGCGAGGGCTCCAACATCCAGGAGCACGCAATGATCCACGCCGACCCCGGGTTTCCGGCGACCATCGGGGCCGGGGTAACGGTTGGACACCGGGCGATCGTTCATGGCTGTACGATCGGGGACGGCACCTTGATCGGAATGGGAGCGACCGTACTCAACGGTGCGAAAATCGGCCGGAACTGCCTTATCGGGGCTGGCGCATTGGTGACGGAAGGCAAGGAAATCCCGGACGGATCGCTTGTCATGGGCACCCCGGCCAAGGTGATCCGTTCGCTTGGCGAAGAGGCCCTCGCTTCGCTGCGCAAGACTGCCGACAATTACCTCCGGAACTGGCAGCGCTTCGCGGAAGAACTGGCCGTTGTTGAATGATGTCGGTCTAACGGTCGAGGTAGGCGCGCGCCTGCTCGCTCGCCTCTAAGATGTGGGTCCGAGCCTCGGGAAAGACCCGGCCCAGTTTCATCCGCACGAAGGCCGAGCCGGAATAGCGCGAGACCTTGCCTTAGTAGCTCTCGGTCAGCGCCGCCACCATGCGCGCCCAATCCGCCTCCAGCGCCTCGTCGATGCGGAAGCCGTCATAGTTGACGATGACATCGACCCGCTTCTCCAGCGGCGCACAGACCTTGGCCATCAGCCGCCCGACAAGATCCACCTTGTCATTGGTACGAACCCGCATCTTTTCGAAATTCAGGAATAACTGGCTGCGCGCGGCGTCCAGTGCGATCCGGTCGGGCAGGTCGAGGTGCAGCAGCATCCCCGGCTTACCCGCCGCGATGTCACGGTAGAGTTGGCTGATGCAGCCTTGCGGCAGGTTCCAGCCTTCGATCTTGCCCGCCACGGCCAGCGCGGCGACCTTCGGGATCAGGCCCCAGTGCCCGCCAATTACTCGCTTCAAAAGGCCGTCATGGCCCAGCCGGTTCAGGCCCCGGTTATTGCCGTCCCCATGGCCCGCGGCAAAGCAAGGCCAAGGTCGCGGGGATGGCCGGTGTCGACAAACCGCGCCTCGATCGCCGCCAATAGCTCATCCGGCACACCGATCCCGACAAAGCCCGATGTGGTCAGCACATCGCCGTCCTTGACCAGTGCAGCCGCTTCGGCAGGCGAGACGATTTTTGACATGGCGGTCTCCTCAGGCAGCAGTCCATCCGCCGTCCACTGGTAGCGCAATGCCGGTGATATTCTCGGCCATGTCGGAGCATAGGAAGAGCGCAACCCCGGCCAATTGCTCGACCGTGACAAATTTCTTGGTCCACTGCGCTGCCAGCAGCACGTCGCGCTTGACCTGCTCTTCGGTCATGCCGCGGGCCTTGGCGGTGTCGGGGATCTGCGCCTCGACCAGCGGCGTCAGCACGTAGCCCGGGCAGATCGCGTTACAGGTGACGCCGTTTTCCGCGACTTCCAGCGCCACAGTCTTGGTCAGGCCGACGACGCCGTGCTTGGCGGTGACATAGGCCGATTTGAACGGCGAGGCGACGAGGCCGTGGGCGCTGGCGATATTGATAACCCGACCCCAGCCCGCCGCTTTCATGTGCGGCACAGCGGCGCGAATGACGTGGAAGGCCGAGTTCATGTTGATGTCGATGATCATGTCCCAGCGGTCCTTCGGGAAGTCCTCGACCGGCGAGACGGTCTGGATGCCGGCATTGTTGACCACGATATCGACCCCGCCGAACCGCTCCGCCGCGCCGGCGACCAGCGCCTCGATCTCGTCCGGTTTGGTCATGTCGGCGCCGTCATGGACCACGGCTCCTGCGCCGAGGCCATCCAGTTCGGCTCGCGTCACCTCGATCTCGTCGGCATCGCCGAACCCGTTCAGCACCACATTGGCACCAGCTGCCGCAAATCCCCGCGCGAGCCCCAACCCGATGCCCGAGGTCGAGCCGGTGACAATGGCGGTCTTTCCTGTGAGGTCAGTCATTCTTGCTTTCCTTGAGTTGGCATCTGATTTGATCGCTTGGTTCACACGTTCATCGCTTCAGCCGGGTGGGTTTCCCGGTCGAGCGCAGTCCGCACCCAATGCCGTTGGGAACTTTGCAACCGGAATAGCTTGCTGCCTGCCGACACGAAGACTTATATAAGTTTCTAGCTTTATCATTGGTGAGAGGTCACATCCCATGTCTCTGCAAACCATGCGACGGGCCAACGTCCCGCTGCACGTCGAGGTGGCTTCGCTTCTGCGCAGCCGCATCCTCAGCGGCGATCTCAAGTCCGGTGAACGGCTGCCGTCTCTTACCGAACTGGCCAAGGTCTTTGGGGTGACCAGTTTGACCGTGCGGCAGGCGATGAACACGCTGGACGAGGAGGGTCTGATCACGCGTGGCTCGGGCCGGGGCACGTTTGTCAGGGACGTCGAGATCAAGCCGCGCCGGGTGTTTTCGGTCAAGTCCGACCTGTCACAGTTGATGGGCGGTGACATGCCGCTTGAAGTGGTGCTCAGCACGGATGCATTCGAAGACGATGTCATCATCGACGGCACCGCATTCAAACGGCTGAAGCGCCGCCACCAGCTGGGCGGGCAACCATTCTGCATGCTCGATGTGCATCTGAGAAAGGACATCTACGACATTGCCCCGGAAAGGTTCGACAAGGAGTTGATCGTGCTGGCGCTTCAGGACCTGGACATTGCCGTCGGCTCAGCCACTCAGACCGTGGCACTGGCCAGTGCCGATCTGGAAACCGCCGAGGGGTTGCAGGTCGACGTCAATTCCCCGGTGTTCAAGGTTGTCCGCGAGGTGAAGGACGACACGGATCGGGTGATCTACTTCGGTGACCTGATCTATCCCGGCGACGCGCTGGAATTCCGCATCGACTTTCTCGGGTGAGCGGGCGGATCACGACACGGTCATTCCGCCGTCGATGACGATGGTCTGGCCGGTGATCATCGGCGCGCCGGTCAGCAGATAGACAATGGTCTGGGCCACGTCCTCGGCCTGAACGTGCCGCTTGATCAGCATCTTGTTCAGCGCCATCTGCTTGCGCTCTTCGGGCCAGTCCGCTGTCCAGGGGGTGGCCACCTGGCCGGGAGCGACGGCGTTTACGCGCACATCGGGGGCAAGCCCACGCGCCAGCGAGCGGGTCACGCTGACGACACCGGCCTTGCTGGCCGCGTAGGGCGTGCTGCTGCCCTGAAGACCGACGCCTGCGGTTGACGCGGTGTTGACGATGGCGCCGCCAGAGGCGCGCAACGCGGATGCGGCGGCTTTGGAACAGCGGAAGACACCGATCAGGTTGGTGTTGAGCAGCGCCATCCAGAGATCCTCGTCGATCCGGTCAAGCTCCGACGCCGGGATCGGATCGCGTGTGCCGGCGATGCCCGCATTGTTGACCAGGAAATCGAGGCCACCGAGATCGGAAATCGCGGTCTCCACCATCGCCTCGGCATTGCCGGGAATCGAGACGTTGCCGGGTGCCGAGATCACTTCCAGACCTTGGGCCCGCAGCTTTTCGATCTGCGCCGGTCCTTGTGAATCCTGTTCCAGATGGTTCATCGCGACCCGTATCCCCTGCTGTGCCAGCAGGGTGACGGAGGCGAGGCCGATGCCCGAGGCACCGCCGGTCACCAGTGCCGTCTTCACCTTATCACCTTGATCCATCGTCGCTTTCTCCTGTTCGCAAAACTTGTAGTCAGGCGGCGATCGCAGGTCTCGTGGCCCGACTTTTGGGCACGGAATCGTTCGTCCTGTTTGACAAACATTAAAACATATAGTAGTTCATAACAATAGTAATTTGAAACCCTGCAAATGCAAGGGATTCCCACGCGCCAATCGCAGACGCCGACGCATGAGCGGCAACAGAAAGGACCCTCGTCTTGGCCAAGAAAACCATCATGACATGCGCCGTGACCGGAAACGGAACCATGCCGTCGCAGAACGAGAACCTCCCTGTCACGCCCGCAGAAATCGCGCAGGCGGCCGTGGATGCAGGCAAGGCGGGCGCTGCGATCGCGCATATGCACGTGCGCGATCCCGGAACCGCCAAGGGGTCGATGGACATCAATCTCTACCGCGAGGTGGTCAACCGCATTCGCGATGCCGGTTCGGATATCGTCATCAACCTGACCACCGGCGAAGGCCAGCGCTTTGTCCCCAGCGAAGAAGACCCCAGCGTCGCGGGCCCCGGCACTACGCTTTGCCACCCCGCCCTGCGGTCAGCCCATGTGAAAGAGCTGAAGCCCGAGATCTGTACGCTGGATTTCAACACCATGGTCAACAAGACATGGACGGTGATCAACACCCCGCCCACGCTCAAAGTCATGGCCGACATTGCCACCGAGGCCGGAACCAAGCCAGAGATCGAGATCTTCGATTCCGGCGATCTGAACATGGCCAAGGATTTCCTCGCGAGAGGCATCCTGAAATCGCCCGCGATGTTCCAGTTCGTCATGGGGATCAACTTCGGCTCGGCGGCGAATTACCAGACGCTGGCCTACCTGATCTCGCAACTTCCCGAAAACAGCGAATGGGCGGCATTCGGCATCGGAAAGAGCGCCTTCCGCATGATGGCGCTGTCATACCTGATGGGAGGGCATGTCCGGATCGGGATGGAAGACACGGTCTATATCGACAAGGGCGAGCTGTGCAAAAGCAACGCGCAACTGGTTGAAAAAGGCGTCAGCATCGTGGAATCGCTGGGCGGCAGCATGGCCACCCCGGCCGAAGCGCGAGACATCCTCGGGCTGAAACAGCTCTGAGACATGGGTCCCGCCCCTGCGGGGCCCTATCCAGTCCCTCAGCTTCGGGAGATCACATGGAAGCGGATTTCATCATTGTCGGCGCGGGGTCTTCTGGCTGTGTGCTGGCCAACAGGCTTAGCGAAAACCCGCGTCACAAGGTTTTGCTGATCGAGGCCGGAGGGCGCGACAGATATCCTTGGCTCCACGTGCCCGCCGGGTATTTCAAGACCATGATGAACCCCGGCTACGACTGGTGTTACAAGACCGAACCGATCCCCGGACTGAACGGCAAGGTCATCAACTGGCCGCGCGGCAAAGTGCTTGGCGGGTCCTCGGCGCTGAACGGGTTGCTCTATGTGCGAGGACAGGCCGAGGACTACGACCGCTGGCGGCAAATGGGAAATTCCGGCTGGGGTTGGGATGACGTGCTGCCCTACTTCAAGCGCTCCGAGGGCAATGAGCGCGGCGCGGATGCGCTGCATGGGAGCGACGGGCCGCTGGGTGTTTCCGATCCGCGTTATACCCATCCGATCTGCGACGCCTGGATCAAGGCCGCGCAAGAGGCGGGCTACCCGGCGAATGACGACATTAACGGTGCCACGCAGGAAGGTGTCGGCTACTACCAGTTGACCATTCGCAACGGCAGGCGGTGCAGCACTGCCGTGGCGTATCTCAACCCCGTAAAGAGCCGTCCGAACCTGGAAATCGTGACCCGCGCGCAAGCCCTTAAAGTGGTTCTGGAGGGCAAGCGGGCCGTTGGTGTCGAGATCACCGACAAGGCCGGCCAGACCCGCGTTCTCAAGGCGCAACGCCAGGTCATTTTGTCGTCGGGTGCTGTCGGATCGCCGCAGATCCTAATGCTGTCGGGTATCGGCAATGGCGCAGAACTGCGAATGGCTGGCGTCGCGCCCAATCATGACCTGCCCGGCGTCGGCAAGAACCTGCAAGACCATTTGCAGGCCCGCACCACCTTCAAGACCCGCAACACGACGGTCAACGACGAGGTGCGCAGCCTGTTTGCCAAGATGAAGACCGCGATGCGCTATGGCCTCAGTCGCAACGGCCCGATGACCATGGGCGCCAGTATGGTCGCCGGGTTTCTGCGCACTTCCCCGGACGAGGCGACCCCGGACATCCAGTTCCACATCAACCCCTGGTCCGCCGACAGCCCGGCTGAGGGGGTGCATCCCTTCTCGGCCTTTACCGCGACCGTCTGCGTCCTGCGCCCGACCTCCAAGGGCGAGATCACGCTGGCCGGACCGGACCCGTTGAAGGCACCGAAAATCCAGCCGAATTACCTCGCGACCGAGGATGACTGCCGCAGGACGGTCGAAGGCGTGCGGATTTCGCGCAGGATCGCAGGACAATCCGCACTGGCGTCAGAGATCACCGAGGAGTTCCGCCCGCCCCGTGGTCTCGACCTCGATGATTACGATACGGCGCTCGACTGGGTGCGCGGCAATACCACGACGGTTTATCATCCGACCGGATCCTGCAGGATGGGAGCCGACGAGATGGCCGTTGTGGACGACAGGTTGCGGGTGCGCGGCATCCACGGGTTGCGCGTGGTCGACTGTTCGATCATGCCAGAGATTGTCTCTGGCAACACCAATGCGCCGGCAGTGATGATCGGCGAAAAGGCCAGCGACATGATCATTGAAGACGCGCGCGGCGCATGACCGGGGGAACGAACCGAATGACCACAGACATGAGCCTGCGCCTGACCTCCATCGAAGCGCGACTGGTGCGGACCCCGATATCCACGCCGGTGCGTACCTCCTTTGGAGTCATGTACGACCGCCCGACCCTTCTGGTCCGCGTGACCGACGCCACGGGCGTCCAGGGATACGGCGAGGTCTGGTGCAACTTTCCGGTCTGTGGCGCCGAACACCGAGCGCGGCTAATCGAGACCGAGATCGCGCCGCGCATCGTCGGCGAGGAGTATGACGGCCCCGAGACCTGTTACGAGGCGATGAATGCCAAGCTGCGCATCCTGCGGCTTCAGACCGGCGAGCCTGGGCCGATCGCCCAGACCATCGCCGGCGTGGATATCGCGATCTGGGACCTGGTTGCCAAGCGCAACGAAACGCCGCTCTTTGCGCTGTTGGGCGCGGATCGCAACCGCATCCCTGCCTATGCCAGCGGCATCAACCCGGTGGGCGTGCTCGACACCGTCGCCCGCGCGCGCGACGCCGGACACCGGAACTTCAAGGTCAAGGTCGGTTTCGGCGACGACACCGACCGCGCCAATGTGAAAGCCGTGGCCGGAGACCTGCGCGCCGGCGAGACCTTCCTGCTGGATGCCAATCAGGGCTGGTCTCCGGACGAAGCGCAGGGGGCGATGCGCTGGATCGCAGACCACAACCCGCGCTGGATCGAAGAGCCGATGCCCGTCGATATTCCGGCTGAAACCTGGCACGCCTTGAAGGCGTCGACCACCGTGCCGATCGCCGGTGCCGAGAACTTCCTGACGCGCGCGGATTATGACGCGGTGACCCGAGGCAACTGGCTGGATGTCGTGCAGCCGGATATTGCCAAGTGGGGTGGCTTCTCGGAATGCCTGCCAGTGGCGCGTAACGTGGTGGCAAGTGGCCTGACCTACTGCCCGCATTCCCTGGGCGGCGGCATCGCGCTGGCAGCCTCAGCGCATCTCTTGGCGGCGGCCGGCGGGCCGGGCCTATTGGAATGCGACGTGAACGAGAACGCCTTCCGCGACCAAGTCTTCCCGCTCGACCTGACGGAGGGCTGGGTGACGCTGGCCGACACCCCCGGCCTCGGCGTCAATATCGCCGCGCTGGAAAGCGAATTCGGCTGAACCCTACCGCTTAGCAGGAAACCGGCGGCCTTTGGCGGTCAATGGCTGGTCAGGGGTTGTTGGCCTGGCTTGAAACCCTGTCTCGACATAGCGGAAAGACCAATCGACTTCTGCTATGATTGGCTAAGCAGGGAAGCAATTCATGGATGAAAATTAGGCGCAGGCCGACTACTGGACTTCTTGAGCCGGCCTGAAATGGATCGAACCCGAGCACGCTTTGGATACCGCGATGGCAGATATGTCGGACATGATGTTCGCTGCGGCGAACATTGCTACAACCGACAGCATCATCGACATCGGGTGTCGCCGAGTCTCGGTGCATGTGAGCCATGACAACGCAATTGGCGCCCATGGCCCTGGCTTCTGCGACGATCGTCCGCGCGCCGTGCCCAGGGGTTGGGTCAGGTCAGAGCGGTCGGCGCGCGAGCGAGAAGCTCTGCCCGGTCGGGCCGCCCACCGGCCGTGTCGCCATGTAGAGCGCCAGTTCGCCGATCTCGTCGGGATGTTTCAGGCGCTCCCACGCCGGGAACCTCTCGGGCGGGTTCTCTGCGTATTTCTCAAGCAGGTCTTCCGCGTTCGACTTCTCACCGGTAACGGCGTCCCGGTTCAACATGCCAGTGGCCACCGGGCCCGGGATCAGGTTGTTGACGTCGATCTTGCGCGGCCACAGCTCGTTGGCCAGCGCGCCGGTGAACATGTTCATTGCGGCTTTGGAAATGTGATAGGCGCTGTTGTCGGTGCCCGCCCGCATGCCCATGCCCGAGGTCACGTTGATGATCTTCGCGCCCTCGGACAGGCCTTCGAGCAGGAAGCGGGTCACCATGTAGGGACCGCGCACATTGATCTCGATGGTTTTCCACCAGCGATCCGGGTCGCTTTCGGCGATGGGCCGGATCTCGAGTTCGGCGCCGGCATTGTTCACCAGTACGTCGACTTTTCCGAGCGCCGCAAGGACCCCGTCGCAGAACTCTTTGGTGGCGTCCTGATCAGACAGGTCCACCGCGCCGACCACGCAGCGCACGCCCGAGGCTTCGGCTTCGGCCTTGACCGCTTCCAGTTCAGCCATGGTCCGGGAACAGATCGCTAGATCGGCCCCGGCCCGTGCAAAGGAGAGCGCAATCGAACGTCCGAGCCCGCGCCCGGCACCTGTCACGACAGCGGTTTTTCCAGCAAGCGGCTTTTCTTCCGACATTTTCAGTCCTCCGGTCCCTTTGGCGGCGGGTCGGCCCTACAAAAGGCAGGACGTCCACCGCACTCAAATCGTTGGCAAGGCTGGCCGCCCTGACGAGTCACCCTAACATTAAAACTTATATATGTTTAGATCAATAGAGATTTTTATTATTTGTTTCAGAAGCACTACGTCCGATCCGTTTCGGCCCGCCGCACTTGATGGCGGCAGGCCGGTTTCTCAGAGAAACGTCTTCATCGCGATGGATTTCGGCACCACGTAATGTTCAAGACTCTCGGGCCCGCCCTCGACACCGTAACCACTTTCCTTGACGCCGCCGAACGGGGTTTCGGGAATGGCCACGCCGACAGTGTTGATCCCGACCATACCGGCTTCGAGCGCATCGCCGATCCGGGTGGCCCGATCCAGCGAGTTGGTCACGGCATAGGAGGCCAGCCCAAGCTCCAGCGCGTTCGCCCGCTCGGCCACCTCGTCAATCGTGCCGAAGCGCGTCATCGGCGCCGTCGGGCCAAAGGGTTCTTCGATCATCACCTTGCAGTCATCCGGCGCGTCCTTGATGACAGTGGGGGCGAAGAAATAGCCGTTGTTGCCGATCCGGTCGCCGCCAGTCGTGATCGTGGCGCCGCGCGACCGTGCATCCTCGACAAAACTGTCCATCGCGCTCAGCCGCCTTGCATTGGCAAGCGGGCCCATCGTCGTACCCTCCTCCATGCCGTTGCCGACCTTGATCGCCGCGGCGCGTTCGGTGAAGGCATCGACGAAGTCGGCATAGATTGCGTCCTGCACGAAGAAACGGGTTGGCGAAATGCAGATCTGCCCGGCGTTGCGGAATTTGCCTGGCACAAGCAGATCGACCGCCTTGCCGATGTCCACGTCGTCAAAGACGACCACTGGCGCGTGCCCGCCCAACTCCATCGTCAGGCGCTGCATCCGTTCGGCGGCGAGAACCGCCAGTTGCTTGCCCACCGGGACCGACCCCGTCAGCGAGACCTTGCGCACGATGTCCGAAGCCATCAGGTGTTTGGTCACCTGCGCCGAAGGTCCGAAGACCACGTTAACCACGCCCTCCGGCAGACCGGCGTCGATCAGGGCCTGCACCAGAAGGATTGCCGAGGCCGGGGTTTCGTTGGAAGCCTTCAAGATCACCGAACACCCGGCCCCCAATGCCGCGCCAAGCTTTTTTGCCACCGTGTTGATCGGGAAGTTCCACGGTGTGATGGCAAGACAGACGCCCACCGGCTCCTTGACCACGTGGTGCCGTACGCCGGGCGCGCGGCCCTCGACGATGCGGCCATGCAGGCGCTTGCCCTCTTCGGCGCTGAACGTGAGGATATCGACCACCGTGCCGATTTCCATCCGGGCTTCCGCCAGCGGCTTGCCGTTTTCCAGCGTCACAGCGACGGCAATCGCCTCTGTACGTTCGCGGATCAGGTGCGCGGCGCCGATCAGGATTTCGGCACGTGCATAGGGCGACATGGCCCGCCACGCAGCAAACCCGCGCTGTGCGGATGCCAGCGCCGCATCGAGATCCTCGGGCGACGCCGCGGGCAAGGCACCCAGAACCTCTTCGGTAGCCGGATTGATCACTTCCTGTGCGGCGCCGGTCGAACCGTCGCGCCACGTGCCGTCGATCAGCAATTTCAGATCGGGATAGGCAGTCATCGTTTCTGTTCCTTTTGTTGATCCGTGAAGTTGTCATTGCGGCCGTCAGCCCGTGGTGGGACCTCAGTCCCGAAAGCTCATGCCGCGCGTGCCAAGTGCATCGACGACCGGCGGCGCGCTTTCGGGCGATACCCCTTCGGGCGCCGGTTTCCCGCTGCATTCGACAAAGGCGCGTATCCGGCAGGCGGCACAGATATCCGGGTCCACCTGCTCGATGACCGCGCCTATGGCCTCGGCCTTGCTGGGGTGCATCCTGGACTTGTCGACCACCGAGAAGAGCTTCATGCGTTTCAGCGCCAGAAGCGTCTCCTTGTAGGCAATCACGATGTGCAGGTCCCCGCCCGCTTTTCGCGCACGAAGGTATTCCGAGACCAGAAGATCGACACCGGAGAGGTCGATCCTGCCCAGCCCCTTCAGCGCGAGGATTTTGAGCTTCCGCCCCGGGAACAACGTGTCGAAGCGGCGGAATTCGGCTTCCACATGTTCCACGGACCCAAAGAACAGCGGCCCTTCCAGCCGCAGCACGCAGATCTGCGGGCATTGTTCAAGATTGTGATAAATGACGCCGCGCAATAGCCGCCGCCCGTGGTAGACAAGCGGGGAGATTGCTGCGAGGTGCGGCCGGGCGCTGCTATGCAGGAAGACCGCGAGCGAGGTGACCACCCCGACGAATATCGCGTTCTCCAGTTCGGTGGTGATGCCGGCCACGAAGGTCAACCCGAGGATCAGCGTCTCGCTCCGGCTACTCTGAAGAATATGACGGATCTCGGCAAAACTGATCAGGCGCCACGCCACGTAGATGATAATCCCGGCCATCGCCGGCTTGGGGATCCGGTCGACGAAAGGCGCCAAGAGAAACAGTAGCACGAACAGGAAGACCGCCGCAAAAATGGCCGACATCGGCGTGCGCGCACCGGATTCCGCGTTCAACGCCGAACGGGTGAAAGAACCCGACCCGGCATAGGCCTGGAAGAACCCCGCCACGACGTTGGACAGGCCCTGCCCGATGATCTCCTGATTGGAATCGTAGCGCTCTTGTCGGCGCATAGCGAAAGACCGCCCGATGCTGATCGCCTCGAGCAACCCGACAAAGGCAACCGACATGGCCGCCGGCAAGATATCCGAGATGTCCGACAACGTGACCTGCGGCACATTCAACGCCGGCACAATCGAGGGCAGCCTTTCGAACATGGCCACTCCGGCTTCGGAGGCACCCGCGACCTCCCCGATGAGAGCGCCCACCACCAGCGCGACGAGATAAGATGGAATTTTCCGGCTGATCCGTTGCGCCGCGATGATCGTCGCCAATGTGGCAGAGGCGATGATCAGCGACAGCGGATTGAAGGCACCCCAATGCTCGATGACCCGCCCGACCCGCTCAATCACGCCACCGCCACTCTCGACGTGGATCCCCAGCGCGCCGCCCAGTTGCGATGCGCCGATCAAGAGCGCGGCGGCGGCGGTGAACCCAACCATGACCGAATGCGAAATGAAAGAGATCAACCCGCCCAGTCGAAAGGCACCCGCCAGAAGCTGGAACAGCCCTGCGACAATCGTCAGAGTGAGCGCGAACTGGATATAGATCGGTGTTCCCGGTGGCGCCAATTGCGACAAAGACGCAAACATTACTGCCGAAATCGCCGTTGTTGGCCCCGACACCATGACCATGGACGCGCCCCACAACGCGGCGATGACCGGCGTGATCATTGCAGTGAACAACCCGTATTCGGGCGGCAAACCTGCAATTACGGCAAAGGCCACCCCTTGCGGCAGCACGATGGCGGCGTTGGTGAGTCCCGCCAACATATCGTCGCGCAGGGTCGCGCGTGTCACTGCCGCAAACCAGGGACGCGGTATTTCGAAATAGCCGAAAAAGCGCGCACCGGTCATGATGGTGCGAACTCACGTGCGTAATTTCCTCGCCGGAAAGAAATTGCTGCCGGTTTACCAGTGGCCCAACAAATTCCGCTTGGCTCAACGCGCTCCGGGTACTCGCCGTGACAACGAAAGCCGGTAAAAATCGTCCAAGGTTTGGCTTTGACGGCCAGGTTCACGATGGAGCAATTTACCAAAACTTTCCCTTTCTCCACAAACCCGGTTTCAACCAATTCCGCCCGTTTGCGCCCAAATCCCCGCGACGGCGAATGCTTGCTTCGCCGTCGCCCTTCGAAGAGGAGACCGCCTCATTGCGTCGTGTTGCCCGCCCGGCTCGACGAACAGACAATAACTTAGTAAGTTATATATGTCTATATGTTTATGGCGGGACATTCATCGGTCATGTCCCGGAATTCGTCAGCTACCGACAGTCCGATCTTCGGCAACGGCTGAATGGTCCGCTCATAGGTGAGCTCCGTCGCACCGGACCGGATCACCTTGCGCACAGTGTTCCGCGATACTCGCAGCTCCCGGCAGATCTGCTTGATCGACTTCTTGTCCTGAAAATACGCCCGCCGGATCTTCGCTATCGTCTCCACGACCAACATCCCACACTGTGCTCCCCGATGA
>Ga0189275_100315_pt1 | contig 29754 bp, 27 predicted proteins | sample N19A6minimetaG_FD_130329 | JGI IMG/M metagenome (GOLD analysis project Ga0189275, IMG submission 130329) | Marine microbial communities from the Costa Rica Dome - N19 A6 mini metaG | ecosystem: Environmental > Aquatic > Marine > Oceanic > Photic zone | place: Costa Rica: the Eastern Pacific...
AGCCGGTTATCATCATAATAATACTGATCCAAAAGCAGCTCTATATCTTCATCATTTGGCACTGTCCTCATCATAATTAACAATGCCCAATACCTATTTACTAAGTTACCATCTGATTTTAGCGTTTTCCTTGCAAGAGGTAATTCTGTTGAAAGATTCAGAGAATTAAGATGATCAATTAAGCCATTAGAAAACTCTTTCTCGGTATCTTCAGCATATTGATTGTATATCAACTTATACCTCATATTAATTTTTTCACCATCAGTGCGCAGGAACTGTATAAAAAAATGAAGCGCTGTTCTGTTCTCAAAATTGCTAAGGTCTTTACCCTCTATATTCCAATTCACGTTTGTTGCAACGGTATCATCAGGGATGTCTTTTTCAATAATACCATATCCTTTCTTTGACTCGATCAAAGTTATATACCCGTAATTTGGTTTTACATAATTTGTAGATGAGTGTGCAAAGCCTAAATCTTTTTCCATGACAGCACTGCAAGCATTTAAAACTTGTGCACCTATCAGCGTTTTTACCTGTTTCGCCTTCATTGAGTCCACTACTTGTTGAGCCGTATAATTTTTTAGGCCTATAAACTCCAGATAATATCCCGGAGAAGCTTCTATAAGGTTTGGGTTTTCTTCAATGTCTTTTTTGTCAACAGATATAGATTTAGGAGTAAAACACCCCGTAAGAAATATCATTGCGGAATAAAGAACTATTATTTTTTTCATAAGTTGAGTATTGGTTACCCTTACGAAAATTATAATCTCGGAAAACATCAATTACTTTTACTAGCATATTTTTCCATACCCTCGCCAATGTGCTCTACTTTATTATAATACAGCAACTTAAAGATTTACGTTATTCCTGTATCTAGGTTTAGATATATTTATCAAAAGAATTTATTACATCCCTCTTCTAATTCCTTAAATTGACCGAGTGGAAGAAAAAGCATTCATACAGAGATTACGGGATAAAAATCGCACTGCATTTGCGGAATTAGTACGTGAATATAAAGATCCCCTTCTCAACGTCTGTTATGGATATTTAAAAGATGTTGATGATGCAGAAGACCTTACTCAAGAAATTTTTACGGAAGTTTATCGAACTATCGACAACTTCAAAGAAGAAGCTTCCTTGTTTACATGGATGTATCGAATTGCGGTTTCTCGCTCGTTAGACGAGTTAAAAAAGCGCCGAAGCCTTAAGCGAGCTGCATATTTTGAAAAGAGAGTTCGGTCTGAAGCCGCTGAGTTAGAAATGAATCAAAAATCATCCGATCTTCCTGATCCCGAAGACGAGCTTCTCCAAAAACAACAGCAGTATTTTATTCAGAATTGCCTTAATGAATTGCCCGAAACTCAACGAACAGCTTTTGTTCTAAGTCAACAAGACGGACTTAGTTATAAAGAAATAGCGCAGATCATGGAAAAGAGTTTATCATCCATAGAGTCACTTGTTCATCGAAGCAAACAGAATCTTAGAAAAATTATGGAAAAAAATTATGAAAATTATTTTTAGTCTGCACAAGTTTTTACAACCGCTGTCGCCTAATGTGATATCCAAAGTATTATGAAACCAAATAAAGACATACAAACTCATCTCGATCAGTTGATGAACTCGGCTGAAAAATCAATTCCACTTTCTACAAGTGCTGGTTTTGAAGAAAAATTATTTACTCGTTTTGATGAAATTGACAAACAGGAAAACCTTAGATCAGCTACTATTTTTTCGCTAAATGAAATTCAGAAATATGCTGCTGTTATTCTGTTTTTAGTTCTGAATATTTCCGTAATTCTATTTTATACATCCAGTTTAAACAGTTCTGAAGAAACGCAGGATATCGTAACTGAATATTCTGATGAATATTTCCCCAATTATGCCACCTTAACTTCTTTGGAGTAAAAATGGGTCTATTTGAAAACAAAAAATTTACACTTATATCGCTTTCAGTATTAGTAATTCTAAATCTTGTACTAATTGGATTTATTACTACTTCTGCATTTGATAAAAGAGACAGGAACAGAAAAGGCGACGAAGATCGTCGTGCTGAATATATAGCAAATCAACTTGGTTTCTCTGCAGCTCAAAAACAAGACTACGATTCTCTAAATGCAAATCATAGAAAAGAAACCAAAGCTCTTCAGCAAAAGGTTGATGAAAAGAGAAGAGCTATGTTCAGATTAACTCGCAGTAAAAATGCTTCTTTTGAAACAGCCGATTCTTTAACTGCAGAGATTGGACTTCTTGTCTCTGACATGGAACTACGCACTTACGAGCATATTTCAAATGTTAGAGCACTTTGCACCCCACAACAACTCGAGAAACTAGATTCCTTGATACAAAAGATGATCAGATATCGCAGAGATAATAGTAACAAGAAAGTTTCCCCTCCCCGAAATTAAGTATAGTGTGATTCGTAAAGATTTGTATATTTTCTTTCAATCCAAAAAGAAAATATGCAAACAGACTCCACATCTACCCTTCCAAAACTTGAACAGCTTACACCAAGTGAAGTTTTTAATTACCTTGGTGAGCTTCTTAATACCACACTTTTTGAACTTAAAGAAACGCCTGTAACCTTACTTTCAATCTGCATTTTTATTTTCTTCCTAATCGGCTTTACCTATTTAGGAGGGTTTATAAAGCGCCTACTTAATCAAAAGGTATTACCTCGCTTTATCAGTGATTCCGGTTTACGATTTACGCTTGCTAGAATGACACAATACATTGTCATGATAATTGGGGTTTTAGTTTCGTTTCAGTTTGTTGGAATTGACCTTACCGGACTCGCCGTAATATTTGGTTTTCTTTCTGTTGGTATTGGTTTTGGTTTACAGAATGTAACTTCGAATTTTATCTCAGGTTTAATTGTGCTTTTTGAGCGACCAATCAGTATAGGAGATCGGGTTCTCGTAAACGGAATTGAAGGTGATGTTCAAGAAATTAATATCCGATCTACTACAGTAAAATCTATTAACAATATTTCCATAATTGTTCCAAACTCGGAGTTTATATCCAAAGACGTGGTCAATTACTCCTATGGAAATCCTACTTATCGTTTAGTAATTGATGTGGGGGTTTCTTATAGCTCAGATTTAGATACTGTTATTAAGGCGCTGAATGAAGTTGCTGAAGAAAACACTTCAATTTTAAAACACCCTAAACATGATGTCCACTTACGCTCTTTTGGCGACTCTTCTTGGAATATGAAATTATTGGTTTGGGTAGGTAATGTAAAAGAACACTATAATATTCTTAATGAATTAAATCAGGCTATCGTACATAAATTCAGAGAATATGAAATCGAAATACCATTCCCACAAAGAGATATTAATTTTAGAAATGCTCTGATTAAAGGAGATGAGATAAATGAGAAAGATAATAGTAATGAGTAAAACTCATCGCTAGTCAATTTTGTCATGAATAAGTCGCATACAAGACGTTACTAACATTTAGTTTTTTAATTAGATTGTGAGAGTTAAAACCATCATAAACTATACTTAAATGTTTACAGAGAATTTAAAATATCATAGAATTAACAGCGGACTTTCTCAAGAAAAACTTGCTGAAATAGCCGGTATTAGCGTTAGAACCATTCAGCGCCTGGAAGGTGGAGATACCGAACCCCGAGGAGACACTGTGATTCGATTGTCTAAAGCTTTAGAAATTAGCCCCGAAGATTTATTACAGTATAAGAAACAAGAAGATCGTAGTTACTTAAAAGCTATCTGTATTTCATCATTAAGTTTTTTGTTTTTCCCAATTTTAGGAATATTGATTCCATTCATAATATGGATAGTAAAAAAAGAAAAAGTCAAAGATCTAAACCTTATTGGGAAGCAGGTTATCAATTTTCAAATCACTTGGAATATCATGCTGTTTTTAGGTTTAATTATTTATTCGCTATGGTATTTTTCTTCAATCACAGCCACTTCAGAAATCTCGTTTTCGATAGCCAATCGCTATATAATTATCTTTTGCACTTCCTTTGGTTTAATCTATTTGTACAATCTTTTTGCATCACTTTCCAACCTATACTTTGTTTGGAGCAATAAAAAAATTAGCTATAAACCATCTTTACGGTTTATAAAATAATCGTTTTATTCACTTTGAGTCTATAATAATTTTCCAATAGGAACAATATTGCCCTCTTTCCATTAACATTACAACAGTATTTCATCAATTCGAATCTATACATGTACGAACAGGCACATATACTTCTAGATGTAACTATCGCTCTTATTCTGGGAGGAATTCTGGGGCTGGAACGAGAATGGAAACAAAAACCGGCCGGATTCCGAACCAATATGATCATCTCCGGTTCTGCAGCTTTATTGGTTTCTTTGGGGAGAATAGTAATCCTGGATTTCAATCAGCTCATAGAACCTGAAGGACTTGGTGTTGACCCTATCCGAATGGTTCATGCGGTTGTAGTTGGCGTCAGTTTTATTGGTGCCGGAACTATTTTAAAAAGTTCTTCCAACCAAGTAGTTCGATACCTGACTACCGCTGCAACAATTTTGATGGCAGCCGGAATCGGAATTAGTATTGCGCTTAAACAATATTGGTTGGGCGTTGGAACCACCTTTATTCTAGTAATTATAAATTATCTTTTTGGCTTTTTAAATGAGTTTATCAGCGACAAATCGGATTATGATTCAAATTATAAAAAGGAGTAAACTGCTTTCATCCTATTAATTTGACTACTGGGTTCTGCTCATTATGAAAAAAGTATGCGCAAAAAAATAGTTACTCACCACTTAAACTAATTCACATCTTGTTAAATGCACCTTTTGCTAAACCTTACCTTTCAAACAGGCTCTAACCATCAGACACAAAGTAGGGTTTAAGAAATGGTTAACCGCTACTCAAATAGCGCGATTAACCATTGAATTAGAAGTTAGTCAGACCAAGTTTTTACTGAATCAAGTAGAAAATATAGTCCTAGGCGGCCTAACTCTGGTTCCGTACGCCCTGCATCGGAACCATTAATTAGTAAATCTAGTTTTGTATTTTTCCACCTTTGCTTTCAAATTCTTGAATAATATTCTCGTATTCACCGTCCCAAACTGCTTGCAACCGTTTAAACTGAACGTCTACCTTTCCGGCTAAATCTTCATAAACTGCATATTGCTGTTTTGTAGGGCGACCATAACCAGTAGCAACAGTGCTTGCTAAAGCTGCTAGTTTATTATTCAGCTTAATCTGAAAGTTCAATACATCTTGACCAGATTCTGCTTTAGTTTGAATGAGTTCATTTTCAATTTCAGACATCGCCTTTAACATGGTTTTAGCTTTTTCCTGAAGCTCTTCGTTGTCTTTGGCTTCTGCAGTCATCTCATTAATCTCTTTACGAACTTCACGAATACGATTAATTGTTTTATGTGTAGTATCAAGCTTAGCTTTGATCGTTTTAACAAGCTCAAATTGTGCCACAAAGTCTTGCTGAGATACACTCTCTAATCGAGGATCTTTCACTACTTCAAACGATCTCTCGCCAACTATTTCATCATCGATGAGCATTTTAACTTTATAAGTCCCTGGAATTGCAGAAGGGCCTGAAGTATTTCCAGCCCACAGAATTTGAACCCCATCAATTCTTGTTACATCAGGATAATCCAAACCCCATACGAATTTGTTAAGTCCTGCATCTGCAGCTACTACGCTTGGACGAGTTCTGTTCTCTTCTTCATAAAAAGTAGAAGACTCTTTTACCGGTTTATCATTTGCATCTTTCTTACTCGAATAAGTCCGTATTGTATTTCCTGAAGGATCGATGATTTCTAATTTGATTTCTTTTTCAACATTGTTCTTCAACGTATAATAAAAAACTGCTCCACGTTCCGGATTCTGCCCAACTGTAGAGCCTGGACGGCTAAAACTCGGTCCACCAAATAAATAAGTTTTTTCAGGTTGAAATAAATGGCTTTCAGCTTTTGCAACCTGATCACTCATTTGATGAAGCACCGGCAAATCATCCAATACCCAAAAAGAGCGCCCTTGTGTTGCTACAACCAGATCCATATCTCTTTTATGAACCGCTAAATCTGTTACAGGAACTGGGGGAAGATTTAATTGAAGATCTTGCCAGTTTTCGCCTGCATCAAAAGAAACATATAAGCCGGTTTCCGTTCCAGCATAGAGCAATCCTTTTTTGTTAGGATCTTCACGAACAGCACGGGTGAAGTCCATTGCCGGAATTCCGTTTGTGATTTTCTTCCAACTTTTACCATAATTCGTGGTTTTATAAATCATAGGCTGAAAGTCATTGAACTTATATCGAGTTGCAGCAAAGTAAGCCGTTCCTCCATCATGATAAGAAGCATCAATGATACTGATCATTGTCTCTGGCAGGCCTTTCGGGGTTACATTTTCCCACGTTTTCCCATTGTCTCTGCTGATGTGAATCAAGCCATCATCCGAACCTGCCCAAAACGTACCTTCTTCAATTGGTGACTCTACAAATGCAAAAATAGTATTGTAATATTCTACTGATGTATCATCTTTTGTAATCGGGCCGCCTGACTCTTTCTGCTTTTCTTTGTCGTTTCTGGTTAGGTCATCACTTATTGTTTCCCAGCTCATTCCCTCATCTGTTGAGCGGTGAACATGTTGAGATGTTGTATACATGACATCAGGATTGTGCGGTGAAATTATGATTGGAAATGTCCATTGAAAACGATATTTCAAATCCTCAGCGCCCGCTCCCATCGGGTTATCCGGCCATACATCAACTCTATCGCTCAAACCCAACTCTTTATCATATTTATTTAGGTAACCTCCATAACTTCCCCCAAAAGTTACATTCGGGTCTTCGGGATCGGGTGCGATATAACCACTTTCTCCGCCTGCTACCGGCCACCAATCACTCTCATTTATTCCATATCCACTTGTTCTGTTTTTGATAGCAAACGTACTGTTGTCCTGTTGTGCTCCATAGATCATGTATGGAAACTGGTTATCTGTGGTAACCTGATATATTTGCGCCGTTGCTGACGTGTAGTAAGAAGACCAACCTTCACCTCCGTTATAAGTTACTTGCCCTCCTCCGTCGTCACCAATAATCATTCTTTGTGGATCATTTGGATCAATCCAAAGATCATGATGATCACCATGCGGGGTTCCAATTCTACTGAATGAACTACCTCCATCAGTAGATTTATGAAAACCAACATTGAGTACATAAACTCCGTTTTCATTTTTCGGATCAGCAATTACTTTCGAATAATACCATGCTCTTTGTCGAAGGTTTCTATCTGCGCTAATCCTTCTCCAGGTGTCTCCGCCGTTTTCAGAACGGAATAAACCACCACCGTTTTTATTTTCGATAATTGCCCAAACTCTGTTTGAGTTTGCGGGTGATACGGCAACTCCGATTTTTCCTAATAATCCTTTTGGCATTCCGGGAAATGTTGAGATTTCTTCCCAGGTTTCTCCACCATCCTTACTTCTGAATAAACCACTTCCTTCACCTCCGCTACTCATTGCCCATGGGTTTCGGTAAGCTTCCCAAAGTGCCGCAAATAATATTCTTGGATTGTTTGGGTCAACAGCGATATCTACCGCTCCGGTTTTCGAATCTCGATACAAAACTTTTTTCCAGCTCTGACCGCCGTCAATAGATTTATACACACCACGTTCCTCATTTCCTTCTTCACCGAAAATTTGCCCCATTGCTGCCACCCACAGTATATCATCATTAGCCGGGTGGACTTCAATATCACCAATAAACTGGCTTTCGCCCAAGCCGATATGCTTCCACGTTTTCCCTGAATCTGTAGATTTATACATTCCATCCCCGGCACTCATATTTCCACGTATATCGGTTTCTCCCATTCCGGCATAAATTACATTAGCATCGGAAGGAGCAACGCTTATCGCACCTACTGATCCGGTTTTAAAATAGTCATCTGAAATATTAATCCAGCTGCTTCCTCCATCAGTAGTTTTAAAAACTCCACCACCTGTAAAGCCTGTATAAAAAGTATAAGGTTGAGACGCATGCCCTGAAACAGCAACTGAACGTCCACCTCTGTATGGTCCAATATTTCTGTATTTAAGATCTTTGAAAAGTTCTTTCTTAAATTTTGGAGTATCTGTTTCTTCCCCGTGCCCAAAAATTTGTGCGGTTGACACATCCGTCATTAAAATTACGAAGATCGCCGTGAATACTGCGACAGTAAATTGTTTGCTTACCTTCATTGTAGTTCGATTAGTTAGTTATTTCAGAATTGAATAACTGAATGTATCGCTAGAGAAGCAAGGAATGGGTAAAAAGTTGTGAAGCTCGGGTAACTTTTTAAGACTTAACGGCTTTAATCTCGGTTAAAAAGAATACTACCTCTTCTTTTTGCTTTAACATCCTCTAAAGACTCGTACTTTTTTGCTGATATTTTAGAAGCTGCAGAACCATTTCCGGTGATTAAGCTCAATGCTTCTTTTAAAACAGGGTCATTTATATCACCTAATTCATAAGGAATTAAAAGATCGTCTTCTACAGGAGAATCCGGTTGGATTCCAAGCACTAAATTAGTTGTACCCTCAGAGTTTTCGTATTGTAGGTTTATCGGTACAATCGCGAATTCGTTTGGCGGAGTTGCAGTTTCTCCCGTTATAACGGTAGATCCGAAGAATTGTCCATTTGTAGCCTCTCCTATGGTATTTACATTCATATGAGGTGTTAGCCCATTTATAAGAAGTTCGCTTGTTGTTGAGGTTTTATTTGATGTAAGAAAGTAAATGTTTTGTAAGCCGAGATTCTCCGGGTCACTCGAAAACTTTAAAACTAATCTTTCAGAATCTGCCCCTTCTTCTTCAATAATACGTTGTTGAACAATGTCATTGTATCTGAACCTTACAAATACTTCTTCGCTTTGGGCCGCTGACGAAGAAACCAAAGAGTTAGCCAGATTTTCCGCAGCATCCATATCGCCTCCAGTGTTATATCTTAGATCTACTACTAAATCCGTAACCCCTTCGGCAATCATATTCTGCATAGCTATATCCAAACTATCATTGTATTTATCGTTTTCGCCCGATAAAAACATTGAGTAAAATAGATATCCAATCTTATTATTTCCTTCTGATATAATGTCGGTATAAACTATAGGGTTAAACTCAATCTCCCTTTGTTCAACTGATATAGTTTCTCCGGTCTCATCTATTGTATTACTAGCCAGATCAAATGCCCCCAATGAATACCTGATCGTAGATTTCTCAGCATAAAATAAATTCAGATAATTAGAAGTATTAAGAGGTGTTCCATCGATTGCTAAAATAATATCTCCTCGTTTTAACCCGGCAGTATCAGCGGAAGAGTTTGGGTACACATATTCTGCAATGGCAAATACACCTGAAGAGTTATTAAACCTCCCAAAAGAAGGAGATAAACCGGAGGTGAATGTTCGACCAAACGAATTATCTTCGACTAAAGTTTTGCTACTAACTATGTACGAGAAATAATCATTAGGGTCTAGCATGCTTCCAAAAAAAGCGTTTGGAGGAATCGACCCATCTACTTTATCGGGCACTCTTTCGTTCCACAAGTAGTTTTCCTCCATGCTTTCCTTAATCCATGAATTTATGTCTTCAAACTCATTCTCCTCACTATTCACGCAACCGATTCCCATCACAGTTAAGACAACTAGAAGTAGTATTGTAATTCTTTTCATAATTTTTTGAGTTTAACTATCCGAAGACAAAACGGAATGTAATTGTTCCCCATTGAGCTTGCTTTGGTACCCCACTTGGTAATTTAGAAAATTTCCAGCTACGCAATGTTCGCTGAACTTCTTTTTCCAATTCCGGATTCATTTTCTTTAAAGGGATAATCAATCCGACAGATCCATCCGGCTTCACCTGAAAACGAACAGATATTACTCCTTCTGCATTTGCCGTATTTTCAGGTAAGGGCTGAACCATTGGATCTCGTTCAATATTGCCTTCCCATTTTAGTTCATATGGAGCTGATTTTTCATCATCACTCCCTGTTCCGGCATCAGCATTGGTTTCTCCTGTATTTCCTTTTATATCACCACTTTCTTTAGCTCCTTCAGAAACTTCTAAATCTTCTTTGGCCTGAGGTGGAATTTCTATCTCTTCTTTTACTTCTTCTGCTGTTTCTTTAGTAGGATCTACAACATCTGTTTTTGGTGTTTCAACTTTCTCTTCTTTCACCTCTTCAACTTCATCCGGTAAATCAACTGGTTTTGTAATTTCTTCAGTAAGAGTCTCTGTTTGTTCCTCCGGCTTTGGAGTTTCCTCTACGGGTTTTTCAGTTTCTACTTCTGAAGGATTTGGTCGTTTTGCTACTTCTTCTTCTTTTATCTCAGAATATTCTGCAAGCGTACCTGATCTGAATTCTCCAAACTCTACTTCTATAAAAGAAGGTCTGAAATTTTGATTCATATCAAGGGTGTACCACAACGAAAACAAAACCATTACAATACTCAAACTCAACGTAACGGTGAGTGCAAAACTATCATCTTTTGTAAATTTATTGTTGCTCATTGTGTTATCTCTATAACGAACTTTGTTCAGTAGCCATCACAAGTTTTAGATTTAGGGCTTTACCGATGTTCATAACTCTGACCGCATCATCAACTTTTGCGTCTTTATCGGCACGTAATATAATCGTTTGGCTTTGCTTATTATTGCGTACAGATCGGATTTGTAGTGCCAAAGATGCCTTGGCGGTCAGGTCTCCATCTACGTAAAACTCTCCTTCTTTTGTTATTGCCACAGAAATAAATTCATTTTGCGTAGTTGAACCTGATTCTGCTTTCGGGATATTCACCTTAATTCCGAAATTTGTAACAAATGATGAGGTCAACAAAAAGAAGATAAGCAATAACAACACTATATCAGTTAGTGAAGACTGAGAAAATAGTGATAGCGGTGTTAAACGTTTATCTCCTCTTCTAAAATCGCGTGCCATAGTTATGCCTGCTTTTTAGGTGCCGGTGATTGGAGTAAGTCCATGAAATCTGCCGATGCATTTTCTAATTCAAAAATAGATCTGTTAATTTTTCCGAGTAGGAAATTATAAAAACCGAACGCAATTAAGCCAACAATTAGACCCGCTGCTGTAGTTATCAAAGCTTCCCAAATACCACCAGCTAGCTCACTTGGGTTTACATTTCCTTGAAGTGACTGAATATCCATGAAGGCCTCGATCATACCCGTTACTGTTCCGGTAAATCCTAACAGCGGCGCTACTCCGGCAATTGTTGCCAACCAATTCATTCTTTTTTCCAGAAAAAATATCTCTTTCTTTCCTGCATTATCAATTGCATCCTCAATATCACGAATGGGACGACCTAATCTTTTTATTCCTGCTTTAATAATTCGAGATAGTGGTTTGTCGTGATCGTCGCAATAAGCCAATGCATCACTTTGCTTTCCTGATTTCAACATTCCTTCAACAGAGTTCAAAAACCTTTCTGTATCGGTATGTGACCTGTTTATAGCTCTCCATCTTTCTACGATTACATATATCGCAAACATAAAAAGCACAAAGATTGGGATCATCAAAACCCCTCCTTCGATAAGCAGATCAAATAATGTTATAGTTTCACCTTCAAGTGCAGCGGCCAAAGAATCGGCAACGGCAGTAGAATCTTGCTGGAATAAAAGAAGGATGTTCATGTAAATTGAAGTATTTAAATTTTTGTGATGATATAATTTCCTAGAATGCTCGAATCAACTTGTTCGGCGGCTATTGCTGCATCGGCCAAAGTCTCAAACTGACCAATGCTAACCCGATAAAGTACACCATATTGTTCGGAAGGCCTTTCCTTAATAATTGTTCGGTACCCATCCTGTGTAAGTTTTTGCAATTGTGCATCCGCTCCTGCTTTACGGCTTAATGTATATAACACGATTGTATAACCATTGTTCCCCGCTTCTGTTGCTATTCCTGTCAGTCCGTATGTATCTGCATTAGCTTCTTCATTGAAAGAAGTCATACTACCAGTATTTCCAGGAGCTTTTTCATCTGCTACTAAAGGCGCCAAATCATTTTCTGCATTGATATTGAGATTTTCATCAACAGGTTGCTCTATAGGCGTCTCGTTTGTTGATGTTTCATTATTTTCTGAAGAAGAAGCACCTTCTGCATTTATATTTTCCTCATCAACTTCCGGTGGCGTTTTTGTTGGTGGAACAACTTCTTCGCTCTCAGTATTTTGTGGAAGAGTATTGTTTTGTTGATTTACAGGGGTTGTAGCTTGAGTTACCTGTGTTTTATATTTTGGTGGGGTAATACCGTTTATATCTACAATACCAAAATATGCTAATATATAACCTGCCCCTCCCAGAATAACCAAAGCTAATATCATATATAGGAAAACCGGGGAACTTTGTTTTCTGTCTCTCGGGTTTTTAGGTAACTCTACTTTCTCTGGTTCAGAATTCGTTTTATTATCACCCGAATCATCCGCTACATCATCTTTCTGAAGTTTTGATTTAGCTGCACTATCCGACGAAACATTTGTAACCACGGGCACAAAATCTTCCACTTCCTCTGAGTCTTCTTCTAACTCTGCAAATGGGTCATCAAAGTCATCTTCTTGAAGTTCCTCAACTTTATTTTCTTCCAAAGCTGAAAAATCGATTTCGGCTTCAGAATCAACACTTCCATCTTGTTGCTGATTTTCTTCGCTTTCAATATCTACTAGCTCTTCTTCCGAAGCAAAAATATCATCTTCATCAATTATTTCTGAACTATCATCGGCATCTTCCCCAAACAGTCCAGAAAAAGCATCTTCTTGATCATCTTCTTTGTGAGCATCAATTCCCCACTGTTCCGGTCCTGTCTTTTCTTCGGGCTGATCTTCATTCTCTAATGCTTCTTCAACTTCTTCTTCAACCAAAGATGGTGTTTCTAATTCTTCTTCTTGTTCTTCTGAAATCTCACTGAAAATATTTTCATCAAGGTCTTCATTTTCTATTTCTTCCTCAACAGCCGCTTCTATTTCTTCATCCGTTGATTCTACTTTGTTTCCTTTTTCATGTTCTTCAGCTTCATTAAATAATTCTGCAAAAGGATCTTCATATTCCTGAGATTCAACGTCAGAGTCAGCTCCATCTAAAATACCTTGAATAGGATTTTCTTCTGCTTCATCCTCCTCTTCTAACTCTTCTGTTTTACCACCAGGAAGCTCAATAGGTTCCATTCCTACATACTTATAGTTTATTTCTGTGGCAAGATCTTCAGATGGAATAAAAAGAATATTTGATCCTAGTTTACTAAATATTCCAAATCCATCAACTTCATAACCTTCATCTTCTTCAAAAGCAGTTCTTATATCTTCAATTAACTCAGCTAAATATTTTTCGACTTTTTCTTTTTCAAGCCCTGAATTTTCAGCAAGTAATCCGATGAACTTTTCGTTATCTATTAACATAAATCAGTCCTCCAAATCCGCTTTAAACTCGATACTATCTTTCGGAGGCTCCATTACCAGTCTGCCATCTGCTCGTTTTTCCTGTTGTTGACTAGTATGTTCTGCCTTAAAAGTGCCTAACCCTTTTACTTCTACAGAGTTTTTCATGATGATTTGATCACGAATTGTAAGACCGAATGCTTTTAGAAAATCCTTTGTCATAAATCTATAAAGTTACTTTAATACCTCCGAAAATTTGAAATGGTCGTTCTTGATAACCTTCCCAAATTTCATAATTCTGTCCCAGAATATTCAACACTTTCATATAAACCCCAAATTTTTCATTGATCTTATAATCAGCTCCTGCATTTACCAATAAATAGCCATCTAAATTTTGCGCACTTCCCGGGTCTTCTCTCTCTCCTGCAAATTGTGTCCAGGAATTTATCGTCAGCGCATCAATAGGTTTAAAAGAAAATGTTCCTTCTGCACCAAGTCTTTCTCTAAACGGAATATCTCCGCCACTTTTCAATTCGGGACGTTGAGCATATACCGATCCATTAAACCAAATCTTATCGCTTACAATTTGTTGAACAACTCCAAATTCTAGTTTAAAATTAGAAGCGTCTGCATAATTTAGTTCATAGAAAGTCTGAGCCGGTGTTCCTCCAAAATTTCTGGTTTCTCTGGAATAAAAAGCATGATTATCTATTGCCTTGTAAGAAATATTTCCGAATAATTTTGTTGACTGAATCGGACTAAATTCAACACCTCCACTCACTCCAAATACATACTGAAATTGAATTGCAGAGCTTACGTTTAAGAATCTATTATTTTGGTGGTGTTCCCAAACTGACTGCATTTCAGGTCGTGTATAAATCTGACCAAGTAAATTGAATCCATCTTTTACCGTATGGTTTAGAGTTCCCTCAGAAACAAACAGTGCCTTATTTCTAAATCCATCAGAAATGTAAGCCACTCCTCCTTCAACCTCTATTTCTGTTTCATAATTAAAGAGCGTACTATATCCAAAAGCTGCAGATGTGTTAATCCATTGAGTATCTCCACTGTTTTCGATTGTGTAGTTACCTCCATCAGCGTTAATTTTTAAGCTTAGCACATCATGCAAACTTGATCCTGCCCACTTTTTAATAATCCCGGTTTGGATAAATTGTTCTTTTTGAATGCCTCCCAGTGCCCCAACAGGAGCCATCAGATCTACCTCAAGTACTGATGCATTGGCAAATAACTCCCAGCCCTCAATAGCGTTTTTGTTATTCTCGAGAATAAAACCCGCATTAAATCCTGCGTATTCTTTTTCAGGTGTGTTTGGGGTTGTTGATGGAACATTGTTAAGATCGAACAAATGATTGAAATCGCTAAAAATACCTGCCTTTGCCGACAACCTTGCGCCGCTATTCAACTTGGTTCCATACACACCATTTATATCCAGAAATCTAAATCCCGAATTTTGATCATCAAGATGACCATCTGAGCTTGAGAAATCGATATTTAATGAAGCGATACTATGCTGATTCAATCTTCTTAGTGCATACGCTTCAAGTTCAGGAGTAATAAAACTACCAACCCCTGCTTTAATTAATGCTGTTGTTCTTGAAGGTGATTCTAAAATTGATTTAGATGGCGGTTCGGGTCTGTCAAGCTGTGTAAGCGCAATACTTGCTACGGCATCTTTATCAGATTCCATAAATGGAACCCTATTAGGGTCAATGCGAAATATTCTGGGTTTTGGATTAAAGCCTAAAATTGGTTGCCGTCTGATTCCCGGAAACCGAGCTCTGAATTCACTTCTGATTTCGATATCCTGAGGATCTATTTCGGGCAATAATGAATTTTGGGTATTTCCCGACTGTGCGAACATTGCCGGAGTAGTGATGAACAGAAGTAAGAGGGTTGCTAAATAAGGTCGTTTCATCGTCAAAAAAGAAGTTTTATAAATGTACTAAAAATTTAGGGCAAGGTTAACCTGAGTACGTCAAAATATGTACTACTTTATTTTGTGCTTGTTCCTTCAACTTTTGCTGAGTGTTTTAAAGCTACATATTTATCAATGGCGAGCAGTATTGGCGTACTAATAATAATTACCGCTAAAGTAGACGCATGTGTGATTGTTCCATATGCAAGCCCGATTGTTTCTGGTACGGCGTAAAGTAAAAACAAGCTCTTTGTTATGAATAAGTGATAGGTTCCTACCCCTCCGGGAGTTGGTATAATAATTCCCACAGCAGAAACCATTGTTAACACCAGAGCATCAGCATACGAAAGATCATACACGGAATGCATATCAAACATCCAAAACGGTATGTAGGTCATCCCAATATAGCACACCCAAATGAGCGCTGTGTACAATACAAAAAGCGGCCAATTCTTAAGTTCTTTTACAGCAAGTACTCCATCAATAAATGTTTTTGTTATTTCTTTGAATTTTTCAAAGCCCCTAGCGATGACTTCTATTTTTGAACTTAAGGCTCTGAGTATCGCATAAATCAATCCGAAGCTCAGTATAGCAACTCCCAGATATTTTCCGATTGTAAGGGCAAAAGAGATAAGCACTTTTGAATCTGTAATGTCTATCCCAAACAAATTATTTAAAATCTCCGGATCTGAGATCATAAAAATTACAACGAATGCCATTAGCAGAAGCAAACTCAGCATATCAATGATGCGCTCAAGAACAATAGTTCCTATTAGCTTGCTGTTACTTTCGTTAACCTGCCGGGCCACATAAACCGGACGTGTAACTTCTCCCAATCGGGCAAATGGAATATTCGATAAATACCCAACCATTACCCCGGTAAAAAGCGTTATTCTATGCGGAGTTTTAGCTTTGTCATTGAACAATAATCTCCACCTTTCTGCTCTTATAAAATGCGCTGTCAATGTAGCTAGGAAGAATGGAAGAATCCATCCGTAGCTCATGGTTTTTGAAGCTTCAATAACTTGCGCGAATTCTACTTCTTTGAATGCTATCCAAAGAAAAAAACCGGCAACTAAAATTCCTGCGAGTACTTTAAGGGCTGTTTTCAAGATTAGTACCTGGTATCAACTATTTCTGCATCCTGCGGATAACGAAGTACAAATAATTCTTCGTTTTTGGGAATAAAAGCACCCTTTTTGAATGTAGTGACAATTTCATTATCTGAAAAATCATACGCTGTAATACTTATCGGGTTCGCTTTAGAATCGACAATAATCTCCACAGTTACATATAATGCAAAGTCATCATCCGAAGTCATAATAATTTTTGTTTTCCCGTTCTTCAATTTTTCTTCTGAAATAACGTACGTAGAATCAACTCCATTCAACATTCTGGAAGGAGCAAAGTCATCATCGTTTTCTGAATAATCACTTATAATGACACGATTTCTTATTTCGTCATAAACTTTGGAAGTTTCGCCATCAACAATTAGCAACTGATTTTCGCTATCTAGGCGATATTTATCAGCTGAAACCCAAATTTTTCCATCACTTGCTAACGTTTCATTCGTGTAAGAATCGAAATAAGTGTGCTCGAAATCTGCCACAAAAACTTTTCCATTTTCAAAATTAGCGCGCAATTTAGGAAAGACTTTATCTTGAGCTTGAATCCCTATTGTTGCTATCAATAGTAAGAGAGTAATTAAGCTAGAGGTTTTCAAGGCCATCAAATATCTCTTGTAATTCTTCTTCTTCCTGAACGAGAACATCGCGCGCGGTACTTCCTTGATATGGTCCAACGATTCCTGCATTAAATAATTGATCTATGATTCTGCCGGCTCTGTTATAGCCGATTTTTAATTTTCTTTGTAGTAATGAAACGGATCCTTGCTGATGAAGCACCACAACTTTTGCGGCTGCTTGAAACATTTCGTCTATGTCATCTAACGGATCAGGAATTCCTACATTGTCTTCTTTAATTATTGGTAGATGAAAAGGTTCCTTATATCCGGCCTGTTGACCAATAAAAGTATTTATTCGATCCACTTCCTCTGTAGATACAAAAGCATTTTGAAGGCGAGTCATTCCTGCTCCGTTGGTAAACAACATATCTCCTGCGCCCACCAATTGATCTGCGCCGCCCATATCTAAGATGGTTCTAGAATCAACTTTTGAAGCAACCTGATAAGCAATTCGTGCCGGGAAATTCGCTTTGATTGTCCCTGTAATTACATTTACCGAAGGGCGCTGCGTTGCAACTACCAGATGAATTCCAATTGCCCGAGCTAATTGAGCCAGTCTTGCAATAGGTTCCTCAATTTGTTTTCCAGCTGTCATCATCAAATCAGCAAGCTCATCAATAATAACTACAATATATGGCAAGTGGCGGTGACCTAAATCTTCTTCTAGTTCACCGGCTTTAAATTTCTTGTTATACGCTTTGATATCTCGTACCAAAGCCATTTTCAACAAATCATAGCGGTCATCCATTTCCTTACACACGCTGTTCAGAGTATCTAAAGCCTTTGTGGTATCTGTAACGATTGGCTCGTCAGCGTTTGGCAACATCGCCAGAAAATGATTCTGAATATTTCTATACAGGGCAAGTTCGATCTTTTTCGGATCAATCATCACGAATTTCAGATTTTCCGGATCACACTTATAAAGCAGACAGGTAATAATGGTATTCACACCAACTGATTTACCGGAACCGGTTGCACCTGCCATTAACAAGTGAGGCATTTTTGTAAGATCAATCATGAACACTTCATTTTCGATCGTTTTACCGAATGCCACCGGTAGCGTCATGTCTGTTTCAACAAATTTCTTAGTGTTGATGACCTGCTTAATATACACCATTTCACGTGTGCTGTTCGGTACTTCAATTCCAACAGCTGACTTACCCGGAATCGGAGATAACATCCTCAACCCTTTCGACGCCATCGCCATTTTTAAGTCGTTGGAATAACTTTCGATCTTGCTGATTTTCACATCCGGAGCAGGCTCTAATTCATATAAAGTTACTGTTGGCCCTACAATCGCATTGATCCCGACAATCTCAATTTTATGCCTTTTCAACTTGTCCAGAATGATGCGTTTATTCTCTCGAATTTCTTCTAAATCAACTTCTGTTCTATCTTCAGCAGGAGTATCCAACAAGTCGATCGTAGGAAACTTGTACCGAATCACCGGTACTTCTTTAGCTTTATCCCGGTTTATTTTCTCTAGATCTTTTTCGCCGGCTTCTTCATCACCCTCGCCTTTATAAACTGAAACCTCCAGCTCTTCACTGTCTTCATCTAACACTTCTTTCTCTTCGAGCTTCGGCTCTTTTTGTATGGATGCTTTCTGTCGATTATCGATATCATCAGAAGATCTTTTTTCTCTTTCGATGCGCTCCAAATCTTGTTCGTGAGATTTTGCCACGATATCATCAATCGTTGGCACAGGTGTTTCTGGTTCAGCCTTTTCCTTCTTTTCTTTAATTTTAGATGCTTTCTGTTCTTCTTTTTTCGTTAGTTTTTCCTCTTTAGAAGCTTCTCTTTCTGCTCTTCGAGCGGCTAAACGTTCTTCTCTTTCTTGTGCTTTAATTTCCTTTTTTTCGGCTCGTGCTACTCGCGCGTCTTCCATTTTTTGTTGCAGATTTTCAACCCAGAGCTTCAAATTATCAATGGATTTTTGGAGGTCTCTATCCCACAAAAGAAGCAATGTTACTATTACCAGCAAAAATAGAATTATTCCTGATCCAATACTGCTTGTAAAGTTTTGAAGTACTTTTGAAATCGCAACTCCTGCCGCGCCACTCCAGATAGAATCAGCCGGGAAATCCAGGTTAAAATTCATCCATCCTAAAACAGTAGAGAATAAGACCATGCTCCAAATTCCCAGAATGGTAATCCAACTTAGATCTTTATAGCTTCTTCGGCGAAAAATATGCCAACCCTGAAAAAAGACCAGAATGGAAAGTGTAAAACTGGTGTAACCGAATAATTGATGTACAAAAAAGTGAGATAAGTAAGCGCCAACAGGTCCCAGCCAATTTTGTACTAATCGCGAAGAAGCATCTGTGTTAAATAAATCTAAAAAGGAAAGCGTTCTGGCATGCTGATAGTCCTCTGCCGTATAAGAAACGATACTCAAACCTAACAAAATTGCAATGGCGATTATAATTACGCCAATAATCTCAACTTTGCGATTATCGTCAATACCTGCTTTAGAATTACCTGCTGTATTTAGCTTCTTTTTAGCCATTTTTATTGATTAAAATTCCATCTTTCATACCCGGAAGCACGTCAAATTTATCTACTTCACAAACAAAAGGAATATCACCGTCAGGAACAAGTTCTTTCAAACGAATTGCGTGATCGCTGCTTTCAATCGCTTTTTCCAAATCATCTTTGTATGTCTGATATAAACTAAAAGCTACTTTCACTCCATCTTTTGTATTCTCGGGAAGCTTTCCTTTGCACATGCTATGGATGATTGCCCCTGCAAATAATGTATCCTCCAACGACATTTTTCCCTGCCATCCAGAGCAGATCAAAACCACATCATCATCATGATTTTCAAGCGCCTTCAAAATGCTTTTCTGATTTAAAAAACAACCCACATACATACGATTTGCAAGCGCCGCTTTTTTGATTGCTTTGGTTCCGTTTGTAGTATTTATGATTAGCGTCTTATCCGTTACTACTTCTTCTGTATATTCTAATGGTGAATTTCCTAAATGAAATCCTTCAATCTTGTGACCGTTTTGCTCGCCACAAAGCAAATAATCCTTGTTATCCATGGTTTGGGCAATTTTTACCGCGTCTTCCATTGCCCCAACAGGAATAATCTTTTTTGCCCCGTTACTCAATGCCGTCACCATCGACGACGCCGCTCTCAGCACATCAATAATAACTGCAGATTTCCCCCGTAAATCCTCTTCTTGAAAGGATTGTACTGAGAAATAAACATCCAAATAATCTAATCTAGCCATCGTAGTTCTTTAAAATTGTTCTCTCTTTATTTTTTAATGAAGGGAGGACGTGTAATTGTAGCTTCACCCGTTTTTTTACGGATTGCAATATTGATGATATTTCCTTCTGTAGCGAATTCTTTTTTTACATAGCCCATCCCTATTCCTTTACCCAAAGTGATAGACATTGTTCCGCTGGCAACTTCGCCAATTGTATTTCCTGATTCGTCCACTATTTCGTAGCCGTGGCGAGGAATGTTGCGCTCATCATTCATCACAAAGCCAACTAATTGTCGGGAATTTCCTTCTTCTTTTTTCTTGAGAAGAGCTTCTTTACCCACAAAATCTCCTTTATCAAGTTTTGTGATCCAACCCAATCGCGCTTCTAACGGATGCGTATCTTTTGTGATATCATTTCCATAGAGAGCAAAACCCATTTCCAATCTGAGTGTGTCACGAGCTCCCAAACCACATGGTTCGATTCCAAATTCTTCGCCTGCTTCAAAAATGGCATTCCAAACTGCTTCCGGATCCACATTATTTTTATCGAAATAGATCTCAAATCCTTTCTCGCCGGTATAACCTGTTGCTGAAAAAACGATGTTTTCGAATCCTGCAAGTTTCCCCATTTTGAAACTATAAAACCCAATCTCTGAAAGATCCATATCGGTAAGCTTTTGCAGCGTTTCTACTGATTTCGGTCCTTGCACCGCAAGCAAGCACGTATCATCAGACATATCAACTACAGTAGCGTCGAATGTGTTTTGGCTGTTTACCCACTCCAGGTCTTTTTCTACGTTTGCCCCGTTCACTACCAAAATGAATGCATTTTCCTCGAACAATTTGTATACGATCATATCGTCTACAATTCCACCGTCTTCGTAGCACATGCAAGTGTACTGAGCTTTTCCCGGAACCAGCTTTGAAGCGTCATTGACAGAAATATGCTGAACCAGATTAAGAGCTTCCGGTCCATGGATGTAGAATTCGCCCATGTGAGACACATCGAACACACCCACATCATTACGGACAGCGGCGTGCTCAACTTTAATTCCTTTGTATTGAACCGGCATTTCAAATCCGGCAAACTCTACAAGTTTACCACCTTCTTTTTGATGGATAGCATGAAACGGTGTTTTTTTAGCCATTCGCGTAGTTAGTTTAAAATCACTTTGTTCTTAATCCTCAACAAGTTAATGATTTTTAGAGAAAGGGATAGAATTAAGAATTATGAATTTTGGGTTCTTCGATCGCTGGTGTTTTCTCTTTTTAAACTGACCTAAGCCTTTCGGCACAAGCGCGACGCTTGCGCAAGGCTGGGTATTAACCTTTCTTTTCAGATACTACAAAAAAAACTAAAAGTGTTCACTTTGGCGTTTATTCTTTATAATGAATATACTTTTGAACAATTATCATATGATTATGAAAAAGATAACTTTAAATGTTCCAGATCAAAAAGTAGACTTCGTGATGCAGCTCATCGAACAATTGGGATTAGAAGCTTCCGCAGAACTTGAGGAAATTCCTGAAGAGCACAAAGCTATTGTTAGAGAAAGGATAAAATTATCTGAGGAAAATCCAGAACGCCTGTTGGATTGGGAAGAAGTAAAGGATTCCTTCAACTTTGATTGATGAAATTTACAATTAAAATTGAACCAGAAGCCAAGCTTGATATCCAAGACGGAATTGATTGGTATAATGATCAGCAATCTGGTTTAGGGAAAAACTTTCATACTTCTGTAAAAGCACACTTGAAGAAATTACAAATCAATCCTTTTTATCAAGTACGTTATAATAAGGTTCATTGCCTACCTTTGAAAAAATATCCATACATGATTCACTTTACCATTGACAAAGAAAATCAAAGAGTGATTGTTCATGCCATTCTCAACACTTCAAGAAACCCTAAAATCTGGAAAGACAGAAAGTGAACTGGTTATAATTTTTAAGCATGTTTACTTAATTAATACTCTGAAGTCACCGCTCCGCTAAAGACTTCAGAGATCATTGGGATGTAGAATTCAAAGTATTCCTTATTTCGTAAACATTTCTGAGAAAACCTATATAGCCTCGGTGTTTTAGTTCTGTTTGATCCAGCTCTGATGCCAAATGTTCAATTTTTCTGTCAATCGTTTGAATTATAGTTACGACTTTTTTAATCCTCTTTCCTTTAAACTCTATATACTCCTGAACTGCCTCTAATACAAATTCCAGTAGATCCGTTACTAATTCTGAATATTTCCTGATTTCTACCTTTGCATCTAAGGCCGGTCTCAGAACATCCAACGGCTCTTCAAATATAACTTCAAGTTCTGTCTTTATTCTCTTTCCTTCTGAAGAACCCTCAGCATCAAGAGTTCTCGTTAAGCGCTCCACATCATATAGTTTATTTATTGATTTGGTTACATCTTCTCTCCAGCTCTTTGGGTCATATCTGTTGCCATCCCATGGCCTGAGATCAATTGCCTGATATAAATATGAGCCTGCTTTTTTTCTGTCATTTTTTTTCTCTGCCAAAATTTCAATTGCTTGGCTCATTTTATGATCATCAGCATTTTTATAAGCACTAATAAGCTGCTTAAACAGATCTTCTGCTTGTTCTCGCTCCGTTTCAATATCTGTCATTTTATTTTTCATTTCTTCTAACATTTAATTCCATTCCTTACTGCCTTTTTTAAATCTATGCTAGTAATGCAAGTTACAAACTTGTCTGTCTTCTAAACCGTTGCCCTCAGTTCTCAGCACCGGTAAGAGATCTCTGGTAATTACATCCAAAGATAAGACATCAAAAAACTAAACCCATTTGACAAAAAGAAAACCATAATTGCTAGTATCAAAATTACGTAATCCCACAGATTTCGAAATTTATTATTAATAGCTAAGAACAAAGAAGTCAACATTAAAATAGCTAACCCTATAAAAAAGGCTTCTAAAACATATCTTATTCCATCAGATGGATCTCCGACAAATCTAAAACGAAGCCAGTCCCAAAAATAGTAGAAAGGAATCCAAAGAATTAAAATGAATACATATATTTTATTAAAATCGTATTTCACTTTTCATCGCCCATGTCTGTTCATCCCATTTCTTGTAGTTGTTTCGAAATTTATATGTAAAAAAGATGCATATAAGTGTCAGTAGAAAATAGCTGATATTTAACTTTAACAATTCTGAATCCATAAACTTCCTTCCCAATACTCACTCTAATTCTTTGTATCTTTATTGCTGATTTAAGAATACAGAAAAAAATCCTTTAAAAAGTATATGTCCATCAACAAAGAGCAGATCAAAACCGCACTTGCTCACGTTCTCCATCCAACCGAAAAACAGGACCTGATCTCACTGGATATGATCCATGATATCATTATTCAGGATAAATACATTTCCTTTACGCTGGAAATGCCTGAGAAAAATGACGCATTGGCTCAGCAAATTCAACGTAAGTGTGAAGAAGCCATTCACAAGTTCATTGATGGCGAAGCGATCGTTGATATTCAGGTGGGCATCAATGTTTCAAAAAGAAAGAACAAGCCGGAACAGCCACCACAACAACCTCAGCAAAAACAGGAGCAAGTTCTTTCCGGTGTTAAAAATATCATTGCCGTAGCTTCCGGAAAAGGTGGCGTAGGAAAATCTACCGTAGCTGTAAATATCGCTTCTGCTCTGGCTAAAGACGGATACAAAGTTGGATTGATGGATACCGATATTTACGGACCCAGTATCCCAACCATGTTCAATGTGTTCGAAAAACCGAATATCACTACACAAAAGAAATTAGTTCCTATTGAGCGACACGGAATTAAAATGGTTTCCATGGGATTTTTGGTAGATGTGGATCAGGCGATGGTTTGGCGTGGACCCATGGCTACCAGTGCTATCAAACAGTTTATGACCGAAGTGGAATGGGGCGAACTGGATTACCTGATCATGGATCTTCCTCCGGGAACAGGTGATATCCAACTTACTATTGTACAAACCGTTCCGTTAAGCGGAGCTGTAATTGTCTCCACTCCACAAGTTGTGGCTTTGGATGATGTGCGCAAAGGTGTGGCGATGTTCAAAAAAGTGAATGTTCCTGTGTTAGGTGTGGTCGAGAATATGGCGTACTTCACTCCACCGGATATGCCTGAAAAGAAATATTATATTTTTGGAGATGGTGGAGCTAAACATTTAGCTAAAGAAATGGGCGTTCCTGTGTTGGGTGAAATTCCCATCGAACAAACCGTTCGTGAAGCCGGTGATAACGGATTACCAATTGTATTAGCTGATGATTCCAGTTTTTCAGCCAGAGCTTTTGTCGGAACCACCGAAAATATGAAGCAACAACTGGAACTACGTTCAAAATCCGGAGAAACGACTAAGAAAGTGGATATTAAATTTAGACCGTAAGTCGCTGCGCGAAAATAACAATGTTCAAATTTCAAATAACAGAACATCTCCCTTTCATGGGAGATGTTTTTGAGGTACAGAGTTACTAAACTATATGGCAGGCTCTTTTAAATAATCAATAAATGACCATCCTATCCATCCTCGATCTTATTGGGACTTTTGTATTTGCCATTAGTGGAATCCGGATGGCGGCTAAGAAAGATCTGGATATTTTCGGTGCGGCAGTAATTGGTTTTGCAACAGCAATTGGTGGCGGTACGGTTCGTGATATTCTGATTGGAAGCGAGTCCATAACCTGGATCGGAGATATGACTTATCCGATTGTGATTTTGTCTGCTTTACCGTTTACTTATTTGATTCGTAACCGATTGAATGACATCAACAAGCCACTTTTTTTGTTTGATACTATCGGAATAGCTTTGTTCACCATCAGCGGCATGGAAAAAGCGTTGGCTTTCGGTTTAAATCCTTTTATGGCAGGAATTATGGGAATGACTTCCGCAGTAGTTGGAGGAATTATCCGGGATATTTTGTGTCGTGAAGTTCCCCTTATTTTCCGAAAAGAAATTTACGCTACCGCTTGTTTGATGGGAGCGCTGGTTTTCTATCTCGGCATCTACTTTGGTATTTCTACCAATCTGAATTATATCATTACCACCGGAGTGGTTATCGGAATTCGAATTACTGCAATAAAGCTTGATCTTTCGTTGCCGAAGATGAAGGTTTGATCGAAGAGTAAATCTAAATTTTTGTCCTCTTCACGAGCGATAGCGAAGTGATCTCATAATCTTTGCTTTCTCACGGAGATTGCTTCGTCACATCCGTTCCTCGCAAATTTTAACTTCATCACTTCTTCATAATCCTTTTCTATATTTATTTTAAACAAATCCTTTTTATCATGTTTGAGAAATACTTCGATAAAGCTGACATCCGAATAACTGAATGGATGGCTAAATATGGATTGAGCTCGCTTCGTATTGGGCTGGGAATTATTTTCTTCTGGTTTGGTGCATTAAAGTTTTTCCCGGGATTAAGTCCCGCCGAAGAACTGGTTAGAAATACCGTTTATTTTGTTGATCCAGATTTATTCATTCCAATTTTAGCTACATGGGAAGTTTTAATAGGTCTTGGCTTAATTGCCGGGAAGTTTATGAGAACTACATTGCTCCTTCTTTTTCTGCAAATGCCGGGGACTGTGCTTCCCGTTTTTCTTTTACCTGATGTTGTGTGGACCAGCTTTCCTTTTGGTTTAACGCTTGAAGGTCAATATATCATCAAAAATCTGGTTCTAGTTAGTGCGGGTTTGGTTTTGGGAGCTACGGTAAGAGGTGGTGGGTTGATCACTGATTCCGCTGATGCAAATTGATTTTCTATTCTTTGTCATTTCGAACGGATCTGAGAAATCTAAGGGTTTTTATTTACAGCTATTTTTAGATTTCTCGCTTTGCTCGAAATGACAAAATCTTAACTTTATTCTTTAGTCAACTTACTCGCCAAAACCGTTACCAGCCCACTGGCAATAAAGGCGGGAACCAGTTCGTACATATTGCTTTTCAGAGCGGGTATGAAATACCAGACAATAGTTATCAATGTGCCCGTAATTATTCCTGCAATTACTCCTTCTTTAGTTGTTCCTTTCCAGTAAAGAGCCAGAATGGACGTTGGGCCAAGCGCGGCCCCCAATCCTGCCCAAGCAAAAAGAACTAACCAATACACTAATTCCTGAGCAACTAACCCGAATAAAAGTGCAATAACCACCAACACAACAACAACCAGCCTGCTGTACAGCACTAACTTCTTTTGGGGAATTTCTTCATCTCTCTTTATGATTTTCTGATACCAATCCCGAACTACGCTTGAAGCAGCTACCAATAATTGAGAATCTGCTGTGGACATGATTGCCGCAAAAATAGAAGCTATGACTATCCCGAACAGAACAGGATGTAAATGAAGCTGAGCTAAATAGGGATATAAGTTTTCCGAATCAGCGCCGGGAAGCATTTCGATATTTGAGAAATAGGCTCTACCAACTAGGCCAATTAAAACCGCTCCCGCTGCCATCACAATATTCCAGAATGTTCCGATCCCAGCGGCAAATCTCAAATTCTTAGCATCATCAATCGCCATATATCTAGATAATATGTGTGGATTTCCGGGAGAACCTAACCCAATTCCTACAAACCCGATAAACGCTCCAACGCTTAAAGCCCAAGGATCAATCAATGCAGCATCCTGAAGTTGGAGTTGCTCAATCATAACCGACCAGCCACCTAAATCCTCAATGGCAATTACCGGCAGAAAAATCAAAGCGAAGATCATAAAAAATGCCTGAAAAGCATCCGTTAAACTAACTGCCAGAAATCCACCTAAAACTGTATAAACAAGAATAATAATTGCCGATAACATCACCCCTGTATTCTGTTCAATCCCAAAACTTGAAGAAAATGCTTTTCCTCCGGCTACGAATTGAGCAGAAACATAACTCACCATAAAGATCAAAAAAGTGATTATAAGAATAGATCTTAACGTTCCGGTTTTATCTCCAAATCGTTCAGCAAAAAAATCAGGTATGGTGATGCAGTCATTTTCTTCAGAAAATTCCCTGAGTTTTTTGGCGTAAGTGAGGAAAAGAAACAATTCAACAACTGTGTACCCAACTACTGCCCAAATTGCGGATGCTCCTTGTGTATAAACTAATCCCGTAACACCTAGCAAAAGCCACGCACTTCTTCCTGAAACTACTGCGGAAAGTGCAATTACCACTTTATTCATTTTTCTTCCGCCAATAAAAAACTCGCTAATCCCTGAAGAGGAAAAGCGAGCTGAATAAAGTCCGATGCTTATTAAAAGAATCAAGTAACCTATGAATGCATAAACAGCGTACCTGTCAACAGCTAATTCAAAAACTTGAGACTCTGTCATATTGTTAATGGTTTTTTGTTATTGGTTGGAAGAGACGCACAACAATTAACCTTTAACTAATAACCAATCACGGGAAAATTCCCATTTGTTCGTACATGATTCCGATTTTATTGATCGCACTTATGAATGATGCTGTTCTCAGGTCTGTAAGATTATGTTCTTCTCTGATTGCAGTAAGCTCGCTGTATGCTGTGATCATAGTTTCTTCCAATCCGGAATCAACAAGATCATATTCTGATGCACCATGAGCCAGTTTGTCCATTTCATTAGCTGAAAATTTCTTCCCGGAAATTTTTTCGATTTCCTGAACAATTCTGGTCAGACTTTCTTCGTCGAAACGCTTGTTCATTCTTCCATATCGAACGTGCTGAATATTTTTTAGCCATTCGAAATATGAAACTACCACACCACCGGCATTCAAATATGCATCAGGAAGAATAAGCGCACCACGATCTTTAAGCATTTCGTGAGCATCTGCCGTAGTCGGTCCGTTCGCGGCCTCAGCTATGATTTTTGCTTTTACATTTGCTGCGTTATCTCCGGTAATTTGACTTTCAAGGGCTGCAGGAATCAGTACATCACACTCAAGCTCCAATGCATCCTTGTTTTCTTTCAATTCTTTACTTCCCGGAAATCCAATGATACTGCCTGTTTCTTTTCGAAATTCCATGAGCTTTTTAAGATCCATACCTTCAGGATTGTAGATTGCTCCTTCCATTTCAGCAACACCAATCATTTTAGCGCCTGATTCAGTCATATACAATGAAGCATGATAACCTACATTCCCTAATCCCTGGACCACAAATGTTTTACCATCTACTCCAACACTTAAACCAAGCTTGTCCATGTCTTTTTTCACTTTACAAGCTTCGCGGATTCCAAAGAACACTCCGCGACCTGTTGCTTCTGTTCTTCCTCTGATACCACCTTGTTGAATTGGCTTTCCGGTCACACAACCTTCTGCATTCAAATCTTCATTCATTTGGCGATAAGTATCCAAAATCCAACCCATTTCACGAGCGCCGGTTCCGTAATCGGGCGCAGGCACATCTACTCCGGCACCAATAAATCCTTTTTTTATCAATTCGTATGTGTAACGGCGGGTAATTCTTTCGAGCTCACTAACTGAATATTCTCTGGTACTGATCTTTACACCACCTTTTGCTCCTCCAAAAGGCACATCAACGATCGCGCACTTATAGCTCATCAGCGCAGCAAGAGCCATTGTTTCATCTTCATCCACTTTATGGCTGTATCTGATTCCGCCCTTTGTCGGGGTTTTATGATGGCTGTGTTCCACCCTCCATCCTTCTATAACTTCAATATCTCCGTTATCTCTCCGAACCGGAAATGTAACGTGGTAGACAGTATTACAAACTTTAATCTGATTAAGAAGACCTTTATCGAAGCGGGTGTATCTCGCCGCTTTATCGAAATTTTTATTTACCTGCTCGTAGAACTTATAGTGTGACATAAGTGAAATTTTGGTTTTGCTTTAGGTACGGTTTAATGGTCGCAATATTCTAGCTCATAAACAAGGAAAAGCCCTTTTATTACTTCCTAGAATTTGGAAGAGAAACATGGAGATGATCAGCCGTACCTACATGCCTTAAAGTTCTAAAACCCATTATTCTTAGTGAATTGGTAAGTAAAAAGTTTCTGAATTCAGAATGACCTTTTGTTCTCAAATCGATGGCATGTACATAACCGTCTGATTGAGTGAAATGTAAAGAACTTTGATTAGCTGACAAGCCCATTTTAGCATAATCATCTATAGATCTTTTAATGTCAGTGATAACCAAATTATTTTCTGCCAGCGTAGTTGAAGCTACAGCGACTCTTAATATTGGATGCAAAGAACGATAAACTTCTTTTACAGAATCAGACTTGGCATTTACACTTGACAAATACAACAGTCCGTATAAACAAAAACCTCCAACCAGCGCTCCAACCCCACCCAATCCAAAGCGTACTAACAATCTTTTGTTCTTAACTTTGCGGAATAACATTCCCACATATACTAATAAAAGAGAAACTGTTGCTCCTATACCTCCTACTAAAGAAACCCAGCTATTTAAGCCCTGATCAATATTTAAATAAATGGAGGTTTTAATGAGCAAGAAAAAAGGAAGAATAGTCAGCGTTATGATCAGTAAA